>RCNF010000398.1_pt1 | contig 21844 bp, 21 predicted proteins | sample 2041311 | NCBI WGS metagenome assembly RCNF01 (sample SAMN09708228, study PRJNA481090) | Marine sediment metagenome, whole genome shotgun sequencing project. | biome: marine sediment; feature: ocean; material: sediment; isolation source: Sewage treatment plant 2 marine sediment (STP2) ... | reverse complement strand
TACTGCCGTGGGTCAATGAACGCCTTGCCATCGGGCTGCGCCAGGACCTCTGGCAGCTTTGTCATTGCCTCTGATAGGGGCACAATCCCAGCTACATCCGTCGTCCAGGCCTTGCTAACAAAGCGTTCTTGGATTTCCATAAAGGCTTGCGGAACACGCGCAGGGTCCACTTGTTTCATCCAACGGGTCAACCAAAAGCCTTCGATTTGTTTGCCTTGGAAAATGAGTTGGCCCAGTTTCGTCAATGCAGGCGCATCGGTCGACAGCTTACCATAATTCACCCAGCGCGCATTATTGGGCATCGCAAAGAACACATCGGCTGTGAACTGATCGCCGACTGCGTCCAACAATATCCGCGGCTTGAGCGATTTGATCGCCGCCGCTGCCTTCGCTTGCGCGTCGGGTGCGCTGGACACGATCACCTCGGCAGCGCCCAGCGCTTTGAGGGCTTGTGCTTGTTCGGCACGGCGTACGATCGCAATCGGCTTGACCCCATGATCGCGGCCAAGTGCGATTAACAACTTGCCCAACTGCGATCCCGCAGCGTTCAGAATGAAACCGTCTGCGCCGCTTTCTTTGACAAGATCAAACATTGCAATCGCCGTCAGCGGGTTCACCAATTGTCCGGCTGCATCGACATCTGCCAGATCAGGACGGCACGGCACCAGATTGCTGATGTCGGTCAGCGCGTATTCTGCCCATGTCCCCGACGCAGTGGCGAAAAAGCTGACGCGTTGGCCCACCAATGGCGTATCACCGGCAATGACTTCGCCGACTGCCTCGAACCCCGCAGGCACGCCTGATACGCGCGGCTGACCATATTCGCCTTTGATAAAGTGGATGTCGGATGGGTTTACGGCGGCCAAATGCACTTTGATCAAAGCCTGCCCTGCACCGGGTGTCGGCACAGCAATGCTTTGATGCGCCACAAAAGGCGCAAGATCAGTGATATCAGGGCCAGTCTGCGTGCCGGAAAAATCGTCCTGCAATTGCACGAGGGCGTTCATCATTTTGGCTTGGGTCATAATACGCTCCTAAAGATCGAAAGTTGCAAAAACCGGCGCATGATCGCTGGGTTTTTCCCAACCACGCGCATGGCGGACGACCCGCGATCCATGCGCCGCACTTTTGATATCGGACGTGGCCCAGATATGATCGAGGCGGCGGCCTTTGTCAGCCGTGTCCCATTCCTTAGCGCGGTATGACCACCAGCTATATAGTAAGCCTTCGGGGATATCGGCGCGCGTCACGTCAGACCAATCGCCTGACGCCATCACATCAGCAAAGTGCTCCACTTCGATCGGCGTATGGCTGACGACTTTCAGCAATTTTTTGTGATCCCAAACGTCGTCTTCACGCGGGGCAATATTCAAATCGCCCACAAGAATCGCTTTTTCCGGTTTTTGTGCGTGAAACGCGTCGCGCATATCAGTGAGATAATCCAACTTTTGACCGAATTTTTCGTTCACTGTCCGGTCTGCCACATCGCCGCCAGCGGGCACATAGTGGTTGTGGATCGTGACGCCGTTTTCCAACTTGCCCGCGATATGGCGTGCGTGGCCAAGGTTTGCGAAGTCCTCTGCACCGGCCTCAACCATCGGAATTTTGGAAAAAATCGCGACACCATTGTAGCCCTTTTGGCCGCGCGCAACCATGTGCGTGTATCCAAGCGACTGGAATTGTTCGAGCGGGATCAGATCAACAAGGCTTTTGCATTCCTGCAGACACAGCACGTCAGGGGCTTCTTCGCGCATCAGGCGCGCGACGATGTCTTCACGCAGACGGACAGAGTTGATGTTCCAAGTGGCAAGGGTAAAGGACATTATGCAGCTTTCGTATTGAAGGAACCGGAAAGAAGGGCGGCGTCGGGTTTGATATAGCCTGTCACCAGCCCACGCCGATTGACGATTGGGGGATTGAGATAAGCCACCGCCGCTGGGTGGTTTGGATCAAGCACGCCAAGTTTAACCAATAGTGCGGCAATCACACAGTCGCGCCCACGGGTTGCGCCGTCCATAACCTTGATCGCGATACCGACCCGTTTTTCCGGAATGATGGCCACAAAAACGCCCTCGGCACCAGCTTTGATCGCGACTTTGTTGTTCATCGCCCGCATTAAGTCCGTACAGGCCCGTCCTTCGCCAGCGACAAACTCGGGACAGGTCGCCATTGCCTGTGTCAGGCGCGCGGCGGCCTTACTGCGGGTATCGCTGCGGGTGTGCGCACTGGCGTAAAAAGCCATGGCACGCGCTAAACCGTGCAATGTGCAAGCATGGTTAGGGGCAGAACATCCGTCGATGCCGTACATCGGGCTGGTTTCGCCCGTGACGTCCTCAAACGCTGCTTTGACCGCTTTTTGGACTGGATGGTCGATCAATTCATAATCAGCCGCCCCGCCCAGATGCTTGGACAACGTCAGAAAACCCGCGTGTTTGCCTGAACATTCGTTGTGGATTTGACCTGGTGCCGTATGCGCGCAGATTAGGTCATTGCGCGCCGTTTGGTCCATCGGCAACGCCGAACCGCAGCGAAACGCATTATCATCAAGGCCAAGGTCCTTTAACCATCCACCAACAAGATCGGTATGGATCGCCGCCGCGCTATGCGACGCAGAGGCAATCGCAAGCTGTTGATCGGTCAGATTTGCGGCGGCGCCGCTTTCGACCAAAGGTAGGGCCTGAAGCATTTTGCACGATGAACGAGGGTACATCAGTGCTGTCGGATCACCCCATGCCTCGATCATTTGACCCGTATCATCGCACACAACTGCGTGACCTTGATGGACGCATTCAAGAAGGTCACCGCGCCAAACTTCAACCATATCTACCGGATTTGCCATTTTATTGCCTTCTTAGATTGTCAAAGTAACTTGCGATAACACGCCCACAGCCGCTTTGAGGGCTTCCCCCCCCGCGCGATTATTTGCTAAGGGTGGGATATCGAGTTGAACAATACCTCGCTAGTCCCAAAGATGCCACAAGATGCATCGCGGATCAGGTGAGGTTTCCAGAGGCACGGACAGCTTGGAGGCTGTGACATGATTTTGAATTTTCCACGTATGATTGGCATTGCGGCAGCGATGCTTTTGACGACAGCCGCTATGGCGCAAGAAGACAGCAGCAACCGCGTTTCTGCCAGTACTGACTGGAGCGTTTTTGTTGAAAGCGATCCAAAAGAATGCTGGGCCGTTTCTGCGCCCAAGGAAACACTGAACACCCGTGACGGCAATACCGTTGACGTGCGCCGCGGTGATATTCGCCTTATCGTGTTTTACCGCCCCGGCGAAAACGTGAAAGGTCAGGTTATGTTTACGGGTGGTTATCCATTCGCTACAGATTCGACTGTTAGCATCCAAATCGGCGATGCAAGCTTTCAGATGTTCACCCAAGGCGAGACCGCATGGCCCGCCAGCCCAGAAGAAGACGTGAATTTTGTAGCCGCCATGAAGCGTGGCGCGAATGCCGTTCTGACCGCCCGTTCCGGTCGGGGCACGCAAACCCAAGATACATTCAGCCTGCTGGGCTTCACCGCAGCCGTGGATGAGGCCGGTAACCGCTGCGCGGGTTGATCAAATTCCTCGGAATTTAATCATGCCTCCGGCGGGGATATTTTTGCTCTGAAGAAGTATTGAAGGCGGCTTTCTTGTGAAGGCCGTCTCTTTCTCTTATATGCCAATCTAATCCTGAATTGAGAGTATGCACATGGACGTCAAAGCCCCCATCACGCAAGACGTGCTGACCATTCCGCGCAAAGCGCCCGATGGTCCGCAGAACTTGATTGGTTTGTCGCGCGATCAGATGCGTGATGCATTGATTGCTGTTGGTACTCCTGAAAAGCAGGCGAAAATGCGCGTCGGCCAGATTTGGCAGTGGCTTTATCATTGGGGCACACGCGATTTCGCTTTGATGACCAATTTGGCAAAAGACTATCGCACCATGCTGTCCGAAAATTTCGTGATTACATTGCCAGAGGTCGTGACACGCCAAGTCTCTGATGATGGCACGCGCAAGTATCTGGTTCGCATTGCGGGCGGTCACGAGGTCGAAGTCGTTTATATTCCTGAAACCGATCGCGGCACGCTGTGTATTTCTAGCCAAGTCGGCTGCACGCTGACCTGTTCGTTTTGTCATACTGGCACCCAAAAACTGGTCCGCAATTTGACCGCCGCCGAGATTGTCGGTCAGGTCATGATTGCCCGTGATGATTTGGGCGAATGGCCCGAAAAGGGCGCGCCAAAGAATGAAACGCGGCTTCTATCCAATATCGTGCTGATGGGGATGGGCGAGCCGCTTTATAATTTTGAGAACGTGCGTGATGCGATGAAGATCGCAATGGACCCAGAAGGTCTTTCAATGTCGCGCCGTCGGATCACCTTGTCGACCTCTGGTGTCGTGCCAGAAATTGCGCGCACTGCTTCTGAAATCGGCTGTATGTTGGCGATCTCTTTTCACGCAACAACTGATGAAGTGCGCGACGGGCTTGTGCCGATCAACAAACGCTGGCCGCTGGCCGTGTTGCTAGAGGCGTTGCGCGCCTACCCCAAGGTTTCGAATTCGGAACGGATCACATTTGAATATGTGATGCTGGATGGCGTGAATGACAGTGACGAAGATGCCCACCGACTGGTGAAACTGATCGAGGGCATTCCTGCCAAGATCAACCTGATCCCTTTCAACGAATGGCCCGGTGCGCCCTACAAACGGTCATCCAACAACCGTATCCGCAAATTTGCCGACATCATCTATAAAGCAGGCTATGCCTCCCCGATCCGCACTCCGCGCGGCGAGGATATCATGGCAGCCTGTGGCCAGCTAAAGTCGGCAACAGAGCGTTCGCGCAAATCCAAAGCACAGATCGCTGCAGAAGCCGGGATTTAAACCAGCAACGCCTGCGCCTCAGTCGGCGACAGGGCCGCGGGACGTTCGCAAGTTGTGCTAAGGTCAATGAACCGCCGCTCTTTGCCTGCGCGCAGGATGCTGGTCATCACATCAACCGCATGCACCGCAAGGTCGATGCTGCACCGATGTGCGCGCCCTTCGGCGATGGCGGCTGCCATATCGGCAAGGCCTGCGCAGCGATAGTTGGCAAGGTCATCTTGGTTCGGCACACCAAAGGGGTGATCCCATGCGGGTAGCGCTGTGATCTCTGCGCCCGCGACGCTTTTCTCGACCACCCCACCAAAGAAATTCGGGTCAGGGACAAAAAGCGATCCGGTTTCGCCGTAAAGCTCCATATGGGCGTGGCGATGCGCCCAGACATCCCAGCTGGTCCCTAAGGTGACAGTTGCGCCGTTCGCGAAATCAAGCAGCGCGTGAATGTTGGTTGGCGTATCAACGGGGACCGTTTCGCCTTTGCGCGGGCCGATGCCGATTGTGCGCTCTGCGTAGGTCGCGGTGGCCAAGGCTGTCACAGATTTCACGGGGCCCAAAAGTTGGATCAGGTTGGTCACATAATAGGGACCGATGTCCAACACTGGCCCTGCGCCGGGTTGAAAGAAGAAATCGGGGTTCGGGTGCCATGCCTCCATGCCGTGACCCATGACGTGACACGTCCCACCGATGATTTGTCCGACGTCACCTGCATCGATCGCAGCGCGCGCTTGCTGATGTGCGCCACCCAAAAACGTGTCAGGCGCTGAACCGATGGATAGCCCCTTCGAGGCAGCCAATTCACGCAACTCTTCGCCCTCTTGCAGGGTCAGCACCAACGGCTTTTCAGAATAGGCGTGTTTGCCTGCCACTAGAATGCGCTTGGTAACTTCGAAATGCACCGCAGGGATGGTCAGGTTCACAATCACATCGACGTCCGGCGCTTTGAGCAGGTCTTCGACCGTTTCGGCGCGCACATCGTATTCTGCCGCGCGTGCATGTGCCGCATCCATATTAATGTCAGCCACTGCCACTGGTTTAAGTGACTTAAAAAGCGGAGCAAGCCCCAGATAAGAGGTCGCGATATAGCCGCATCCAATGATGCCAACGCCAAGCTGTGTCATGGTATGTTCCTTTAGAATTTCTGCACGGACGCAAGGCTGCGTGCCGCAAAGCGTTGGTCGTCTGATGGGTTGTCATGCTCGACCACATAATGATCGACACCTGCTGCTTGCAGCGCACTGTGGATCGATGCCCAGTCCATCGTTCCATGGCCCACATCAGCCCAGCCATCCTCATTCCCGCAAGTACCTTCGGCAGCGATGTCTTTGATATGCGCGGTCGTGATCCGGCCTGCGTATTTCTCGATCCACTCGCGCGGATCGTAGCCCGCCCTGCGCACCCAACCTAGATCAAGCTCAAGCATGATGTCGTCACCGCCTGCGACAATCAAATCAAGCGGTGTGTCACCCTGCGATGTCGGGACGCATTCGAAATCATGGTTGTGCCAACCAAAGATCAGCCCAGCGTCCTGCAACGGTTTGCCTGCCGCAGCCAACCGTTTGCCAAAAGCGGCCCATTCGCTTGAAGTTGTGGGGCGTTCTTCAGCAGTCAGATATGGCGCAAAGACCTTTTCCAGCCCTAGCCGACGCGCAATCGCAATCGTGCCTGCTGGATCACTTTCGATTTCATCAAGCGCCACATGCCCGCTGCGCATCTGCAAGCCGCTGGCGTCTAGACCTGCCTTGAGCGCATCAACGTCGTCTAGCAGTGCACCGTATCCTTCGACCTCACTGTAGCCAGTTCTGGCCAGCATTTGCAGCGTTTCCGCCAATGGCAGATGATTACGTGAACAATAAAGCTGATAGGAAATCCGAGGCATATGGCGGCCTTTCTATGCGTAGGTGGCGCTGTGCAGATCGCGCAGCGTGAAGGTTGGGGTGTCATCAGGATTGGTTGGTGTGAACGATATAGTGACCTGTTGATCTGGCAAAAGCGTGATGGAGTTTTGATCAAAGCGGCCTGATACGTCCGCCTCAACCGCTACGAAAAGCGCGAGCGATGTGGCGCGTAGCGTGATTTGATTGCCCGTGATTTCGCAAGTCAGACCGCTGGGCTGCAGATCGTAGTCCTTGTACGTGCGCGGTGCGAAAGTGTCTGATCCGCTGTTACCGCTGGCCGCGTTCCATGTGAAATAAAGCATCTCGTCACTGGCCAACGCAGATTCCGCGAGGGTCAGAATGGTGCAAGCCGCCTCACCCACAGACGCAGCTCCAGTGCCTAATTCGCGCAGGATGCCATGCATATTTACCGCGAACACATCCACAGTCACATCGCAGACGCTTGGATCATCGTTGATCGCACGCAGCTCAATCTGCCCGTCCTTCGGCACGGCGGTAACCAATTGGGGCGCATAGAAATCCCGCGCCATATGGTGCAGCAGCTTCCAATCACCGCCATGGTTCAATGAGGCCCATGAACACACCGGCCACGTATCATTCAGCTGCCAAATCAGTGTGCCCATGCAATGCGGTTTCAGGCTGCGCCAATGGGTGACAGCGGTCTTGATCGCGATGCCTTGCTGGACCTGTGACAGATAGACGAAATCGTCGAAATGCTTGGGCCAGCGAAAGTAACGAAACATTGTTTCAGCGATACGGGCGTTACCTCCTGCGTTTTTCTGGTGCGCCTCTAGGACGGGTGCCGCGATGTTATGGTCGGGCGTGTCCGCAAATTGCCTTATCGACGTCATGGACGGATAGCTCTGAAAACCAAACTCGGAACAAAAGCGCGGCGCCACATCGCGGTAGTGATCAAAATCGCGGCCTTCATGCCAGACCGACCAGAAATGCATGTCACCGGACCCGTCATCATGCCACGCATCGTTGAAATTCAACGGACCCGGCGAAGGCGACGATGGCCACCAGATTGCATGGGGGTCAGCTGTTTTTAAAGCCCGCTCGATCGTGTAGTTAAGGCGGTCGTAGTTCACCAGATAGCGGTCACGGTCGGCACGGGTTTCTTTGAACCACGTCAGCGCACCGATCAGCTCATTGTCCCCGCACCATAGCGCCAAACAAGCGTGATGCTGCAATCGCTGGACGTTTTCAGTCACCTCAACACGGACATTTTCAAGATAATTCGCGTCCGAAGGATAGATATTGCAGGCGAACATAAAGTCCTGCCAAACCATCAAACCCATCTCGTCGCACAGATCATAGAACCAATCCGCCTCGTAGCGGCCCCCGCCCCAGATGCGGATCATGTTCATGTTTGCGTCGACCGCGGATTGCAAAAGATCGCGGGTTTTTGCGGGGGTGATTTGTCCTGCAAGCGCGTCGGCGGGGATCCAGTTGGCCCCTTTGGCAAAGATATCGCGGTCGTTGACGCGGAACTTGAAACCAAGGCCGGCGTCATCTTTTTCGGTAATCAGTCCCACCTTGCGCAAACCGATGCGGCGCGTGGCCTTTGCCTTGGCGAAGGACACCTCAAGGTCATAGAGCGGCTGATCGCCTTGACCTACCGGCCACCAAATTAGCGGGTTTTGGATGGTCGTGGACAAGATGCATCGGCCTTGCACTGCTTGTCCGGTGACAGTTTGCCCGTCAATCATTGCCGTGACGGGACCCTCGTGGTTGCTGAGCGCTAGATTGATCGTCAGCTCAACTTCGTCACCGGTGTGGCTCTGATCAACTGTCAGATAGTCCAAGCGTGGCGCTTTGCTGGGCTCGATTGCCAGCACCCCATAAATCCCAAAAGGGGCCAGTGCGATGTTCCAATCCCAACCATAATCACACTGCGGCTTGCGCAGCAGATTAACGTTCGGGATCGGGTTGTTACCTTCTTGATAGGGTAGATAAAACGGCTGCGCTGCCTGAAGCTGAGCCGCGTGCGCAATAGAGTTCTTGAACGTCAGAGTGACCGTGTTCTCGCCAACTTGTGCTGCGCCCGCAAGGCTCACTCGAAAATCGCGAAAGGCGTTGTCGCATTGCAAAATGACCTGCCCGTTCACGGCAACTTCGACGATTGTATCGACACCGGATAGGACTAAATCGACATCTGTCTCTGTGAGGTCGAACGTGCGGGTTGCTTGCCAATCCCGCTCAGCAATCCAACGCAATTCGTATTCATTCCGGCCCCAATAGGGATCAGGGATCAAGCCTGCGTCATGCAAGGCGCTGATGCCGTCGGTTGGTAAATTGATTACACAGGTATGGTCGCCGCTGTCGTCAGACAGGGACCACTGACCCGCCAAATTGAGTTGGGTCACAAGCGATCCTCGGTTGCTTTATCGAACAGCGATGCCCGAGACGGATCGACGCCAATCTCAATGGTTTCGCCAGCTTTCACGATAGCTTGTCCGTCCATGCGGATACGGAAAATATATGCGCCCAACTTGGCGTAAACCAGTGTGTCAGACCCCATCGGTTCGACCAAATCGACATCAACGCTGAACTGCAGCGGCGCGTTCTTGACCAGTTCGCCGGTCACGACATGTTCTGGCCGGATGCCAATCACAGCAGGACGGTCGGCAGTTTGCGGATCAGCAAATTCATAGCCGGCCATCGGCATCACCATGTCATCGACCTTAAAACTGCCGTCTTCTAAATGGCCCTCAAGAAAATTCATGGATGGGCTGCCGATAAAGTCCGCCACATAAAGGTTGCGCGGCTTGTTATAAATCTCGTCCGGGCTGCCCAATTGCATGATGGCGCCGCCTTTCATGACTGCGATCCGGTCGGCTAGCGTCATCGCTTCGACCTGATCATGGGTCACGTAGATCATCGTGTTCTGCAATTGGTTGTGCAGGCGTTTCAACTCAACCCGCAGATCAACGCGCAGCTTGGCATCAAGGTTTGATAGCGGCTCGTCGAACAGGAACACATCAACGTCGCGAACAAGCGCCCGACCAATGGCGACACGCTGGCGCTGACCGCCAGACAAAGCACCCGGTTTGCGATCCAAAAGCGGGCCGATTTGCAGAATGTCAGCCGCGCGCGCAACACGCTTTTCGATCTCGTCCTTAGGCAGTTTGGCGTTCTTCAAACCAAAGGACAGGTTCCCCTTCACCGTCATCTGCGGATAAAGCGCGTAGGATTGGAACACCATGCCAATGCCCCGCTCGGACGGTTCTTCCCATGTGACGTTCTTGCCTTTGATGTGGATTTGGCCGTCCGTCACTTCGAGCAAACCTGCGATGCAATTCAGCAAAGTAGACTTGCCGCATCCCGATGAACCGAGCAGCACCAAGAATTCACCCTCGTTGATATTCAGATTGAGGTTTTTCAGGACTTTGACAGCACCAAAGGCCAGATCGAGTTGTTTGATTTCTACGGAATAGCTCATCCTTTGACGGCCCCTGCTGCGATGCCTCGGACAAAAAGTTTGCCTGACGCGAAATAGATAACGAGTGGCACAAGGCCGGTGAGAAGTGTCGCCGCCATATTGACGTTGTATTCCTTGATCCCTTGGACCGAGTTAACGATGTTATTAAGCTGCACGGTCATCGGATAGGTTGCCGGTTTGGTGTAGATCACCCCAAACAAGAAATCGTTCCAGATGCCCGTGACCTGCAAGATGATCGCGACCACAAAAATCGGTAGCGCCATTGGCAGCATGATCTGAAAATAGATCCGCCAGAACCCTGCGCCATCAACGCGCGCGGCCTTAAACAGCTCTTCGGGGATCGAGGCAAAGTAGTTGCGAAATAGCAGTGTCAGAATTGGCATACCAAAGATCGTATGCACCAGAACCAATCCGCCCAAATCACCCATGAGACCGACTTCGCGCAGCAAAATCACAATAGGATAAATCATCGTTTGGTAGGGAATGAATGCACCAAGGATGAGGATCGTAAAGAACACCTCTGAGCCTTTGAATTTCCAATGCGACAGGGCGTAACCGTTCACTGACGCGATAGAGATCGACAGGATGACGGAAGGAATCAGGATCTGGACAGAGTTCCAGAACCCGCGTGATAACCCGTCACAGTTCACGCCTGTGCAGGCCTCTGACCATGCTTTTACCCATGGTTCAAATGTGATTTCCAAAGGCGGGCCAAAGACATTGCCCATGCGGATTTCGGGCATTCCCTTTAGCGACGTCACGACCATCACATAAAGCGGTAGCAAGTAGTACATGCTGACCATGATCAACGTGCCATAAAGGAAGATGTTAGCGCGGCTGAACCGCTTTTTTGGCTTAGGGCCGGTGGGGCCGGTCAATGCGATATCAGGCATTCTTTTTGCCTCCAAATTCGAGGTAGGCCCATGGGATCAGAATGATGATCACCGACACAAGCATCATGGTGGATGCCGCAAATCCTTGCCCAAGATTTTGGGCGCGGAACATATATTCAATGACATATTTAGCGGGCACCTCGGAACTGATCCCCGGGCCACCATTCGTTTGGGCCACGACCAGATCGTACAGCTTGATGATGCCTGAAGCGATCAGCACAAGGGCTGTTACAAACACGGGCCGCATCATCGGGATAATAATGCGGATATAAGTTTTCACAGTACCTATCCCGTCTACACGGGCGGCGTTCCAGATGTCTTCATCAATGCCGCGCAAGCCCGCCAGCATGATGCACATGATTAGGCCCGATCCTTGCCAGATGCCCGCAATCAGCAGGCCAAACATCACAGTGTCGGGGTCATTCAACGGATCAAAGCTAAAGCTTTCCCAGCCCCAACCTTGGACCAGTGATTCCATGCCAAAATCTGGATTTAGAATCCACTGCCACGCGATGCCGGTCACAACAAAAGACAGCGCGAAAGGGTATAGGAAAATCGTGCGGAACGCGCTTTCAAACCGGATCTTTCGGTCAAGCAAAGCGGCAAGGAAAAAGCCAATCGTCAAGGTAAGCACCAACGAGCAAGCCCCATAAAGCGCCAAGTTCGAGATCGAGATCAGCCAGCGTGGCGTGTCCCAAAGGCGTTCGTATTGATCAAGACCGACCCAGTTCAATTTGGGCAGCAATCTTGAGCCTGTGAACGAATGGACAACGGTCCAAAGCGTTCCGCCCATAAAGACAACAACTGCCGTTAAGATCATCGGGATCGAAGCAAGTTTGGCCATTGGATTGCGGAACAACCGCATCGGACGTTTGGCACGCGTGGCGCTTACTGGCGTCCCGTCTTCAACCACTGACATGGTGGTTCTCCCCTGTTAGCGACATTTGATCTGATCTTGCGCCAAACCTTTTTCCGCAGTGTCCAAACGGCCCACCCGACGCATCGGGCAGGCCACTCGGGAGGTAACTTAGTCTGCAGAAGCGATCAGATCAGCATAACGCGCTTGAGCGTCTGCTGCTGGCATATCGCCTGACCAGAACTCAGCCATCAGATCTTCGATCTGTGTCTGAGTGTCTGCGGACAATGACTGATCACCCGATGGCAGAACGCCACCGTCAGCCAAAATGCCCAGGCCCTTTTGCATACAGCCGTTGGCTGCAGTCATGTCGATGTCACCGCGCACAGGCAATGAACCTTTGGCAAGGTTAAAGGACACTTGGACCTCAGGTGAAATCAGCAACGCGGCCAGTTCTTTCTGGGCGGCTGTGATTTCTGGATCGTCGTTCGCAGGGAAGTAGAACGCATCGCCACCAGTGTCCAAAATCGCATTTAGACCCAAACCTGGAAGGCAAGAATAGTCTTCGCCCTCAACCTGTCCCGCCACAGAGAATTCACCCTGCGCCCAGTCACCCATCAGCTGCGCGCCAGCCATACCGGTGATGACCATATTGGTCGCTTGGTTCCAGTCTTGAACGTTGCTTTCGCGGGCCAATTCACGCGCGTCAGCAGCAGCATTAAACACGGCTGTATACTCTGGTCCGCGTGCCGTATCGGCATTTTTGTTGACGGTCACGTCACGCCATGCATCCAAACCAGCGACAGCAATTGTGATCGCGCCAAAGGCAAGGTTTTGCTGCCAGCCTTGCTGACCCATCGCGAGTGGAACCATGCCTGCCGCTTCAATTGCGGATGCAGATGCCACAAATTCATTCCAATCAGCCGGCACATCAAGGCCAGCTTTTTCGTAGGCGTCGTGGCTTAACCACAACCACTGAGCAGAGTGAATGTTGACGGGAACGCAATAAATACGGCCGTCCAATGTGCAGCTATCCAACAACGAAGTTGGGTTCACGATATCCGTCCAACCGCCCGCTTGCGCCACGTCAGTGAGGTCAAGCATCATGCCCGCCTCGATCAATTCCTCGGCTTGGCGACCATGGTTTAGCTGGGTCGCGCCCATCGGATCACCGCCCAAAATGCGGCTAATGATGATCGGGCGTGCTGTGCCGCCAGATCCGGCAATTGCTCCATCAACCCATGTGTTGCCTGTGGCGTTCCACGCATCGGCAAACTTGCCAACGGCTGCGGCTTCACCACCTGATGTCCACCAATGTGTCACCTCAAGTTCAACAGCTGAAACGGATGACGCGCTCATGATCGCAGTCGCGGCGAGTAGTTTTGTTGTTAGCTTCACGATTCTCTCCTCCCTGGTTCTAAATCGTTATAGTAGAAACTATATCGATTTAGATTGACCTCGCAAGGAAAATTAAGCCACACTAATGACATCCGAACCGCATTGACGTAAGACACTGTTGTCAGGTTGTTTTTGGCGATATCAGCGCAGGAATGGCGCCGAACAGGCCCCCCAACGCAACGTCAGATCAGGAGAAACGGCATCATGCAGAACGGCAAGTCACAGCCCAAACCGGCGATGACAAACCTGACATCTGACGGGAAACCGACGCTCAAAACGATTGCGCGCCTCAGCGGTTTGGCCGTGCCAACCGTGTCGCGCGCCCTGAATGACGCGCCCGATATAGGTGCCGCGACCAAACAGCTGATCCGCAAGATTGCCGATGATATTGGCTATGTACCTAACCGTGCGGGGGTCAGGTTGCGCACGGGCCGCACGAATGTGATCAGCCTTGTGATGTCCACCGAACACGATCTGATGAGCCACACCGCCCGTCTGATTGCATCAGTGGCAAGTGGGCTGCGGCACACGCCTTTTCATCTGATCGTGACCCCGTTCTTCCCTGACCAAGACCCGATGGATCCCGTCCGCTATATCGTTGAAACTGGATCGGCGGACGCAATCATCATGAACCAAATTCAGCCTGACGACCCCCGTGTCGCCTATTTGATGTCACGCAAGTTTCCGTTTGCCTCGCATGGCCGCACGAATTGGTCAGACCAGCATCCATACTATGACTTTGACAACAAAGCCTTTGGCGAAATTGCTGTCGACAGACTGGCTGCACGCGGGCGCAAGAACATTTTTGTGATCGCGCCACCAACGATACACAGCTACGCACAGCATATGATTGCAGGCGTCAAAGAAAGAGGCGAGGCGAATGGCGTGAATGTCATGATCGCCGATGGCATCACCAGCGATACGGCCAGCGCCGAAGTCGTGGCGCACGTCCGGCAGGCGTTGAAGGATCACCCCCAGATCGATGCAGTTGTCACCGCCTCGACCTCTTCTGCGATGGCCGCTGTTGCCGCGCTGGAACAGCACGGCGCGCATGTAGGTCGCGAAATTGACGTCTTCTCAAAAGAGGCGATGCCGTTCCTCAAGCTGTTCCGCGCAGATATTTTGACCATTTCAGAACAGGTAAATTCGGCGGGGGATTTTCTGGCTCGCGCCGCGATCCAAGCCATTCGCAAACCCGAAGATCCGCCGATGCAAGAACTCGAAGTACCGTCACAAGACACGGTCTAGCGTCTTCAATATCTCATCAATCGGTCGGTCCTCCGAAATCGCCGCCATGCTGCTGCGCTAGCGCATTGCCGGCGGTGGATTTCCCCGATCCCGAAACCTCAATCACCATAATGGCCCGATGCATTTAGCGTCCGGGGATAGAGCCGCGTTTTTCGCCTTTGCCTTCCCAGTTTTCCAAGGCGGCAATTGCCTCTTCTGCGGTGTCGACAAAACGGAACAGCTTGAGATCATCCGCTGAAATAGTGCCCGCATCCGCGAGCGCATCCCAATTGATGATCTTTTCCCAAAATGCGCGGCCAAATAGTAAGAACGGCACTTGTTCCATGCGGCCCGTCTGAATCAAGGTCAGCGCCTCGAACATTTCGTCCAATGTGCCAAAACCACCTGGAAACACGCAAACCGCAGACGCGCGCATCAGGAAATGCATTTTGCGGATCGCAAAGTAGTGAAAGTTAAAACACAGCTCTGGCGTCACATATTCATTGGGAGCTTGTTCGTGTGGCAACACAATGTTCAGGCCAATGGATCGCCCTCCTGCCTCTAGCGCGCCGCGATTGCCTGCTTCCATCACACCGGGGCCACCGCCTGTGGCAATCACATTATCGGTACCGCCCGTTTCCAACGATTTGGCTGTGATCATTCTCGAAAAGCGCCGCGCCTCTTCGTAGTATTGCGACAAGTCTGCAAGGGTTTGCGTGCGGGCTGTGTCTTTTTTGGCGGGCTCTGGAATCCGTGCACCGCCAAATAGCACGATTGTTGAATTCACTCCTGCTTCGTCCATCAGTAATTCAGGCTTGAGCAACTCCAACTGAAGGCGGACAGGTCGCAGTTCTTCGCGGCACATGAAATCGTCATCGGCGAATGCCAATGCATAAGATGGCGCACGGGTCTGGGGCGTGTCAGGGACGCCTTTGACCTCTTCAATATCTTGGTGGCTGTCGCGGAACGGGTGGTGGCGGTTGTCTTTCATGACAGTATTTTCCTTTTAGATTTACAGCTAGGTTTGCCCGCCTGCATCAAAGATGCAATTGCCAATTGGCCCTTTGTTTCTTATGGCAGGGACCAGACAGCCAAAGGATTTTACCATGACCACGAACAATGCCGCTCTTGAGACCGCAATCGAAGCCGCGTGGGATGCCCGCGATCAGATCACCACATCGACGACCGGTGAAACCCGCGAAGCGATTGAGGACACCTTGAACGCCCTTGATAGCGGTGCATTGCGTGTGGCCCAAAAAATGGACGACGGCAGCTGGCATGTGAACCAATGGGCTAAAAAAGCAGTGCTTTTGTCATTCCGTCTGAACGATATGGAGCCGATTTCCGGCGGCAATGGCGGATCGACGTGGTGGGACAAAGTACCATCGAAGTTTGACGGCTGGGATGAAGCCCAGTGGCGCAAGGCTGGTTTCCGCGCGGTACCTGGTTCCATCGTGCGTCGCTCTGCCTACATCGCTAAGGGCGTCGTTTTGATGCCATCTTTCGTGAACATCGGCGCATATGTCGACGAGGGTTCCATGGTTGATGGATGGGCCACGGTCGGGTCGTGCGCACAAATCGGCAAGAATGTGCATCTATCTGGTGGTGTCGGTATCGGCGGTGTTCTGGAACCAATGCAGGCTGGCCCGACAATCATTGAAGACAATTGCTTTATCGGGGCCCGTTCTGAGGTCGTCGAAGGCTGCATCGTTCGCGAAGGGTCCGTTCTTGGTATGGGTGTCTTTATCGGCCAATCCACCAAAATCGTGGACCGCGAAACCGGCGAAGTCATGTATGGCGAAGTGCCGCCCTATTCCGTCGTTGTCGCAGGTTCGATGCCATCAAAGAACAATGTCAGCCTGTACTGTGCAGTCATCGTAAAGCGCGTGGATGAACGCACCCGCTCCAAGACCGGCATCAACGAATTGCTGCGTGATTAAATGATCTTAAGCCGCATACTGTCGCGCAAACGCATTGCAGCGGGGGTTCGCCCCTCGTTCAAGGCTGCCTGGGCGCCGGTGGCGTTTGACGTTCTCATCATTGCAATCGTGCTTGCCGTCCTTTGGGGGCCAGCATTGACCTTTATCTACGTGATGGAATTTTCGCTGTTTCTGACCATCGTCGTTTTAATGGTTCTAATCTATGCGCCTTTGCAGATCGTGATTATCGTCTCTACGATTGCAGCGGTGCGGTCGCGCTGGGAAGAGAAAGAAACCAAATGACCAAGAAAGAAAGCCGCCAGCAGGTCTATACCTTACTGGTCGAAGTCGGCCGTAGCGCCGATGATGGACTGCCCGCCGAGGCCACGGGTGCGGCGTTGATGTGCTATGCCAGTGGCATCGACGAGGCCGAAGCCGTGCGCGAAACCGTCGCGATCCTCAAGCAGGCCGATCTCGCGCCTCTTGATGTATCCGGGTACGGCACATTGGACGAACGGATCGCCGAAGGGCACGACATTCCCGAAGAAGAGATCACTTTGATGGACCGTGCATTGGCTGAAAACAGCGTGATCGTAGCACAAATGACGCCGTTCTTCGATAAGATCTAAGGGGTCACGCGCCTTGTCAGTGATCCTTCAAGACCATCTACCCGACTTACATACAGACAATCCGCGGCTTCCCGGTACAATGCCATGTGACGCCAATGACTGGCTGCGAATTGACGAAGCTTACGCCGCCCAAATGCAGTACCGCGCAGACCTGTTGTCCAAGCAGCAAGATGCAGTGCTTTATGAACCTGCGACATCCCGTGACGCGCGCATTGAAGTCTTGACCGAAGCGCTGAAAATTCTGCCGCGGCTTGGATTCACCATCTCTGAAACCCACGTCATTTGCCCCGACGCACGCGTTGTTGCGATTGACTGGAACGCGCCGTTGAAAACACTGGGGCATCTTGTTCAAGAAGACATCTGCATTCTTGAAAAACGCGGAACAGAGCATGTGCTGACAGGCGCTGTCTTGTGCTTTCCAGCCAATTGGCGATTGGCCGATAAAGTAGACCGCCCGCTGGTCGGCATTCATGCCCCTGTTGTGGAATATGACGATAACATTGCTCGCCGCGTGCAAAGGTTGTTTGACGGGGTACGGGTGGGGATGCCGCTGTGGCGGTTCAACAAACTGCGCTATGAGCATGCCGATTTGCATCAGCCGTTCCGGCGGGCAGAGGGCGATATCCTTCCGTTCGTCCGGTCTGAACGGCAATGCATTTTGCGCCTACCGCGATCAGATGCTGTGGTGTTTACCATCCATACATTTGTGGTGCGCAGCTAGGGTTGCGCAATTCAGTGCCCTCTTTAATGTTCAGGTCATGACACAATACACAGGAAAATGCCTTTGCGGGGCGGTCACATATGTGGCCGAAGGGCCGCCAGTGATTGTTGCGCAATGTCACTGCGACGCCTGCAAAAGGCATAGCGGAACGGGCCACACCGTGGGTGCAATGTTTGCGGCAAGCGCAGTTACCGTGCACGGTAACATGCGCGAATTCAGTTATTTATCCGACAAGGGCTCGCAAGTGACAAAGGTGTCCTGCGCAACCTGCGCCAGCCCCATTTACGGCCAAAACACCCACTTGCCCGATCATTTGACCCTGACGCTTGGGACGATGGATGATGCAAGAGATTTGGAAGTCGGCGTTGTTATATACACACGCGACAAACCCCATTGGGACCAGCTTGAGCAAGACACCGCCTCTTTTTTAACCCAACCTGACTGGAAGCCCGAAGGATAGGCTATACAGTCCATCCGAGGCCGCAATGGACCAAGGTTTCATAATGCGCTAGTCTTCCACATGGGCAAGAAACTGGCCCCGCTCATGCACGATCAGGGCTACTTAAAGGAAAGTCAGCACATGAAAAAGATCGATGTCGACGCAGACACCAAGCGCTCGAAATTCTTAATCAAGGCAATGGTTTTTCAGGTTGTTCTGATCTTGGTCATTATGTTTCTCTTTTGGGGCTATTTGTCCGCCTGATTGCGCCTAAATAACCAAACTACTCAAATCCAAAATTGCATCCCTGCGCCCTTCCCGCTAGCCATAGCGAAAAGGAGCCTTGCCCATGTCCCCGATTGATCCCGTTGCCCTGACCGTTGATCTGGTCCGCTGCCCATCTGTCACACCGATTGAGGGTGGCGCACTGGTTTTACTTGAAGACGTGCTGACCAAAGGCGGGTTTACGTGCACCCGCGTGGATCGCGGCGGAATTTCAAACCTTTATGCCCGATGGGGCAGGCAGGGTGCCAACCGCACTTTTGGCTTTAATGGTCACACCGACGTGGTCCCTTTGGGGGACGAGGCTGCATGGACAATGCCGCCCTTTGGCGCCGAGATTAAGGATGGGTATCTGTATGGGCGCGGATCCACAGATATGAAATCCGGTGTTGCCGCGTTTGCCGCCGCCGCGATTGATTTCGTGAACGATACCCCCCCCGACGGTGCCGTCGTGCTGGCAATTACAGGCGATGAAGAGGCTGACGCGCTTGATGGAACGACCGCCCTGCTGGACTGGATGAACGCAAACAACGAGGCGATGACCGTTTGCTTGGTGGGCGAACCCACTTGCCCTGATGTCATGGGCGAGGCGATGAAAATCGGGCGGCGTGGGTCGATGACCGCGTTCTTTACCGTGACTGGTGTGCAGGGCCACGCCGCATATCAGCACCGCGCCAAGAACCCGATGCCCGCAATGGCGCGCCTCATGGATGTGCTGTCGTCGCGCGTGCTAGACGGTGGCACTGATCACTTTGACACCTCATCGCTTCAGGTGCTGACGATCGATACTGGCAATCCCGCGACGAACGTCATTCCAGCCCAGACCAAAGCATGCGTCAACATCCGTTTTAACGACACACACAACAGCGCGGACCTTACCGCATGGATGCAAGTCGAGGCTGACAAGGTTGCTGCCGAATTTGATGTGAAGGTCGCGATGCAGGTCAAAGTGTCGGGTGAAAGCTTTATCACCCCTCCCGGTCCGCTTTCTGATCTCATCGGCAAAGCAGTCGAGGCTGAAACAGGGCGCAAACCAGAATTGTCCACGTCGGGTGGCACCTCTGACGCGCGGTTTGTGAAACACCACTGTCCGGTCGTAGAATTCGGGTTGGTTGGCAAGACCATGCACCAGGTTGATGAACGGGTGATGGTCGCACAAATTGGTGAACTCAAGACGATCTATAAGCGTATTCTAACAGACTATTTTGCATCGACATGACGCACGCCAATTTGGATGACGCCCCCCGCATGGCGTGTTAGGGCTGGCCCATGACACGCATACCTTCAAAATCCGAGATCCTCGCATGGATCGCCGAACACCCAACCAAAGCCGCCAAACGCGATATCGCCAAGGCCTTTGGGATCAAGGGTGCAGCCCGCATCGACCTGAAACGCTTGCTCAAGGAACTTGAGGAAGACGGTAAACTCAGCAAACGCCGCAGTTCATACCGCGACGCAGAGGATTTGCCGCCCGTTTCTGTTCTAGAAATAGTCGGGCCTGATGCCGACGGTGATCTTTTTGCCCGCCCACTCGAATGGGGCGGCAAGGGTGCTGAACCACGCATCTTGATGGTGCAGCGCGATAGCGATCCGGCACTTGGCGCAGGCGACCGCATTTTGGGCCGTGTCACAGCCGATCAGACCGAGGAATACAGCCACACAGGCCGCATGATCCGCCGGATTGACGCAAGCCCACAACGTGTGTTGGGTGTGTTTCGCGCGGAGTCCGAAGGTGGGCGCATCTTGCCCGTCGAAAAAGGTTCGGACAAACATTGGATCGTGGCTGCGGGTGCCACTGGCGGTGCCAAAGACGGTGAATTGGTCGAGGCCGAACAAGCCGGACCCAAAGGCCGCATGGGCCTGCCAAAAGCACGTATTGTGGCCCGCCTTGGTGACCCGTCCGGACCGCGCGCGGTTTCATTGATCGCAATCCATCAACATGGCATTCCAGATCACTTCCCTGACGCTGTGGTTGCTGAAGCAGATGCGGCCAAATCAGCGGGGCTCGGCAAACGCAAAGACCTACGCAAATTACCGCTTATTACAATCGACCCTTGGGATGCGCGTGACCATGATGATGCTTGCTTCGTTGAAGCCGATCCTGACCCTAAAAACGCGGGTGGCTATATCATCTGGGTCGCCATTGCCGATGTGGCCCACTACGTCACACCGAATTCTGAGCTGGACCACGAGGCGCGCAAGCGTGGGAACTCGACCTATTTCCCCGACCGTGTGGTGCCGATGCTGCCGGACCGCTTATCGGGCGATCTGTGTTCGCTGCATGAAGGTGTGGAACGTGCCTGCCTTGCGGTCGCGATGCGGATCGACACTGCGGGCGAAAAGATCGACCATGCATTTCATCGCGGCTTGATGAAATCAGTCGCGTCGCTGAACTACGAAGAAGTCCAAGACGCCGTCGACGGCCAACCCAACGACAAAACTGCACCTTTGTTGGACACGATTATCACCCCGCTTTATGCGGCATATGCTGCGCTGACGCAGGCGCGTGCCCGACGTGGGCCGCTTGAATTGGACCTGCCGGAACGGCAGATCATCCTTGATGACGCAGGCAAGGTCACATCAGTCCAGTTCAAAGAACGCCTTGATGCGCACCGTTTGATCGAAGAATTCATGGTGCTGGCAAATGTGGCTGCTGCCGAAACCCTCATCGCCAAGAAAACTGCGCTGTTGTTTCGCGTGCACGAAGAACCCAGCCCCCAGAAACTGGATTTGCTGCGTGAAGTGGCAAATGCGTCTGGATTGGTGCTGGCCAAGGGTCAGGTGCTGAAAACCACCCATCTGAATACACTTCTTAAGGGTGCAGCGGGAACCGAAAACCAAGAACTGATCAATATCGCGACGCTTAGGTCCATGACGCAGGCGTACTATAACCCTGAAAACTTTGGTCACTTCGGGCTGGCATTGCTGTCTTATGCGCATTTCACGTCGCCTATTCGTCGTTATGCCGATTTGATCGTGCATCGCGCACTAGTATCGTCGCATGGCTGGGGCAAGGATGGGCTAAGCCCTTGGGATATCGAACATCTGCCCGAGACAGCCCAACAGATCAGCGACACAGAGCGTCGCTCCATGACCGCAGAACGCGACACGACAGACCGCTATCTGGCGGCATTTCTATCGGACCGTATCGGTGCGGAAATGGGCGGTCGTATTAGCGGGGTCGCGAAATTCGGCGTCTTTGTGAAACTGGATGAAACCGGCGCTGACGCAATGATCCCGATCCGCACTTTGGGCCGCGAGTTTTT
>RCNF010000397.1_pt1 | contig 21845 bp, 15 predicted proteins | sample 2041311 | NCBI WGS metagenome assembly RCNF01 (sample SAMN09708228, study PRJNA481090) | Marine sediment metagenome, whole genome shotgun sequencing project. | biome: marine sediment; feature: ocean; material: sediment; isolation source: Sewage treatment plant 2 marine sediment (STP2) ... | reverse complement strand
GCTGGATCTAAAGCGTTCTCCATGTCCTGCAAAACCTCATCGGCTGGCGGAACGCCAGCGAGACGGGCATGCATGCGCTTGGCCTGCTCTCTATACCCTGCATTGGCCGGCGCAGCCATACTTGCGGTCACCAGACCGACCAGCAGCATGCGCCAGAAAAATCCGATCGATACCTGTTCCTTGGCGTTTTTCATTTTTGTCCACGTCCTGTTTTTCATAACAACTCTGCCCACGAACTTGTGCGATGCAAAAATGCGTTTGTTTAGTTCCCGACCAATCTAGCTATCTAAGTCGAGGCCTAAACACCTGTTGGTTCTACGGCGTTGTCAGAAATTCAGTTGATGCGTCGAATGACGTAGTCATCACCTGTAACTCCTGGCAGCTCCGCTGTCCTTACGCTAACTCCCTGTTAGCCGGACCGGTGGCTTTGCGTGGCCTCTTCTTAAAGGCCGTGCCTTTGCAGGAGTCCGACACTGTCGTTAGAACAATCCTGTTCTTGTTACGACAATCAGGCGGACTCTGCCGAAAATACTGCCAGACCTTATCCAAATTGACCGTGATTACATTCACAGTCCGCGTACTTGGGTCTTTTCCCGGCGCGCAATGCCAAATCGATCTGTAATGAATAAAGCAATTGCTGTGCCAGTTAGCCGATCGTTGCGAAATGAAGGCAATAAGTCAATAAAAAACAATTAGTTATGTTGTTGATATGGGTACTTACCGAGGCCGCTATATGTCAAGTAACTGTCGGCGCTTCGGTACATCTAATCGCGACAGAATCGCTAAGCTATTGATTGCCAAGGAGTGTGTGGCTGTCTCAAAAGGGAGACAGGTGACGTAGCAGCGTCACATTCGAACAACAATGGACTCCGTTGCAACGATCTCCCTGGCTTGTCCCGTTGTTTGTATGACACGAGAAATCTCGTTTGCCTTCGTGCTCATCAATCCTGGTGGAACTGTTTCACATTTTTTTTCGTGTACAGAAAAGCCGGGCGTGGTTAGAGAGAGGTGTGTTGTGAGATTATCGGTTTGGCGTCCGTCATATAGCGCAAGCGCATATTTGACTTTGCGCACTGTCGTGCATTTGAGACATTACATTGGCTGTATTCCCTCTAATATAATTGCGTTCGAATACGTCTTGACGCCCGGGCAACAAAGTCGTGCGTCAAAGTGTGGAACGGGTCACGGGTTCAGCGTCTCCCGAGCGTTGGGAAGGCATGGACTGTGATCGCGTTAACGGTACGGTGGGCTTTACACGTCCACTATTGCATTTAGCTCAGATCGTGAGGTGGTGTGCATTTGGCCGCTATAAGTTTGGATACGGAAATTCCATACTTGTAGTTGATGGCTAAATCGATGTACAGCGGAATGAAACCGCAACCTTCGATCAAGGTATGAGGTGAAGGACATGAACAGCGAACAGATAAAGACAATGAAAGGAATCGTTTGCAATGCGGCCAGGTTGGTCGTGCTGCCGATTGTCTCTGTTTTATTGGTTGCGTGTGATGGTACGGGCGATGGTGTGCAGCTCGGCAACGGTCAAACTCCCGATCCGGTGGTTATTGACTACCCGATCGCGTACATCAAGTCACCTGTACCAGTCGACGACAATGGCGACTTCGCGCAGCAGGATCTACGCGAACAGATTACTTTTGAATTCGGCGCGGACCTGTATTTTCGTGATCGAGCGTCACCGAGCGCGGATTCGATTAACATTACCGGCGAAATCACTCAGGGTCTCGGTGCGATCCGCGATGTTGAAATCGCCTACGACGGCAGTACGTTGCTGTTCTCCATGCGCACGCCTTTCGATCCAGACATGGACGAGGAAGACCTGCCGACCTGGAATCTCTGGAAATACACCTTCGAGACGGAAGTACTCGAGCCGGTTATACCGCCGGGTCTGACGTCCGAGGCTGGTCACGATATCATGCCCAAGTTCCTGCCTGACGGTCGTATTATTTTTGCATCAACGCGTCAGCTGCGTTCGCAAGCGGTATTGCTTGATGAAGGCAAGGGTGGCTTTCCGGCGTTAGACGAAGACCAGAACGAATACGCGTTCAACCTGCATGTTGTCAGTGAAGATGGACTGACGATCGAGCAGGTAACGTTCAATCAAAGTCACGACCTTGATCCGTCTGTGCTGTCAAATGGCCAGATCGTATTCAGTCGCTGGGACCACGTCGCTGCGAACGACAGCGTTAATCTATATCGCATAAATCCGGACGGTTCGGGACTTGAATTGTTATACGGTCAGCAAAGTCACGCGACCGGTACTGGTGGCGAAATTATTCAGTTCATGCAACCGCGTGAATTGGAAGACGGTCGCATCATGTCATTAATTCGACCGTTTACCGATACGGAAGGTGGCGGTGAAATAATTGTAATCGATACGCCGCAGTATCTTGAGAATACGCAGCCAACGAGCGTCAATATCGGCATCCTTAACGGGCCTGCCCAAGAGGACGCTACCATCAATGAAGTGCTGACAACGGCAGGAGAACCTTCGCCCGGTGGCCGCTACAGCTCGGTTTATCCGATTCTCGATGGCAGCGGCCGCTTGATGGTCAGTTGGGCGCAGTGCCGCCTGTTGGAGATATTGCCGGATGATGGTGATCCGATCACCGAAGACACGGCAATTGTTCCCTGCACAGATGAGACGCTCGCGACAGTCTTTATCGTAGACCCGGACAACGTGGTTGCTCCGCCGGTTGGCTCTTACATTGTAGCGCCGCCTCTCTATGGCATCTGGATTTATGATCCGGACCAGGATACGCAACTGCCGGTCGTCGTTGGTGAGGAAGGCTTCATGTTTACCGAAGTCGTTGTCGCTGATCCGAAGGCATCTCCTCCTGTGATTCTGGACAACGTCGACGCTTCAATGTTGGACCCGACACTCGCCGACGTTGGCGAGGCAGTGCTCAATATTCGCAGCGTCTATGATTTTGATGGTGCAGCCATTGTCGATATTGCTGCGATGTCTGACCCGACGGTAACGCCGGCACCAAACAGGTTGGCCCGATTCCTGCGCATCGAAAAAGCAGTTTCAATTCCTGACGACGATATTGTCGATCTTGATAACACGGATTTCGGCGTCAGCACACAGCAAGGTATGCGAGAGATTGTCGGCTACGCGATGATCGAGCCGGACGGGTCGGTTGTGACGAAGGTGCCAGCCAATACAGCTCTGGCCGTCAGCGTGCTCGATGAGAATGGCAAGCGCATTACTGCGCGTCACCAAAACTGGATCTCACTACGCCCAGGGCAGGAACTCAAGTGCCACGGCTGCCACGTTACGGACAGCGGGTTGTCGCACGGCCGGGCGGACGCATTCGAGTCGGCCTACGCCGGATCTGCGGGTGGTACGTTCCCGAATACGAATCCGCAATGGGTTGCAGAGACCCCTGGCGAAACGATGGCAGAAGTGCGCGCGCGGACAACTTGCGCCGCCACAGTCGACAAGTGCGAATCGATTGAGCCGTCGATGAACGTGATATATAACGATGTTTGGCGCGAAACCGCTGATCCTGTGCTGGATCCCGACATTCGATACACGTACACGGACATAACAATAGGCGCGGTAGCGACCACCAATGTTTGGGAGTCGCCGACGACTAACGCGTGTGAGTCCGACTGGCAGGCGCATTGTCGAAGCATCATCAACTATATTGCGAATATCCATCCTTTATGGAGCCAGCAACGGTTGCTGTTCAACGCTGATGGGACGCCGGCACTGGATGGTGCCGGGTTGCAGATCGATAACAATTGCCTCGGTTGCCATACGCCCGTAAATCCAGCTGACGCCGCAGTGCGCTTACCGGCGGGCCAGCTAGAATTGCAAGACGGTTTGTCCCCGGACGAGCCTGACCACTACCATGCCTATCGTGAGCTGTTAGTTACTGATAACCTTCAGGTTGTCGTAAACGGCGCGTTGGTTGATTTCACTACACCAGGCGTTGATGAAAACGGGGATCCGATTAATATACTGACCCCCATTCCGTCACCTGCCAGGACTGCAGGTGCAAGAGCATCAGGGCGTTTCTTTACTCGATTTGAAGATCCGCAGGATGCGATTCACTACAACATTTTGTCTGACTCGGAGAGACGCTTAATTGCGGAATGGTTGGATGTCGGAGCACAGTATTACAACAACCCTTTCGACGTCCCGCAGTAAATTTGCCTCTCTGGTTTGCCTGGTAGCGGCCACGCTCCTGGTTTTCCTGGCAGACCCTGCAGAGGCCGCCGACAAACCGCTGCGAACCGTCGCAGTGGCTGACCCCTATTTGGAAATGCATACTGGGCCCGGCCGCGGCTACCCGGTATTCCATGTCATTGATCGTGGCGAATCGGTATCTATTGTCATGCAGCGTACTGATTGGTATCAGGTCGAGGCACCCGATGGCACCGTTGGTTGGGTCGATCGGGCGCAGATGGAACTCACCCTGCAAGCCGATGGCGCGACTGTCAGCTTTGCCGAAGCCACCAAAGAAGACTTCACCAATGCGCGCTGGGAGACCGGCATTCTGGCCGGTGATTTTGGCGGTGCCAACATCGTCTCTCTCTATGGCGGGTACTCCTTCAACCCAAATCTCTCAATTGAGGTATGGGGTTCACAGATTTTGGGTAATTTTTCCAACGGCTGGATGGGCAGTGTTAACGTCGTTCATGAAATCTGGCCCGAATGGCGCTTTTCGCCTTTCTTCACCCTGGGGACGGGGGTTATTCATACAGAGCCCAAGTCCACCATTGTGCAAGGAGAAGATCGAACCGATCAGGTGGCACACGTTGGAGCAGGTTTCCGCATATATGCGACGCGGCGCTTCTTGTTACGCGCTCAATACAATAGTTACGTAGTTTTCACCAGCCGTGACGAAAATGAGGAAGTAGAGGAATGGAAAGTCGGTTTCGCGTTCTTTTTCTGATCGCAGTTGTTTTCGCCCTGCCGGGCTGCGCCGCGACCAAGAATCTGTTCGGCTTTGGGCCTGACGAAGCACCGCCGCCGAGTTCGGAGCCGCCTGGGCAGGTGATCGATCCGGAAGTGGAGCGACGCGAGGTTAAAGAACCCAAGATAGACAGAGAGGACTTTGAACTTGGTGCATTCGCCGGCGTTCTGGCGATTGAAGACTTTGGCAGCAACCTCGTTTATGGGGTCCGGCTTGCCTACCACGTTACAGAAGGTTTTTTCATCGAAGCGACTGTCGGACAATCCGAAGGCGGTTTGACGAGCTTCGAGATCTTGTCCGGTGGTGCTGAACTCCTTACGGACGATGAGCGTGTCTACACCTACTACAACCTCGACCTGGGCTACAACATCCTGCCGGGCGAAGTATTCCTCGGCGAGGGGCACGCCTACAACACGAATTTGTACCTCATCGCCGGACTGGGCTCGACAACGTTTGCCGGCGACGATCGCTTTACCGTCAATTTTGGATTCGGCTATCGGTTTCTGTTGACCGACTCGGTCGCATTTCATCTCGATTTCCGGGATCACCTCTATGACATTGATCTCTTTGGTGAAGAAAAGACCGTGCACAATCTTGAAGGAACTTTCGGCGTAACGGTGTTCTTCTGATACGGAAGTCACGGTGTAGCCGCACGATTTGAGCAAAATAGGGTTATGAACATGAAAATCAAACGATGTTGTCAATGGCTGCTGCCGATGTTGCTGATCGCCGGAATGTCCGGTTGCAGTAGCATCGAGCCCTGGGTCAAGCCCTATGAGCGTGACCGTCTGGCTGATCCGATCATGGCATTGGACTCCGACCCGGTATCGTCGGCGTACGTTCAGCACGTGTTTGAATCTCGTGAGGGTGCACGCGGTGGCGAGGGAGCTGCGGGCGGCGGCTGTGGCTGTAACTAACGGAACCGATGACTGAATGATCTTACGACGCATCATTGGTATCGCAATCTTTGGCATGCTGTTCAATGCAGCCACTGCTGTTGCAGGCGTACTGCCTGAGGATCGTGCGGACGTCCTTTATCACCTTTACGATGGCGGTGGCGTCAGGATCGATGGTCCTTCGGTGCTGGTTCGTAAACAGGTTGGCAAGAGCGTATCGCTGGTCGGAAACTACTACGTTGACATGGTGAGCTCGGCGTCCATCGATGTCGTGACACAGGCAAGTCCGTACACAGAGGAACGCACGCAATGGTCACTCGGTATGGATTATTTGCGTGGCAATACGACTGCGAATATTACTTACACGAGCAGTGTTGAGTCAGACTTTGATGCCAAGACGTTCAGCTTTTCTGTCAGCCAGGACATGTTCGGTGATTTAACGACGCTGACACTCAGCTACGCACTTGGCGACGACCTGGTAGGCGATGTCACTGACCCGACGTTCGAAAGCCAGAATACCCGTCAGCACTACGGAGTTGGCCTGACCCAGATTCTTACTCGCAATATGATCGCGTCTTTGAATTTTGAAACGGTTACAGACGAAGGGTTTCTCAATAACCCTTATCGATCGGTGCGCTATTTCGATCCCAACGTCGAGCTCGGCTATAGTTATGAAAAAGAGGTTTATCCCGGTACGCGAACGAGCAATGCGGTCGGCGTTCGCCTCAAATACTTCCTGCCGTATCGTGCGGCGATTCAGGGCGAATACCGTTTCTTTACGGATACCTGGGATATCACCGGACACACAGGCTCGCTTACCTACACACACCCAATGGGCCGCTGGACGTTCCTCGGCAAGTACCGCTTTCATACGCAGACTGGCGCGCATTTCTATTCTGATCTCTTTCCACGTTCGCAGGCCACTAATTTCCGCGGTCGCGATAAGGAACTTAGTTCACTGAACAGTCATACATTTAAAATCGCTGCGAGCTATCAGTTCCTAAGCGATTCGAATGCCTGGGGATTCATAAAGAAGGGCACCGTCAATGCGTCGCTCAACGTGCTCAGCATCGATTACGACGAGTTCTCGGACTTGCGCGATCCGGCTCCAATCGGTGAAGAACCTTTGTATCACCTCGATGCTGATGTCATTCAGCTGTTCTTCTCTTTCTGGTACTAGAACGCCTGAAACACGGGGCGCTCATCGTAGCTGAGTGGCTGGCAGATGATACGATGGCTAAATCCTCGCAGGGAGACGTGATGCCATGAGTCCCATCATCGCCGCAATCGTGATTATTGTTGCCGTTATTCTGGCGACGCTCTACAACCGCCTGGTTCGCAGTCGCAATCGCGTTGACGGCGCCTGGAGCGATATCGATGTGCAGCTGCAACGCCGCCACGACTTGATTCCCCGTCTGGTTACCGCCGTTCAAGCATACGCAGACTACGAACGTGCGACGCTCGAAGCGGTAACTGTCCTCCGTGCCGAAGCAATGCATGTCACCGATGTTGCCGAAAGAGGGCAGGCAGAGGAGAAGCTGGGCTCCGGTGTGCTGCGCTTGCTGGCCGTTGCCGAGAGCTACCCCGACCTCAAGGCGAGCGAAAACTTCCTGAACCTGCAGAACGAGCTCGTAGAGACTGAAAACTATCTGCAGTTCGCGCGTCGTTACTACAATGGTGCGGTGCGGGACTACAACACGATGACGGAGACGGTTCCCAGCAATCTGGTTGCTGGATGGTTTGGCTTTTCGGGTCGCAGCTTTTTTCAGAAAAGCTCTGACGATGCCGCGAATGTGCCGCTGGTCAACCTGGCTTCAGTCGAATGAGGCGGTTTGCGTTCTCACTGCTGATTCTACTGCCACTCATCTCGCTTGCCGATGAACGAATTCTAGAGTTTCACAGTGACATCCTGATTCTGGACAATGGCTGGATCGAGGTTACCGAGACAATCAAGGTGCGTGCCGAAGGCCAGCGCATAAAGCGCGGCATCTATCGTGACTTCCCAACAGAGTATTACGACAAGCAAGGCAATCGCTACGAAGTGGATTTCGAGCCGCTCGCTGTATTGCGTGATAACAGCTCAGAGAGCTTTCATACGCAGGACTACCGCAATGGTCGGCGAACCTATTTCGGTAGCGCCGATCGCTATGTGTCTGCCGGGCTGCACACCTATATGTTTCGCTACCGTGCCAGTCGCATGCTGGGGTTCTTTGATAAGCATGATGAGCTGTACTGGAACGTGACCGGGTTTGACTGGGCATTTCCGATTGATGACGCCAGTGCGACGGTAGCTTTCGCATTCGCGGTGCCCGCCAATGAGATCTTGCATGAGGCCTACACGGGTCCGTACGGCGGGACCGGGCAAGACTATACGTCCGGCGTTGATGGTTCGGCGCGCGTGTCGTTCAGAGCGAATGAGTCGCTGTCTGCGGTCAACGGCCTGACAGTTGTGGTCGGGTGGCCAAAGGGTCTTGTTGAAGAACCGACAGATTTGCAACGATTTGGCTGGTTGTTAAAGGACAATATCAACCTGCTCATCGCCATGGCAGGGTTCGTCTTGCTGCTGATCTATTACATTCCGATCTGGCGCAAATACGGCAGAGACCCTGAGGAAGGCGTGATCGTTACCCGCTATGAACCGCCGAGCGGATTGTCACCAGCATCGCTGCGCTATATCCGGCAGATGTACTACGACAACAAAGTGATGACGGCCGCGGTCGTCAATTTGGCGGTCAAAGGCTATTTGCGGATTAATACGACGGAAGAACATTCCGGGTTCCTCGGCATCGGTGGCAAGCCGAGCGAACATTCGTTAACCAACGTGACGGCCCCAGCTGATGCGCCGGCTTTGGCGGCAGGTGAGAAAGAGCTCTACGACGCGCTGTTCGGAGAGGGAGATACAGTCCAACTTGAGAACGAAAACCACGCATTGCTGGGCGCTGCGAAGAGCGCACACAGCAAGTCGCTGAAACAAGACTACAAAGAGCACTATTTTCGGTTGAACGGCATGTTGAACGTACCCAGCGGCCTAATCGTGCTCATCACCGCGGTGGCCGCGCTTAGTGCCGGTTCGCGACCCACTTTCTTCGTCATCGCAACATTGATCGTCATGATCGTCACGATGGTCATCTTCGCAATAGCGATGAAGCGGCCGACGATTCGTGGTCGGCAGACGCTTGATGAAATGCTGGGCTTCAAGGACTACCTTGAGGTTGCGGAAAAAGATGAACTGAACCTCAGGAATCCACCGGAAAAAACACCGCAGTTGTTTGAGGCATATCTGCCGTATGCACTGGCGCTGGGAGTCGATCAACAGTGGGCAGAGAAATTTGCGGCTGTGTTCGCAACAATCGGCGAATCGAGCAACGTGCCGTACCAGCCATCCTGGTACAGCGGTACGTGGAATTCCAATACCTTGTCATCAACTACCAGTCATCTGACCAGCAGCCTTGACGGCGCGATCAGCAGTTCGGTAACGCCACCGGGTTCGTCGTCTGGTGGCGGTGGTGGCGGATTCTCAGGTGGTGGCGGCGGCGGCGGTGGCGGTGGCGGCTGGTAAGACTGCGCTGTATCTAAAAGCGCCGAAGTCATTTATCTTCAGGAACATTATTGTCGGTCATCGGTCACTGAAAGAGGGCGATCTAGCCTGATAACCTGAGCAAAGGACTGTTTTCTTGAATCAACCAATGTATAGCCAGCGGCGTCCTGCCGATAATAGTGCGATTCCGAATATTATTTTTGCCTTGCTGATTGTCAACGGGCTTGTGTTCGCATTGCAGCAATGGAACCCGCGCTTTCTGGTGTTAAATTTTGCTTTGTGGCCAGCAACTGATCCGCAGTCTCCTTTTGCACCCTGGCAGCTGTTGACTTACGGCTTTCTGCACGGAAGTTTCAACCACATTCTGTTCAACATGTTTGGACTATGGATGTTCGGTCGAGATCTCGAGCGCCTGATGGGGCCGCAGCGTTTTCTGACCTATTACATCACCTGCGTTATAGGCGCGGGGCTCGTGCAGCTGATGGTCGCGGGCATTCAAGGCGGCTTGTACCCAACGCTGGGTGCATCCGGCGGCGTATTCGGCGTATTGCTGGCTTACGGCATGAGCTACCCGAATCGAACGGTACTGCTCCTGTTTCCACCGATACCGATGAAGGCCAAGTACTTTGTGCTGATCTACGGTCTGCTTGAGCTGTACCTCGGTGTCAGTGGTCGATCGCCCGGAGTGGCCAATTTCGCGCATCTAGGCGGCATGCTGTTCGGTTTCGGCCTGCTGCGCTACTGGAGTCGCCCGAGGCGACGCTGATCGTGGCGCTGCGACCTTTCAGGCCGGGCGCGCATCTATATAATGAAGGCCACGAAAAAAGGTCAGGCCTGCCTGCGACCACGCGGCCGCAAGGCAGATCAATTTCTATCTGGGGAATTTGATGACAATCAAGCGTAGAGAGTTTCTGGGTCATGTTGCTGCAGGCAGCGCAATACTGACGGTGCCAGCATTTATTGGTGGTTGTGGTGTGCAACAGGCGACGGCGGTCGCGGATGCGACGCCGGACAATCCATTCATGGACTGGTTCGGTGTTGATCAGGGTACGGTAACCCGGGTCATGTCTGAGCTTACGGCAAACGGCGCAGATGCCGCCGACCTGTATTTTCAACATACGCGCAGCAATTCACTGGTGCTTGAAGACGGTATTGTGTCCACTGCCAGATCGGGCATCGAGCAAGGCGTTGGCCTCCGGGTCGTCATCGGCGAACAAACCGGCTACGCATTTACTGAAGATTTGACGATGCCCTCGATGCTGGCTGCCGCCAGAACGGCCTCGGCAATCGCGTCGGGCAGCAGAGTTGTGCCCCCACAGGAATACAGGGCCAAGGATCTTGGTGGCTTGTACACGACGACGGTGCCTTGGGCGACCGTTGGCATCGAGCAGAAGTTGCCGCTGCTGAAGTTTGTCGAAGAACAGGCCAAGTCCCTTGATACTTCTGTCGACAAAGTCTCCGTCTACTGGGCGGATTCTGACGAGCGCGTCATGATCGCTACGCTTAACGGCAATCTCGTCATGGACCAGCGCCCAATGACACGGGTCACCGCTGTGGTTACTGCCAAGAAAGGTGATGAGGTTCAAAGCGGCTACTCAAATATCGCTGCGCGCGAGGACTTCGACTGGTATACCGAAGAACGATTGACGACGATGGCAACGGAAGCTGTTGATCGGACCCTGATTCTGTTTGACGCGCGTCGTCCACCGGCCGGCGAAATGCCGGTGATTCTTGCCTCAGGAGCCAGCGGGATTCTGCTGCACGAGGCGATCGGCCACGGCATGGAGGCAGACTTCAATCGCAAGGGCACCAGCATTTATTCCGACATGATTGGCAAGAAGGTTGCCGAACCTTTTGTCACGATTGTTGATGAGGCGACAATTCCGCATGAGCGGGGTGCACTTAACTACGATGACGAAGGGCAAAAGGCGGGCCGCACTGTCCTGGTGCAAGACGGCATTATGAAGTCTTATTTGCACGACGGTATCAGTGCCAAACAGTACGATGTTGACCCAACCGGTTCGGGTCGACGCGAGTCCTACAAGTATTCGCCGATGCCGCGCATGAGTTGCACATTTATGGAAGACGGACCGCACACCAAAGAGGAGATCATTGCTGCGGTCGATCACGGCATTATCGCGGAGACCTTCACAAATGGTCAGGTACAAATCGGCCCGGGTGACTACACGTTCTATGTGAAGAACGGCTGGCTGGTTGAAGGCGGGAAAGTCACAGCGCCAATCAAGGACGTCAACATTATCGGCAACGGTCCGGAATCGCTGAAGCGCATCACGATGGTGGCGAACGATGCACGTCTGGATACGGGTGGCTGGACTTGCGGTAAGAACGGTCAAAGCGTTCCGGTATCACAAGGGATACCGACGGTTCTCGTTTCCAAGATGACTGTGGGAGGCGAAAATGCTAGCTGATCTGGAGAAACGTGCGGCACAGGCCGTCGAAATTACTCAAAAAGCCGGCGCGGACGAAGCGTGGGCGACGGCGAGTCAGAGCAGGGACGTGGAGTTCGAGTATCGTGATGGTGCATTGGAAAAAGTACAGGATACGACGTCGCGAAATCTGGCAATCAAAGTCTACGCGGATGGTCGTTACTCAACCCATACTACAACTGATCTGAATCCGGATCGATTGCAGAGTTTTATCGACGAAGCGGTTGCGATTACACGTGCACTCGAACCGGACTCGAGTCGCAAGATAACGCCCGCGGAGCTGTTTGCGAACCGACCGACTGGCGATCTTGATATTGTCGATGCGCAAGTGCAAAACATTGACCGCGAGCAGCGTTTGGCGTGGTGCCAGAAGCTCGATGAAGTTGCGACGAACCACGAGCGTGTTATTTCGGCGACGGGCGGTGTTTATGATGGGTCCGAAACTTCAGCTTCGGCGAGCAGCAATGGATTCAGCGGTAGCCGGGAGTCAACTTACTGCTGGTACGGATCGTCGATTACCTTAAGAGATCAGGGCGAACGTCGTGCTGCGGACAGTTTCTATGTTGGCGCCTCACATGTCGGCAAGTTGCCGTCAGCGGATGAAGTCGCTCGCGTTGCTCTCGAACGGTCGCTGTCGCGCCTTGATTCTGAGAAAGGCCCGACGACCAAGACTTCAATGCTGGTTGATTCTCGCGCCGCGGCTTCGCTAATCGGTCGATTATTGGGCCCGGCGAACGCACGCGCTGTGCAGCAAGGTCGGTCATTCTGGACTGATCTCGCCGGCGAGAAAGCCTTTAGTGACGCGCTGACGATTATTGATGATCCGTTACTCAAACAAGGGATGGCATCCAGGCACTTCGATTCGGAAGGCATTTCTGCGAAAGTCCTACCGCTGATTGAGAATGGTGTTGTGAAGAACATGTATGTAGATACGTACTACGGCGGCAAAGCAGGCATGACGCCAACGACCGGTTCTGCATCGAACCGCATTGTTCGGCCTGGCACGAAATCGCTGCAGGAGTTGCTCGGTGATGTCGGCAATGGCGTTTACGTAACGTCCTGGCTGGGCGGCAATGCGGATGCTACAACCGGCGATTTTTCACTCGGCTTACGCGGCAACATGATTGAGAATGGCCAGCTGGGCGGCCCCGTCGCCGAAATGAACGTGACAGGTAATTTGCGCGACTTGTTCGGTCGCCTGGAATTGGTCGGCAACGATCCCTATCCCTACTCGACGACACTTTCACCATCGCTGGTGTTTGCTGACGTCGATTTCTCCGGCGCGTAGCGCCTTAGGCCGATATGCCGCCATCGATCGGGATGGCGGTGCCAGTGATGTGGCGTGCCGCGTCACTGGCAAGAAAAACCACCAATGAGGCAATGTCGCTTGGGTCGGCGATGCGGCCATTGGGGCTGTCTTTCGCGACGGCGGTGAGGAAATCATCCACCTCTATATCCAGCTCGTTTGCGGCCTCGGCCAGCATCGGCGTATCGACGCCACCGGGACAAATCGCATTGACCCGGAGCCCTGTGCCTGCGTGATCGTGTGCCATGGCTTTGGTGAGTTGAATCAAACCACCTTTGCTGGCGCAATAACTGACAGCCCGCGGGCCCGCTCGTAGCCCCCAGAATGACGAGATGTTGATAATGCTGCCGGCAGTGTTGAGCAAGTGGGGCAATGCTGCTCTGGAAAGGAAGAACGGCACATCGAGGTTGATCGTCATCGTGTCGCGCCACTCGTCGTCGCTGGTCTCTGCTGCGTTGCCGCGAAGCAAAATGCCCGCAGAATTAACGAGGCAGTCGATCTGAGAAAACTCATCGATGGCCTCAGCAACAAGCTCATTGCAGGTTTCGGCATCATCAAGGTCACCGGCCCACGTCGCGATATTGTCGGAGACGTCAGCCACTTCTTCGAGCCGTCCTTCATCCCGTCCTGCTGCCATTACTCCCCAGCCCGCATCGGCGAGTTCGATAGCGATAGCAGCACCGATACCGGAGCTGGCACCTGTGACCAGTGCAATTTTCATGATGATTCCCGAGCGTGTTGTGGCATGTTAGGCAGTGTATAGCAGAGTAGCTCGGCAGGTGATGCCAATTGATGGGTGAGTAGAGCACGAGTATGCAGATTGACCTGAACGCCGACCTCGGAGAGGGCGATGAGCATGATGCAGAATTACTGACGATTGTCAGTAGCTGCAATATCGCCTGTGGTGGACATGCGGGCGACGTTCGGTCGATGCGTGAAACGGTCGCTGCGGCGGCCGCAAACAATGTCGTCATCGGCGCGCATCCGTCGTACCCGGATCGTGAGGGCTTTGGTCGTCGTGCAAACTTTTCGACGGGCGTGGCATTGCAACGGTCGTTGCTGGAGCAACTGCACAGGCTCGCCAGGGTTTGCGACGAAGCGGGCGTGCGAATGCGTCACGTAAAACCGCACGGCGCCTTGTACAACGATGCCGCTAACGACGCAGAGTTATCCCGAGTCATTATTCAAGCCATCAAAGAGTTCGATGGGAATCTTTGCCTTGTTGGACCGCCGGATAGCGAGTTGTCCATGGCCGCACTGTCCGCCGGCATTGCGTTCATCGGTGAAGCATTCGCCGATCGTGCCTACCTTGCTACTGGTCGGCTCGTGTCGCGATCTATCGAAGGTGCGGTGCACGTTGACGGTGATGTTATAGCTGCACAGGCAGTCTCAATCGCACTTGACGGTTGCGTACGAACGTCAGATGGAGATTCAGTCCGCATAACAGCAGACACCTTGTGCGTTCACGGCGACACTCCCGGAGCTGCAACGGCGGCGCGATTGATGCGTGCAGCTTTGGAAAAACAAGGCGTCGAAATTCGTGCCGTCGATACCGACGACAAGATAGTAGAAGTCATCGCTTGCGGTGATGACTTGCTCAGCATTGATGCCGGTGACCCGGCAAAATGCCAGGCATTGGCGAACCAGCTTCGAAGCCAGGGCAACTGGATTGAATGCGTTGCAGGAATCAATAGCGTTGTGGTGCAGTTCGACACAATGCGCTTCGATCAAAGTGAAGCTCGGCTCAAAATTCGCAGTGCATTGCAATCGCCCACACCTGACCAGGAAATTGCCGCTGAGGTACTGGAGATTCCGGTTTGCTATGGCGGCGATTTCGGTCCGGATCTGAGTGCAGTCAGCAAGCGTGCAGGAATTTTACCCGAGGAGCTTATCCGGCTGCACTGTGCGCAGGAGTATTGCGTCGACATGCTTGGCTTTACTCCCGGTTTCGCCTACATCGGTGGCCTTGCCGAGGCTCTGAATGTGCCAAGACTATCGCAGCCGCGTGTGCACGTTGCGGCGGGTTCGATTGGACTTGCCGACGGACGCACCGGGGTCTATTCGCTCGGCGGCCCAGGCGGTTGGTCAATCATAGGGCGCACCGCAATGAAACTGTTTGATTCGTCTGCAGAAGATCCGTTCTTGCTGCACGCGAATCGCCGCGTTCGTTTCAGAGCAATCGATAGTGCAGAATTCGAAGCTATGGTGAAGCTGTGAGCCTGATCGTTATCAAAGCGGGACTGCAGACGACGGTTCAGGCTGGACCGAGAACAGGATTGCGCCACCTGGGCGTTCCGGCATGCGGTGCCGCTGACCCACTATCGCTGGCGCTCGCGAACAAGTTGCTTGGCAACAGGCTTTTTTCACCGGCACTCGAAATTGCATCATCGGAGGCGAGTTTCGTTTTCGAAGAGCCGGCGAGTTTTGCGCTTACGGGCGCGATCGGCCGCGCCAAACTCAATGGGGATGTGCTTGAGTTTCATGAGACCTTGTTCGCTGCGGCGGGTGACTCGCTTGAGGTGAGCGCATTTGAAGCGGGAGCGAGAGCCTATCTCGCCGTTGGCGGCGGCATTGTGGCCGACGATATTCTTGGCTCGCCCTCGACCTATCTCCCGGCGGCACTGGGCGGCTTCAAAGGCAGGGCGTTGCGGAGAGATGACCGCCTGCAATTTCATTCGCGCGAGTTGGGCGGCGAAGAAGTTCGAACCCCCGAGACGTTTCGTCCGCCGATGAGTCAATCATGGGCAATTCGTGCCTGCGCAGGTGCTGAAGCCAGTTTGCTTGCTGAACATGACAGCGTATTCGATGAGAACTGGATAGTCGGCAATCGCGCTGACCGCATGGGCATGGCTTTGCAGGGGACGACCATAGCGGTCAATTCCGATGGGCGCATGCCCAGTGCGCCGGTGTTTCCGGGAACTGTTCAATGCCCGGAAGATGGTCAGCCATTCCTGCTGTCCGTCGACGCGCAAACAACGGGCGGTTATCCACGCATCGCACAAGTCATACGAGCAGATCGTCACATGCTCGGCCAACTTCGACCCGGAGATAGAGTGCGACTACTGAGGCGCGATGGGCAGAGTGCGGTCGATGATCTTCGAGCGAAAATCAGCTATTGGGAAGCGTGGTTGCCGGGTGTGGCCAACGTGATCTGTTAGGGCGGCGATCGCTGTAATTCTGTCCGGCAGTGCTCGTGTGTAGTTACGTTCTGCTGGCCAGACTGGGCCAATGGCGGATCGACCGTCAGGTTTTGAGCGTGCATGAACGACGGCGAGAAATGGTGGGCCCGGTAGGACTCGAACCTACGACCAAGGGATTATGAGTCCCCTGCTCTAACCAACTGAGCTACAGGCCCAAAAACTTCTCTCTACGAACTTTTCAAAGGTACCGATCCGGCGACCTCGCGGTCGCCCTGCTCGAACCCTGTCGCTACGCGACCCCGTTACAGGCCCCGCTTGTTGCAGAATTCGCGTTTGGCGCAATGTGCGGACCACGAATTCGCGACGCGGAAGTATAACGATGTCGAACGAGCCAGTCACTGCTGATTGCGGCCGCTTGAGGCAGTCAGGCGGGTGATTTTCCGAGTTGTTGTCTTAGCTCTGCGATAGCTTTGGCGCGAAGACATCGGACCGTGTTCGATCGTCGTACGGATATCTCGGTAATGGTCGTGACGCGTATCACCGCACTTTACAAATCAAAGGCTTATGATCAGTACGCTGAGATTGCGCGTGGCCCAAATGGAAAGAATGGGCGTAATCGACCACATATGATGGATTTCACTGTATGAATCAGTTCCAGGGAATTGGACTGCTCGAGCTGATGATGGCTTTGACGGGATCGTCGATATTGCTATCGACCGGTTTTCTCGCCCCAGGTGGCCACGTATTGCGCGCCACCAGTGGGTCTCTTTCGGATTTGGAGACGACCGCTGATGGCTGAGTCCGGCATCTATAAAACTTTCAAGCGCGGTGTAGGCAGGCGAATACTCGGTCTGTTCATGCTCGCCGGAATACTGCCGGTGATTTTCACCGCATTTCTGGCGTACACAGAAATCAGTCGTAACCTGAAGGCTGATGTTGCTGAGGACTTGCGGCAAGCATCGCAGCATTATGGCGTTGGCATTCTTTCTCGACTGCAGCTTGCATCCGAAAAAGCGAACGAGCTCGCTGCAATCGTCAGCGAGTCCGGAGCCGAAGAAGTCGCGACTCAGGAATTCTTGCTCAGTGATTTTGATGCGGCATGGATCATCGATGCGGCTGGCGAAACCGAAGTCGTCTTCGGACCAAACGATTTAGCAGCCGATCCTTCCAGCATTGATCGAGAGTATCTGGCATCTGGCTCGCCGCAGTTGCTGCTGGTTGAGGACGGTAATTCGACCGAACTTGTCCTGCTGCATGCGATCCGCCCTGCATCTGAATTCGGCGATTTGCTGGCATTGCGCTTAAACGCCGAGAACGTATGGCTGGCGGCAAACGAGCTACCGTACTCAAGCAACTTTTGTGTCTTCACAAGTACCGGGGTCCGGTTGCATTGCTCCGGGGTAGTCGTTTATGACAGTCTTTCTGAGCAAACAGGCAAACTCGCGGGTTCACGTACAGTCCCGGGCGAATTGGACGTCAATGGAGATACCTACTTTGTCGCATCGTGGCCTGTGACACTTGATGCACGCTTCAACGCATCGGCACTCAATATTGTCGCCAGCCAACCGAAAACGCTGGCACTTGAGTCGAAGGCGGATTTCAGTCGCGTGTTCGTGCCGGCACTTGTGCTGGTTATTCTCCTTGTAGGTGCGCTCAGCTTTAATCTAATCGGTGAGAGTCTCGTCCCTCTGCAGAGACTCACAATCGCAGCACGCCAATACGCGGCCGGCAACATGGGTTCTCGTGTTCGAGTACGGACGGGCGATGAGTTTGAGTGGCTGGCCGATTCGTTCAATACCATGGCGAGCAAACTCGGGCGGCAGATCGAAACCCTCGAGGCCATGTCGAATATTGATCAGCTAATACTCTCTGGCGCCAAATTTGAAGAAGTTTCCGAAGGCGTTATCAAGCAACTTATATCCTTATCAGGTTGCAGCGCGGCAGGCGTAATCGCCCGAGACGATGACTCGCAACACTGGGCCAAAATGATCTCATCGCACGCCGATAACTTTCGTCACGAAAGGTTGGCGTTGCCGAACGACGTGGGGCATCAGTGGTGCCAACCACGGCAAGTGGAGCTAGACGTTGTTGATCCGTCAATCGCGCCATATAGAGCACGTTTTCAAAGTTACGGCCAGAACAACGCGGTTATTATTCCGATCGTTTTGAACGACGATCTCAAGGGAGTCCTGCTGCTGGGGTTCGTCTCGAAATTCGATATGAAGCCTGAGCGCCTGGAGCGTTGTATCGACCTCGCCGGTCGCTTCGCCGTCGCTCTCGCGAGCGTGGAGCGAGAAGAAGCGTTGTATCGAAGAGCGCATTTTGATGAATTGACCGGGTTGCCAAACCGGCAGTTGTTGAAAGACCGGCTTGAGCAACAGGTTAGCCAGGCACGACGTAACGACCACAGCGGCGCTGTCCTGTTCCTCGATCTGGATCGATTCAAGGAGATCAACGACGTTCACGGCCATTCGATTGGCGATATCGTGCTGACTCAGGCGGCGGAGCGCATTGTTGCGGAGGTCCGCGGTCAGGATACGGTAGCCCGACTGGGTGGCGATGAATTCGTTGTCGTATTGCCGCGTCTGCGCGGCAGCGATACGGTTCGGGCGACCGCCAGCCGTCTGCTGAATCGCTTAACCGAAGCGTTTAGCGTCCATGGAACGGATCATTTCATGAGTGCCAGCATTGGCATCGTGTTGTTCCCGGACGATGGCGATAGTGTCGAGACGTTGCTTAAAAATGCCGATGCGGCGATGTATCGGGCCAAAGATGCGGGTCGCGCGAGATTTGAGTTCTTCAGTGAGGAGCTCAATGCCGAGAGCCGCCGCAAGATAGACCTGGAACGTGACTTGCGCAGCGCATTTCAGAACGACGAGTTGGAGGTTTACTACCAGCCGCAATTCGATATTTCGACGGGCGTGATCAGTGGTGCCGAGGCACTCCTGCGCTGGAAACATGGGGAATACGGCTTTGTATCACCTGCGGAGTTCATTCCGCTGGCCGAGGACTCAAGTCTGATTGTCGAGATCGGCCAGTGGATTATCGAGCAAACATGCAAGGACCTTCGCGGTCTGCTTGATCTTGGGATTCATCCTGGTCCGACATCCATCAATGTTTCAGCCCGCCAGCTGCGGGACAATAGATTCGCGAACGATGTTCTGGAACGGCTGCATCAATTCGACGTGCATCCTGGTTACTTGCAACTTGAGGTAACCGAAACGACGGTTGCACAGAATCGTGATACGGCGATTGAGATCCTGAATACGCTGAGGGCGGAAGGTGTGCGTGTCGCTATTGACGATTTCGGTACAGGCTATTCGTCACTGAGCTATTTGCAGCAAATGCCATTCGACGTCATCAAAATCGATAAGTCATTCATCGACCTTATCGGCGCGGGAGACAACTCGGACAACATCTGTCGTACGATCATCAGGATGGCGCATGAGCTAGGCAAGACAGCCATTGCGGAGGGTGTTGAGTCGCAAGAGCAAATCGATTTTCTCAGCAAGAACAGCTGCGACCTTGTGCAGGGCTTTTTCTACAGCAAACCACTGCCTTATGCAGAGTTCGTCGCCTTCGTTGAAAAACAGGATTTTCACACGCAACGCAGGAAAGCGCTGGAAATCGTCTGATACGAAATGTCAGGTCAAAAAAAAGCCGGGCAATGCCCGGCTTTTTCCGTTCTGTTACTGCTGGTATTTCCTGGTCTTGCCTAGTCTTCAATAAGGAAGCTTCTCAATTGATCTGAGCGAGTAGGGTGGCGCAGCTTGCGCAACGCTTTGGCTTCAATCTGACGAATACGCTCACGCGTTACATCAAATTGTTTGCCAACCTCTTCCAGCGTGTGGTCGGTATTCATATCGATGCCGAATCGCATGCGTAAGACTTTGGCTTCGCGCGGCGTAAGACCTGCCAACACAGAGTGCGTCGTTTCCTTAAGGCCTGAAGATGTTGCTGAGTCGACCGGAGAGTGGACCGTCTGGTCTTCAATGAAGTCACCAAGATGCGAATCCTCGTCATCGCCAATCGGTGTTTCCATCGAAATAGGCTCTTTCGCAATTTTCAGCACCTTGCGTACTTTGTCTTCCGGCATTTCCATGCGCTCTGCCAACTCATCCGGCAATGGCTCACGACCCATTTCCTGCAACATCTGTCGCGAAATTCGGTTGAGCTTATTGATCGTCTCGATCATGTGTACCGGAATACGAATGGTACGTGCCTGATCGGCAATCGAGCGTGTGATTGCCTGACGAATCCACCAGGTGGCGTAAGTGGAGAATTTGTAGCCGCGGCGGTACTCGAATTTGTCGACCGCTTTCATGAGGCCAATGTTGCCTTCCTGGATCAAATCGAGGAACTGCAGGCCACGGTTGGTGTATTTCTTGGCAATCGATATAACCAGTCGCAGATTAGCCTCAACCATTTCCTTCTTGGCACGGCGTGCTTTCGCTTCGCCGATAGACATTTGCCGGTTGATCTCTTTCATTTCAGAGATCTTGAGCAGTGTCTGCACCTCGACCAGGATCAATTTGCGCTGCGCACGCAGAATATCGTCGCGAAGTTTTGCGAGCGTCGACGAGTGCTTGCGTTTAGCCCGGATATGTTTCTCGACCCAGTTCAGGTCGGTTTCACTCTTCGGAAAGCTCGACAGGAAGTCTTTACGAGGCATGCCAGCGTCACGTACGCAGATCTGCATGATCAGGCGTTCCTGACTACGGATGATCGAAATCACGCCGCGCAGGCTACGTACCAGCAGGTCGAATAACTTCGGCGCCAGTTTGAGTTCCATGAGCTGGTCGGCCAGCTCGGCCTGAACCTTGACGGTCTTCTTGTCTTTAAGGCCGTACTTTTCGATGTTTACAATAGAGCGCTTGTGCAGTCGGGTAATGACCTTTACGCGAGCTTTGACTTCTTCCGGATCAGGACCGGTATCAATAACCTCATCGTCGTCATCGTCGTCAGCAGATTTCGGCACCGGCGGTTTGATCTCATCCGGCGCATTCGGGTCAATAAAGCCGACAATGAAGTCCTGCATGCGCGTTTCTTCGGCGGCGACCGCGGCAGCTACGGCAAGTAGCTTGTCGATGGTCGGCGGGAAGTGCGCCATGTGGTACTTAACCTGATTGAGGCCGTCTTCGATGCGCTTGGCGATTTCGATCTCGCCTTGTCTCGTCAACAGCTCAACCGTACCCATTTCGCGCATGTACATGCGCACCGGGTCCGTTGTTCTGCCAAACTCGGCATCAACACTGGCGAGGGCTGCTTCAGCTTCCTCGGCGGCATCGTCATCATTAGAGACCGCGGCATCGGACAGTAGCAACGATTCAGCATCGGGTGCTTTTTCGTGCACCGTAATACCCATATCGTTGATCATGTTGACGATGTCTTCTATTTGTTCCGGGTCAACAATATCGTTCGGCAAGTGATCGTTGACCTCTGCGTAGGTAAGGAAACCCTGTTCCTTGCCACGGGCTATCAGTTCTTTCAGCTGCTGAGCTGGAGTGCTCGCGCTTACTACTGCTTTTTTTGCTGTCAAGACAAAACCCCTACGGGTAAAAGATACAAACGATTA
>RCNF010000396.1_pt1 | contig 21860 bp, 13 predicted proteins | sample 2041311 | NCBI WGS metagenome assembly RCNF01 (sample SAMN09708228, study PRJNA481090) | Marine sediment metagenome, whole genome shotgun sequencing project. | biome: marine sediment; feature: ocean; material: sediment; isolation source: Sewage treatment plant 2 marine sediment (STP2) ... | reverse complement strand
TCGATGTCCGCGTATCGACTTCTTCTATTCTGACGATATCGCCCGACAGCGAGATGCCCTCGTCCTGGTTCCCGAGGGAATTAACGAGAGGCAGCGTAGCGCCCTGTATTATGAAAGCCCCCACGAACGCGAGCACGAATCGATAGGTCGAGGCGCTCGTCCTCTCCCTTGAATGGGGCGAAAGGACTCCCAGCAGTGCCGAGTAGGGAATATTGATCGCGGTATATGCCATCATCATCAGGATATAGGTGATGTAGGCATATATTATCTTGCCCTGGAGACTGAGATCGGGTGTCGTAAATGCCAGAACACCGATGACGACCAGCGGGAGCATCATCCACAACAGATACGGCCTGAATTTCCCCCACTTCGTATTTGTCCTGTCCGCGATTATCCCCATCATGGGATCGTTTACGGCGTCCCAGAATCGCGTAACCATGAACAGGAATCCCGCCACGGCTGCCGGGATCCCGAACACATCCGTATAGAAGAAGAGGAGAAAACTGATGAACATCTGGAAATAAAGATTGGACGCGGTATCCCCGAACCCGTAACCGATCTTTTCCTTAACCGACAGCCGGTCTTCGACATTCATCCGGTTCTCCTTATTGATCATGGTATCGTCACTCGATGATGATGGTCTGGAGGGCGCTGCCGGGAATAGCGATCTCGACAGATTCAGCATCGAGCTCGAGAGAGAATCTCTCGTCGTGAGGCGCCTGGTTCAGGATTTCCACGACAATGCTCCCGTCCGGATTCTCCAAAGCAGTTACCATCAGGCCTTCGATCCCGCAATCCACGCCTATACGCACCGCCCCCGGACGTATGTATCTGCTGAAATGGCGCATCACGTAGTAGAGCGGAGTATAGTAGACCTCGTCTGTTTCCGGCTTCGCAATGACCGGCGCGATGCACCAGTTATTCGCGTGGTTGGGGCCTCCCCTGTCATCGAGAACGATGTTCCAGTCTACCCAGCCTGTGAGATAGCTGTTCAGGCCACCGATAATATCGCGGGCATAGCGGTAAACCGGCACATACTTCGGGTGAAGATACTTGTCTTCTTCCCTTGCCCAGTCATAGCCCCAGTCTGTCGCCTCCGGTTTCCAGTACCATTCATCGTCCCGCCATACAGGCACTTCGGAATCTATGCATCCCTCAGTATGCAGCAATTTCTTGTCGGGAAACCGCTGATTGACCCGCGAAAACTCTTCGGGATACCACTCGTATGTGCTGCTGTACCAGTGGACCGCCATCCCCCAGACGTACTTCGCCGCTTCCGGGTCGCCGAGTATGCTGTTCGCCCATTCCTCCAGATGATCCCGGTTCTGGTCGTAGATCAGGATCCGGGTGTCGATACCCTCTTCGGCGAATCTCGGTCCGAGGCTGTTCTTCACGAACCGGCCCATCTGCCCTGGAGTGAATATCATGCTTTCCCACTGCGCTCCATTGCCGAGCGGTTCGTTCAGTGTCGTTACGGCCCAGATCGGGATGTCCAAACTCTCATACTCCTTGATGTACTTGCAGAAAAACAGGGCCCAGGTATCGTAATATTCGGGGAGCAGCGACCCGCCGTTCCATTCACTGTTGTCTTTCATCCATGGGGGCGCCGTCCACGCGGAAGCAATTATCCTGAATTCCGCCCCCTCCACTGCCACAGCGTCCCTGATCAACGGGATAAGATCATCCCTGTCTTCGTCTATGCTGAAATCGGACAATTCAGGATCTCCGGGAGTATTTGTGTATGTATAATTTGAGAGAGAGAAATCACAGCTGCCCATATGGGTCCGTGTCAGGCTGTACGCCGCTCCATCGGGACTGAAATAGGCATGGAGCACCTCTTTTCTCTTCTTCTCGCTCAGGCTGTTCAATACATACGCGGACGATTCGGTGAATGAACCTCCGAATCCCTCGATCTCCTGATATCTTTGTGCAGGATCGAGCGTAATGGCAGGAAGCCACGAATCGCTATCCGGGGTGAACGACACGCACGGCTTTTCTGCGGCTTTGTCTCCCGCCCTGGAGGTCTGCACGATCCTGACCGTGTAGTCTCTACTATCTGAACAGGCGACATTCAGAATACACGCGCATCCGGCGCAGACTGCGATCAATGATCTCAATGATAAAAAATGTGAGGAGTTTTTCGCTTTATTTTCCATCGGAATTCCTGTCGTGATCTTCGACGCCGCACAGGCTGTGCAGATTTGTAATTAGCACTATTTACGAGCAAGACGAGTAATGTCAAGGCGAATCAAGAGGCTTCCCTTTTCACCAATATGCCGGTATATTTTTTGGTGCTTGTCATAAGATCCCGGTCCGTCAGTCATGGAGTGATGTATCATGCGTAATTTTCAAAGTATATCGATTCTCGTCCTGATATTGCTTCTTCTCGCCGTATCCTGCGAAAACCCTGACACTGTACGTCCGTTTGAACCGACCGTGGACGGACACCGGATATACAACGCAGTGTGTTACGGGCCGCATCGGGACGGCCAGCGCCCGGGTGGGAATCAACCGTCCGCCGCGCAGCTCCTCGAGGACCTGCGGCTGATGGAACCGCACTGGAAACTGATACGTATCTACGGAACATCGGAGTATACAGAGACATTTCTCCAGGTGATCCAGGAGAACAACATCGACGTGAAGGTAGTGCTCGGAGTCTGGATCGATCCGGAGGAGAAGCGAGATGAAGATGGCGAAGTCCTTGAGCGATTCGAGGAGGCGGTGGCCTTGAACCTCAGAGAGGTAGACGCCGGTATACGGCTGGCGAACACCTACTCCGGGATCGTCTCAGCGGTAAGTGTGGGTAATGAGACCCAGATCTTCTGGTCGGCCCACCGCTCACCGCTTGATATTCTGATCGGCCACGTGCGTCACGTCCGTGAGGGAGTCGATGTCCCCGTGACCGTGGCCGACGATTTCAACTTCTGGAACAAGCCGGAAAGCCGTGAACTGTCTTCAGAGGTCGATTTTATCATGATGCACGCTCATCCGATGTGGAACGGGCTGCAGCTGGAAGAAGCGCTGAATTGGCAGATCGAACAACTCGAGATCGTTCAGTCGGTGCACCCGGACCGGCATGTCGTGATCGGTGAGACAGGGTGGGCCACATCCGTTATCGATGAAGGCGACCAGGGCAAGTTGATAAAGGGTAAGCCCGGAGAGACCGAACAGAAATTCTTCTATGAGGCCATCAGAAGCTGGGCCGGGACGGCGAAGCAGACAGTGTTCTTTTTCGAAGCTTTTGACGAGAACTGGAAAGGCGGGACAAATCCCGCGGAAGTAGAGAAACACTGGGGGCTGTTTCGCGCGGACCGGAATGCAAAAGCTGCGATGTCGAGCGGGGCCGGTTCTTAACCTGATCATATACAGAAAGACGGGGCCACCTTGTCACGCGCGACATGGTTAGATGGCCCCGCCTTTTACTTTTCTAATCAATCCCTATAGAGAGACATGGAGATACGTCCTGATCTCCCACTCCGTTCCGTTCGGGCCGGGCGCCGTCTTATCACACTCGAGGTTGCCGCCGGCATCAGGGACCTCAGCCGGACAGTAGCGGTTCGAGTACTCGTCGAGTGACCTCCACAGGCCCCTTACACCTATGCGGGTCTGGGGGAAGTCGAACCACTTCGGCGTCCCGATCGCATACGACAGATCCCCCATCATGTGCAGAGGGAAGGTCATGTTGAAATCGTGATGGTAATCGTACGGTCCGAAGTCGTTTGCCTTCACGAAAGCCCCGAATGCCCACTTACCCATCGTAAGACGGGCATCGACACTGAACCGCGTGACGAGTCTCGGATCGTCGCCTCGAGGTTCCGCCGTACCGAAAAGAACATGTGTCACGAGGAGTTTGTCGTAGGCAAGTCTCGAAACGGTACGCCCCCAGACCTCCCAGAGATCGCGCGGCGGAGTCGCTCCGGGGAAGGCAAAGAATGTGTACCCATTCTCGAGAACACCGATCGAGGCATCCATCGTCGTCGGCAAGTGCCTGAATACGTAGCCAAGGGACCAAGCAAGCTTCGCGTCCTCACGAATATCGTTGTCCCACATCCACATCCAGGTCGCCGGCGTCGGATCGTATGAAAGTATGATCTCCCCTCCGATCGTCTCTCTCTGGTGCCGGACCGCGAAAGGATCGTCGACAACATTACGCGGCTCTCCGGGAGCGGGCACGTCACCCGGTATCGGGGCCTCGAGTGGCATCTGCCAGATAAAGTTGGGGCCGAGCTGGAAGTTGCCTATATTCACGGCCAGTCCCGTCACGACGCTCCTGTTGTTATACCAGCCGCTGTCCTTCAATTTCCAGCCGGTAAAGTTCTGGACCGCCTGAGGGCCGCCGTCGGCAACGAGGCCCTGGTAGGAACCCTGCGCGTACCAGTGCCAGCGCCCGACCTCGTATGTGATCTTGGCCTTACCTCCAATGGCATCGCTGGGCTTGACCTTGTCCCCGTATATCCTGTATTCGTCGTCTTCTTCCCTTACGACCTGAAAGGCGTCACCTTCCTTCGTCGATCCGGCCCATATACCGCCGACTTCGAAACCGAGCTTTCCCCAGTTCGACTTGACGGCAAGTGTCGCCCTGCGCGTCGGCGCCACAGGAACGACGAATGATGTCGTGATGTTCGACTGCTTGGCGAACTCCTCCTGGAATAGGCCGGTGACCGTGGTCTTTCCGATATTCCTCGAGTACTTGAACATGATCGCTGGGTTGGCGCCCCAGTACATCTGTGGGCCGAATGCAATCTTGAGGCCGGTGAGGGATTTCTTCATCGCCATCTCGACACCAAGAGGCGCATCGGCATTATATATGTCGATGTTTTCCCCGTAGAAGGCGTCCCTGTATATCCCGAAGAAGTCACCCTCGTATCCCCAGTGTGTGTGGCCGGTGCGGTAATAACCATCTAGGCGGAACCACGGCTCGTCCCAGGTGACACTGGCGCCGAAGACCTTGACACGTTCGATACCCTGCAGTTCGAGCGGCTCCTGAACACCAGGGCGAACTATCGTCTGTCGGCGGCCCCGGTTCTCGTAGTAGATCTCGTCGATCTGGTTGATCCCGACATTGCCGAGGATGTTGAGCGAGAGGGTTCCGGTGAAGTTCCCCGCCGGCTTGACCTCGAAATCGGTATAGAACGACTGCTGATGATCAAATCCGAGATATGAGGGCAGGCTCAGTTGGGGGGTTTCGGATTTGGGTGTGCTGATATAAGTACCGCCTGTGCTGAACGTCTCGAATTCCATCCGCAGATTGGAGACTCTTATCTTTTCGACCTTGTCGATGATCTCAGCTGAATGGTCGGCCCTCGCCTCGAGCTCGAAGGAGATGGGAGAAAGTGCCCCGAAATGGGTCCTGATCGTCTTGAGGTCTGTTCCGGGAACATACGGATCGAGGGTGAAGGCTTTCGCGAGGGCATAGTACGCGGCCCTGGGGTATATCTCGAAATGACCGCCGTTGTCAGGGAATCCCTTGGAGACGATACCCCACCATTCCTCGTTCATGTTGTTCTGGCCCTCGACGAAGTCGGGATACCCGCCGTTGGGCCACGATGCGTTCGTGTCGTGGAAGTCGAGCCGGCTCTCCTGGCCGAACTTCCACCAGCCGTCGGCCCACTGGAAAACGAAGCCGCCGACCGCGTTCCCTTCGCGGCCCTTGCCGCTCGACTGCTCGTATATCTCCTGCCACTGGCCGAGGAGGAAGCGGGCCTGTGACAGCTGGTCCTCGCGCATGTTCTTCGCGTCCCACGCGTCGCATCCGAACTCTGTGAACATCACCGGGATCCCGAGCTTGGTCTTTACCTCGTTGAAAAGGTTGCCCGCGGAAATGCCCCTGTAGACGTTCGAACCGAGGATATCGAGATTTTTGCATTCCTCGGCGATTATATCGATATACTGGAGGTCACCGTTTGCCATGGCGACAAGCCGGTGAGGGTCGGCCGCCTTTACGGCATCGGTGACATCACTGTACAGGGTGTACAGATAACGTGCCCTCGCCGCGTCACGCTGCCCTTCGGGAAGGGCCTCGACCTCGGATGATGCCCAGTGGAGGCCATAGTTGTTCTCGTTTCCGAGGAGCCAGAAAAGCATCCCCGGCGTATTCTCGAAACCCTTGACCATGGCAACGATCTCGTCCGTGATCGCCTTGCGCATATTCGGGTCGGAATAGTCGACCGACGGGATCCAGACTCCGTCGAGTGTGAATCCATACCTGCCCATCGCGTGGTTGACGACCGTGTATATGCCATAGTTCCTGTAGATGTACTCGACCCATTTAGGCGGAATACCGACATACTGGCGGATGACATTGACGCCCATACCCTGGAGCAGCGGCATCTCGCGCGCGAGGACCTCTTTGATGAACTCATCAGGCTGGACCCAGAGACTGTAGAGGTAGTTCGTCCCGATAGGGACGTAGCCCCAGTTCATCCCGAGTATCATAAAGTCACTGCCGTCGACCTCGAGCTTCGCGCCCTCTGAATCGTCGATGACTCTGACCGATGGAGCGACCTGCGCCTGGATCCCTGTCTGCGCGAGCACAAGGATAAGGGCAGCGAGCAGGATTGATGCACTAAATCTCCTGAGCATGGCGTCTCCTTTTCTGATGATGTTGATCTATATCATCGACCGCGTCGGCGGCGATGATTTCACGATACATGAATGTTCTGAATTTTGGAATACGTCTTTGCACCAGCTCTCCCGCAGGGCGAGAGAAGGCTGAAAGAACGGTTGCATTTTAGGTCATAACTCGCTAAATGGCAACCATTAACGATACTGTCAATTTCGAATACCAGCCTCGTTCCATAAGGCGTTCATCGTTGAATCGTTGACAGAAATCTGCTATAATGCTTCTGGTCTGCTGAAGTGTGTCCGGGCATCCCCCAAATGCCCCGCACCGGGTGATTTATGCAGCCAAAGCAACGCAGCCGTACCGGGAGTACACAGTGTTAAGCCTGAGAATATATATTTCCATAGCTGCAGCCGTGCTGTGCTCAGTTCTGCCGCAGGCGGCCCTCGGCCAGTGTATCCTCGCAAATCCGAGCTTCGAGATCGGCGACGAGGGAGCCGACAACTTCGGGGGCTGGGAACAGTCCGGAGTGGTCGGAGTCTCGGCTGAAGCTACCCATGGACAACTTTCAGCGGTTGTAATAGGGCCGAACTATGGAGGCTGGGACGTCTCGGCTTACTGGCAGCGGCTCGATACGGCGCCCGGCGAGCAGTGGACAGCCACGGTCGATGCCTGGCACACGACGGTCAACCCGGTCACCGGCCAGTCGAAAGCGATTCTCAACATCGAATGGCGCGACTCGGGCGACGATTTAATCAGCTATGAAACCCACGATGTAATAATAGCCTCCACTCCGACAGACGAAATCCAGCATTTTTCAGTGACGAGCGGTCCGGCCCCTTCGGGCACGGTCGCGACTCACTTTTTTCTCGCGGTCCTTCAGGCCCCCACCGACCCCTCCCCCGACGTATACTACGACCAGGCGACTTTCTACGAGGCCGGCCCCCCGTCGCAGGACGACTTGCAGTGGGGAGATTTCCCGGGCGGAACGACACTCGAGTTCAGCGGTCGGCCCTGGCGTGTCAAAGGTCCCGGATGGTACGGCCCTGGTTACAACTACTTCAGTGACTCGCCCTCGACTGTGTGGGTTGACGCCGAGGATCGCCTCCACGTCACGGTAAAGAACAACGGCGGCACCTGGTACTGCTCCGAGGTCGTACCGGTGGAGGCCCTCGGATACGGCGACTATATTTTCACTACAATCGGCAGACTGGACCAGCTCGATCGGAACGTCGTTTTGGGCCTGTTCCTCTGGGAGTATGGTCCGTGCTATAACTATTCATATACTTGGTGGAACGCATATAACGAGATCGACATTGAATTCAGCCGCTGGGGCGATCCGGGACGCGATCTGGTCCAGTTCGTAGCGCAGCCGTACGACTGGCCGGGAAACATCGACCGGTTCGACTACACATTCTCCGAAGGCGAGATAACGAGCCACGCGATCCGCTGGCTCCACGACAGGGTCGAGTACCGCAGCTGGCGGGGCGGCCCGGCCGACGAATCCCCGGCGAACATGATCCACGAATGGACATATACCGGACCGCACGTATCGAGGCCCGAACAGCCTCGCGTACATATCAACCTGTGGCGGATCGACGATCCGATATCTTCGGACCAGGAGGTCATATTCGACAGGTTCACCTTCTACCCGGAAGGTGTCACGGTGGACGCCGAACCACCGGCAATACCTGTTAACCACCTCTCCGCCGCGGTTCCAAACCCGTTTAATCCAAACACTACGATACGATATTCACTTGAAAAAGGAGGCAACGCAGAACTTACTGTTTATGATGTCGCGGGACGTCAGATCCGCACGCTTGTCAGCGGCTTCGTCCCGGAGGGAGAACATAGAGTCACGTGGAACGGACAGGACGACAGAGGGATACCGGCAGCGTCCGGCGTCTACTTCTATCGTCTCCGTACAGATGGATTCGTAGAAACGAGGAAGATGGTCCTTCTGAAATGACAACAGGGACCATCAGCACCGGAACGGAAACAAACGATCATCCGGACCGGTCGGCTTATAACCAGAGGAGGTTAAGGATGAAGCGTTTAAGCACAATATCATTCCTTACGCTTGCACTGCTGGCCGTATCGGCCATCGGCTCGCAGTCATTCGCACAGAACTTGCTGACCAACCCCGGGTTCGAGGATGGAGGCGGATCGTACAACGGATGGTTCACTTTCGGAAGCGGCCCCAATATCTCCACTGCAGCGGACGACAATATCATGCGCACCGGTGTTGCCGCTTCGAAGCTATACGGCGAGTTTTCCCTTTGTGATATCGGCGGCTCAGCGTTCGACGTAGGCGGCTACGGCCAGACCTTCGCGCCTGTAGTCGGCAATACATATGAGTTCGGTGGATACTCCTTCATGTCGATCGAGGACGCGATCCCCGGAACGAACAACTGCGATTTCAACCGATGCGTAGCCAAGGTCGTATTCTTCAATGCGGCAGTCGGCGGAAGCGAGATCTGCGGCAACGAGATCGTCATCGGCGAGTGGGACACTACCACCGATGAATGGATCGAGTTCTCCGTATCAGCGATTGCGCCGGCCGGAGCGCTGCGCATGGAGACACTGATCCTCTTCCTGCAGCCCGGATGCGACACCGGATCAGTATTCATCGACGATACATGGCTGTACGAGCACCCGCCGGTATCCGAGATAAACATACTGAACAATCCGAGTTTCGACACAAACCTTTCCGGCTGGGAGACCTTCGGCAACATTTACTATGACAACCGCAACTGGGCGCTGCGCACACCGACGGGCTGCGCGAAGCTTTTCGGCACCTTCACTCCGGATTCCGATTCGGGGATATTCCAGATGTTCGGCGCCGATCCGGGTTCGATCTGGAAGATGGGCTCTCACGCACTCACGACATGCCGCGAGGACCCGATCGAGGGAACCAGCGATAACTTAATCATAGCAAAGATGACGTTCCACGATGTCGATACGCTGGAGATCGGCGCTTTTGAGACAACGATATTGGACGCCTCGTCCCCTATGGGAACATGGACGGACCACGAGCTGATCGGCACCGCTCCTGAGGGAACTGTGTACATCAAGTCCTATATCCTGTTCGTCTCGCCATCTCTTCTCGGCGGGGCCGGATGGGTCGATGACATATCGCTCTCACAGATCGGAACGACAGACGCCGAACCGATGCCGGGCGCGCAGGGCTTCACCCTTCGCCAGAACGTTCCCAACCCGTTCAACCCGACGACACGCATCGATTTCGAGCTCGAAAAGGCCGGAAATGTGGACCTGAATGTCTACGATGTTTCCGGAAGGCTCGTCGCGAGCCTCTTCAGTGGACACCTTGGAGAGGGCGCTCACGAGGTCACCTGGAACGGAAAGACCACTAACGGCACCACGGCTGCCACTGGAGTCTACCTCTACGTCCTCAAGACGGAAACAGGTATGGCTTCAAAGCGGATGGTGCTTCTGAGATAGCGAACGTCAGCAGTTCTCTGCAGACAGGGGCCGGATCCGGTTTATTCCGGGTCCGGCCCTCGCTTTATCTGAGGATATCTACTGGAATTCCGACATCGATACGCGAGATTTCGCCGAGCCTGTCAAAGAGCGCTCGGCTCTTTTCCCTGTCGAGGCTGGCGCCGTCGACTGCCGTGGACGTGCCGTCGGAAGCTGTGACTCGCATCCATGGCGCTTTGTCTGTTATCTCATAGACCACCGGCACCTGGCAGAATGTGAAGGCGAGTGATCCCGCAGGCAGTTCGATCGACCCGCTCTTTCCATCGAGATCGTAGTAACTGAATGTCCCCGTTTCCTGAAGGAACTCTTCTTTCTTCAGGAGGATCGGGGCGAAGCTCAGGATGCCGTCTTTCACGATTATTCCGAGCTCTCCGAACCTCGTGATGATCTCCTCCTTGACCTGGCCTGTCATACCCGGCTGCTGCGCTCCGCCATGGGGAGGAGTATGCGAGTAGGGATCGGCCGGGAACGCCCCGTATTCTTCTGCTGTCTTCTCGAAGCAGAGCCCGGCGCGGATACGGTAGTAATAGTCGGCAAGCGCCTGCAGATGCTTCCCGGACTTCTCGTCCGCGGCCCCGAGGGTGATTTCCTGCACGGCGAGAAGCAGCTTCGACACCATGTGCCAATAGATGCACCCCAGGCCTTCATATCCGTACATCGTCCCGGAGCGGCCGGTGAACGACCTGTGATCGAAGACCTCCTCGAAGAGATCGAGCACTGCCTGCCTGTCGTTTCCCGCCTCGGATGCCCATAGTTCATTTTCGGCGAGGCGGTCGAGGGCAGAGGCAAGATCGGAGGCGTTCGCGAAGTCTCCGTTGAACCGGTATATGCCGTCCGCATCGCGGGCTATCACTGCGCCGTCTCCTGCTTCGACAAGTTTCTTCAGGAGAGGAACAGAAAGGACACTTTTCTCAGGAACCACATTCTTCTCGAGGAAGGACGGGAGTTCTCTCTCGGGATAGAGCATAAAGCTGTGCTGGTCTTCCCTGTACATACCGCTTTCGAAGAGGGCCTCAAGCAGGCTGACTGCTTCTTCCGGCAGGACCTCCCCCGAGCTCAGCGCTGCGACCTGGCCCTCGAGCATTTCGTAGAGAGGAAGCACCACGGCCGCGGAACCGTCTCTCGAGATCTCGAGGATATTGTATGAATTGTAGAGCCCGTCTCCGCGGAGGTTAGCAAGCATCGCATGGTCGAGCCACTCAAGCGAGGTCCGGCAGAACCGTGCTATCCTTGCGGTATTGACGTTCCTCTTCCCGGAGAACCCATACGAGTAGACCCTGCCCCTGTAATCCGAAAATGCCACGCCCAGGAGATCAAGGATCCTCTTTCTCTCGCGGTCGTCGATCTCTTCCGAATCGAGCAGGGATCTCTCCCCGCCGAGTATCGAATCGAGGCTTTCGAACCAAGCCGCGACCTCGGTCGAGACGGACAGGTTGATACTCTCCATCCCTTCAAGAAGATCAACGATAAAACTCAGGTGCCGGCGAAGGTACCCGAGCGTGACCATCGAGAGCCCGTTGCCGACAAGAGCATTGTTCGCATCGTTCCACTCGGGCCGCTGCGTGTTCATCCATATCCCGCCGTCCGGCACGAGATTCGAAAGCTTCGCGAGAACCGGAACGAGAAGCTTCTCGAGCAGGTTGACGTAGTGGACCGATCCGGTGGAATCCAGAAGGAGTTTCCCGTCGGTCCCGAAAGCTTCGACCTGTTTTCCGATTCGACGGGCCAGATCGATGTCATAGTCGATCGTCTCGTCGGGATTTTCGAGGATCTTTTCATACGACTTTATGCGATATGGAACATCGACATAAGCGAAGATCTCCCTGCCCAGCATCTCTTCAAGGGTGCCGGGATAGAAGCGCGTCAGAGACTCAAGGAATTTCAGGAGATATATTATCTGGTGGTCCCCCCAGTACCCGATGTAGCTCCAGGGGTCATCCGGGTCCGTTATCTCCCAGTCGACCCCGTCGCGCGTTACGCGGTAAGGATTGAATCCGTCTACGGTCGAGGCGTTCACAAACTTTGCGATTATCCCGGGGAGGAATCCGGGGAAGCTCATCGTCAGGGCTTCCCAGTTCTGGAAGATGTCACGCCAGTTCCCCTCGTACCTCAGCTCCCGCCTGCCGTCGTTGTTTTTGATGTGAATTGAGAACCGGTTCCAGGGTCGGCTCGGGTCGCCGTGACGGCGGCCGAAATATATCGGCAGATACTCGTGGCAGAGACGCTCGAAATCAGCGTCACCTGTCTCCCGGGCAAGCACGAGGAGCTTCGATTCCGTGACCTGCTCGGGCAGCGATAACAGGATATCGTTCAGACGCTCAGCTGTGGTCCTGCTGCGTGTGCCGATAAAATCAATAAGGTCCGCCGTGGGAATATCGTAATTCCCGGCGAAGACCCCGCCCCGCATATTGTTGAACAGAACGTTCGCGAAGTGATGGACCGAGGCTTCTTCGCTGCCGGTCAGCTGAATCCCGTCGGCGCTGCCGACGTTGCGGATGAGGTTGTCACTCGCCTCCGCTAGATTCGTCTCTACCTCCTGATCAAGGTCTCCGCCCTTGAGAAGAAAAGCCCGCAGCTCCGCGGCCTGCACATGGCTCTTTCCCACATCGATGACGATGTGCCACTTCTCCTTCTCCCCCGGCTCGAGACTCAGAGACATCATGACGAGGTAGTTTCCCCTGCGGCCCGTGAGTATGGTCTCTCCGTTTACCGCATCACCCCGGCGAAAGGCGCTGACAGCATCGCCGGAGAGGCAGACTTCGAAATCCGATGCGGCGCTGCACCAGGCCGTATTCGCCCTCAGCTCCTCGGCCGCTTCTGCCCGGTCGATGATCCTGGATGTAAGTGAGAAAAATCCGAGCCGGGTCTCAGGATCGCAGTCAGTGCGCTTGTACGCGTCGACAAGAGAGCTTAACTGCTGGTAAAGAGGGAGAGGAGCCCCGTAAGGAAGGATATTTCTCAGGCCGTCCATCAAGGAAAGGGAGACAGTGGCGGCGCCGGTATTTTCCATCGTCGCCGTGCGCACATGCCCGAACCTGTCGCTTCCAGTCCATCGGTACCTGAATGCTAGTTCAAGATCGTGGTTGATCTCCTCAAAGATGACCCGGTTGCCGATTATATTCTTGTAAAGATTTCGCTCGATCCGGAAACCCTCCCTGGAACTCTTGGTGAAAGGTTCCCAGAGGACCGCTTCGCCGTCTTTACGCCGGACCCTGGCAAGGGTGACCGGTCCGGCGCGATGATGCCCCTCATGAAGCTTGTCGACCGCCTCGTACGGGAAGAGGGCTCCGTCAGCGTCGACTCTCCCGGCAGTCAGTCCGCCTGATGAGGATATGAACATCCACAGATCGGCATCGTTTGCAATGTTCATCAGAAAAGGGGGCATGCGGTCATAGCCGTCGATTCTGTAGTAGCGTTCGCCTTCGAACGAGATGAATTCGCCGGAAGGACCGGAGTTATTCCCGGGATCTGTATATGATGTCATCGATCAATATTCCTGTCTGAAAGCTGAACCCTGAACAGCAGCCTGTCTGTGCCAGTATATTTGCTGCGGCTGTCAGCTGCAACCGTCAAAGAGGATTACGGAAGTGTTCCTGCCGATACATGAGACGGATGACCTGGCGAGTGATAGACCCTGTGCGTCTCTTTCCTGAAATCTGCTTCCTTCGCATGGTATATATCGATGAATGTCTGCGGGTTACGGTCGAACATCGGGAACCAGCTGCTCTGCACCTGCACCATCAGACGATGCCCCTTGCGGAAAGTGTGATTGACGTCAGGCATGGTGAACGTTATCCGGGTCACTTCGCCGGGAACAAACGGTTCTGGCTCCTCGAAACTGTTCCTGAACTTGCCCCGCATGATATCGCCTCGAACAAGCATCTGGTACCCGGCGAGGTCGCCGGCATCATCGGGATAGACATCGATCACCTTTACGATCCAGTCCGCGTCGGTCCCGGTAGTCGATACGTAGAGATCGACCTCGACAGGGCCGGCGAGGGTCAGGTCCTCATCGAGGATCTCCCCGCTGTAGACAAGAACATCGTCCCGCTCCGCAGCGAACCGCTGATCATCATGCATGACAGACGCCGTCCACCCATAGATCGGAGTCGGAAGGTGCGGAACAGGATCGGCCGGATCGCTGACGAATTCGGAGAAAAGTGGCGCTTTCTTTCCGCTGGCCTCAGTTGAGACCGTACCGTCGCCATGCAGGTAGAAGCTCACCTGTTCGGTGTTTTCTGGGGGCCACTTGTCATACTCCCGCCATTCGTTCGTGCCGCTCTCGACGACAAGCGCCTCCGGCAGGTCGTCCTTCCCATCTCCCTTGAGATGTGCCTTGAGGAATGGAGCGAGGATCTCGTCCCTGTAAAACTCGCCTGTCTCCTTCGCGGGAATGCCGGTGCCGCCCCATGGCTTTTTCTTATGGTCCCACCACGAAGCGTGGTTCCATACACCCATGACGAGGGTGTTCGAGATTCCCGGGTTCTGCTTCTCGATCGCCCTGTATGTATGAAGGGTGCCGTAGAGATCCTGATCGTCAAACCACGTTCCCGAGACGAGGACCGCAGGCCCGTCGATGCCCTTCATGTACTGCCCGACGGTGCGGCTCTTCCAGAATTCATCGTATGTCCCGTGCTCGACGATGCCGTTCCAGAACTCGATCTTTCCCTGGAAGCACTTCTCGTTGATATCGGAAGCTGAGCCGACATTGAGAAAGAATGTGAAGAACTCATCCTTCCTGTCGCGGTAAACGGGTGGATCCATGCTGGCGGACGGCCCTTCACGACGGGTAAGCCCTACGTTGTTGATCCACCTGAATGGATAGAGGAGCTGCAGGGCGCCGTTGTGATGGTAATCATCCCCGAGGAATCCCTCGGCTACCGGAGCCTCTATCACGACAGCCGATATTGCCGGATGTGCGTTCACCAGTGAGAGGGCCGAAGAATATCCTCCGTACGACAGCCCCCACACACCGACTTTCCCGTTGTTGTTATCGAGACTGTTCACGAGCCAGTCGACCGTATCGAAGGCATCGGTGCTTTCGTCCGTCTCCCCCTCGCCGGCAGTGTTCGGACGCATCACTACGAACTCGCCCTCACTGAGGTACCGCCCGCGGACATCCTGGATGACAAAGATATACCCTTCTTCGGGGAACGTTGTCCCGGGACCGGGCCAGCTGAAGAAGCCATCGACTCGTTCACCGGCAAAAATAACGGAATACGGCGTCCTGTTCAGAAGGATGGGATATGCCGCCGACCTGTTCTTCGGAGAATAGACCTCTGTATAGAGCCTGATCCCGTCACGCATAGGGATCATATGCTCAGTTCTGTCGTAGTTCTCAATCAGGTAAGAGGCTGCAAGCTTCTTGCCCGCGTCCGTCTCTTCAGAAGCCCGCAAGGCTGGAGATGAAATAACCAGAAGCATCAGGCTTATCAGCAGAGATCGCATCGATGTTCTCCCGTCGTTCATAAAGTATCAGGCGGAATGTCATATATGTAGACAGAAAAAGAGGAGATAATGTTTCACTGAAACTGCCCTTGAATGTCCTCATATAAGGACGAGGATTACCCTGCAGGCTTCAGAATGTGTCCACTTGAGGAGACGGCGTGATTCCCGTAACTCTTTGTCATGTTATCAGATATATTACTTTTTCATTTTCGGAACGCCGTATGCAGTAGCATGGGTACAGGTCGTCAATAGGGGCGGCCGAAACAGGAGGTGTCTCATGAAGAAGTTGCGAATGAGCCTGATGGCTTCCGGCCTGGCGCTCGCGATCGTGACGGGTTTCATGGCGGATGCCCTCGCGGGTATCCGAGTAGGTGTTGCCGTAAGTACTCCCAATGTGAGGATTCACGCGGGCAACAAACCCTCCTGTAACTTCTGCATCGATCAGGACAGGCGTATCCAGTCCCGCCGATACATGGGATATGAGCTCACGAGGCAGGACAGGATGATCGCGCGGCGCATGACCTGGTACACCGGTGTAAGGCTTGGAAAAGTGATGCGGCTGAGGCGTCACGGCTACAACTGGTTCGAAATCGGACAGTACCTGCACATGCGGCGCCCGGTCGTCCGTGCCGCGATGCACCAGAAGAGCTGGGACAGGTTCCTCGACAAGCAGCGGAGACACGCGAAGCGCCACGGCAAGCGCAGAGACAGAGTTACTTATTACGACGGAAGAGAATATAGAAAACGATAGATTGTTACCCGGAAGGCCGACCAGCCTGCGACAGAAGCGGGGGCAGTGAGAAATCACCGCCCCCGCTTTTTTTCCTGTCACGGCCGGTTCAATCGTACGCGAGCCGTGTCTCCTTGTCGGCGAGAAGGGCCTTGAGATCCTCCTTCGCGGCCATCCTCGGCCAGGTCCCGAAATCCTCGTGGATCAGGTTATATTTCTCCGGTATCGGATGGGTTCCGACGACTACTTCCATCCCGAATTTGCGAGGGATGAATTCCCGGAAATAATCAAGGCGGGGACATGGCGGATATCCCACCACCAGGCCGGTGGCCAGATGGATGACTTCGGCCCCGTTCTTCTTCATCTCTTCCGGAGCGTACTCTACGTTCCCGCCGGGGCATCCTCCGCATGTCGTGAACCCGACAAGCTCGACCTCTTCATCGGCGTACCGCGCGAATCCACCCTCGCGCTCACGAAGCGACCGGAGGCACTTGCCCCCCGCGCACGTGTGGTAACGATCGCAGATGATGATTCCTACCTTTTTCAAGAGTTCTCCCTTCTTTCCTCAAGCCCGAAACCTGTACGTATCTCAAAGATGAAGACGACGCTTGAGCTCGCGCGCATTGGCTCGGCTGACCGGTATGACCGGCCCTTCATCGCTTCCCATCCTTATCCTGAACGAGTTGTTCTCCCACGGGATGATCTCGCGGATCCTGTAGACGTTGGCCAGGTAGGCCCTGTGGACCCTCATGAACATCCCTGCCGGGAGCTCTGCCTGCAGTTCATCGAGCGAGCGGCGCGAGGAGGTGCCCTCGAGTTCGCTGGAGACGATAGAGACCTCTCCATCGGTGACGCTGGCATAGAGGATCTCCTGAACGTCGACCATGACGACGCCTGTTCCCCGCCTGACGGGTACGCGCTGCGCCAGCGCGCCTACGCTCCTGAGAAGTTCGTCGAGATCCTGACGTGGGCCGGCGCCCTGGGCTTTGTCTTTCGCCCTGCCGAGCGCCTCGCGGAGCCTGTCCTCATCGACAGGCTTGAGTATATAGTCGACCGCATGGACATCGAAAGCGCGGATCGCGTACTGGTCGTAGGCAGTGACGAATATCACCGGTGGGATATTGCCCGTCTCGCCGAGCCTGCCGAGGACCTGGAACCCGTCGAGGCCAGGCATCTGGATGTCGAGCAGGACGATATCGGGTGCGATGTCGCGGATTATCTCGACAGCCTTGAGGCCATTACTCGCCTCGCCTGCCTTCTCAAATCCATCGATCTTCTCGAGGATCCTTGTCAGGTCCCTTCTCGCCGGCTTCTCGTCATCGACGATGAGTACCTTCATCGACTCACTCGACATCGCGTCCCCTTTCGACGGGAAGCTCTATCCTGATCTCGGTCCCCTCACCCGGAACCGATTCTATCGTCAGCGACTGCAGGTTGCCGTAAGCTACCGACAGCCTCTCCCGCACATTCCGCAATCCTATCCCCTGTCCCGCTTCACCTGCGAATCCCTCGCCGTCGTCCCTCACTACTATCACGATTCTGTCCCCGTCACTGTCCGCCTCGATATGTATCGTTCCGCCATCGACCCGGCCCGATATCCCGTGCCTGACGGCGTTCTCGACGAGCGGCTGCAGGAGCATCGACGGAACAGGGACATCCAGGGCCCGAGGATCTATCTCCTTCTCTATCCTGATCCTTTCCGGGCCGAACCTTGCCTGTTCGAGACTGAGGTAGTCGTCGATGAAATCGATCTCGCTGCTGAGTGGCACAAAATCCTCCGTGCCGTGGAGAAGCTTGCGAAGGATGCCGGCCAGCTTGACGAGGATCCATCTCGTCTTGTCCGGTTCGGACCAGATGCAGGAAGTCGCGGCGTTAAGAGTATTGAAGAAGAAGTGGGGGTTTATCTGCCTTCTCAGCGCGTCGAACTTGGCCTGCACGGCAGCGGCCCTCTGCTCCTTGAGGAGCATCTCGACACGCGTGTTGTTCCATATCTTGAGCGGGATGCCTACGCAGGCAAGCGTTGAGAACCAGACCAGCAGGTTCATCCAGTAATGGTCGGGAGTGAAGGCGAAGAGAATCCGCTTGCCAACGTATGCCGCCACAATCGTCCCTGAGACATCGAGGGCAAGCACGGCGAAGAAGACCATCACTATCGCGTCGATCCTCTTCTCTTTCTTGAAGATCTTCCACGAACGGGACAGTCCCCTGAAGAAGAAAGGCGTAAATCCCCAGATCTCCTCGCGTCTCTCCGGCTTCAGTCCGATCGCGCCGCCCAGCCCCGCACAGGCGAGCAGGTATACGGGTGTCAGCCACTCCCCGGCAAGAACCGCCGGCACGGAGACGAGCAGTGCAGCCATCGCTCCCGGCCCGGTACCGCAGAGGAGACCGATAAGGAAGACCCCCGGCATCGAGATGTCTACCCCCTCGTACCCTACCATCAGACGCACAGCCGTACCCGCCGTGATCATCGCCCCGAATATGAGGGCGAACCACCAGTCCTCCCTTCGGGTCCTCGTCTGTATGAACAGCAGCCTCTTGAAGTAGTTCGAGGTCACGAGCACACCGGCGATACTCGCCATGATGCCGAGCCTCAGGAAGAGGAGGAAGAGGATGTACTGGTCGCCTGTCAGGGTAATCCGTGTCAATTGAGCTCTCCCGTACGGGTTTCAGGGATTATACCTCGCGGCGCTGCTCCTTGTAAATACGCCGTATCGCCCCGAACTCCTCCATATAGAGCTTTTCCTTGAAGTCAGGGAAAGACCACGGGAGGACCCGCCATTCATGGTCCTCAAACATCAGTACAGGATCGGCGTATACACCGCGGCCGAGGTATATCTTCTGCGGGCCCTCCTTGAACGACGCGAGGACCGCCTTGAAGTAATCGATGTAGCCCGGATCTATATTGACCGTACGGCCGGCCCCGCCGGAAAACTTCTCTTCCAGCCGGTCGACCTCGAGTTTTACATCTACCAGGTCCGGCGCTTCCCCCAGCCTCGTGAACGATACGATGACCCTGTTCAGGGCGGGGCCCATCTCGTCCTCGTAGTAGTCAGTCATGTCGAATGGATGCGGGGGCCCTATGAAGTCGGTCTCACCGAGGATATCGCTGAGGCCGCCGTCGATTACCGACCGCGGCGCGACACCTTCAGCGAGAAGAAGCGCGGCGAAGCACTTTACCGGTGCGCCCTTGCCCGGCCTGCCTGCTTTTGGATGCGCCATCCTTCCTTAATCCTTTCGATCAGCCCGCGCGCCTCGGCGATAATATCTCCGGGGATGCCGAACTCTGTTTCTATCCTCTGCTCGAGGTCGGCGCGTATATTCTCGTTAAATTTCATATCCTCGCGGCGGAGCCTCAGGTGGTGATCGCGTATGTAAAGGTGGCCGTCCGCTGTCAGCTTCGTCAACTGCAGCGAGTTCATCATCGGCAGCGCGAACGACGCCTGCCAGTGCTTGAAGAAGGTCGACTTCGAGACGGGAGTAATCCTCAGCCGGTACCGCCAGCTCTTCTCGCCGCCCGCTATCGTAAAGAGGTCGTAGCTCGCCGCTCCTCTCGGCCTCAGCTCGACCTTTCCAAATGACGTGGGGATGATCACGGGATTCCCGGTCAGCTCGACTGGGTCGCCGAGCAGGTAACCCGGATCGACGAGATATTTCTTCGCGCCGATGCGGACGACCAGTGCGCAGTGTATGTTCCGTCTCTTCATGTCGGCCATCGCCGGGTAGCATTTGTATCCGGCTGAGGTAAGGATCGCGCCGAGGCACCAGGTGAGGGAGAAGCATGTCCCCCCGGTATGGCGCTCGACGAAGCCGTTCATGACCTCTTCTGGGCCACGCAGCCTGAGCTCGGGGTTGGATTCGTTGAACTTGCGGATTATCTTCGTGACGTTCTCGTAAGGGACCTGCGAATAGCTCGATACGACCGCCTTGAGAAGATCCAGATCGGGGTCTCCTGTGGCTATGCCGAAATGGCCGAAGAATAAGCTGTCCGCACTGATGTTCCGGTCCTTCAAATCGGTCTCCTCACGGTATAGTAACGCATTACAGAATAAAGAGATTCGGCCTGGAATGCAACGGCAGCGTTCTATCTGATGTCCAGGTGGGCGACATGGTTGACAACGCCGAGCCGTATGATATATATTGATTTCCCGTTTATATTTGAATCCATGAGCCGCCGGCAAGGCTTTTCGCCGCGGCCGGCAAAACGGATCACTGAACAGGAGGCTCGCACTTGTCTTCCACCAAGAAGTTCGATTTCGCCCCGCGCCGGGGATATTATGCCGAGATCGGCCCCAAAGAGGCCAAAGGTATTCCCGCAGACGTCGTGAAGATGTTCGACGACTACGATCTTATATACAGGACCCTCTGCGGTATCCTGTTCAACTTCGTGCCTAAGTCGGGACATCCCGGCGGCAGCATATCCTCGGGAAAGATCGTCGAGGGAATCCTCTTCTCGGCGATGAAGTACCGCATGAATGAGCCCGAGTCGAAGTGTGCCGACATCATCTCATACGCTGCCGGCCATAAGGCAATGGGCCTCTACGCGATGTGGGCGCTGAGGAACGAGTGCCTCCGCGTATCGCACCCCGATATGCTCCCCGGTCCCGAGAAGCAGCTGAGGCTCGAGGATCTCCTCGGCTTCCGCCGCAATCCGACCCAGGAGACCCCGCTTTTCAAGAAATACACCGCCAAGCCCCTCGACGGGCACCCGACGCCGCTGACACCGTTCGTCAGGCTCGCGACAGGCGCCTCGGGCGTAGGCGTAACGACGAGCTTCGGCCTGGGATTCGGCGCGATGGACATGTACGGCAAGGACGCGCCCTTCCTTCACGTCATCGAGGGCGAAGGCGGCATGACTCCGGGCAGAGTCGCCGAGGCGATGGCCACGGCAGCCACGGCCCAGATGTGGAACATCATGATGCACGTCGACTGGAACCAGTCTTCAATCGATTCTGACAAGGTCTGCCGTGAGGGAGCGGAGCCCGGCGATTACGTGCAGTGGACGCCGGCCGAGTTCTGCTATCTCCACGACTGGAACGTCATCTCCGTAGAGAACGGCCACGACATCTCCCAGGTCCTCGCCGCGCAGAAGTACGCGATGGAGAATGTGAACACACAGCCGACAGCGATCATCTACAGGACGGTCAAGGGCTGGAAGTACGGTATCGAGGGACGCAAGTCGCACGGCGCGGGACATGACTTCTGCTCCGAGGAGTTCCGCGGAACCCTCAAGCCTCTCGAGGAGAGGTTCGGAGTATCGTTCCCCGAGTGGTGCGCCGACAAGACCCCGACGAGTATCGAGGGCAACTTCTTCGATTACCTTATGGAGATCCGGAAGATCCTCGAAAACAACACCGAGCTGGCCGGTTTCTTCGGCGACCGCCTCAAGGAAGCTGATGAGAACCTCACGAAGGCCGACAGGAAGGTCCGCGACGGCGCTCCCAACGTCGAGGTCATCTACTCCGACAGCGTCTCGGCGACCGAAATCCCGGAAGAGCTGACATACGAGATCGGCGGCTCGCAGACACTTCGCGGCGCGCTCGGTGAGGCTCTCAGCTACCTGAACAAAAAAACTGACGGCGCCATACTGGCTGCCTCCGCCGACCTGATCGGCTCCACGAG
>RCNF010000395.1_pt1 | contig 21876 bp, 11 predicted proteins | sample 2041311 | NCBI WGS metagenome assembly RCNF01 (sample SAMN09708228, study PRJNA481090) | Marine sediment metagenome, whole genome shotgun sequencing project. | biome: marine sediment; feature: ocean; material: sediment; isolation source: Sewage treatment plant 2 marine sediment (STP2) ... | reverse complement strand
GGTCGCACCACTATAAATGGTTCCTCCGCCAGCAATAATCAACGGTTTCTTACTATTTTTTATTTGTGCGATGGCCTTCTCCAAAAGGGTTTGATCCGGCATCGTTCTACCAACCTGCCAAACCTTCTTTTGAAATAATTCCACCGGAAAATCAAACGCTTCCGCCTGCACATCTTGGGGAATACTCAAAGTAACCGCCCCAGTTTCTGCCTGCGAGGTCAATACCCGCATTACCTCCGGCAATGCTGTAATCAGTTGTTCGGGTCGATTGATGCGGTCCCAGTATTTGGATACGGGCTTAAAACAGTCGTTAACCGATATGTCTTGGGTCGATGCGGATTCCAGTTGTTGTAAAACCGGGGCAACGTGACGTGTCGCGAAAATATCTCCGGGGATAAGTAATACCGGAATTCTATTAATAGTAGCTGTCGCAGCTCCAGTGACCATATTGGTAGCCCCAGGACCGATTGAGGAAGTACATACAAAGGTCTGCAAACGATTTTTCACTTTAGCAAAGGCAACGGCCGTGTGTACCATTGCTTGTTCGTTTCGCACCACATAAAAAGGAAAATCGGGATTTTGATGTAGTGCCTGTCCTATACCGGCTACGTTACCATGCCCAAGAATTCCAAAGCAACCCGCAAAGAATTTGTTTTGTTTGCCATCCCGTTCCACATACTGATTTTTTAAATATGTGATAGTGGCTTTTGCCACCGTTAGTCGTTTTGTTCCCATTTGAAATGCAATTTAAAATCCTCCGTTTTTTTCTATAAAAGCCAATGATTGATCCAAGGTCGGCATAAAATTTGCGCATCCTTTTTGGGTCACTACATGTGCCCCACTGGCATTGCCCATACGACATGCTTTGTATAAATCCCAGCCTTGTAATATTCCATATATAAACCCGCTGGCGAAGGCATCACCCGCCCCTAAAACGTTAAGGACATCAACCGGAAATCCAGGTACATCTTCCATGGACCCATCTTTTCGACAGATGCTCGCACCCTCTTTGCCTCTTTTTACAATCAAGGTTTCGATACCTGTGGAAAGCAAGCGTTTTATGGATTCATTTATGTCTCCTGAAATTTCAGGTGCCGATATTTGCTGATCTTTAATAGTAACCTGTGAGGCCTTTTCCATCGTTGCCGCCAATATTTCCTCTTCTGTACCGATGGCAATCTTAACTTTAGGTAACACTGCACGCATTGTTATTCCGAAAGCCCTATAATCGTGCCATTGATCGGCCCTAAAATCCAAATCAAGAACCACCTCAACATTGTTTTTCTTGGCTATTTCCGCAGCATAAAACGTGGCGCTTCTCGAGGGTTCGATATTCATTGCCGTACCGTTGATCAGCAATATTCGATACTCCGAAATTTTGGCGTTATCAACATCATCAATATCGACTTGGCTATCGGCGGCATTATTTCGATAATAGACCAATGGAAATCTATCAGGTGGCTCGATACCCAAGACTACGGCACTGCTTCTAGCATCCTTTTTAACCGGAATACAATGCGTGTTTACACCTTCATTGTTCAAGAAATTGACAATAAACTCTCCCACTTTATCATTGCCAACAGCGGTCAGTAAACTGGCATTAACCCCCAATCTGGCACAGCCTACGGCAATATTCAAAGGGGAACCGCCTACAAAGGCATCAAACCCCTTTATATCATTAAAAGCGGAACCAATATTTTGGGAATACAGATCGATTGATGATCTTCCGAAAGTAATGACGTCATATTTTTTAGTTCCCATTGCTCTTTTCTTTAACCTTGATTCATTTTGGCGGTCACCAAGGGTAACCTTTTATCTTTCGAAGTCCATGAATCGTAAATCCATTCATGGTCGGGATCTGTTGTATTAGCCAAACATTGGTCCGTTCCGGCCAAAAAATTCAAGTAATAACAATGAAAGCCATGTTCAGCGACTACGGGGTGGAAACCTTTCGGAATCATGACCACATCATTATTTCGGGGTCTAACGATCTCGTCCAACGATCGGTCTTTTGTATATACCTGTTGTATAGCATAGGCCTCAGGTTTTTGAAATTTATAAAAGTATGTTTCTTCTTGAATGGGCTCCAATACCTTGCCAGATTTATCTATGATTCTTTCATCGTGTTTATGGGCAGGAAAGGAGCTCCAATTGCCCGAAGGCGTATAAACTTCCCTGACCACAATGCTATGACATCCAAAGCCGGGCGGTACCAAATCGTTAAATTGGCGAGTGGCATTATCACCTCCGAAAATGACTACTGGGGTATCTTTGGGAGTAACGAATTTTGCGGAGAAATCTTCATCTGCCCTACACCAGCCATAGGCAATATCAAGTTCTTCGCTTGTGGCCGTTAGCGTAAATTTGGAGTGCCTTGGCAGATACAATGTATGGGCAACACCACTGAATACATTGGTACGCCCGTTCAGCGTTTCCCAGTTTCCTTTATCGCTGGTCACTTTAAAATTACCGCTCAACAGCACAATGACCATTTCATTTTCTTGGGTATCATGCTCCCAAGTTTCAGCGCCTTTCATAGTTCTCGCCTCAAAACTTAAATATTCCCAATTCGCGGATTCGGGCGAAATACTATGGTAAATATTCGAGTCCGTTTTTGGTTTTATCAATAATGGGGATTCTTTTGCCATTTTGTCAGTTTTTATCTAAAATTATTTGCCTTACCGTTTGCTCCGAAGAGTTCGAACTTTAGCACCATAAATTCTTCGTAAGCATCCATATATGTTTTTCCGGGAATTATGGGGTCAAAAAGGTCTGGGGAATCCCTAAAAAACTCCCTATGGACCCTTGTCCATAAAAGCCGGGCATCCGTAGCAATATTGATCTTGCATACGCCATATTCTATTGATTTAACAATTTCTTCGGATGCAACTCCCGCAGCGTTTTCCAATAACTTTCCACCGCTTTCATTTATTCTCTTTATCTCTTCACCGTTTACCGCCGATCCGCCATGAAGTACTATAGGGAATCGTGGCAAACGATCTTGTATTTCTTTCAAAATGTTGAACTGTATTCCTTGTCCACCCGAAAATTTATAGGCCCCATGGCTTGTGCCTACCGCTACCGCAAGACTATCGCAATTGGTTTCGCTTACAAAACGCTCTACCTCGGAAGGTTTTGTATACCTTGCATGTTTTTCGTCAACCGAAATAAAATCCTCCACTCCGCTAAGCACTCCCAATTCTGCCTCCACAAATACATTCGTTTTATGTGCCCGACCAACCACCTCCTTTGTTCTTAACACATTTGTATCGAAATCATCATGTGAAGCATCTATCATTACCGAACTATATTTCCCCGAGGCTATTGCATCAAAAGCATGCTCTTCATTACCGTGATCCAAGTGGACCGCGTAAACTGCTTTAGGATATATTCTCGATGCCGCTTCGATCATGGCCACCAGCATTTCGGAATGCGCATAGTTTCTTGCCACGGGTGTCATTTGAACTATGAATGGTGCATTTGCCCTCAGCCCGGCCCGAAATAGGCCATGAACTTGTTCCATAGTGAAAACGTTCACAGCGGCAATGGCATAATTGCCATAACAGTTGTCGAACAAATCCTTCGGGGATAAATACATTTCAAATCCTATTGTCATTATTAGACCATATCCTTTAAAAATAAGAACAAAAATGCTATTTAACCTCTATGGATTCTATAAATGAATGCAAAGGTTTGCGGAAATAACATTGTACTCATCTTGGTTGTAGTTCAGAGCCAAGATTTTCTGCTTCCCAAATCTAATGTAAGTTATTTTGAGCGGCTAAGCACACCATGGCGTTAGGAAAAGACAAAATTTAGGTACAAAATACGGTAATCGAAGCTAAAAGAAAAATTCAAGACAAGTTCAAAGTTAAAAACATAATCGATTCTGAAACCCTTTCAGAGATTCAATTGATAATCGGAATCATCCGAATCGAGATGTTTTATGCCATTATGTTATAAGAGGTATGGCTAGCTTCAATAACCGAAAAATTGAAGGGAATCATTATTTCTCGCTACAACCATAAAATCTTGCCCTTTTATTTTTAGGAGTTTAAAATCACGGATCTCACCTTCTAGAAACAAGCCACTTTCTTGATATGATGTTGCTTTAAACTTACCTTGCCCAATTCCATTTAAGAGCAGTCCGTAACTGGCATCGTATCTGCCTACCTCCGGTTTTACGTTATACAAATTGCCGCCAAGCACAATATCTTCGCGGTCATCATTGTTCATGTCGTTTATCAAAATGGCATAAATCGGTGAAAGTTGGGCCTCTAACGGAAGTGGTTCCACCTTGAAACCGTCATTCCCATCGTTCCATAGAATAACGCTTTCGAGCATTACTACCTTGTGTAAAATAGACCCCTTCAATTCTTCATCGGTAAAGATTTGATTGATACTTTGCCCCTTATAGTCTTCATATTTAAGGTATTTTTTTTTGAGATGGGGCAATTGCATTACCAAATCATGTCGCAATGCCGTAGGATAGGAGACCCCTTCATTGAAGGAACAGATAATTTGTTCTACGCTGCCATTCTTATCAAAATCGTTGACATAGCACGTTATCGGTTCTAGAGGGCTTGCCTTGAACCGTGAGTTCAACCCATGGTTGACTGCAACGAAATCAATGTCACCGTCTCCGTCAAGATCTGCGGCCTGTAACGCATTCCACCAGCCCGAGGTCTGGTCGAGTCCGGAAGTTTCTGAAACCTCGGTAAACTTCCCTCGTTCATTTTTGAAAAGCTTGATGGTCATCCACTCGCCCAAAACCATCAAATCGAAGTCGCCATCTTGATCATAATCGCTCCAGACCGCATCGGTAATCAAGCCTACCCCGATTAATCCCGGACTTATTTCTTCGGTGACGTTGGCAAAGTTTCCCTGACCATCGTTCTTTAGAATATAGCCATTTTGTGGTACTCCATATAGACCCGATTTTAGGCGTACACCAACAAAAAGATCTTGGTCGCCATCATTATCATAATCGCTTGCGGTCACCACTGAAGTACATTCCGGTTTGCCGGCCGGAAAAATTTGATTTGATTTATGGAATGTGCCATTCCCGTCATTCAGATACAATCTGTCCAATAAGGCCAAAGAACTGGCCGAGAACTCACTACCGCCGCTAGTAACATATAGGTCTTGGTCTCCATCGCCATCCACATCGACAAACAAGCAATCCGTATCCTCACTAATCGCATCCTTTTCAAAAAGCGCTACATTGTTTTCTTTATATTTTCCTTCAAGGGTCTGTAAAAAAAGTTTGCCCGGGGCATTTTTCGCTCCGCCAATATAAAAGTCGTCGGTACCGTTACCATCTACATCGGCGATAGCGATTTTAGGCCCTTCCGTTGATCTCATGTGGTACAAAAGGCGGTCATGATCAAAATCGGAATACCTGTTTTCTTTATGAATAAAATCGACAGGGACTTCGCTAGAAAGATCCTTGAAGATTCGATGTGCCGTTTTTTTGCGTTCTGTTAGATTTACGGGCGTAGCACTGGCATCGGCTTCCTTAAGGACCAAGGTCTGGTTTGTTTTCACTTTAGTCATAAGCGTCCTTTTGCCGTATGGCCACTCAACCAATAAGGTATCTACTGTTTTTTTGTCACCCAATCCAAAGCTCAACCTTGGATCCACCGAAGATTGAAAGCCCCGATTGGGCGATTGCTCCAGGTAATAGGTTTGCCCATTGTTTTTAATGGTAACCTTAGTACCCACTCCGAATTTGTTCATTCCGTCTCCGTGCATATCGATTTTAAGAAAATGATTGTTCGGATATATCTTTTCGGAACGGTTACGATATATGAAGGGCGGCATACTTGCGTTGTTTACCACCAGATCTAGATCCCCATCATTGTCGAGATCGCCATAGGCTGCACCATTAGAATGACTGGGTTCGGCCAGACCCCATTCTTCGGTTTTGTTCTTGAATCCCAATTGCTTTTCTCCCGAATAGGCATAGTTGGGAATGCGGTTAATCGGAATCATATCGATCAATTGCCCATAGTCTACACCATCCTCTTTGATAATCATTCGGGCGATTTCTTCATTGGCTACATAATTGATATAGTCTTGGTTCAAAATATCCTGGGCAAGACCGTTCGCAATATAAAGATCTTTAAAACCGTCATTATCAAGGTCCGTGATTAAGGCACTCCAGCTCCAATCGGTGGCCTCTACCCCCGACAACCGTCCTATTTCGCTAAATGCGATACCATTTACCGAATCGGTTCCATTATGCCGATGCAACATGTTTCGTGTAAACTGATGGTAGTATCCGTTTTTTAGATTAAGGTTATATTTATTCCAGTCCTCAAAGGTCATCGTGGTCTTGAACCGTTCTTCACCCTCCGGAAGCATTTCGGTCACAAAGATTTCCGGAAAACCGTCGCCGGTAATATCGGCAATATCGGAACCCATTGATGCCGCACTTATTGATCGCATCTGATTTTCCAACTCTTCACGAAACGTGCCATCACCATTGTTCATATAGATATAATCCCGTTCAAAAAAATCATTGGATATGTAAAGATCCGGCCACCCATCTTTATCAAGGTCACTGACGGACACCCCTAGACCAAACCCGATAACGCTTCCGTAAATGCCTGCTTGATCGCTAACATCTTCAAAAATACCATCAGTATTGCGCATTAATTTGTCGCCACCCAGAACATCCCTTATGGGTCGGTCGTTTTCTTGAAGGTTAAAGCTGCCAATAGAGCGAAAGGAATTATTGAGAAGATAAATATCGAGGTCGCCATCTTTGTCATAATCAAAGAAAGTGGCTTGTGTCGAGTATCCTCTATCGGCAACGCCCAATTCTTCGGCCCTATCGGTAAAGGTGCCATCTTGGTTATTGATAAAAAACTCGTTCTGCTTATTATCGCCCGCCACATCGCCCGAATTGCAAACGTAAATATCGAGCCATCCGTCGGCGTTGATATCGACCATTGATACCCCGGTAGCCCAAGCTTTATTTCCACCGACCTTTGCTTTTTCGGTTACATCTTCGAAAACAAAGTCGCCTTTGTTCAAGTACAGCCTATTTGAAACTAGGTTGCCTGTAAAATAGATATCGAGAAGACCGTCGTTATTGATATCACCAAGGCCAACTCCACCGCCATTATAGTAGTTTCTATATTTATAAATATTGAAATCGTTGGTATAGCTAAGCGTATTCTCAAAATCGATGTTAGTGCGCTCGGCATCTAGCGACTCGAACAAGGGTATATCAACATCCTTTTTCTTTTCAGAACACGAAAAAACAAGTATGAAACTTAAATAATATGTGAAATGCTTTAATTTTCCCATGGATGGATGAATCTTATCTTACTGATCTATTTAATTTGTCTAAAGATTTTCAATGTATCGTCATTTCGTGTTACTATAATATGCTTTTCTCCGGCAATATGGATGGGTTTTATATCGCGGATCTCACCTCGTACAAAAAATCCTGAATCGAAATTCTCCGATATGTTCATGTTTCCATCGTTCCCCACCTCAATGAGGTTGCCATAAGAACTTGCGTAAATACCAACTTGGGGTTTGGCTCGGTACTGATTACCGCCCGCCAAAATTTCCTTGGCCCCGTTTTCGTCAACATCTTGGATTAAAATACTGTAAACAGGCGCTATTTGCGCTTCAGTGGACAGCCGCTCTAGCTCGAAATGACCATTTTCGTTGAAGAGTGCCACCGAGGCCGTTTCGAACACTTTTAAATTCAACGAGCTTTCCAACTGTTCCTTAGTAAAAATATCGGTCACCGTCTTTTCTTTGTAATCATCATATTTAAGATATTTTTTGAGTAGATAGGGCAATTGAGCCGTAATTTCAGATTTGGTCGCAATAGGAAAGGCCCGATCACCATCAAAAACCGTTATGATATGATCGATCTTTCCATTTTGGTCAAAATCATTTATAAGCATGGAAACAGGTTTTTTAACGGAAGCCTTAAACTGGGTATTCAATCCTAGGTTGCCGGCTACCATATCCATATCCCCATCATTATCAAGGTCTTTTACTGCAATGGTGTTCCAAAAACCATTGCTGTTCTTCAAGCCCAAATCTTCGGTAATCTCTACCAATTTTCCCTGATTATTTCTAAACCCTCTTATCGGCATCCATTCTCCACAAATGAACAAATCATCATCGCCATCTTGATCATAATCGAACCAACTTGCATCGGTAACCAAGCCTAGTTCTAAAAACCCGGGCACGCTATCCATGGTAATATCAACAAAATTTCCGGTTCCGTCATTTTGTAGCAAGTAACTATTTGCAGGAATCCCATATGCCAATGGTACTACTCGACCTCCAACGAAAATATCCATATCTCCGTCATTATCATAATCGCTGACGGCAAAACAAGATGTACTACCTAGCTTGGAGGGAAAAGAATCGGATTTCGTAAAATTTCCCTTTCCGTCATTCAGATACATCCTATCGGCGAGGGCAAAAGATGCGCTCGAAAATTCATATCCGCCACTGGCTATCAACAGATCTTTGTCCCCATCGTTATCCAGGTCTATAAAAACGGCATCGGTATCTTCCGATTCCTTGTCCTTTTCGAAAACCATTTGCTGCGAGACTGTAAACTTTCCCAGACGGTCACCGTAATATAGCACCCCGGGATATCCTTTGGCCCCACCGACATAAAAATCTTCATACCCATCGTTGTTAACATCCGAAACGGCCAATTTTGGGCCTTCGTTGGATATCATATGGTACAAAAGTATATCATTGTTGAAATCTACGAAGCTATTCTCTCGATGCCTGTAAGGGATATGGAATTCGTTTGTAACATCAATAAACCGCCTATGCTTATTGGGGTTGGTCTCAGGTAATTCGGTTTGTGAATTGCCTTCGGGTTGTTTAAAGTGTATAAATTCATTTACCTTGAAATCATAGGCCACTTCCATCGTACCATTTGGCCACACTATGCTAAGGGAATCGATATGGTCTTTGTTGCCAAGGCCAAAATGGAGTCGATTATCTACGGTTGACATGGATCCGCGAATAGGGTACAATTCTTGAAAGTACTGTTGCCCATCTATCCATAAGGTTACTTGGCTACCGATTGCAAAAGTATTTAAGCTGTTTGCCGTCAGCGATACGTTCAAAAAATGATGTTTATTGTCCGATGAACTGTTCCTATACAAAAAGGGAGGCCTATTGATATTACTAACAACCAGATCAAGATCACCATCGTTGTCCAAGTCTCCATAGGCCGAACCGGTAGAAAAGCCGGGGTCACCCATACCCCATTCCAAGCCGGTTTCACGATACTCTAAACCTTGTAATCGGGTATAGATATGATTGGGCAGTGGTACAGATGGCATCAGGTCGATAAGTTCCATAATAACAGTACCTTTCTCACGAAAAGATTGTTTGATCTCTTGGCTATTGGAGTAAAAATTTATGTAATCCCCATCCGTAAGATCCTTGAAGATACCATTGGTAACGAATATTTCATTTTGACCGCTATTATCGAAATCGGCCATCAAGACTCCCCAACTCCAATCGGTTGCATCCACTCCTGACAGCCTTGATACTTCGCTAAAGACCGTCTTGTTAGCGTCTGAAAACCTACCTCGATTCACTTGAAAGGAATTACGCGGAAACTGTCTATGATACCCTTTATCTTCTTTCAATTTATAGATGTCCCAACTGTCGAAGACTACTTTTGTTTTTTTTCGGGCGTCGCCTTTGGGAAGCATTTCAGTAACAAAAATATCAGGATACCCATCATGGTTCATATCCGAAATATCGACTCCCATGGCACCTTGGCTGATTTCGGGAACCATCGCCTCCAATTCTTCGCTGAACGTTCCGTCTCCATTATTGAGATAAAGATAGTCCCGCTCGAAAAAGTCGTTCGCGACATAGATATCGGGCCATGTATCCCTATTTACATCCCCTATCGAAACGCCCAGACCATACCCGATTACACTGCCATAGATACCCGATTCTTCGCTTACGTCCGTAAAAATATTACCATCATTTCGATAGAGTTTATTGCTCTCTTTTTCATCCCTACTTTGGCGGAGTTCATGGCCTGAATTCAACACAATCTCATTCGGATAGATGGAATTGTTCAACAAATACATATCCAGATCGCCATCTTTGTCCATATCAAAAAAAGTGGCATGCACCGATAGGCCCATATCGTTTATTCCATATTGTTCTGCCGATTCTTTAAAGGTCGGTATACCTTCTGCGTTATTCCCTAGGTTGATAAAAAGTTCGTTATGTCGATTTTCGCCATCGGGTTTTCCGGCTTTACACACGTAGACATCCAATTTACCATCGCCATTAACATCAATAATGCTTACCCCTGTAGACCATACATTGGGGCTGGCCAATCCTGTGATTGCCGTAACATCCTCAAATTTAAAGTCGCCCTTGTTCAAATAGCATTTATTATCAACTTGATTGCCACCGAAAAAAATATCCAATAATCCATCGCCATTGAGATCACCGAGCCCCACACCGGATCCATTGTAAAAACCCTTGTAGAGATATACATTGAATTCTTCATTGTATGTAAGGGAATTTTCGAAATCAATGCCCGTAGCTTGAGCATCGACTAGTTCAAAAATGGGTTTGTTGGTCTTAGGTTCTTCCTCATCTCTGCCACAGGAGATCATACAACCTAGTAAGACCATCAGAAATAGACCAAGGTCCACCTTCAAATAAATACTAAGCATCCTTCTCATCAAAAATCGTTTAATATAGCCACAATCAACAAACCGTTTCAATTAAAAATATATTAGTAACATTCCAACTTGTCTTTTCGCAGGTATTTGAAAAATCAAGACTTGTTATCTGAACCTTTAGTAAAGGTATATTTAAGCCATGACAAAGAGAAAACTTAAGTGCAAAGGTTTGCATTGGTATATAGTTGTGATTTGGGCACCATTTGCTATCTTTAAAGTAGAACTAAAAAGCACATAGTTTTTTATCTAAGTATTGTTAAATATAAAGAAAACTATTATGAAAATTTTCAATTATTCCTTTTTAACGGATTTCCGCCCATTGCTTCTGTTGACGATACTATTCTTTTTTCAAACCAACGCCCTACAAAGTCAGAAACTTTACGAAGGCAAAGTAATCCTAGCAGCATTTGCGCATCCGGATGATGAGGGAACCGTAGCACCTATATTGGCCAAATATATAAGGGAAGGTGCAATCGTGCATTTGGTAATTGTCACCGATGGTAGGTTAGGCACCAATGATTATCATGATCATGAAGCAGGGGAAACCCTAGTGGCCACCAGAAAGGAAGAAATGAAATGCGCGGCCGAAAAATTAGGGGTAGTATTACACCATTTGGATTATCATGACCAGTTAAGGTCCGGAGAAGGTTATGACGGCCATGTACCTCACGCGAGAAAAATGATCAAAGAGCTTTACGGCATAGTCGATGATGTGAAGCCCGATGTAATGATCACTTGGGGACCTGATGGCGGCTCTACCCATATGGACCATAGATTGGTGGGAGCATCCATTACACAAGTGTTCTTGGCCAAAGATTGGGGAGAAAAGCCAAAGTCATTATACTATTATGGCACGCCTTCCGATCTGATTGAAGATTCGGAAAGCAGCATATTGCGAGGCCAGGCCAGTAAATATCTTAGAACCAAGGTCTCCTATTCCGAGGAAGACTTTGACAAGGCATTCAATTCGTTTAAGTGCCATTATAGCCAAATCAACCCAAACATGACCAAGGAAGACCTTAGGAAATGGCGCGATAAAAACGGAAGGTTCGTTTATCTAAGAAAATTCGAAGCTCCAAAAGCGGATTCTGATTCTATTTTTGATTGATTTCAGAAATTTTATTGTTGTTTGTTTGTGTTAGCAAATATCATGGGGGCATCATTGTTTCTGCTTACGAGAAGCAATTGGTATCCCTTTTTTTGATTCACTAATTTTACATCACGGGCTTCTCCCTGAATGGCCCAGCCAGAATTTATTGGCTCATCAGGGCAAAAATTACCTTTGCCATTGCCTTTCAAATAATTGCCATAGGAGGCATCTGCCCTTCCTATACTGGGTGGGTGGGCATAGAAGTTGCCCACCGTTACAATGTCAATTAAATTATCCCCGTCAAAATCGGCGGTCTCGAACCCGAAGATGGAAGACCATTGGGTTACTTCAGGGAGCGGTTCCATTGCAAACTGACCGTTCCCGTGGTTTTCTATATACACGGATTCGAGTATTTCCGCTTTTCTATAGACCATATCTTTTCGCATGGATGAGGTTATCACTTGATCCGATGTTTTTGTTGCGAAATCGCCGTAATTGCGAAATTGTTTTCGAATCGAGACCATTTGTCCTTTAAGTTCATCCAAGTCTTGATAGGTCCATTCTTTCCCATGCTTCCAATAGGTAAAAATGGGGTCAATGCTTCCGTTTCCATCAAAGTCTTTGACGTAGAGCCCTAATGGGCTTTCAAACGTTGGCTTAAAGCCTGAGTTGGTTCCTTGGTTTCCCACCATAAGATCTTGGTCACCATCGCCATCCATATCTTCGGCGTGAATGGTATTCCACCATCCCGAAGAGTTTGCAATCTGTTGTAGCGACAAATCCCTTCCCTTAAAACCAATGATAGTAATGGGCATCCACTCTCCTACGATGAACAATTCTTTGGAATCATCAAGAAAAATGGCATCTGTAACCATTCCTAAGTCCAAAAAAGCATCTACCCTGTTATCGGGCAACAATTTGCCCTTTCCATGATTCCACAAAATCGTACTTCGGGGAGAGATACCATATCTACCCACCACCGACCGAGCCCCTACGAAAATATCGATACGTCCATCACCGTCAAAGTCTTTTGCGACTACGGTTGAGCCATTTGAGAGTACTTTGGTTTCTGTTTTGAAATAATCGAAGTTGCCATTGCCGTCATTCAGATAGATTCTATCTGCAAGCTTGGTACCCAATCCCGGTTCCCCGCCCCCACTAACGACATAAAGGTCTTGGTCGCCATCGGAATCCATATCGAAGAATACCGCATCGGTATCCTCAAAACCGCTGTCCAATAAAAATGATCTTGTTTCCAACTTCTTAAAACTACCGGCTCCCTTTGAAGTTTGTATATAAAGCGCTCCCGATTGTAAGGCTGCCCCACCGATATAAAAATCATTAAGACCATCGCTATTTACATCTCCTAGGGTTATTTTAGGCCCCTCTGTGGAGAGTTTGCGAAGTAACAAACGCCCGGACTGAAAATCATTATATTCATTTTCATGATGCACAAAGTCTATATTCCTCAACTCGATTTTGGAAAATATTTTATTTGCTTCATTTTGATCATCCGGGATTTTTAGAGACTTTTCATAGTTTAGTGTCAATGTGGTATTTATGGGGACATCATTTAAGACCTGTGCTTTGCCATCGGGCCAAGTTATATGTACCGAAGTAATTCTATCGTTTTTCCCCAAACCAAAATGTAACGGAAAATCTATCGATGAAAGCCAGCCTCGGGTGGGATTTACTTCAAGGGTTTGGTCGATATTGGCCGTAACGACCCGAACTTTAGTTCCTATTCCCAACCTGTTTTTGTCGGGACCTATTAATTTGACCCGCAAATAATTATTACTAAAAAGTTCTTGGGTATTATTTCGATAAATTGTGGCCTCTCCGTTCAAATTGTTAACGACCAAGTCCAAGTCTCCATCATTATCAAGGTCTGCATAGGAAGAGCCCATTGAATACCCTTTTTGATCAAGACCCCACTTTCCAGAAACATCATCAAATTCAAGCCCGCCATTATTCTTATAGGCAAAGTTGTGAACGGCTCCATCGGGCATTTTATCCGTAAGTTCTAGACTAGAGAGCGATTTAGCGTATTCGTTATAGGCAAAGTTTATGTAATCAAGGTCATTGGGGCGATGCCGTATACCGTTAGTAATGAAAAGGTCTTTCCATCCATCGTTGTCAAGATCCACGATCAAAGGAGCCCAACTCCAATCTGTCGCCTGGATATCTACCTGTTGGCCTGTCTCACTGAATTGTACGCCCTTACCGAATAGTTGTCCCCTGTTCAATTGAAGCATATTTCTGGTATACTGATCTTGGTACCCAAAACCAAGGCGAAAATCGTATATGTCGGAGGGTGCCTCCCCTGCCGATTTTTTTCTTATAGTCTCATCGAAGGGTTTCATATCAGCGGTAAAAATATCGAGAAGGCCATCATTGTTCAGATCGGCAATATCGTTGCCCATTGAAAATCTACTGGTGTGCCCCATTGATTCAGTACCACGTTCCGAAAAAGTACCGTCGCAATTATTAAAATAGACAAAATCATTTTCATGAAAATCGTTTGAAACATACATATCAGGACAACCATTATTATCTAAATCTGCCACTCCCGCCGCTAAGCCGTAACCAGCAGATCCATGATAGATACCGGAAATCTCACTTACATCTATAAATTTGTTGTTTTCGTTTTTGAGCAAGAGGTCACCAGAAAGCGAATCCCGTATTTTTCTGTTGGATGCCTTGGTATAGACTTCGGGTTTATGAACAGCATGTCTAAGCTGATACAGATCGAGATCACCGTCAAGATCATAATCGAAAAAATAGGCTTGCTGGCAAAAACCTACCACATCAAGACCAAAGTCTTGGGATGCCTCAGTAAAGGTAAGGTCGGCATTATTAATGAATAGTTGGTTGTGGCCCTGAAGCTGTTTGTAGTCTCCCACTACGCTTAGGTAAATATCCAAATGGCCATCTCCGTTCACATCAGCCATCGTTACACCGGTAGACCAGCTGTTTGGGCCAGATGTACCAGTAACACCGGCGGTTTCCGAAATATCCTCAAAAACAAAGTTACCCTTGTTCAGGTACAATTTATTGGGCAATTGGTTTGCGGTAAAATAGATATCCGGTAGGTCATCGTTGTTGATGTCTCCGATTGCCACCCCTCCTCCGTTATGGGCGTACAAGTACTGAACAATGTTCAGATCTTCCGACTCCTTTAAATCATTGCTAAAATATACTTTCGTTTTAGTACTGGCCAATCGTGTAAATAGCAGCTTTTCTTGCTCATTACAGCTTGCCATAAATAAAAGCAAGAAAAATAGGGTACCCGAAATGCGCAGTGAAATTGCTTTGATCATCTTTTTCAAGGTAACACAAAAAATACAGGATATCATACCTGGCTGTACGTTATTATTGGGCGTAGCACTCGATTCACCTTCTTCATATCTACAAAATCAAAAGTCGGAATCATTCGGAGCAACATCCAATGCTTTTTTAGATGATAGGTCAAAATATAGAGCGGTCACGCTGTTCCGCGATATATTTTTGTAAATGGAGATTCTTCTGTTACCATCAATCCATACGTAGGCCACACCATTATCCGCTTTTTTTGATTTTATTTCTAAATAGTCTGGGCCGTACTTTTCTACATAAAAATCAACTATTTCTTTCTGAAGGAGATCAAGGGAGTACTTGGGATTCCATGGTGCGAAGGCAGGATATGTGTATTCAACAGGCAGTTCTATAATTTTACCTTCGGAGAAATTAGGATAAAAGTTCACATGAAATTTTTTATCATTCTTTTCCATCTCATAGAATACCGTAGCATTCCCTGATCCTTCTTTGAAAACCCCCTTTTTATTTAGTTCCCAACAATGCGCAAAAAATTCTCGTTTGTTCATTCCAAACCGTATATCCTGCAATAGGGTGTCATTTCTAATATTCGAAGCCAATTCTTGTTCAACCAATTTATGATATTTACCGCTATCATTACAGCTCGTTAAAACAATAACCAGAAAAACTATTACAATACCCTTCATTTTAATTTTCCTCATAATTCTTTCAAAGATATCATTTTACAAAGAGCCAAGTAAATGCTGACATTTACTTGGCTCTAAGAACTCAACTCAAACTAACTTTTTCTTAATATCCAGGGTTTTGCTGAAGATTAGGATTTGCTTCCAACTGGTTTCTCGAAATTGGAAAAATATTTACGTGATTGCTCGGATCGGCGGGTTTGAACTGCCAAGCATCATTAAAGGTCCCGAATCGAATTTGATCCTGTCTCCGATACCCTTCGAATGCAGTCTCGCGGCCGCGCTCATCAAGCATATCTTCTAAGGTCAATGCAGCTAGGACAGGAACGCCGGCTCTTTCTCTGATCATATTAACTAAAACCAACGCATCTGCAGTATTCCCCAACCGCAATTCGGCTTCCGCCTTAGTCAACAAAATATCACCATATCTAAACAAAGGGAAATCGTTGCTCATGTTTGCAGGGTCACCACCAAGCTCAAATTCAAACTTTCCGATTCGAGTCCCCTCTTGTCGCAATGCCTCACGAAGCCCTGTGATTTCAGGAGTGAACTCAACGGCTTGTCCGTTTGGATCTGTTGGTTCGGCGCTAGCGTCCATTAAAGGGTTACCGGCTGAATCGAATTGAGGTCCTACTACAAAACTCTTTTTCCTTACATCATCATCATCGAATTTGTTATAAAAATCCTCTAACGAAGAATACCCGTTCCATGGTTGTGCAGTAAAATTATAGGTCTTTTGACTTTCGTAATGTAAAGACCTAACCGCCACACTCATTCCACCAGAAAAAATACGATCATAAACAAAAACAAAGATGTTTTCGGGAGAGGTTTCGTTGGAGATGCTAAAATTATCGAAAAAGTCTGCGGCTAAATTGTAGTTGCCCGAGTTGATGATTGCATCGGTATGTTCAATGACTTTGTCCCATTGTGGTGTACCTACATAAACTTCGGCATTCAAATAGATTTTGGCCAAAAGTGCATGCGCCACCCATTTGTTAATTTTACCGTACGTTGAGGCCACATCTGTTGGCATATCATTAATTACCTCCTCTACCTCGCTCGTTACAAAGGCAAAGATTTCAGCCCTTGTATTGTTGCCCGGGTTTTCCTCAGCATCCGCAAATGAGGTAACCAAGGGAACGCTGCCATACATATCCATTAAATAGTAATAATTAATAGCCCGTAAAACCCGAAGTTCCTTCACGGTTTGAAGTGCTGCGTCGGTGCCTGTTTCCTCTAATTGGAATATGATACGGTTCGCATTGTTGATACCACTATAGAGTGGAGGCCAGGCAAAGTCGGCATAGAAATCCTCAGCATTGAAATCATGCTCGTGCAATCTGGCCCACTGCCCATTTTCGGCCCAATCGGTACCTCTAGTAGGTACAATGCCAGCATCCGAAGAAACAATGTTAGCCACCCATGGACCACCGATCCAACCACCGTAACTGGAATATGCAGCACCAACCAGTGCCGTCACTTCTTCCTCGGTTTGACCAAATTCCGAACTCAATACCTCGGTATATATCTCTTCATCCAAATCACAGCCTGCCAGAAACGCAATTGCAGATAGGCCTATGAAAAATTTGTAAAAACTCTCTTTTTTAATCATATCTTTTTTTTTAGAAACCAACATTTAAACCAATAGTGAACGTACGCGTAGTAAACCACGTAGCCCTACGATCGATACCAGGTGCCAAGGCATCAGGGATTTGTCCAAACGTAAAGAACTGACCATTATCCACTTGCCCAGTGTCACTATATCTAACTTCAGGATCAACACCCTCATAACCCGTAATGGTAAACAAATTCTGACCCGACAGATAGATGCGGAACGATTTGATACCGTTTTCTTCAGAAAGTCCTGGAAGGTTATATCCTAAAGTTACATTATCCAAGGTAACATAGTCTGCTTTTTCAACATAAAGACTACTTAACCTAGACTCATTGACCGTCAAGCCCTGTAGTTCAGATCTATTACTAGATGCCAAAACATTATACGTCGGAGCAACATTGGGTTGCTCATAGAACGCCCTTGTAGCATTGACCAAACTATGGCCGAACATCCCTCTTAACAAAAAGTTCAGATCCCAATTCTTATAGTTGAAAGTATTGACAAAATTCAAGGAAAAGTCGGGTAGACCGTTTCCTACCACGACGAATTCATCAACATCGGTAGAAACATTCCAAGTACCGTCTGCATTGATACCATTAAAGAGAGGTACAAAAATATCGCCAATTCGTCTCCCGGGTTCTACAAGTATCGGTGTGGCTGCCCCAAGACCTGGGGAGCCCAATGAACCTATTCGTTGTCGATCGTCCCTATCCAAGGCCTTTAATCGATTTCTAAAGGTCGCAAGGTTAAGACCGGGCGTCCAAGTAAAATTTTCCCCGAAATTCGCCTTGTATTCCAAAGCCAGTTCAAAGCCCGAATTTTCAATTTCCCCTACGTTGAGCAAGGTGGTCGCAAAAAGGTTTGGCGGCACGGGTACCGTTTGGTCTCGCAACAAATCTGATGTCGTACGCGTATAATAATCCATATTACCGGTTAGTTTACTGTCAAAAAGTGCAAAATCAAATCCAAAGTTCCATTCCGTTTTTTCTTCCCATTTTAAGTCGGGGTTCGGGTTACTCGCCGGGGCAAAGGCTGATTCAAACGCGCCATTGTTAAAGGCATTCCCACTGGCACCGATAGTCGCCTGGGCGGGTGCAATCCTAGTAAGTACCGGTATGGTACCCGTAAGGCCCCAGCTGGCCCTAAATTTCAAATAGTCAATGGGCCCTAATTTATCTTCAAACACATTGGTCAAATTGATACCGCCACTAACCGAGCCAAATGTTCCCCATCTATTGTTAGATCCGAATCGATCATGTCCTTCAGGTCGTAAGGCTGCGGAAAGGAAATAGGTATCGGCATAGTTCAAATTTACCCTGGCAAAAAATGCCAGTAGTTTCGCTTTTCTCTTAAAGGACCCTATATCCGCTAGCCCGTTAGCTACATCTCCTGAAAGTGCCAAATTATCGATAATAGCATCTGAGACAAAATCACCAGCAGTAATCTGAGTACCCTCGGCCTCAAATTGTTGATATGATGATCCGGCAAGGACATTAAAATTAAATTCGTTTATGTCGAAGGTATAATTAATCGTAAAATCCGTTTGTTGGGTAAGATCTTTTTGAGTAAACCTTCTAAGGAGGCCATTTCTTGCCTGACCGCGCCATAGCCCGTTCTTACCGTATTTTTCGTTTATTAGCGAGTTATCGATTTGCAGTCCGTAATATCCTCCAATGGTAAGCCCCTTTAATAGTTCAAAATCGAGTTTCAAACCGGCCGTTATATTTTCTCGATCCCGAATATTGCTGTTTTCCTCGATGATTGAAACTGGGTTGAAGGTATCAAACCCACCTGATTCGAAAAATGTGCCGTCCGTATCTCGAACCGGCGCCGTTGGATTATAAATGGTTGCATAACGAAATGCATCCTCAAAACCCCTGTTTTCCTCCCTTTTGGTTGCTGCAACGACCGCATTGATTCTCAATCGATCGTTTATGGCCCGCTGATCCACAGTAATACGTCCATTTATTTGTTCGAAACCTGTATTTTTCTGAACACCTTGCATATCCCGATAATTTAGGGATGCTCTGTAGGTGGCTTTATCACTTCCGCCAGAGGCAGATAGATTATGCACATGGCCTACGGCGGTTTGACTGATCTCTTCCAACCAGTCGGTATCCGATCCTAATATATTACTCGAGGTAACATTGGGCAAAGCGGAAAATTGTGCCGCATCGGCAACTTCAGTTCTGCGTGCCTGGCTTTCAATGCTCACATAGCCACTATAGTTTAATTCCGAAAAATTGGCCTTACCTTTTTTAGTTGTGATCAAAATAACACCTGAAGAACCTCGGGTACCATAAATCGCGGCCGCACCACCATCTTTTAGAACATCGATGCTCGCAATATCATTGGGATCGACACTTTGCAAAGAGCCACCGACCAAGCCATCGATCACAATCAAAGGTGATGTGTTGGCGCCTAAAGTCGATATGCCCCTCAATCGAATAGAAAACTCACCGTTAGGGTTGCCACCCGGTCTCGAAATATTAAGCCCGGAAACCTTGCCTTGCAAAAGTTGTTGGGGAGAGTTTATATTTCCTTTGTTAAAGTCCTCAGCATTCACACTTGCGACAGCACTTGTTACCGCCTTTCTAGCTAAACTGCCATAACCCACTAAGACCACTTCGTCCAACTGGGCAACATCTTCGTTCATTGCCACATCTATAGTTGTTTGCCCAGCTACGGGAATCTCAGTGGTTTTAAAACCGATGTAACTAAATACCAAAGTGGCCGTTTCATCAACAGTTATGGAGAAATTACCATCAAAGTCGGTTTGGGTACCATTTAAAGTTCCTTTAGCAAGAATGCTAACACCAGGCAACGGCCCACCATCGGCGGCGGCGGTTACCGTGCCCGTAACGGTCTTTTCTTGTGCGGACAGCGTCTGCACAAGAAACACCAGGAATAATAATAAAATAGGTTTTTTCATCATAATCGAGTTGTTTAGTTAATTACCTAATTATAGTCGGTTTTTTAGTTTAAATTTTCCCTAGAGTTCTTGTCCAAGAATGTTTAATTACTACACATTCTTAAAATATCTCGTCATTATATGAGAAATACCTAATCAAATGTAACAAATTGAATCAAAACAACAAAAATAATACGAAAACTCTCCGTTTTTAATATTTTAATCTTATGCAAAGGTTTGCATAGGTGTTGGGGGAATATTGTCCTTAAATTATCTTTGAGGAGTCTCTCAATACCAGTTCAGGTTTAAAAATTTCATATCGAAAATCAATGACCGCTTCTTTATCGGTAAGATGGCTCAACAATATTCTTGCAGAGAGCATGCCCATACTATAGACAGGTTGCCATACCGTCGATAAAGAAGGTGAGAAATAAGCGGAATGCGGCTCGTCGTCAAACCCGATGATTGAAATATCTTCGGGAATTTTAAAATTCAGTTTTTCAGCGGCGCGCATTGCCGATATTGCAATACTATCGTTTATAGCGAAAATGGCATCGGGAGCTCTTTTTTGACTAAGTATTTTTTTTGCCGGTTTTATGCCATCGCCAATAGTGTAGCCAGAAGCATGAACAATATACTCATTACGAATTGGTATATTGTTATTTTTTAAAGCATCCAGATAACCGTTCAGTCTATGAAAAGATGTGGACAAATTTTTTGGCCCCCCAATATGTGCAATATGACTACACCCTGATTTTATTAGGTATTCTACTGCCTGATATGCCCCGAAATAGTCATCGACAAGTACTTTGTCGGCATCCAGACCTTTGCAATCCCTGTCAAAAACCACAATAGGTATCCCGATTTTTTGAAGGCTCCTGAAGTGATGGTATTTCTTGGTTGTGGATGCCGGTGAAACCAGTACTCCGTCAATTTGAATTCGACCCAGTTTATCTATAATAGCTACCTCTTCTTTATAAGATTCATTTGACAAGCATATAACTATATTATAGTCGGTAGAAGCAAAAACATGCTGAATTGCTGTAATTGCTGTTGAAAAAAAATGACTGGTTATTTCGGGTACAATTATGGCAATCGTATTAGATTTTTTTTGCAAAAGATTTAGAGCCAATAGGTTAGGACTATAATTTCTTTTTTTTGCCAATTTTTTAACCGATTCAATAGTCTCTTTCTTTAATGAAGGATGGTTTTTTAGTGCCCTTGAAACGGTAGAAGCCGATATTTTTAGCTCCTTTGCTATGTCTTTAATTGTAATTCTTTTCTTTTGCATTTTTGAATTATGTTAGAATCAGCGTAATCAATCTACCATTCAGGGTCTTAAACAAGATAGAAAATTTCTTTTGATTAAGTAGCTTATGTAGGTCTAAAGCTTCGATAAAAAGGAATTTCCTTTCCTTGAGTATCGATAAAATTATTCAAGAAAATAGGTTTTATAAAACTTCAATTTTATTGAATTTACATACTTCATATTCAAAAATGTGACAATGGTCAAGCCTGTCAGATGCAAAGGTTTGCATGAT
>RCNF010001227.1_pt1 | contig 21878 bp, 20 predicted proteins | sample 2041311 | NCBI WGS metagenome assembly RCNF01 (sample SAMN09708228, study PRJNA481090) | Marine sediment metagenome, whole genome shotgun sequencing project. | biome: marine sediment; feature: ocean; material: sediment; isolation source: Sewage treatment plant 2 marine sediment (STP2) ... | reverse complement strand
ACCGCAGGCATATAGTTGATATTCCGAGGATAAAATTTTGAGCATAACGCAGATATCAGGCAAATTGGCCATTTGTGGATCGACACTAATCTAACCCGTGGCCAAGTCGTAACCAGCCTCCAAAGAACCCATCAGTTCACTGACAGAAACGATCCTGTCCACACGGAACGCATTGGCACCGGCAAAGGCAAACCCGTTTTTCAGCTTGCCGCGCCTGGCCGAGGCCAGGGCCATGCCAATGCAGTAGGGGCTATTTTCCGGATCGCAGGTTTTGATGCAGTGGTAAGGGCAGCGAAAGGGATGTTTGGTACCGGCAGCCGCATCCACCAGGAACTGGTTCCTTAGCGCCCGCCCCGGAAGGCCGACCGGACTATTGATCACCATCAGGTCTTCCTTTTTGGCATCCACATAAGACTGTTTGAAGGCCAGATCCGCATCACATTCATGGGTGGCCACAAACCGGGTGCCCATCTGAACCCCGCTGGCCCCCATTTTAAGGAATCGTCGAATATCATCACCGTCATACACGCCGCCGGCAGCAATGACGGGTATGCGGACGCCGTGCTTCGCTTCCACATTTTTCATCTGAGCGACCACCTCGCCCACCAGGTTCTCCAGGCAAAAGGCGGGATCGTCCAACTGATCGGCCTTGAACCCCAGGTGACCGCCGGCCTTGGGGCCTTCAACCACAAACGCGTCGGGGAGATAACCATAGCGCTGGAACCATCGTTTGCAGATCAACGCGGCGGCCCGGCCCGAAGAAACGATGGGCACCAGCCGCGTCTGGTCACCCTTTTTCAGAAAGCCGGGCAGATCCAGCGGCAGACCGGCGCCGGCAAAAATGATATCGACCCCATCGGCAATGGCGGTTTTTACCATTTCCGCAAAATGGGTCAGGGCCACCATGATGTTGACGCCGATGATTCCGCGGGTCTTTTCCCTGGCTTTGCGGATCTCCCGGGAAAGGGCCCGGCAGTTGGCCTCGATCCCGTTGGTAGCTATGTCCTTTTCGGTAATACCGACCATAGCGCCGGCAATCACGCCGATCCCCCCGGCATTGGCCACGGCGGAGGCCAGGCCGGACATGGAAATCCCCACGCCCATGCCCCCCTGGATGATCGGCAGCCGACTGATCAGATGACCAATTTTCAACTCAGGCATTTTCATTGATAGCACCGTCCCACAGCTTTTAAATTTGGATCTAAAAGACCCAAATCGTTTTAAAATGCTGTATCCATAGCCTCAGACCATGACGGGCCACAAGCAAGAAAAGCGATATGACAAAAGTTTTACATGTACTTGTTGCGCAAGGCGGTCAGTCGGGTGAGGTAGCGTTCCCGGTAGGTCAGTCCTTTTTGGTTGGAAATATCATAGAATAGATAGTCGATATAGGGGCGGACATCGATGCCGTAACGGTTAAATTTCTCATCGTTCGCCCGATCGACAATTAAAATGGCGTAATAATTCACCAGCATGCGCATCTTGGATTCCCGCCGCAGCAGATAGCTCCGCCCCCCCAGGGTATTCAGAAAATAGCCGGCATAATCGTAAAGCCGGTCGATGGACAAGGGCTGCGCGTCACCGGTCAATGGCTTGCCGCATTCCCCGATGGTGGCGTAGAAAACAGCCATGGCCGGCTCGAGTACCCGCTCTTCCGAGGCCAGGATATCCTTGGCCAGCATCAATCGTTTTTTCCCCAGAACCCGGTAGAAATGGGTCACATTTTTCACCAGTCTAAACAGTTCCTGCATCTCCCCGATGTTAACCGGCGGATTGTCCATGAGCAGCGCCGCACATTCGCGGAAGAAACCGGCACTGCCCCCGTCGATCTCCCGGTCCGACAGGTAAGGCTGACTGTCCAGGTAGTTGAAAAAGGAGACCATCTGCACATCTACCTTTTCGCAGTCGACGGTCAGGGCATCGGCATTCCGGTCGGGAGCCGGCGTGCCAAACACCGTTGGGAAAACCTCATCTCCCGGACGCATTTGGCGCTCGGTTTCCAACTGAGCCTGCATCTCTTGGATGTCCGCCTCCATTTTTTGGATCACTTCCAGGCATTCCTTCTGAGCTTGCTGACGGCCAACGGCCATCTGGCTCTGGTGCCATTTATTGACCATAAAGTAGGTCACCAGGCCGACGACAATCAGGGCAAAGACAGCGGCTACGGTCGCGAGGGTCCTGTTCATGGAATTCACATTAATCTCCTTATCTCCTGATCATCAATCCAAAGTGGCGTTACGATTCTAAACCGTGTATGGATGCCGGTGTCCGATGGCCGGCCATCCAGAGCCTCCACCACTGCATAAAAAAATTTCCGGCTTCGTAAAGACGGGTCAAGAATCGCTCCGGGTTGACCCGATTGAACCCTCCCCCACGTGGGTGATCGGCACGTTCTACACCCGTCTCCATGATGGCGATGTGGATCGCCTGAATATGGCGGCAGAGAAACTCATAACAGACCGGCCGATAAAAATGAGCGGCACCATCGTTTTATGTGTTGCCGGACACGTTGCACAAATAGTCCGTATCGGTCTACCGCAGAGCAACAGCCGATTTCATAGAGCTGATCTAATTCATGTGTGGGATGCAAAAAAGTGGACACAACGGGAACACCCGCCTTTAGCCATCCTTTTTTGTAATCCACATCGGCCCGCTTTTCAACACCTAAGGTGCAGGGTCAATCAAACAGGCGCCCATCCCGCTCTGACAATCGACCAAGCCAGCAGAAGGGTGAAGGCCATCTGAAGCAGCCGCATACCGCGCCGTCGGAGCCGCCAGGGAGGCAGGGCGAACGCAACGACAAAACCGTTTGCCGCATACAAAGGACTAAGAACAGCGAGGCTGCCAGGATGCCAGGCAACCACCAGGGCCGCCAGGTAGAGGTATCCCAACCATGCCACGCTCACCGCCTTGAGGCGCCGTGGTCCCCGAACCATGGCGTAGATCATCGACGGCACCACCAACAGCAAGGCAAAGGGACCGAAGCCCATGGGTCCGCTGCCTGAAAAGATCAGGGTAAACGAATCCGCCACCCCGGCAGGGCCAAACACCGGCATCACCAGGCTGTTGTATATTCCCATCACCAGGCCCCTCAGATCAAGTCCCACCAGCCACACCACCATTCGCTGCAGCGGTTCAGTAGGGTCGAAACTGATAAACAGGTAGCGAACCAGGTTGACGGCGGCGCCGAGGATGCCGTGGTTATCGAAGGCGATGGCCGTGCCGATAAGCGGATGATCGTGGGCCAGGTTCCATGCAAAGACGGGAATCTGAGCCAACATCATAGCCGGCAATAGGGTCAACACCGTTAAAAGCGGTTTGGCCGCAAGCAGTTCCCGCCAAAGCAGCCATCCGTGCCGGCGAATCATGATCACCACCAGCAGGAGCCCCATCACCGGGACCAGAGCAATGCTCAACGGATTCGCATAAATGGAGAACAGGATGCAAAGGAAGAAAAAGCGAAGGTCCCCGGACTGGTGCTGCTCCAGGAGTCGATAGATCAGCACCATGGAAAAGGCAATGGCCGCAGTGGATACCAGCTCTGCCGAGGGCCATAAGCCCAGGAAAACCAGTCGTGGCATGCTCAGTACCATCAGGGTCACGGTCAACGCCATGGGTGGCCAGGTATACCGGCGGGCCAGGGCATAGGTCGAAAAGCCTACTGCCATGTGGGCCAACAAACCGAAACCGCAGGCGTTGGGTCCCAGGCCAAACCGGGCCGTGTGGTAAAACAGGGCCGTGGCGTTGAGCGGGGGGATCGCATCGATGCCCGCCATTCGAAATAGGCCACCGAAGACCGAACCGGTCATCAGTCCGTCCCATGGATGGACGGTCGGCAGGTGATCCGTCGACAACCATCCCACCATCACCAGGCCCGCCATCGCCGCCCAGGCGGCCGCGATGGTCAACCCTGAAAAAATCTCCTGGTGCACCAGGCGAGTCGCCGATACCAGCTCCCGGAGCAGGTGCGGCAACCGGCGGACACCAAAAAACAAAAGTCCTGCCAGGGCGGCGGGTTCCAGGATGTAACCGGGTAGCGGCGATCCAATAAAAAGAGACATCTGATGGATCAGTGAAAGGGCCATGAATACCATCACGACGGCGCCGGCGCCGGCTTCGGCAAGGGTATATCCCATGGACAGGAACCAGGCAGTGCCCGCCAGTATAAAAACCGCCGTCTCGGCGGTCAGGCCCAGGGCCACCCAGATCATCACCGGAACCCGCCCGTGTCGAGAACCGGCGATGCATGCCGCCGGATCCTCACGATGGTTCCCCGCTTTCAGCCGCCGCTTGTTGGGCCTTCAGGTGGTCGACGATCTCAACCATGAAGTCCCGCATGTTACGGGCCAGCCGTTCGCATTCCGGGCAGTATACTTTTCGAAACATCTTGCCGTGGACATCGTTCTGGTGCCAATACCATTCGATGTACGGCGATCCCTTGCAGAACTTTTTCCCCGTATACCGCGCAATGGGGCACCCTGTGCAGACAAGCACGTAAAAGATGCGGCAGGGGGGACAATCGAGGACGCCGCCGTCGGAGCCCTTGCCGGCAATGATTCGGTCCCACTTACGGACAGACGCTTCCATGATGCTGATCCTGTTCATGTGACCCCCTGCCTGATGAAATTGGGTTGTGGTCGGTTGTGCAATGGCTTACGGATTGCTCCAGTGGTTTTGCGGTCGCCGATGCTTGGACAGCTGCCCTTCCAGTTCCTTCCAGAACCTTCGGTGGGTGTGAATGCATCGATCCACGATGGTGTTCAGTCGGCCCGGATCGGCACTTGCCGCCATGGCATCCACATCGGTCGATGTCCGGCCGGTGAGTTCATCGATCATGGCCAGGGCCGAGTCGGCCAGGGCGTCGGCGTCGTATCCCCCCTCCAGACAGAAAACCACCCGCCCGGCACAGGTCTGCCGGGCAATGTCGAGAACCAGTCGGGTCAGGCCGGCAAATCCCGCCGGGGTGACCTTCATTCCTCCCAGCGGATCGGCAGCGTGGATATCGAACCCGGCGGAAACCAGAATCAATTGCGGTTTGAACGCAAGCGCCACGGGTGTAAGTAGTCGCTGGTAAATGGCCGCAAATTCACCGTCCCCGCAGCCGCGGCTCAAAGGAACGTTCATGGTGGTCCCCTCCCCCGGCCCCTGGCCGGTTTCGGTGAAGTGGCCGGTTCCGGGATAGTGGGGAAACTGGTGAGAAGAGAAGAAAAAAACAGAGGGATCCCGTTCGAAGATGTGCTGGGTGCCGTTGCCGTGATGAAGGTCCCAGTCCACCACCATCACCCGCGCCAGCCCCATGGCTGTGCGCGCCGCCATACTGCCGATGGCCACATTGTTGAAGATGCAGTAGCCCATGGCCCGGGTGCGCTCGGCATGGTGGCCGGGCGGACGGGCCAGCACCAGGGCATGGGACAGGGTCCCGGCAACGACTTGCCGGATCGCCTCGATGGTGCCGCCGGCGGCAATGGCCGCCACCGGGTAAGAACGGTCACAGGTCAGGGTGTCGGCGCTGAGCGCAGACGCAGGATGGGTCGCGGTAGCCTTGACCTGGTTCAGGTAGGACGGACTGTGCACCAGAAGAATCTCTTCGTCTGTGGCCGCCGGCGGGACGATGGTGGTGAACCGGTGGTTCACCATCGGATCCTGCAGGCGCCGATAGAGGGGTTTGAGCCGACGGGGATGATCCGGGTGACCGTCATCGGTCACATGCTCAAGATAGACAGGGTCCCAAACCACACCTGTGGCCGTCATCGATGATGGCCTTCGGTGTGTGTGGGCTCCACCGCCTCGGGTACCGTCAACACACTACAGGGAGAGCGGCGCAACAGCGCCTCGGTCGTAGAGCCGGATATCCAGCGGCCCACCTTGCCGGAACGGCGCACACCCACAGCGATTAGATCTGACGCCCGCTCCCGGGCAAGCCCCAGCACCATCTCCTGGGGAACACCGGGGGCGATCGCCACGGAAACCTGATCGGCATGGGGAAACATCCGCCGCCCCTGTGTGCGCAACCGACGGTCCAGGCGATCCTGTAGCGCCTGCTGAACCTGGCCATACGACACCGCATCGGAATCCGTTATCACTTCTTCCATGGGCCCTTCCAAGGCATGAACCATGAGGATTCGTGAAGCGGCATCGGACTGAAGCAGGGGCATCAGCGGGGCCATCCGCTGCCAGTAGCCGTGACCGTCACAGCTGACCACGGCTGAACGAAAACCGTTGAACCGGCCGTGGTCTTCACCCTCGCCTGGCTTGACCACCAGCATGGGACAGTCCAGTGCACGCGTCATGCGTTCCACCACCGTGCCGATGAAAAACCGACGAAAACCGGATAGGCCGTGGCTGGCGGAAACCACGAGACTCGGCGGCAGACTGCTGACGAAGGCGACGGTCTGCTCCACCGGTTCCCCGAAACGCACCACCGACTCCCAGTCCACGGCGGCATCGGTCATCAGGGCCCGAATTCGCTGCCGGGCGTCGTCGGTAAGATGGGCCAGGTCTCCTCCCCGCTCGAACACCGCTGTCGGGTGCGCCTCATCCTGGGGATCGTGCACCGCATGGATCAGGTATAGGCGTAAGCCGGTCCGCCGTGCAATGGCCACTGCGTGACGGACCACCAGAGGGCTGAAAGGAGAGAAATCGACCGCACAGACGATGGCTTGAATGGTCAGCGGCATGATGGGATTCCTTTGTGTCGCGCTGGGGGCAAGATATCGGTGGGGAGGCAAGGTAAAGATGCCCGGTTCGCGCTTTGCATCTAAAGTGTAGGAAAAACCAGGCGTTCATGTCAATCTGAATATCAGAAAGTCAGTGCCCACCTAAGATTGGATCCGGTGGAATGAGCCACCTTTTAGTCCGCCGCCGCCAAATTGCTGCAAGAAAGGGTCCGTGGCACGAAATGGGACAAGAGGCTTGGATTTGACGATGCGCCCTCAAACCCTTGCCAGATTTTTGAGCCGCGTGAGCGCCTCCCAGGAAAAGGTCTCGCTTCGACAGGGAAAAATGGCGTTGTTGGTGAAGATGGGATCAGCCTCCAGATCGTAGCGCGATGCGGCCACGGCCTGGGACCACATGGGTGTGCCGGGAATCGGCGTGTAGTGGGCAATCACCGGGGTGACGCCGGCCTGCTTCACCAGGGCAATGGACTCCTCGACGCCCGTAAAATCCTGACCGGGAAGGCCGGCCAGCAGGTAGGCGCCCACCTGGCGTGCACCGAACCCGGCAGCCTTGAGATGCCCCACGGTCCGAACAAACTCCGCTCCGGTCACCTTGCAATCCATGGTCTGCCGCCCTTCGAATGCCGTGGTTTCCAGGCCCAGTCGGATGGTATGAAACCCGGCCCGCTTCATCAGCCGGGAGAGCGGTCGGGTGATCTCCCGGATATGCAGGGCGTTGGGGGTGTGAAAGCGAACGTCCACGCCTGCTGCGACAATCCCCTCCAGCAGGGGCGTGATGTGCCGTTCTGCATCGACCAACAGGGCGTCATCGTAAAAGGCGAAATCGTCAACCCCGTGGTTCGCATGCCAGTGGACGATTTCATCCACGACGGATGCGGGACTGCGGCGCATCCTCCGGGGCTGGAGCCGGTGGGAGGCGCAATAGGCGCATTTGAACGGGCACCCGCGCGAGGTCAGCACCGGCACATACGCCAGGCGGTGTTCGAGGTCTAACGCCGGGCGCGGCAACGCATCCAGGTCTTGGGGGTCGAACCGGGGTGCGGGTGACCAGCCGGTAAATTCGGCCACCAGCGGCAGGACGGCACTTTCTCCCGGGCCGCTCACCACCCAGTCCGCACCGCAGGTATGTCTCGCATGATCGGCACATAGTGTGGCATAAACACCGCCCAGCACCACCGGCACATCCGGGAAAACCGATTTGAGGACATCGATCGTTTCACGAACACCCGGATACCAGTAGGTCATCAGGGAGGTGACCAGCACCAGATCCGGCGGATCCAGCGATTCCAGGTCGTTTCGGAACCATTCGACAGGAATGCCGTAGCGGCAGTAATTGCGCGGGATGTCATCGAGTCCCTTTGGTTTGGCAATAACCGTCTTCAGGTACGGGCCGCGCCCGCAGCGCGCCGACGGCAGCGGCCCTGCTGCGGCGAAGGGGTGAAACCGGTCCAGGCAATCCATGTAGGAAATCCGGGCCCCGTGATCGCGCAAAATTGACCCCAGGGTCAGCAACCCCAGCGGTTTGGCCCAAAAATCATAGGCGGCAAAATCGTGAATCCAGGGATTGACCAGCAGGATGTGGGGGGTGTCGGGCGGGTTCATGGCAACACCAATTGATTTCCTAACCCGGATAAACCGGTGCTGTTGAAAAGGCGTAGGCCGCAAACAACCTATCGCAATCGCCAAATCTGAAACAACAAGCTACAAATTGCCAATCTCAAATGAACTACCCCACCGCAAGCGGCGAGGTATCACCAAAGGATGAAATCTATTTTATCGTCGCAAGCGACGGGGTATTAGACCCTCAGAGCTGTAATAAATTCCAAATTACAACATCCAAATCTCAAAGTAAGATCAAAAACAAGTAGTTATTGGTTTTGATATCTCTAATGTTGACCATTGGAATATCATTCTTTCAAGACCTGGTTTGGAATTTTGAATTTGGCTATTGTGATTTATTTGTCATTTGGTTTTTAGGTTTTGTCTTTATTTGGCTCTCAACATGCCAGTTCCTGGCCAGAAAAGGTAGATTGGGGTCCAGATCAAGGCCGCAGCGTTATTGAAACCGCAGGCGTAGCAGCGCTACGTCGAGGATTTCAATAACGTGAGAACGCTGATATTGGCCGCAAGATGCCGTTTCTGGTGGGGGGCTTAGTTCGCATCCGTAAAGTACGTCATCGAAATCTTTTTAAGCTCCTGGCGGCTGAACAGCAGCTGGTAGGTCTGCACCCCTGATTTTTCTGACATTTTACGCGCCGTGCTCCGGCAGTCCTCCTCGCTCTTTCCGTGAATCATGGTGTAAAGGTTGTAAGGCCAGCCGTCGGCCGGATCGCGGCGATAGCAGTGGGAAACGGCCCGAAACGAAGCCATGATTTTGCCCACGGCTTCGATACGATCCTCCGCCACCTGCCAGGCGGTCATGGCATTGGCCGGAAACCCGGACTTCTGGTGGCGCAAGGTGGCCCCGAAACGGCGGATCACACCCCGGTCGGTGAGATCTTGAAGGGTTTGGATGAGGGTCTTCTCGGAGATGCCGATCTCTTCGGCCAGCACCTGGTAGGGGCGCGATACGACGGGAATGTCCCCCTGGATGGATGCGATAACTTTCTTATCAAGGTCGGTAAGCATGGGCGGTTTTATGGATGGTTATCAGCGGGTTGTCAAGGACATAGTGGGTTGATCAAATCATGTGGCTCTCGCCGGCAATCTTAGCAGCCTGTTCGTGCTCGGGAAACAACCCATGAATCGCGGCTTGGCTGGCATCGCAAATACCTCTTTCGGTGATAAAGCCGGTGACCAGCCGGGCAGGGGTGACGTCAAAGGCGAAGTCCGCCGCCGGGCTGGATTCGGGGGGCACCAGCACCCGGGTGATCCGGCCGTCGGCCAACCCCTGGATGTAGCGCACCTCGTCGGGGTTGCGCTCTTCGATGGGGATCTCTTTCACCCCGTCGGTCATGGTCCAGTCGAACGTGGAGGATGGCAGGGCCACGTAAAAAGGGATGTTGTTGTCCCTGGCTGCCAACGCCTTGAGGTAGGTGCCGATCTTGTTGGCCACGTCGCCGGTGTGGGTAGAGCGGTCGGTGCCCACGATCACCATATCCACGCGACCGTGCTGCATGAGGTGGCCGCCGGCGTTGTCCGTAATCACCGTATGGGGCACCCCTTGTTTGCTCAGTTCCCAGGCGGTCAGCCGTGAGCCCTGGTTCAGCGGACGGGTTTCATCCACCCATACGTGCAGATCCACCCCGCGGTTGAAGGCTTCGTATATGGGAGCGGTGGCCGTGCCGTGTTCGATGCAAGCCAGCCAGCCCGCATTGCAATGGGTCAAAACGTTAACCGTCGATCCCTTTTTCTTGCGGCTGACGGCCTCGATGAGCCCGGCACCATGGACGCCGATACGGCGGCAGTTCTCCACCTCTTCCTCGGCAATCACGGCGGCCTCAGTGCGGGCGGCGTCGATGCGATCGGCCGGTGAGCCTGCGGCAAGCACCTTTTCAAGCACTCGATTCACTCCCCAGGCCAGGTTCACGGCCGTGGGCCGGGCAGCCTTGACCCGTCCGCATTCCTGAAGGATGAACCCCACATGGTCGGAGGCCGACTTCCCGTTTACGGCCGCAATCATTACCCCGTATGCGCCGGTGACGCCGATCAGCGGTGCGCCCCGGACGAACATTTCCCGGATGGCGTGAATCACCTGGTCCACCGTGGTCAAATCGGCCACGACGAACTGGTGGGGCAGCTGGCGCTGGTCGATCACCTTCACGGTGATCCGGTCTTTTTCCAGCCATATGGGCCGGATCTGTTTTCCGTCGACGATCATATCGCTATCCCCTGAACGATCTTTTGAAATCGCAAACCCGCTACGATGGTTACGACACGTGTTTAGCACAAATCGCCGCCATTGAAAAGAAAAGCGGCCGGTGACTATGCCGAAAAGAGCGGGTCATACCGAAGACCGCCGGATCTGCCCGGCAGGCGATATATCTTGACATCAAGATATTTTTCCTTACCTTACCCATATGCAAACCGGATCACACATACGACTCGTGCTTTGGAAAGCGGCCAAAGCGGTGGACCGGGTGGATCGCGACAGCATTCGCCGAACCGGTCTGACCCTTTCGGACTTCGCCATCATGGAGGCGCTGTTGCACAAGGGGCCCCTGCCCATCAACCAGATCGGCGAGAAAGTGCTGCTGAGCAGCGGTTCGATGACGGCCGCCGTCAACCGGCTGGAAAATGCGGGTCACGTGCAGCGTATTCAGGACCCGTCAGACGGCCGCTGTTTTTATGTTCACCTGACTAAAACCGGCCGCCGCATTGTCTCCCAGGCCTTCCGACGGCACGCACAAAACCTTGAAAAGGCCGCCGGTGCACTGACCGCTGAAGAGCGAACCGAACTGGTGCGCCTGCTGAAAAAAGTCGGCCTTCAAGCACAGCAAATGACCGTGGACGACTGATTTTTTTAACCTTTTATCTTGATTTCAAGACAAATAAAGAGGTCCTGTATGAAACCATCCAATGACAACCCACCCATCAGCGGCATTCACCATATCACCGCTGTGGCCGCCTCGGCCGCAGACAATTACCGTTTCTATACCCGTGTGCTGGGACTGCGACTGGTCAAAAAGACCGTCAACTTCGACGATCCGTTTACTTATCATCTCTATTACGGGGACGAAACGGGCCGCCCCGGCACCATTCTCACGTTCTTCCCGTGGGAGAAGCTTCCCCAGGGGAAACCCGGGACCGGCATGGTCTCTGCCATCGCCTTTTCCGTACCCCGCTTCTCAGTCGATTATTGGACCCAACGCCTTGAAGGATATTACATCGCCGTTGCCACCGAAAGTCGATTCGGAGAACCGGTCATCCGGTTTACCGATCCCCACGGCCTCCCCCTGGAACTAGTCGGGACACCGTCGAGTGACGACCCGAGCGAGCAAGCACCGGAGTCGCAGACGGCCATCATCGGATTTCATTCAGCGACTCTGCTGTTAGGCCGGATCGATGCCACGGAAAAAATCCTCGTTGACGGCATGGGCATGACGCCCGGCCAGCCGGAGGGCAGCCGCTACCGGTTTGCCATGCACGACGCCAACGCTCCCGGCCACCTGCTGGATGTGATCGTTGATCCGTCAGCCGGCAGGGGACGTTCCGGCGGCGGCACCGTCCACCACATCGCCTTTCGTACCCGGGACAGCCGGGAACAGCAGGCATGGCGGCAGCGGCTTCAGCGGCACGGTCTGTCCGTCACCGGCGTACGCGATCGCACCTACTTCCAGTCCATCTATTTCAATGAACCCGGCGGGGTGCTCTTCGAAATCGCCACCGACCCGCCGGGATTTGGCGTGGATGAAGATCGTCGCGATCTGGGCACGGCCCTGAAGCTGCCAGCCCGACACGAACCCTTGCGCGGACGGATCGAGAAGCAGTTGCCGCCTCTGGAATTGCCGGATTTTCGGCATGTCTATGTGCCCGCGGAACCCAGTGGAACCGAAGGAGAAACCATCGTGGCCCTTCACGGCACCGGCGGCAGCGAGCACGACCTGATTCCCGTGGTTCGGCAGGTCAACCCGTCGGCTGCGATCATCAGCCCCCGGGGCAAGGTGCTTGAAAACGGCATGCCCCGGTTCTTCAGACGGCTGGCGGAAGGCGTGTTCGATGAAAACGACGTGCGTCACAATGCGCATGATTTAAGTGACTTTCTGACCGTCGCCTCGCGTCGTTATGGACGACCGGGCGAAAATTTCATCGCCCTGGGGTATTCCAACGGTGCCAACATGGCCGCCGCGATCTTGTTTCTGCGCCCGGAGGTTTTTTCCGGTGCCATCCTCTTTCGCCCGATGATGCCTCTGAAAATGGGGCAGTTACCTGATTTAACATGCAGGTCGATCCTGATTACCACGGGACGATTCGACCGGGTCATCCCATGGGCGGAGACACAGCGGCTGGTCCGAACGCTGAAAAAGGCAGGTGCATCGGTGGAGGTAATCGACACGGATGCCGGCCATGAACTTACGTCGGCGGACGTCGAAGCGGCGCGGGCGTGGCTCGCCAAAGGCCCGGGGCGAACATGCGCCGCGACACCGCTTCGCGAAAAAGAAGCCGCCTGATTCCGGTCGTGTCGCTTCCACCGAATCAAGGTCATCATGCACGCAATGGAACCAACCACTGCCATGGCTTTACACCATTTCGGATTCGAGCAAATAGCGCAGCAAGCGATGAATAGACAATACCAAGGAGAACGATTATGGGAACACCCGCCATCGAAAAAATTTCACCGCAGGCGTTTAACCAGTGGGTTGTTGCACAAAAGCCCTTTATTCTAATCGACACCCTCACCAGTGACCATTTCAAGGCAATCCATCTGCCGGGAGCCAGCCATGCCTGCGTCTTTGAGGTGAACTACCTGGATCAGATCGCGGCCCTCACCACTGACAAACACGCCCGACTCGTCCTTTATGGCGCCAGTGAGAAAAGCATGGATGCGGCAGTCGCCGCGGAAAAGCTGGAGCGGGAAGGATTTGACAATCTTTTCATTCTCGACGGCGGCATCGACGGCTGGCGGACAGCGGGATATCCGGCTGAAGGGGAATCGGTCGACACACCTCCCCTGCCTGAACGGCTGCTGGCATTGCGGGACGGCACCTATCGGGTCGATGCGGATCAGAGCGTTCTTCCACAATCCCAACACCAAACATGACGGCACGGTGCGCATCAAAAAGGGAGAAATCAGGGTGAAAAACGGCAAGCCCGTCGGCACATTCGCGATCGACATGGATGCCATCGAAAACCAAAGCCTGGCAGGAGACGAATCTCAGCCGGTGCTGATATCCCACCTCAAATCAGATGACTTCTTTTTCACCCGGCTGTTCCCCACGGCCACGTTCACGATCCAATCGGGCACGCCCAGAAACAAGCCGTATGTCAGCGCACCCAACGTCGATGTGCAAGGTGAGCTGACCCTAAAAGGGGTCAAGGCTGGCTTGTCTTTTCCCACCACGGTCTATCAGGCCCTTGACGGCACGATCACTGCCAAGGCCCGGTTTGATCTGGATCGGACACGCTGGAACATCATCTATGGATCCACCCGTTTTTTCGAGCATCTGGGCATGCACCTGGTGTTCGATATCATCCACATCGAGGTTAAAATTGTGGCGCAGAGGAAAGCCTGAAAATCGAGGGCGGGGATGTCTACGGGCCAACTGCGGCACTCGGATAAGGTCCGGCGGGGACTCCGGCCGATGCGACCTCCTCCATTGATCGTACGGCAGACAGGCGGATCGTACTAAGCGATTGTCCAGACCACACCATTTTATCATCTATCCACGGCGCCGTCTTGCAGCGGACAAAAAAATGGCGGGGAAAACCCCCGCCATTTGATGTTCAGGTTGCTGGCAAAGTGATCAGCCGTGGACCTCTTGCTTGACACCCACGGCCATCTTGTAAAGGACGGTCAGGACTAAGGCGCCGACGGCATAGACACCGAGGGTAATGCCGATTTCCGGCATGGTGGGAATGTATTCGTTGACCTCGTGCATTGGGTTGGGCACGAAACCACCCGAGATCATGCCCAGGCCCTTGTCGATCCAGGTGCCCATAATGATCACGATGCAGGCGATGGCCAGGGAGGTCTCGTTCTTGCGGGTGGCCGGCGTGACGGTCAGCACGATGCCGATGGCCATGAGAATCATGGAACCCCACATCCAGGGTACCAGGGCGCCATGGCCGTGCAAGCCCACGAACAGGTATTTGAGATGGGTTGTGTGGCCGGGGATCTGGCTGTAAAAGGCCACGAAGACCTCACACAGGAAGAAAAAAACGTTGATGCAGATGGCGTAGGCCACGGTCTTAGCCAGGGTCTGGATCTGCTGTTTGCCCGGATCAAAATTGGTGAAGCGCCGGATGAACAGGCACAGCAGGATCAACAGCGCCGGGCCGGCGGCAAAAGCCGATGCCAGGAACCGGGGTGCCAGAACAGCGGTGAGCCAGAAGTGACGTCCGGGCAGACCGCAATACAGGTATGCGGTCACTGTATGAATACTGACTGCCCAGGGGATGGAGATGTAGATCAGCGGTTTGAGCCAGCTCTGGTAGTGCACGCCGTTGCGTTCGGCTTCCAGCACGTTCCACCCGATCACCACGTTCAGGAACAGGTAGCCGTTGAGCACGATGGCATCGTAGAACAGCACACTGTTGGGGGACGGGTACAACAGGACGTTGAACGCCCGCATGGGCTGCCCCAGGTCGACCAGGATGAACAACAGGCACATGACAATGGCGGCGATGGCTAAAAATTCACCCAGGATGGTGATCTTGCCATAGGCCTTGTAGTCATGCAGATAGTAGGGCAGCACCACCATCACCCCGCCGGCGGCCACGCCGACCAGGTAGGTAAAGTTGGCGATGTAAAACCCCCAGGAGACATCCCGGCTCATGCCGGTGATACCCAGGCCGAACTTGAGCTGCACCAGGTAGAGCCCGAAGCCGGCGCCGATCACACCCAGCAGGACGACCACCCATCCCCAGTACCATTTATTTCCCTTTACGGCTAATTCAAGCATGCTCACCTCACACGATGTAGTAGACGGACGGCTCTGTTCCCAGGGTCTGTTTCCGCCTGATGGTGTAGTTTTCCTTCAACAGTTCCCGGACCTCCGAGTGCTCATCGTATAGATCGCCGAAGGCAAGTGCACCGTTGGAGACCTCCACACAGGCGGGCATTTGGCCCACGGCCAGCCGCTCTGCACAGAAGTTGCATTTTTCAACCACCCCCTTCGAGCGAGTGGGAAATTTCTTGTTGGTTTCCCGAATGAAGGGGCGTGGGTCCCGGAAGTTGAAGCTGCGGGCACCGAAGGGACAGGCCGCCATGCAGAAGCGGCAGCCGATGCAGCGGTGAAAATCCATGAGGACGATGCCGTCCCGCTCCCGCTTGAAGGTTGCCTGGGTGGGGCAGGCCCGCACGCAGGGTGGATTTTCGCAGTGGTTACACAACAACGGGAAGGGTCGGTGTTCCACCTCTTCGTTGAGGAAGTTATTGGTCTTATCGGTGAACGCGTTGTGATAGTGCGCCTCCCAGATCCACTTGACCTCATGGTTCTTGTTCTCAATGGCCGTGGGAATGTTGTGAACCTTGTTGCAGGCCTCGATGATTGGCTCCAGATCGGCGGAAGAATGGAACTTTCGGGTGTCGATGACCATGGCCCATTGTTTGGCGTCCAGGGCGTCTTCTCCCCTGGCCACATGGTAACCTGGCCCCTCGCCTGCGGCGAAGGCATTGAGCACGGGTTTGGCCCCAAGACCCAGCGCGGAAACGCCAGCTATCTGAAGAAAGCGTCTTCTGCTGTTATTCATACCTTATTCTCCTTTTGGATTATCGATGTGGCAATCCCAGCAATAGGGCCTAACGGACGCATAGTTGTGGCACCGGTCACAGAACTGTTCCTTGTTGGAGTGGCAGTCCAGACAGGTATTGGAGAGGCTCATGGTAAATAGCTTGCCATCGGCGTTGACGAACGCCCGCTCTCCGTTTCGGGTCACGTTATGCCGCCATACATCCAGCAGCTGCATGTGATTGGCTTGCATGTACGCCGTGGGCATGACGCAGACTTTGGCGGCTTTGGCCTTGGCGGTCAGCTCCACCTCCGGTGCGGGGGCGGCTTTGCCCATGTTGTACCAGAAGGGAAAGGTAATGGCAGCGATAAAAACGGCCAGACCCGCGAGAATCTTCTTTTTGTCCTTCATCGGCTACTCCTCCATTCCCGGCAGCGGTTCGCCGCGAAGATCAGTTTCTCTGTCCTTTTCACCGGGCATGATCAGGGCATTGGCCACCAGTTCGGTCAGCCCCGTCACATCCACCTCCGGCACCCAGTATCCCATGGATGCGGGCAGGGCCGCGCGGTCGATGGCGCAGACACAGGCCAGCATGTTCACCCCGAATTCTTCGTGGACATACTTCACCGCGTTGGCCCGTGGAAAACCACCGGCCATTCTCAGCTCCATGTTCTCGCCGGCGTTGAGGCCGGCACCGCTGCCGCAGCAGAAGGTCTGCTCCCGGATGGTGTTGGCCGGCATTTCATAGAAATGGTTGGCCACGTTCTGGATCACATATCGGGGCTCATCCAGCATGCCCATGCCCCGGGCGGGGTTGCAGGAATCGTGAAAGGTGACGATCTTGTTGTCGTTGCGGCTGGGGTCCAGTTCCAGCTTGCCGTGTTTGATCAGGTCGGCGGTAAATTCGGAGATGTGGACCATTTTCGTCGACTTGGCATTTTCAAATACAGTGCCGGTGATGGGGTTGACCGGCGTTTCCAAAAAGTCTGCCGGGCCGTTCATGGTATCCATGTACTGGCAGATCACCCGCCACATGTGTCCGCACTCGCCGCCCAGAATCCATTTGACCCCCAGGCGCTTGGCCTCGGCATACATTTTTGAATTGAGCCGTTTCATGGTTTCGTGGGAGGTAAAAAAGCCGAAGTTGCCGCCCTCGGACGCGTAAGTGCTCCAGGTGACCCTCAGGCCGTATTTTTCTTTCAGGTAGTGGAACAAAAGCATATACCCCATACAGGTGTATGTGCCCGGATCGGCAAACACGTCACCCGACGGCGTGATAAAGAGGATATCGGCACCTTTTTCCATGTAAGGGGGGTCAACCTGGATGCCGGTAATCTCCTCGATGTCTTCGACGAAGAAGTCGAGCATGTCCTTGAAGGCATGCGGCTGAATGCCCAAATGGTTACCGGTGCGGTAGCAGTTGGCCACCGGTGTGGCGATCCAGTCGATATTCAGGCCCAGCAGGTTGAGGATCTCGCGGCCCATGATCGTGATCTCGGCCGTATCGATGCCATAGGGGCAGTAAAGCGAGCAGCGCCGGCACTCGGTGCATTGGAACAGGTAGTACCACCACTCTTTGAGCACATCCAGGGTCATGGGCCGGGCACCGCCCAGCCGGCCGAGAATTTTCCCGGCGGTCGTAAAATCGTTGCGGTAGACGCTGCGCAGCAACTCGGCCCGCAGCACCGGCATATTCTTGGGGTCGCCGGTGCCGATAAAAAAGTGGCACTTGTCGGCGCAGGCACCACAGCGCACGCAGATATCCATGAAGACTTTGAAGGAGCGAAACTTGTCCAGACGCTCCCGGAAGCCCTCGTACACGATCTGCTGCCAGTTGTCCGGCAGTTTCCAGTCCTCTTCCAGCGGGTTCCAGGGGCGCGCATTGGGAAGACCCAGGGTTTCAACGCTCTTGGGATTGGATGCATAACAATACATCCCCTTGCGGATATCCACCGGCGTGTCCATCCAGCCGGCGCCGGATGAACGATGATCTATCTGTGACAATAGCTCATCGGGTTTGATCAACTCATCTGCCATTATCTGCTCCTTTTTGCTTAAGCCTGTTCTTCGGGCATTTTTACGACCGGCAGGCCGGCTTCGACCATTTTCTCTCTGAAATCATCTTCGTACTCTTCATAGGTGTGAACCTTGACCGGGTGGTTCCACGGGTTCACGTGCCGAACCTGCCGGGTGTTACCGGTCATATTACGTGTGGGGCTGAGGAAGACCCCGCCCAGGTGCATCAACTTGCTGAAGGGGAAGTAGGCCAGAAGAACGCTGACCAGAAACAGGTGGGCAAAAAACACGCCGCCGATACCCTCGGGGATGGTCGGCCGGAAAGTCACCAGCCCCATGGTCAATTCCTTGATGGCAGTGATGTCAACCTTGGCGACGTAGCGCATGAAAATGCCGGAAAGGGCGATGCCCATGATCAGGAACAGGGGGAAAAAATCGGCGGCCAGGGAGATGTAGCGCACGTTGGGGATGATCACCCGGCGTATGAAAAGATACAGGGCCGCGGCGAACAGCACCAGTCCGGACAGATATACCCCGGGAAGGCCGGCTTGGATCGCATCGTACATTATCTCGATGCGGAAGAAGCCGTCGACTTGCTCAAGCAGGCCGACAAAAAAAGGAACCGGTTCGGTGAAAAAGCGCAAATGCCGTATGGAGACGGTGAGGAAGGCGTAGTGAAAGGCCAGAGCGCCGATCCACAGGAAAAGCTCCAGCTGGTAGCTCAGTTTGCCATCACCGTTGAGCTTCATGCGGGTGTTGCGAAACAGGGACCGGAACATGACAATCTCCAGGAACATCCTCACGATGACGCCAAACGTGGATGACGGGTTGTCGATTTTGGCCTGTTTGATCCAGGGTAAGGATGACTGCTGGCCGGCAGTGGTGGTGATCCTAAACGGCACCGCCGATCGGGCCCAGCCCATCACACGGCGGGCAAAACCGACAATGAAGAGGATCACCGCCAGATAGGGCACGATGATGCCGAAAACCAGCTGCAGGCCCGCCCCCTGCTGCGTGCCCACATAGGCGATCAGAAACAGCACGATAACCGCTATGAGGCTAACCATGTAATTTTTATTCATCGTACCGCACCTCGCTCCTTGGCGCCTGGCAGATTTGAATGTTCCACGACCGCCTTCCCGCTAACGGGTCGATGCCGGGGTGACATCGAGAACCTCCCGGAAAGGGAATCGCGGTCAATTCAGAGCCGCTGCCGGATGCCTGAATCGAAAGATTATAAGGGAAGTTTCAGAAACCGGGCCCGTCTGCCTCAGTTTCATCGATCAATCCTGCTCGCTTCAACGAACCGAAAAACTGTTTTCGGGATTCCGTTGCCTTTAGTTCATATATTTTTTCACGGCAGGCCACGTATATGTCGAAGGCCGCCATGGCCATCTCGTCGATCCGCCGGTCCAGCTCATTCATATCCACATCCGCAACACGGTCATCGCCCGGCAGATACTGCCGAATAATCTGCTTCAGGGAAAAGATAAAGCTTGTGGCCTTGGAGGGGGTAAAGCTTTGAACGGCCCTGATTCTTAAGATGGGATCGAGGGCTTTGGTCATCACCTCACGCCCGGCGCCCGTGGTCAGGGCATCCACCAGTGTACCCAGGCTCTGGTAGGTCGTCTGCCCCACCGGATTGGCAAAGGGATCTTTCTGGTTTTTGAGGAACCGCGCCGTCTCGGGCGGGTAGGAGTCGACAGTGGCTTGAAACCAACTATTGAGGATTTCCTGTTTTTTGGCCGCCAGTAATTGTGCAGAACTCATCTACGGTGTCACCCCGGTGGTTCCCCCGGAAAAGAATCGGGAACTGCCATGTCAACTTCAGTTTTTTAATTCGGATTTCAACGGTGGAAACGCTGTGCAACAGCCGGAAAACGGCCGATTTCAAAGTCGGATCTATAGTCAACTTACCCTTTCCTGTCAAGGGCAAATAAGGCGCTGCGCCAATGGGGCCCGCACCGTCAACCGTAAACTTTTTTCCACGGGGAACGACGATTCTCCCGGGCGTTGGACAGAGCCAGGTACAACGTTCCCACCACCAACTCGGCACAGTGGAAATGATCCTCGGGCAGGCTCTCGAGGAATCCGCTCACCTGTTCCGGGGTCACCTCCCAGGCGGTGTCCACCGGTTTGCCTTCCACCAGTTCAATCACCGTATTGCAGCAGGCGTTGGTATTGAGGCAACCGTTGATGTCGTAAGACAGGGTAACGATGCGGTCCCCATCCAGATTCATGAAAAATTCCACCGTATCACCGCAGTCACCGATTTTTTTTCCATACCCGTCCGGCTTATCCAGCCGTTCCCGGCGGTCCGTGCGGAAAGCCATCTCCAGAAAGTTCAGGGAATGGTCCTGCCAGAAGTCCGATGTTTCTTTTTCCACATCCACGCGTTCAAATCTCCTTTTTATGAAGCTTGTCGGTCCATGACCGATCGATAGTGGCGGATCATAAAAGCCGCCGTCAACTTTGTCAATACAGGTTGACTGTCCTGCTTTTCCTACTGAATTCCGCACCCTGTATCAACTTCCCGCCCTAATCTTTTTCGAACCGGACGATGCTGATATCGGCTTCCAAAGCATTCCTGGAAAAAAGGGGTTGTTCAAACCGATGGCCATGCGGGTCTGCTGGTTTCATCATCCACACAAAGAAAGAATTCCTTGCCCGTAATCGGCTTCAGTGGTATCCGTCAAAATCCTGCGGCATGCAGAAAGCGTCCCAGTCACCGTCCTACAATCGCCGGAGGAAAAGGATACCGGGCCCCGTAAAGACGCCCGTCGATTAGATACGATACAGGACAACCAGCCATGAACGAAAAACATAACGCGTGCAGGCCCGATCGCCCCTTGAAGGTCCTCGTCTTCCAGGAGGGTGGCCGGGGTGAAAGCAAGGTCAAAGGAATCCAGCGGTACGGCCAAAACCAATTCGACATCACCCTGATAACCATCGACCAACCCCTGCCACCCGTGGTGGACGACGCCTCCGAATACCTTCCGGACACCATCGAAGCAGACCTGGTACTGGATTTTCTAAAACACCCCGACCTGTCCCACGACCTGGCCCTGATGTGCCGGCGGTTGGGCATCCCCATTGTGGCCTCAGGAAAGAAAACGACGGTGGACGGCACCCACACACCGCCGGTCTGCTGCGCCCTGGCACGACACCGGGAGCTTGGGCCTTACAGCCGGTGCTTTGGTGCGCCGGAGTTCGATGTCACGGTAAAGGATGGGAAAATCAGCGAGGTTACCGTGCACCGCGGGGCCCCCTGCGGTGCCACCTGGGAGGCGGCCCGCCGTATGAAGGGGACCAGCGTTGAAGAAGCACCGGTTCGCATGGGGTTGGATACCCAGTTTTTCTGCACGGCCGATCCGTCCAACTGGGACCCCATCTGGGGCAAGAGCCCGGTCCATTTGGCTGCCGATCTGCATCGTGCGGCGTTGGTCGCCGCACTGAAGAAAGCGCAAAGCAACGCTGACCGTTAATACCCCGAATCATTTTAGCAGGGCATCGTTACCTGCCAACGGCCATATCACCTCTTTTACCATTTTTTTTATACGTTTTTCCTGTCGGATAAGCTCGATCAAGATCGGGGGCACAACGGGAAGGCAGAGGGATCAGTGCATTCTCCTCCGTCAAAAGGGGTGGGTATCGGGCTCGCGCAGATTACCGCGAAGGCCAGTGGCGATCAGGCCGATCTTAGTTTGCTTCTGCGATCCATACCCGCCCGACGATCCTCGTGGGACCGACGCTCGGGCAGGCAGCAATTGTAGGAATATAGGCGGCGATCATCGTCGAAACGCCGTCCGCCATTGTCGATTAGGTTCATTTTTTTGGGAACGATTGCATGCACTG
>RCNF010000402.1_pt1 | contig 21891 bp, 25 predicted proteins | sample 2041311 | NCBI WGS metagenome assembly RCNF01 (sample SAMN09708228, study PRJNA481090) | Marine sediment metagenome, whole genome shotgun sequencing project. | biome: marine sediment; feature: ocean; material: sediment; isolation source: Sewage treatment plant 2 marine sediment (STP2) ... | reverse complement strand
GTCAGACCATCGCGGGGCGCGATGCGGGCGACGTAGGGGATATAGCCGACGATATCGGTCGCCTCTGCGAGAGCTTGCGTGACTTCGGGCGTTATCAGATTTTCCGCGCCCGGCCCCAGACCAACTATGGCGACCCAGCCGGTCATGGACGGCGCCCCTGCCCGTGCACGACGATGATCGAGAAATAAGGCGTGATCTTGCCTTCGGACTCAGAAAGTCGGGTCACGGACTGGCCAGGCATGGTGGCGTATTCGATGAGCCATGCTGCGTCGTACCGATCTGTGGCGCGCAAAGCGCTGCGGATCTTGTCGATGTTACGACCGATCTTCATGATGACTAACGCGTCGGCGATTTGCATGTGGCGGGTCAGGTCTTCCTCTGACAGAGTGCCCATGAGGACACTGAGCACATCATCGCCCCATGTAATCGGCATTCCCGTTGCGGTCCAGGCGCCGGACATGCCGGTGATAGCGGGGACAACTTCGACCGGGACGACCTCTTTCAGGCGCGTATAGAGGTGCATGAACGAGCCATAGAAAAATGGGTCGCCTTCGCAGAGAACAACCACATCTTCGCCAGCATGTGCCAGCGCAATCAGGTTGGCGGTGCACTGAGTGTAGAACGCCGAGAGACACGCATTATAGGCAGGATCGTGCAGTGGAATCTCGGTGGTGACAGGGTATTCCATAGGAATTTCCACAACTTCTGGATTCAACATGCCCGTGACGATGCTGCGCGCCTGACCCGGGCGCCCGGCCTTGCGAAAAAACGCGACGTGGCGGGCTTTGCGGATCAGACGATCAGAACGGACACTCATGAGATCCGGATTGCCCGGGCCAAGGCCAAGCCCGTAAATAGTGCCCATCGTCATTCCGTGCGGCTCGCGATGGCATTGACGGCAGCAACCGTGATCGCACTACCGCCCAGTCGACCCTGCACGATACAACAGGGGGTTGGCTGCGCCGCCCACAGGGCATCTTTACTCTCGACCGCCCCGACAAAACCGACGGGGCAGCCGATGATGGCAGCAGGCCGCGGACAGACCGGGTCCTCAAGCATGTTGAGCAGATGAAAAAGCGCGGTGGGCGCGTTGCCGATGGCCACGACGGCGCCTGCGAGATGGGGACGCCAAAGCTCAAGGGCTGCGGCAGAACGGGTGTTGGACATCTCCGTCGCCATCTCGCGCACATTGTCATTGTGAAGTGTACAAATAACCGCATTTTCGGCGGGCAAACGGGTACGGGTAATCCCCTCGCTGACCATGCGGGCGTCACACAGAATTGGGGCGCCATTTTCCAAAGCCGTACGCGCCGCGTCCACAAAACCCGGAGAAAAAAACGCGTGCTCCTCCAACCCCACCATCCCAGTGGCGTGGATCATACGCACCGCGACTTGTTCTTCGTCTGGGCCAAAACGGGTCAGATTTGCCTCTGCCCGGATCGTGGCGAAGGATTGCAGGTAGATCGCTGCACCGTTGGTCTCGTAGGTGTAGGGCATAGGCTTATATGATCTCGGTCAGAATGTCTGTGGGGGTAAGTCCGATACGGTCAGGGGGTGCTTGTGCATTGCCATCGCGGATAATGTCAAACAATCCGTTCTGGCCGACTAGTGTGAGATTGGTCCGGGTGGAACGGGCGCAGCCTTTGGCGCAACCAGAGACATGCAAGCTGCCTTTGATGTGTGGGGCAAGTTGACGTGCAAAGGCGCGTGTCTCCACCGAGGCGCTGCTGCAGCGCGGCGCACCGGGACAAGCATCGACATGCAACAACGGATCGTCGGCGTGGCTGATCAGGCTATCGTGACGCATGTCTGTCGCACCCTCCATCAGCAGCAGGCGCCACGGTGTGGTGCGGATGGCCGTGATTGCGGGCAAAACCTCTGCCAGCGCCGTGGCCTCGATTTGACCAAAGGGCAGGCCAACTAGCTGACCCAAAGGGGTTTGACCCGGGGTGGGTTTCACCGACTTTGGCGCAGCGGCCATAGCACACCAGTCGTCGGAAAGAGTTTCGCTTTGAAGCAAACGTCGCATGCGGGTGGTGGTGTCAGGCGCCGTGTCGACAAACCAACGCGCGAGCGTGATCACCCAATCGATAGCATTGGCCTCGGTTACTGAACGGCCGTTTTGGGCCCCGTCAGCGCGCAGGATCAACCCTCGGTCAGATCCCATTTCCAACCGTATATCGGCAGAATCGCCGGCCAGCAGGCGTTCAGGTCCAGTGTCGATGGCAAAACCGAATTTGGCAGGCAGCGGCGGCAGCTCAGCGAGGCGGTCGATAAGCTGCTGCGTCAGACGACAGGTCAGATCGCCCGGTTGCCAGAACGGTGTTGCGAGGATGTTGCGACGGCTTTCTGACGCCGGGTCGCCGTCCAGCAGGCCAAGCGCACCGAGACCGTCCAGCAAGGCCGCGTGGCTCTCTTGGCGCACGCCGCGCAGTTGCAGATTAGCGCGATTAGTGAGTTCGATCAGGCCGTTACCATGGGTATTGGCCAGAGAGCAAAGTCCGCAAATACGCGTGACATCGAGCCGCCCGAGGCGGGGCCGGATACGCACCAGCAAACCATCGCCGGACATCATCGGGCGGTAGGCACCAGGGCACCAGCCTTTGACCTGCGCCGTCATTCGACCACCTGTAGGGCTGCACGGATGGAATTTCTGCGGCTTTGCCACAGACCCGCGGCATCCAAGGCGACAAAGCGTTCCTGCATAGCGGTATAAGCACCGGGATTTTGAGATTCGAGAAAGGCGGCGATTGTCGGGTCGCCCAATGTTGCCTCAAAGTACAGGTCAAACAAATGCGGTGGCACAACGCTTGCCAGATGGGCGAACGCGGCCATATGGTCGAGGGTTGCGGCGATTTCGGCAGCCCCGCGAAAACCGTGTCGCATCATCCCGGCCAGCCAGCCCGGATGCGTCGCGCGCGCCTGTACCACCCGGGCGATCTCTTCTGGAAGAGCACGCGCCTTAGGCGCATCCGGATTGGTATTATCGAGGTGGTACAGCGCCGCATCGCCGCCCGTCACAGCCTGTGCAGCAGCAAAACCGGCCTCATGCGCGGCGTAGTCGCCCGCCAGCAACAGGTCGGTTTCGGGCAGGTCCTGAAGGTGAACAAAACTATCCGCTTGGGCCACGCGCTGGCGTATGCCGTCTTCGTCGCGGCATGGCACATCCCCGTCCAATGCCCACGCGCTTGCGGCCAGCCACGCGGCCCCGGCCACTTCGCGCCCCGCGTCGGTGTAATCCTCCATGCCTGCTGCCATGCCGAGGCCGTAGCTCCCCGGTGCCGGGCCGTAGACGCGGGCTGCATTCTGACCAACATAGGGGTTCCAGTCGGGCGCCTCGTCGCGCTGTGCGAGGATCCGGGTGGCCTGTCCGAAAAGCGTGGAAAGTGTGGGAAAGACATCGCGGAACAGTCCCGAGACACGCAATGTCACGTCGATACGGGGACGATCAAGATCGGTGATCGGAAGAACTTCGATGCCCGAAACCCGCTCGGATTCTGTGTCCCAGATCGGCCGGGTCCCTAGCAGATGGAGCGCCATGGCAAATTCCTCGCCCGCCGTGCGCATGGTCGCCGAGCCCCAGAGATCCACGATCAGGCCACGGGGCCAGTCGCCGTGATCTTGCAGGTGCCGCCGGACAAGTTCGTCAGCCAGTTTGATGCCTTGTGCATATGCACTGCGCGTCGGGACCGAGCGTGGATCAGTCGTAAAGAGGTTTCGGCCGGTCGGCAGTACATCGGTCCGTCCGCGAAACGGGGAACCTGAGGGTCCAGCGTCAATCCGTTTGCCATTCAGCGCATCCAGCAGCGATTGCCGCTCGCCCGCAATTGCCGGGCCAAGATCGAAGGGTGTGGCCGCATGAGGAGTGCGACCCCACACATGCAGACCATCGCCAAACTGGCTTTCTTTGATGTCGCAGACAAAACGGTCAATGCGGGTAATCGCCTCAGCCGGGCACGTAGCGTTGGTGACGCCAAGATCATCCTCAACGCCGAGCGCCTGCGCCTCGGACCGGATATCGGATTGCAGGCGGTCGCGGCGCCGCGGGTCCAACCCATCCGCGTTGGAAAATTCGTCAAGCAAGGCCTCCAGACGAGTGAGACGATCTGGCGTTTCGCTTTGTTTCAGCGGTGCAGGGATATGGCCAAGGGTAATCGCACCAATGCGGCGTTTGGCCTGCGCAGCCTCGCCGGGATCATTGACAATGAACGGATAGATGACGGGCATCGGGCCGATGAGCGCTTCTGGCCAGCACGCGTCCGACAGGGCCACGGATTTACCGGGCAACCATTCCAGTGTCCCGTGGGCGCCGACGTGGATCAAGGCGTCACATTGCCTTCGCAGCCAGAGATAGAACGCGACATAGCCGTGGCGCGGAGTGCGGGAGAGGTCGTGATATTCGGCATCCCGAAACTCCGGTGTACCACGTTCAGGTTGCAGGGCGACAAGGGCCTTGCCCCGCTGTGTCGCCGCGAAATGAAAATGACCACCTGTGCAATCGGGGTCAGTTTCGGGAAGCCCCCAGGCCATGTGCAAATTGTCCCGGAGAGATTGTGGCAGTCCGGCCAGCGCGTTTTCATATTCTGTCAGAGGCCAGGTTGCAGAGCGTGCGGACAGCGCCTCTTGTAGCGCCGGACCCGGTTGAATGGCGTAGCCATCATCGCTCAGATCAGCAAGGATCGCGTCAGTGGATGCAAGCGCGTCAAGACCGACGGCATGGGCCATGTTCCATGCCTTGCCGGGATAGGTCGACAGGACCAGCGCCGGTTTGCGTTTTGCCGGTGGGCAGCTGGCAAGGTCGTTCCATGCTTTGACTTTATCGGCAATGGCGGTGATGCGGGGCATCTCGGGGCTATGGGCATAACGGGCAAATTGCAGATGCGGGTCGCGGGTCTGCGGTTCTTTGAAAGACGCAACCCCGGCGAACAATCGACCATCCAGTTCCGGTAAGACCACGTGCATGGCAAGATCGGCAGGAGAAAGGCCGCGTTCGGCGTCAGCCCAGGCTGCGCGCGTGGCGGTGGACAAAGCCACCTGAAAGACCGGAACGCCGCCTGCATCCAAAGGGGATGTGCCAGACGCATCCTTGCCGCTAAAAGATGTCGCGTTAACGATGGCAGCCGGCTTTAGCTGGCGGATCTGGCCCCTGAGCCAACCGGCAACGCCGGGGGCTTTGAGAGAGGGAGCAAAAAGGCCCAGCGCATTGAACCCTCGGTGACGCAGAGCCGCAAACAAGGCCTCGATTGGCCCAAGATCTGCGGAGGTCAGATACGCACGGTAAAAGGTGATCAGGACAAGTGGATCGTCCGAGATCGGCAGGATGAGAGGGCAACACGGTCCGTGCTCTGGCACCCATGCACCAACCATCGGCATCGTCTTGACCCCCTGAACAGGCCCTGCATAAAGGCCGGCAGCGAGCGAAAGCTGCGCAAGAGCAGACTGTGCGGCAACCGCACCACCGGTGTCACAGTGATGCGCCAGACGGCGCAACGTAGAAGTTGGCAAAGTGGAAATTGAATCAAGTTGTTCGTCAGGTCGCCCATCTGCGGCCAATACGGCAAGCGCGATGCCTTTTTCGCGCGCAAGGGCTTGGACCCGTTGCAGCCCGTAAGACCAGTAGGGCATGCCGCCGATCAGGCGGATCAGGATGCCTTTTGCGCCCGCCAGCGTCTGATCCACATAGGTGTCGACGGACAGCGGATGCTTGAGGGCCGCAAGGTTCGCCAATCGCAAGGTCGGCAGGTTGCCTTTGCCGCGATGCCACCCCGCCGCAAAAGCACCAAGGTCGCTGTCGGAAAAAGACAGCACCACCAGATCTGCCGGGCTTTGGCCCAGATCTGTTGGGGTCTCCGTCTCTTCCAGCCCATGACTTTCGCGGAAAATGACATGCATCGGTTGAGCCGTCCTCTATTCGGCAGGCACACTGTCGAACAATGCGTTGCGGATCGCCGCGCTGTTCACGTCGTCATGCTCTGCAATAACGACCAATCGGCCCTGCCTCGCCTCATCCGGCTGCCACGGGCGATCAAATTGATGGCGAACGCGGGCACCCACGGCCTGCACCAGCAGACGCATGGGTTTGCCCTGCACGGCAGCGTAGCCTTTGACACGCAGGATGTTTTGTACGCGCGCCATTGCTTCGATGCGAGCGACAAGATCGGCAGGGTCGGAGATTTCCGGAATGTCGATCACGATGCTCTCGAAATCGTCGTGATCGTGATCATGCGCGTCGTCGTGATGGCTAGGGCGCGCGTCCATATCATCTTCGGCGGCAGCACCGAGTCCCAGGATCACACGCGGATCTACCACTCCTTCCGCAACTTCAACGACCGGCAGGGGGCGCGGCGCTTCGGCAGCGATTACGGCTTTTGCTTTAGCAACACCCTCTGGCCCAGCAAGGTCGGGTTTGGTCAGCAGGATGATGTCAGCACAGCTAATTTGATCTTCGAAAACCTCCGAAAGCGGCGTTTCGTGATCCAGGCTGTCATCAGCCAAACGTTGGGCGTCAACGGCGGCCACATTGGGCGCAAACCTGCCAGCGGCAACTGCTTCCGCGTCCGCAAGCGCAATAACGCCATCAACTGTGATGCGCGAGCGGATATCCGGCCAGTCGAACGCCTTGAGCAGCGGTTTGGGCAAGGCAAGGCCAGAGGTTTCGATGATAATATGCTCAGGTTGCGGATCGAGCGCCATGAGAGCCTCAATCGTTGGGATAAAATCATCAGCGACAGTGCAACAAATGCAGCCATTGGCCAGCTCGATGATGTTTTCAGCCGGGCATTCCGGGATCGCACAGCTCTTGAGAATTTCGCCATCAACGCCAACATCCCCGAACTCATTGACAATCACGGCGAGCCGTTTGCCCTGCGGATTCATCATCAGATGGCGAATGAGGGTTGTCTTGCCCGAGCCAAGAAAACCGGTGACAACGGTGACGGGGAGTTTGGACAGATCGGACATCAGGCCTCCAGTGGGGGAATGCGGGCAATGCAGTTTTTGCGGAAATGTTCAGGACGTTCGCGCCAAGGGACAAGCCCGTCGGCAGTGGACTGATAGCGCATAGCACCATCAAGCACGACGTCCGCGATCGCTGCGTGCAAGTTGCCATAAACATAAGACCAGCGTCCAAGACCGCGCAGGGCAATGGAGCAACCATGTGAGCAATTCGACAGGCATTCGACGCCTTTGACTGTTATGCTAGGAGGCAGATCGGAGCCGTTCAGCGCCTCTAGCAGCAGCGTGCCGGGGCGAATCTCATCATCAGGCGCGTCCCCCGCACGGCGGCATTTGACACAGACCAACAGCTCTGCCGGTGGTGTCATTTGATCAGTCATGTCTCGGTCCCATATTACATGGAACGAAGGTCAGATGGCGGGTGGGTCACGGTCCCCCCGACACCCGGAACACCCCGTCCGGTTACGTCAAAGTCATGCTGGCAGGTCTCCCGGCTTTCGGATGTCAGGGGGCTCCCTGGCTGCCATCCTGCCTTCCCGGCACAGAGATGCCAGTGGCTTTGGACGACCTTCTCCGGTCACGGTCGCGGGGGCGGCTGAACTCGGCGGCACCAAGCCACCTGAACATTCCCTTTTCACCTGCAGATGCAGGCACCAGCAGCTATCTCATGCAACTGCGTCAGCGTTGATGTCAAGTGACCCTTATATCGATGACCGCATAAAACCCATAAACCTGCGTTTCAGTTTGTGCTGCAGGCTTGAAACAAGTCTCATTCACCCCGATGCAAATATCTCGGCTCTCTGCTGACTCCCGCTATCGCAGTTCAGTCGTAGGCTGCATCCACGATAATCTCAACTTTGAGTTCTGGTCGTGCAAGTTTGGCTTCTCCGCACGCACGGGCGGGCGCATGACCTTCGGGCACCCAAGCGTTCCAGACCTCATTGAGACCGGCAAAATCGCTCATATCAGCCAACCATACCGTCGCCCGCAGCATCTTTTCTCGTGACGATCCCGCCTGAACCAGCAGCGCTTCGACTCGACGCAGACATTCCTCAGTCTGGACCTGAATGGTCGCGCCCTCGCCCACCTGCCCGGTAATATAGGCAACCCCATTGTGCTTGACGATCTTTGAGGATCTGGCCCCGGTTTCGATACGTTCGATCATGTTTGGTCCTTCAATCCGCCATTTCTCGCTACTCCATCCATGCCGCCAAACTGAGGCGCCTTCAATCGCCTAATTTGGCCTCTGTTCCGAGCGCGCGAGTGCTTTGCCGTGCAATGTACTTCGGTTTTTGGACCGAATTTGCAGAATAGTGATGTGGGTTTTCCATTCGAATCCACAGGGTTGCAAGAAAAAGCTCAAGCTATTTCTCTTTGTCGACCGGATCGAACACAATAAAGAACTGATGCGCGCAGTAGATCGCGATCGCAATAAACAGAATGGCCCAGAGCGGTTCACCCATTACAAGCTCGAAAATCGCCCAAGCGGTGCTCAGGGCAACGACTAGAATACGCCGCCAGATAGGAATGAAGAACGCGCTCTGGACATTGAAGGCCTTGGATAACTGGTTCTTTTTGATTGGCATGGTTCCGGTCATTTCGTATCTGGTCCGCAATTGTGCGAAGTGAACTCATCATTATTTGGCACAGTATGCCCTGATCCCCGACTTGTACCAGTGCCAACATCTGCTTTGAGTGGCTCGGAGACCGCGTTTTGATGTTTCGGCAGGCGCTTAACCGCGACAACAATGGACCATGGGGCCATAACAGTGGCCACGCGTCGCCGTGCCATTAATCGGAACGAGGGAATGGTCAGTGCGCAAGCGGCTTTACGTCACTATCCAGCTTTTATCTGCGGCCCAGCGCGCGCCTTTGCGGGAACATGATTCTGTAGATTGTCCCTGAGTTCATCGACATAAAAACTATGACAGGAACGACCCGCATGTTTGGACGCATATAAGGCCACGTCCGCATCAGCTAACAGTTGTTCAGCAGTGGGCACCTCATAGTCAGAGGACAATACCGTGCCTATGCTGGCAGAGATATTGCACATTGCCCCCTCAAAAGGGATGGGTTTTTTGAGATGCGAGATGACCCGGCGCGCAACCCGCTCAAGCGTGGCATGGTCCGGCAATCCGGGAAATATCAGCACAAACTCATCACCGCCGACCCGCGCAACGGTGTCCTCACTGCGGGTCTCGTCCACCACAATGCGCGCGACTTTTTGCAAGACGTGATCGCCGGCTGCATGGCCCATCCTATCATTCACCGCCTTGAAAAAATCAAGATCCAGATGCATGAGCGCAAAACTCTCATTCGAATCGAGTAATCTGGCCAACACATGGTTCATTGCACGGCGGTTTTTCAGGCCAGTCAGCGTATCGGTGAACGCTTGCTCTTCCGCCGCAATCATCGCCCCCTGTAGCCGCAGGTTCAAGGTGCGCGACGCCTCCATAGCAGCGGATTTTGCCTCGATCAGATAAAGCATTTCAATGGTCAGATCAGTGGCGGAAAAATCGGCGCTTGTCAGAGCATAGTCACGTACAACATCCAGAATTGATATTCCGAAACTAAGGTTGATGATGGCGCCGCCGGTTTCGGGACTGGGCACCAGAACACCTTTCAGCCCTGTGCGCGAAGCATCGCGAAATTGGAGATGCAACTTGACGCCGCCTACAGAAAGCAACCCCGACATTGTTGTAATCGACCGAGGTCGGTTAAGTTCGAAGACCTCCATGAATCGACGCCCAATCAAGGCTGTTTCGGTATGCAACTTTTGCAAGGTTGGGCCCGCATGGCGAATATGTCCCGTCGCATCCAGGATCATGTGCATCGGGCACAAAGCGTCGAGTAAAGTGGCGAGATCTGCGCTTTCATTGCCTGCTTGTGTCATGCGCTCCGCGCCCCCAACTCGAACGCCCGCCCGTCGCTGTGACTGCTCTCGATCAGGGTAATAGAAATTGTTTCAATCCCTTGTCCGCCCCCCCGATAGTCAAGCAGGGCCAATGCACCGTAGTCGTCCGCCATGGCCCGCAGCAACCCCATCAGTACGAACCCGTAACCTCTGAATTCAGATTGGCAAATCAGACTGAATTGACCCGGGCCATGTTCTCGCAATTCAATCCGGGGCAGATCCAGATCAGACACTGCCAACCGGACCCGGTCGGGTAAATCATCAAGAGAGTGCAGGAACTCGACAAAATTAACTCCGCCAAATCGCAACAACCGCCGCAGCCCTTCGACATTTGGATGCGACACCAGATACGTGCCAATGTCTTCAAGAACTTCGTTGACCGAACGGTTTAGAACGGTGCAAGCTGCGTCCAGAACGTTTTCCGTGATCGAGTCATCATAAATTAGCATGCCCTCAAACTCAGAGAAGTTCAGGTCGGCAATACGACCGATGTCACCCCATTGCTCCACGCCATAGGTATCGCGCACGAAACACTCGATCGCCCTGTTGGTCAGGCCATGCATTCTAATTGCCTCATTCCCAAAAACCCCGGGAACATCATGCGGTAACAGGCGTTAAGAAAACGCCAATATGTACAATTTTCAGAGCTCTTAAAAACCTGTTCCAGAGTGACAAAGACAACTAGATGTTCAGTCCCGGCAGGCTATCGCGGGTCAGTCAAAGAGTCTCAAACAGCGATGCAGCCAAATCTTTGCAAAAGCGCGACCTAAGGTTCCCGCAGTGCTTTAAAAATCGGTCGGTGCGCCGCCTTCTGATTTGCGGCGTTCGACAAAATCGGCCAACTCATCGCGAATTGCCGGATCCATTGGGGGCTCTTCAAAATTGGCGACAATATCCTTGAACAGGAAGTGCGCGCGCTCGGGCGTCCAGATTCCGCCGGCCACCTCCCACCCTTCATAGTTCTTCCAGTCGCTCACGATCGGCGAATAGAATGCAGTTTCATAACGCTCCTGAGTGTGCGGTGTGCCAAAGAAATGCCCCCCTGCCCCAACCTCTTTAATCGCATCAAAGGCAATTTCGTCCGGGCCAGTTGCGGTGATCGCGGGCTCCATGTAGCGCTGAATCATCTGCAGAATCTCACAGTCCATAATGAATTTTTCTGGACTTGCGATCAGGCCTCCTTCGAGCCAGCCAGCAGCATGATAGATCATGTTGGCGCCTGACTGCACTGCCGACCACAGCGAGTTCGAGGTTTCCCACATCGCCTGCCCGTCCGGCACATTTGCCGCACAGACGCCGCTGGCCCGCATTGGCAAGTCATAAAACCGGGCCATCTGGCCCGTCATCTGGGTCGCGCGCATGTATTCAGGTGTGCCAAAGGCGGGAGCACCTGACTTCATGTCAACATTGGATGTAAATGTACCGATTGCCACCGAGGCACCCGGTCGAATGTATTGTGCCAAAACCACTGCGCACAGCGACTCGGCAAGGGATTGTGCCACAGCACCTGACATCGTCACCGGGGCCATCGCACCGGCAAGCGTGAACGGCGTGACTACCAGCCCCTGATTATGCCGTGCCATGCGCATCCAGCCGTCCAGCATCGGAATGTCGTGCTTTAGTGGCGACGTTGAGTTGATGTTGGTGTACATCTTTGGGCTGGCTTCGAATTCTTCGTGCGTGAGTCCGCCCGCGATGCGCACCATCTCCATCACATCTTCAACCCGCTCGGCCCCGAGCGAATATGCATGCATCACTTTGTCAGTCAGCGTCAATTTGTCATAGAGAACATCGAGATGGCGCACCGAGGCATGCAGATCGACCGGCTCAACAGGATAGCCACCTGCAAAGTGAATGCAGTTGAAATACTGGGTCAGTTTTAACAGGTTTCGGCATTGCTCGCGGGTGCCCGGCACTTTGGTCCCAATCTCCATATCCCAATAGTTGGGCGGGGAAGAGACGTTGCCAAAGCTCATGTAGTTGCCACCGATGATGATTTCGTGGTCTTTGTTGCGCGGGGTCAGAGTGAACTGTGACGGGGCTTTGGCCACCATCTCCATCACAAAGTCTCGACCCATTCGGACATTTTCGCCGTTAATGGTACAGCCAGCTTCTTTCAGGATCGCCAGAGCGTCGTGATTGAGGAACTCGATCCCGATCTCTTCCAGAATCCGCATCGCACCATCGTGGATCGCAAGCACACCTTCGGGGGCTAGCGGTTCCGTCGGGCGATCCGTGTTGCGCACCAACCGCCAGGGCATCTGGTCAATGATTTCGCCGCCGCGACGCGCCGCATTTCCGGCCCGGCCACCCCCGCGTTTCCTGCGCTCTTTCACATCAGCCATGTTAATCCCTTCGGGTTGCATGACCCAGCATGGCTATCGGATACTATCTCAGGCCTTGCCGAAAGCGACAGGTTTCGTCGTTTTTGCCGTACAACAGGCGCGGACGATGGAATCCGACCGACTAACCAATCAGCCAATCTGGCAAATGACCGATGTCAGGAAATACAATATCTGCAAAAGGCGCCAGATCGGCTGTCTCTGCCAGGCCCGTCAATACCCCAACTGTCTGCATGCCGGCCGCGCGACCGGCTCGCAAATCGTGCGTGCTGTCACCAACCATGACAATCCTGTTGGGCAGCACCTGTACTGATTTTGCAAATGCGAGCAATTGCCCCGCTGCGGGCTTGCCACCGTGACCGCTGTCAAAACCAGCAATAAAATCAAACCGCTCGGTTACACCCGCAGAGTCAAGATGTGCCCGCGCGGGGGCTTCGGCGTCATTGGTAGCCACGCCCAGACGCAACCCCATACCACGCAAAGAATCAAGCAACGGGATCAATGGAACCGCCTCGGCTTGTGGGGCGTTTTCGGCTTCTTCATTCAAAAAGTTCAATACTGCTTCGGGTGACAAGTGCGGCAAAAAAGGACCCAGCGCTATCGCCACCTCTCCCGACGTGCCTGCAATCACAATGCTGTCCTTGGCAAAGCGGTTTGTCGCCAGATCAAACCCGATGTGTCGCCCAATTTCCGCCGCCCGGTCGCGATCCTGATCGGCAACGCGTAACAAAAACGATGTCGCCCATGCCTCCCATGTGGCACCGAAATCGAATAACGTTCCATCTTTGTCAAAACAAATGGCGTCTGCGCGCATATTCAAAGTTTTCATTTAGGTCAGGTCCAGTGCGTCGGGGCGCCTCCGGGCAAGGCATGCCGGGCCTGCATCGGGCGATCATAAGATATTAATTGTTCGTCACAAAATTCAATCACCCAAGCGTCGTCCATCATTAGAAATTCCAGTACGGACAGCAGGAACTCCGGCTCAGCAACACGGGCGCGTAAATCTACCTCTGAGGCACCGGTTGCACCGAGAAAAACTGGCAACAATTCATCGTTCCCTGCCAGCCAGGCTAAAGCCTGCACAGCGACGGTTTCGGCGGCTTCTTGCGACAGCGACATTTGACACTTTTTTTCCATAAAATCGAAAGGCTTTATTAACTTATATCACTAAGAACTTGAGCCACTGTTAAAGCAAGCCCGAAAGGCATCAGATGCAGGGTAAGATCCTCATAATCGACACTGTTGCGACCAACCGGATTGTGCTCAAGGTCACGCTATCATCGTCCTTTTATGATGTGAGCCTCGTGGCCTGCGCGGATGACGCATTGGTTCAAGCACAAACCGTGAAACCAGATCTGATCCTGATGGCGATGGACCTGCCCGACAACCAAGGAGTTCCACTTTGCCGGGCACTTAAGTCCGACATTTCTTTGCGGTCTGCGCCAGTTGTGATGATCACCACCGACGACAATCAGGCCAAACGGATCGAGGCGTTGACTGCAGGCGCGGATGATGTGCTCTCCAAACCGCTCGACGATTTGTTACTCTTGGCGCGGATCCGTTCACTTCTACGCACGCGCAATACGGCCGATGAACTACGCTTGCGGGATGGCACGTCGCAGGCTCTAGGGTTTGCCGAAGATGTCAGCACCTTTGATCATTCCGGTCGGGTGGCTATTCTCAGCGCCGATCAAATCAATGCGGCGCGTCTTGCCGGGCAGTTGAAACCCGATTTTGGCCCCGCAGTCAGCCACCATGGAATCAAAGACGCGATGGGCACGTTAAGCGGCCGCGACGTCCCCGATGTCTTTGTGATCGCACTTGATGGACCCGACACTGAGCAAGGCCTACGCCTTTTGGCAGATATACGGGCGCATGCGGCAACCCGGCATGCCAGCATCATCGTGGTGCCTTCTGTGACCTCATATGATCGAGCTGCAGCAGATGCGCTAGATCTTGGGGCAAATGATGTGATGCCCGGTGCATATAATGCTGCAGAACTTGTGTTGCGGCTCAAGGCGCAGATCAAACGCAAACATATGGCGGATCGGTTGCGCGACACCATGCGCGACGGATTGCAGGCTGCAGTGGTTGACCCTTTGACGGGCCTCTTCAACCGGCGCTACGCCCTGTCTCACCTGACCAGGGTGGTGGAAACCGCTGCTGAGACGGGCAATCCATTTGCTGTAATGGTCGCTGATCTTGATTTTTTCAAGCAGATCAATGACTGCCATGGCCACGCAGCGGGGGACGCTGTGCTGGTCGAAATCTCAAAACGACTGCGCCAAAATCTGCGTGGCATGGATCTGGTGGCGCGCGTTGGCGGCGAAGAATTCCTCATCATTTTACCCAATACCGACCTGAACCAGGCGCGTATTGCCGCAGGCCGCCTGTGCCGCGAGATTGAAGAAACAAAAATTGAGATCTCACCGGCGATGGGCATCGTCGGGCAAACAACCATAACACCGCCACTAAGCGTCACAATCAGCATTGGCGTCGCCATTGGTGCGGATGCGGAAACTGCTGAAATGGTGCAGGATGAGACGCCCGCCCAATCTGTGACGCGTCTGCTCGAACTCGCGGATCAGGCGCTTTATGTCGCAAAATCCCGGGGGCGCAACTGCGTCAGGCTAAGCCGCCCCGCGGCCTGACGCGCAGGCTGAAGTGTCTTAGCGTTTGTTCCGTCTGTGCGGACCGCGCGCCAGTGCTTCATCGATGCGGTCAGCATAATCGGAGCGTTCCTCCGCGCTCATATCTCCAACATAGCGCAGCCAAACATTCTGAGCGGCTGACATACGTTTTGTCACCGCAGTGCGTTGCTGGAGGCTCAGTTCTTCAACCCGCGTTAGGTCGAATGAATCCGCGCGCAGGGCTTCACTCATTTGTGTAAAGAGAGCGCCTCGGGCCGCTATGCCGGTCGCCGCGCCGTCATGTGCGCGGCGCAGTTCTTTGCCAATTGCGCGACGGTCAATCGGACTGAGCGCACGGATGTAGGGGACGGAAAAATCACCACTGTGCCGGTCATGCCGGTCCCCGCCAAAACGCAGCGCCGCCCCCGCCACAACTCCGACAACCGCCAGATTGAGCGCCAGCGATGCAATCAACACCACACGCCCCCAGCCCCAGCGCCTTTTTCCTTCGCCCGCGTCACTCATAATCTCATCCCTCATCCATGTCCCAGCCCAGCCCGCTCATGTCTGCGTCATAGAGAGCCAGCGTGTCAGATTGGTCAAACAGCGCGGCGGCTGGCGTATCGATCATCGTCGAAGGGCTTATCCCAACCACAAAGCCGACAATGGTTGCCGCGACCAATCCACCGAGCGCCGGCCATCCGCCAAGTGCAGCCAGCATACGGTTAAACACGCCCGAACGCGCCTTCTTTGCCAGTGCGGGTGGGCTTGGTTGTGCCGCCTCTGCATCCTTCAGAACCCGTGCCAGCAAATCAGTTGATGTAGATGGCCCGTCACGTCGCGCCATTGCAAGCAACGCGTCAATGTCTTTGTCAGAACGCTCCGTTTCAGTCATCATCATACCCCAGTTCTGCACGCCGCCCTGCCAGAATATCTGACAACGCTCGCTTGCCACGGGCGGTCAAACTTTCAACCGCCTCGGTGCTAATCTCCATGATCTGCGCGATCTCCGGGTTCGCAAGCCCTTCGATATGGCGCAGAATAACTGCTTGCTTTTGTCGCTCCGGCAGCTGATTCAATGCCGCTTGCAATGCGTCAACACGTGCACGATCCTGCATTTGATCAGGCACGCTTTGCGCGGCACTTTCCGGCTCTGGGATCTCGTCCAATGATGGTCCATTGCGTCGCCGCAGGCGCAAACGATCCGTCGCCAGATTTGACACAACACGATAGAGCCATGTGCTGACTTGAGCTTCTCCGCTGCGCCATTTGGGCGCAATGCGCCACAGCCTTAACAGCGCCTCCTGAGCGACGTCTTCGGCCTCTGAGACCTCGCCCAACATACGAAAGGCCAGTCCGTAAGCGCGCGGCGTCAGGCGCAATGTCAAAGCACGGGCCGCCGCTGGATCACCATTGGCATAAAGCACCAAAAGCGCCTCAGTCGGTACGTCCTGCAGTGCATCCAGCGGCATATTCATCCTCTCAGGCCTATCAATCGTCGGTGCAAGGGACAAGATGTTGCCCTTTGCGCCGATCAGAGGAATGCTTATTTGCTGGAATGCCTACCTTTGCCTTTGCGTTTCTCATGCGCTGCATCAAACTCGGCCTTTGAGATGGCACCATCCCCATCCGCATCAATGCGGTCAAACATCCGCAACGGGTCGCGGCGCGGCTTCATCTCAGCCAAAGCAATTTTGCCATCACCGTCACCATCCATATGCTCGATCATTTTTGCGGCCCGCTTCTGGGCACGCTCCTGGCCCGCTTTTTCCAACTCGGTTTGGGTCAGAAACCCGTCGCCATCACCATCTGCTTTGGCAAACCGAGCCGCCGCAACACCCTGCAATTCTGACTGCGTAATCTTGCCATCTCCGTCCGCATCAATTTGCTCGAAGGGCATATGATGTCCATCCCGGCGGTCTGCGGCGGCAAAAGCCGCGACAGCAGTGACTGCAATTGCGCTCAGGGTGACGCCACAAATAAATACTGCACGTTTCATTATGTTTTTCTCCGTTTCCTGTTCGATGTCCGCCCGGTTTGTCCCGGCAACATTCATATAACGGCGCAGCCATCGCGTTCCGTCGAAAAAAATCGCTCCGGAAAACTGCATGACACCAGCACTCAGTGGGAGAAAATTTGCGACCGAACGCCGCATGGATTAAATGCAGGGTCGCAATCGACGCCACGTTGGCGCATTAGAAGCTTTAAGTGTGTTTTGGGCGCTGTTCGCCAGAGGACTCATAATGACTCAGATCGCAGACATCAGCCCGGACGAAAATCAGGTGGCACAGCACGCAATGTGGCCGGCCGTTTTTAGAGGTTTTCGGCGCAAATGCCCCAATTGCGGCCAAGGTGCCCTGCTCAAAAGCTATCTGAAGGTGAACAAAACCTGCACTGTCTGCAGTCAGGAACTGTATCATCACCGCGCGGATGATGGCCCGGCCTACCTGACCATTCTGATCGTCGGGCATCTTATGGCACCATTGTTGCATTTCTCCTTTGTGACCTGGCGACCCGAGCCTTTGACGCTGTTCACAGTTTTTGCGGTTGGCTGCGTTGGCTTGTCGCTTTACCTTTTGCCGCGACTGAAAGGGGCAATTGTCGGGATCCAGTGGGCGCGCCAAATGTATGGGTTTGGCACTTCGGCCTGACGCCTCTGTCTGAAAAGAGCCCCAATGAACATCGACAAAACCGCAATTCGCAACGCAGCAACGGTGATTGTGCTGCGACACCGCTCAAACAATCCGCAAATACTGATGGGGCAACGTGGCGCCAGCGCCGCTTTTATGCCCAACAAGTTTGTATTCCCCGGCGGCGCTGTTGACAGCGCTGACGCGGACATTCCGCTGGCCAGCGGTTTGAATGAGCTTTGCCTTGGTCGACTGGGCGAAGCATCCGAGCGCGGACTGGAACATGCCCTTGCCGTCGCAGCCATCCGCGAGCTATGGGAAGAAACCGGTCAGATATTGGGGCAACCCGGCCAATGGACATCGCCTGTCCCATTAGATTGGGTTGAGTATGCGGCCACTGAACACGTGCCGCACGCGGCTCCGCTGCAGTTTGTGTTTCGCGCCCTGACCCCACCCGGACGGCCCCGGCGATTTGATGCGCGGTTTTTTCTGGTGGACGCGGCGGAACTTAGCAGTGATCTGGACGACTTCTCAGCCGCATCGGACGAACTTTCGCATCTGCAGTGGATTCCCCTGTCGCAGGCGCGCAGCTTTGATCTGCCCTTTATCACCGAAGTGGTCCTGAGTGAAATTGAAGCCCGCGCAAGCAACCCAGCGCCGCCTGCCAGCGTTCCATATTTCCGAAATGATGACGAAGAGAGCCTGTTTCTTCGCCTGCGTGGCTATCCGATGCCCGATTGAACCAACGCGCGCTGCGGCAATCAAATCAGCAATATCAACATCAAAATACTCACGCCCAAAACTGCGATTCCGAAAATTTCGCGGCGCGATATCGACTCTCGAAAAAACAAGGCAGAGGCCAGCAAGCTAAAGATCAACTCGACCTGCCCGACGGCATTTACATACGCGGTTGTCTGCAGCGTAAACGCGGTAAACCAGCACATAGACCCCGCCATCGATGTCAGACCAATCCAGCCTGCAACGCTGCGGGCACGCCAGACGGCCGAAATCTGGCCAGCCTCCCGCAAAGACAACCAAAGCGCCATACCCAGCATTTGCATCATCGTCACGGCGCTTAGCGTGACGCCAGCGCGCAACAATGGGTCTGCGCTGGCAATCTCGAGCGAAGCACCGCGATAACACACGCCCGAAATGGCAAAAAAGACCCCCGACACCAGGCCAAGCCCTGCCGCCCGATTTGCGATCCGACGTAGCCAGACACCTTCGCCCCCCGGCGGATCAGACAGGAGCATGACGCCGATCAGACCCACAAATATGGCAGCAAAACCCAGCCATGACACACCTTCGCCAAGAACAATCAGCCCGACAAAAACAGTCTGCATTACTTCGGTTTTCTTGAAGGTTATCCCGACCGCAAAATTGCGTTCCTTGAACAGCATTACCACACATACTGTCGCAAAGACCTGTGCCGCCCCGCCCACCAATCCATAGATCCAGAAGGCTGCGCTGAGGTCCGGCAAAGCCTGACTGGTCCAAGCCAGATAAATCGCCAGCAACACCGCGACCAAAGGGGCGGAATATAGGAAACGGGCAAAAGTCGCGCCCGCAGCCGACAATTGCACCCGGCTTAGGTGCTTTTGCAGCATAAACCGCAACGTCTGAAAAATTGCTGCGGCAATTGTAACTGGGATCCAGAGGCTCATGGTTTCCCCTATGGCGCAGAATTACTCGTGCGGCCAGAGGGGATGTGGCACTGGGTCCTTGGCCCGCAAGAAGTAACGCGCAAAGACCTCACCATAAGAGCGGTAGACATAACCGTCGTTGCGACTGAGATAGCGATCCTTATTGGCCAAATAGAGCGCCGGCAGTTCGTACCACGGCGCCCGCGGATGCAGGTGATGAACAACGTGCAGGTTGTTGTTCAGAAACAGAAATGCAAGGGGGCCACGATCTTCGACAATCACCGTGCGCCCTCGGCTTTTTTCATGCGCCTGATGCTCAAGAAAGGTACGGATTTTGATCAGCGACAATCCGGCGTATGCGGCCAGGACATAGAGCCAAAGCGGCATCGAGGAAACCGACAAGACCCACCACATCACCGCCGCCACACCCGCCAGATGTTCGGCCCACGCGCGCAGTAATTTGCGGTTCCCATTGCGGATCAAAGACCACTCCCCCCGGACAAACAGCGCCATCCCAAGTGCGGGTCCAAGAACGATCCGGCCCAACAGTGTATTGTTCATCAGCCAGACCCATCGCGTTGCCGCTGCTAACTGCGACCAGATCGCAGGGTCCAGATAGTTGGTTTCGGGATCATCATAGGGATCGGTTAGGTTGGAATCTTGGTGATGCGCCAGATGTGTGTCGCGGAACCGAGCGTAAGGGATCATCAAATTCGGCTGTATCCAGACCAGCGCCTCGTTCAGTGTCTGATTCTGAAACGGATGCCCATGCAGCACCTCATGGGACAGTGAGGAATGCAGCGCAACCGCCAGTGTGGTCGCAACAAATCCTAACGGCAGCCAAATCGCGCTGGCATAGGTGGTCCCGATAACCCAAAGACCTGTACATGCGATGATCAACGCAAATGTTGGCCATTCAATTGCGGCTCTCTCAGACATTGCGCCCCCAGGACACACTCGCCCAGACCCGCTCGTAGATCAGATATGTCCCCAACCCAATCAGACTATTGACCCCTGCCATGATGCCGCCTGTGACCAGAGAACCGGTAAAGATCAACCCGATCATCGACATAACTAAAAGCCCTATCAGGGTCCAAATGGTCGCCTTGACCAAACTACGTACGCGGGATTCCATGATGTTCCTTTTTGTACTCCCAACTGGAGTAACGAAAAACCATCATCCAGAGCAGTCTGAATACAGTTAACAAAATGCACCAACTGTGTCATTTGTCACCAGATGAAAGAAAATATCGACAAACGCGTCCGCGCTCAACAGTTCCGCGCCCGGCTTGGCCGCGCCATGACAGAGCAGGGCAGCACCCAAAGCGGGCTGGCGCGCGACATCGGCGTCGATCGCTCGACCATATCGCAACTGCTCAAAGGCGATGGTGCGCGTCTGCCAAATGCCCACGTGGTTGGCGCATGTGCCTTTGCACTTGGTGTCTCGGCTGACTGGTTGCTCAGCCTATCCGATCGCCCCGAAAGTGCCGCCGACCTGATGACAGCCAGCCTGTCCCTGACAGCTGCACCGCGCGCGCTGGTGGATCAGCAAATCTTTGATTGGCACCGCGAGGCTGCGGGGTACAAAATCCGTCACGTTCCCGCGGCTTTGCCGGACATGCTCAAGACTCAGGCTCTGCTGGAGTGGGAATATTCGCCGCATCTTGGACGAACCACCCGGCAGGCGATTGGCGCATCCGAAGATCGTCTGACCTGGATGCGATCGTCACAGTCAGATTACGAAATTGCCATGCCGCTTTTCGAATTGCACAGCTTTGCGCATGCTACGGGTTACTATCACGGTTTGCCACTCGACACCCGCCTTGAACAACTTGACCAGTTTGAGTCTCTGACACAGCAACTCTACCCGCGTCTGCGCATCTATCTTTTTGATGCCCGCAGACTTTACAGTGCGCCCGTCACTATCTTTGGACCCCTGCTTTGTGTTCTCTACGCAGGGGGGCATTACCTCGCGTTCCGTGACCGCGACCGAGTTGACACGCTGACGGGGCATTTTGACACATTGGTGCGCGAGGCGACGAACTCTGCGCGTGACCTGCCCACCTATCTGGCCATGTTGCGAGCTGAGGCGACGCGAGGATCGTAGCCTAATATCTTGATATATTAAACTTTTGGATCGGGATTGACGGTGTGACCGTCCACTGCGATCACTTGGCCGGATACCAATCGTGCGGCATCTGAGCCCAAAAACACAGCCATGTTCGCAATGTCGCTGGCCCCAACAAATGATCCCATTGAAGTTCCACTGGCATAGCCTGCGTAGACTTCGTCGCGCGTCATGCCTTTCGCTGCCGCCTCACGTTCGAGAACACCTTCTATTCGCGGGCCCTCGACCGCACCCGGACAGATCGCATTGGCGCGAATCCCAAACGGGCCCAGTTCCATCGCAAGGGTCTTCATCAGCCCAATCACGGCCCATTTGGCGGCGGCATAAGGCGCCCGATTTGGATAGCCGTACTGACCTGCAGTTGACGACGTGATCACAATCGCTGGCCTTCATCATCGGAGCCGCATATTTGGCAGCCAAAAAGGCCCCTTCCAGATTGACACTCACGCAGTTGCGCCAGTCTGCCAGTTCAATGTCTTCGACCAGCGCTGTTGGCCCGGCAACCCCGGCATTGGCGCACAAAACATCTAACCCTCCCGTGACCCTGATGATTTCGAACAGGGCCTTCATCATCGGAGCCGCATATTTGGCAGCCAAAAAGGCCCCTTCCAGATTGACACTCACGCAGTTGCGCCAGTCTGCCAGTTCAA
>RCNF010001315.1_pt1 | contig 21926 bp, 20 predicted proteins | sample 2041311 | NCBI WGS metagenome assembly RCNF01 (sample SAMN09708228, study PRJNA481090) | Marine sediment metagenome, whole genome shotgun sequencing project. | biome: marine sediment; feature: ocean; material: sediment; isolation source: Sewage treatment plant 2 marine sediment (STP2) ... | reverse complement strand
CCTACCAGCCAATAATAACAGCATCAATTTTACAATTGATGAAGAGGAATTTTTACTAAATGCGGAAGATTAGGATGAATTGTTTGCAGAAGAGGCATTAGGATATAGCTCTGACCAATTATCTTCTGAGCATCTTGATGAGACTATGAAAAATGTTGTAGAACTATCACAGAAAAATACATTAACATGATGTCGGTTGATAATGATTTTGTGCTGCATATGAATAAACAGCTGGAAAGTTTATTTGCTGAACAGAGAATTGAATGGGTGTTAGAGAATTTGCCGGGTGATTACATTGTAACGTCCAGTTTTGGTATCCAGGCAGCACTTATGTTACACATGACAACGCGTATCATGCCGGATATTAAAGTCGTGCTGATTGATACCGGATATTTGTTCAAGGAGACATATGATTTAGTCGATCGTTTAAATCTGAATTTACATGTCTATCGTAGTGATATTTCACCAGCCTGGCAAGAGCGTCGATATGGACAATTATGGAGCCAGGGACAATCCGGAATTGAGCAATACAATCGTATTACCAAGGTAGAACCCTTACAGCGTGCATTACGTGAAACGAATGCGGCATGCTGGTTTTCCGGTCTTCGCCGCCAGCAATCAAAAAGTCGTTCATCCTTGCCAGTTATGCAGATGAAAGATCATATATATAAAACGCATCCGATTATTGACTGGAGTAAACAAGATGTATATTACTACTTGAAGAAAAATAAATTACCTTATCACCCACTATGGGGAAAAGGCTATGTATCTCTCGGTGATACACATACTAGCCGTCCAATTGCTCCTGGTATGTCAGAGGAAGAGACCCGGTTTTATGGGCTGAAACGAGAATGCGGCATTCATGAATAAAGTGCATAATCAAAGTTCTATCTATAAACTTGCAGGCATAAATAACAGCATTAACTATATGCCTTTGGCAAAGAAATAGAGCTTGATATGATTTATTAACGTGGATGCTAAAACTGTCATTATTAACGCTCATTTGTTGAGCGTGAACAGGTTAAACAACACATTTAAAGCCTTCAGCGATTTTCATTAATAGCCTCTAGTGACTACTGCCAGTCATTAAATCATTCACGTAGATGTGCTTTTTTATGAAAAAGTATTTCTAGTCGTTTTTATTAGACAAAATGATGAACTTTCACCATAAATTGATGCCACTACTAATGACATGATTTGGTCTACAGCATATCGCCGCTATATGTGTTTACGTTCGACCGTGAAAATTGTCGCTACCTATTAAACTTATGCGTATTTCTATTTCAATAACACTCAATTAACAGGAGAAAAACATGGGCCAATGTTACAACTCAACAGTAATCGATGCGTCAGTGGATACGGTCTGGGAAATGATTAAAAACTTCCATGAACTCTCCTGGGGCGATAAAGTAGTTACAAAAGTTGATGCCGTTGGAGATACCCCTGGCACTGAAGTAGGAGCTAAACGAATTCTTAACGAAGCTTTCCATGAAACCCTGTTATCCATTGATAGCGATGGCTTTTCTTTTAGCTATAGCATTGATGATGGTCCCGGACCCGTAGCTAAGGATTCTGTTAGCAATTATGTAGGTAGAGTTTCTCTTTCACCGGTAACCGATTCTGGAAAAACATTTATCGAATGGGTATCTACCTATGAATCTGATTCTGATAGTGCTGTCGGTGATTTCTGTAACCCAATATATGCAGGTTTACTAAGCTCGCTTAAAGCTAAATTCTAAATTTAGAATATATCGCTTAGCTATATGTAACTCATCAACTATGGTCTGAAAGTCCATAGCTTGTTTTATAGCAAATAAAAATCGTTTCGCTGTAAAAACAGGTGGGTATTAAGCTAAATAATCGACTTTCTGGTTATATCAGCGTCAATGATTGGTTACAAGTGTGCTCCTTGAGCCCTCCTCCTTAATGTTTTCTTTAAATCATCAATAGCATAAAGAATTGTTTTTTCCCATGCCTTATCAGTGTTGCCACGAAAATTATAGGGACGCTTCAAAATTAACCGGCCAGTTTCCACATCCCTTATCTCAATAATGAACGATTGTATAAGAATACTGGTACGATAAATCCAGGGAACGATGACCTGCTTAGCACCTAGCTCTCTTGCTAAATCTAATTCACAGCCATTACATCTGTGCAGAAATTGCTGCTGTCCTTTTTGCTCGATAACAGCCATGGATTCTTTATCATCAATAACATCAAATACAGCTTGTTGTTTTAACTGTTGTCGAAATACCTTGCTGAATTTCTTCATAAGAAGCGCATCATTTTTCTGCAAATACTCAACCGATGTGTCCCCTAACATTTCAAAATCAAGCACAATGACCAGGGTAAGCTTGTTAACCACAGCGGTTAATTCTTTAGATAAGACTGGCTGCGTACTTACCAGTAAAATGAAGAAAATAAAATATTTTAATAACAAGGGGACGGCCAGATTTTTATTGTGCATGTTTAACAGACTACTTGTTTACTATAAATCGACCAAAGGCCCGACTACCTGCACCTGTTTTAATCACTGATACAACAGACAAAGAGTGGGTTTCAATAACTGAAAGACTTCCTTCTCCCCAGTTTGCTACTAGAAGTTTTTTACCATCTGCGGTGATATCTATACCCTCAGGCGTTTCACCACTGTCGATTTTACTGATTTCGATGTTTCTATCTAAATCAATAACAGAAATAGTTTCATCTTCCTGATTGGTCACATAAAGACGTTTGCCGGTCGGGTCAACAACCGCACAGTAAGGCCACTCCCCCACTGCAATATCAGCTATTTTTTTTAATCTATCAGTATCTATCACGGATACATCTGAGCTTTGAACATTCACCACATAAAGCCTGTCTCCAGAGGGTGATATTGCCAGGCCGAAAGGTGCTTTACCAACAGCTATCTCAAGTACAGCTTTATTTGTCGTTAAATTAATAGCTGTGACTGTATTGCTATCTCGGTTGGCAACATAGAGTCGCTGACGTTTACTATCTATTACCAGTCCTGCTGGAGATTTTCCAACCGATATTTCAGCCGTTATTTTCCCTTGATGAGTATCGATAACGTGGACTTTATGTGAATACCAGTCAGCCACATATACATGTTTTCCGTTTGTGCTACAGGCTATTCCAAGCGGCCCTTCACCAACAGTAATCTTGTTAACCACGGTATCTTTTAGTGCATCCAGGACAAAGATAGCCTTTTCTTCCGGACTACTTATAACAATCTTGTTTGTATTACCACAGACACTCACTCCGGCGGGATTAAGACCAACCAAAATGTTTGTAATTAACTGATTGTTCTCAAGATCAACAACGGATACATTATGTTCAAGTTGATTTGTTATGTAGGCATAAGGTGCTGCGGACGCCTGAGTTGGCATAACAGTTGCCAACAACAGGCATACAATACAAAATAAGGTTCGCAAGCTACCTACTATGACTAAATCTCCTTAATCGTCCTGCTGGTATAACCCCATCAGAACGTGCCTTGAGGTAAGCATATAGATTATCGATTTTTTTCATTATATTGGGGTTGTTTCCCCACGGAGGCATAACGCCCATCTGTCCCTGAAAACCATTCGCTACGCGGTCAAGAAAAAGATCATAGCTTATATCATCTTTAAGTTTTACTAGCAGGCTTGGTGCAATAGTACTACCGTTACCATACCGTGGCAAACCTGACACTGACTAAAGGCTCGAAAACCTTTGAGGAGAAATTTATCTATCTCACATGGTCTGCCTTCTACACATTGGATATGTGCCTGGTAGGCATTGTCTGGATCAAAACCTGCTTTTGATGTAGTCGCAACAACTGTAGCTCCGGAGGAAGGTGCTGTTGCAGAAGGTGTTGCTGCGGAAGGTTCCTGTTTTGCAGCCTGGTCACTGGATGCGGATTCAGTTTCACCCTTTTCCAGTAAATCCTTTAAATAATCAAGACCTTCCTGAAAAACACTTGTCATCGTAGTGGTCGCATCCTTATCACTCATACCTTCAGGTGTCGGCGGATTTAACATATAAGGGCGATAAAATTTACCTTTCCATGTCACTTTGCTGCCTTCCCCCTCCGCAACAACAGACAAAAAGCCGGTATAAGTATTTACCGGTAACACTTCTCTTTCGACTCTTCGCCCGGCAAACTCAAAGGTTTCCAAAACGCTCATATCTATAATTTTATATTTAAGCTTCATCTCATCATCATCACGCTTAATCAGCCATTCGGTGATTTTTTTATCTGGCGCTAAAGTGAGAATTCGTTTGAAGTGACCCTCCATTTCGGTAGACTGGATGGCCGGGTGCCATTTATGCAACCCTGAAAAATCCCCGACCAGCGCCCACACTTTGTCGACAGGAGCATTAATTACGACACTTTCAACAACTTGCTGCCTGGTCGGTCCATGAGCATAAAGCGGCAAAGAAAACAAACTACTCAAAATAGCGAAGATGAAAACTTTTCTCATATCTAGATACTCCATCGTATTTTTAATAATGTTTAAGGTGTACTCAGTACTTACTAACCCGAATGTTATTTAGCCGACATTCGGGTTAGTCATTATCTTTTTTAAGGCTAACTTTGCTTTTATTAGCAAGCAAAGGAATACCCGCATTAATTAAAATTTCATTTATTTCAGCGGATTTCTTTTGTAAAATAGTTTCAATCTGATTCTTCCAGTTTTCATTGCCATACCTTACTGCCGTTGAGATGAAAAAATCAAAACGAACACCGGGTTCTGAATTCAGCGGTAAAACCCGAATTTTTTTAGTATCAAGCCTGGAAAAATAGGCCGCAGTCGGCCCCCATACAATAGCGGCATCAATATTCCCGGAAATTAAGTCTTTAAACATGGGTTCACCGGGAAATTCATCAGGATCTCCAGACTGCGCTATATATGGTGCCATTTGTTCATATAGCGAATACCTGGAAAGCCATAAAGCGCCTGGACTACGCTCTGTAATACCAATTTTTAAATCGTTAATTTTTTCGGGTGAGAGCTTAACAAGATCATTGCCTTGTTTTAATTGTTTGAGTTTTCCTTGCGGCAAGGTTACTAATGCATAAGTGGAGTGCATATAAGGTATGGTTGCCCTGGCAAAATCAAATTCTTTTGGCACACCTATAACCAGATCGCAGCGATATTCTTCACTTCCCGGCTGTTTCTTTTTTAAAGTATTGCGGATAAAGCCCATGCGTTGAGGGAACCAGGTATATTCAACGGGTATATTTAATTCTTTTCCAATTAAAGCGGCAATCTGGTTTTCATACCCTGATTTATCCTTATGTGAAAAGGGCATGTAATTTGGATCTGCACATACTTTTAATTTTTTTCGTTCTGACGTATTTTCCGCAGCTGATAATACTGCCGTACTATTCATCATTAACAGCCCAAATAATAAACCTGGTAATTTTAGTCGTTTAGATGTCATCGTTGTAAATACCTTTATCTGAAGGGCTATTTAATGGGCAAAAAAATTGCCGAATTTACAGTCTCTGTACACTATTAAACTATGGTTAAAGCGAGAGTAAAAAATAGCATTTTTACTCCGGCATAGTCAATGCGCCCACAAGAACTGCAAATTCGACAAATATTTACTGCATTACTGCATTACTGCTTTACTGTTGTTTCTGCCACCTTCACATCCTTCTCTTCTGTCTCATTTTGAGAACCTTTAATGGCGCTGTCTGGTAATGCAAATACCGTTAGTACACCACCTAACTGGGTATATTGACTAAGTGCCTTATAAGCACCAACTGCGCCCAGGCCATCAGTATCGCCTTCAAGACCTGCTGCCATACCAATACCTGCCCAGCCACCGATACCGGATAGAACACCAACATATTGTTTACCCTTATATGTCCAGGTATTTACGTTACCGATAATGCCTGAGGGTGTTTTAAAGCGGTATAACTCTTTACCTGTCGATGCATCAACAGCTTTAAGATAACCTTCCAACGTTCCATAAAAAACAATATCACCAGCAGTCGCTAAAGCACCACTCCATACAGAGAACGGTTCAGTTATAGACCATTTTATTTTGCCGGCATCAGCATCCCATGCAATAAAGTTACCCAGATTAGAAGATCCATCTTTGGTTACTTTACCCGCTGGGAACATACTTAGTGTTGCACCAACATAAGGCTGGCCCGCTACATATTCAACTTCGAAAGGCTCATAATCCATACAAACATGGTTGGTTGGAACATAGAAAAGTCCCGTCTTGGGTGAAAAGGCTGCAGGTTGTTGATCTTTACTGCCTAATGCAGCAGGACAGATACCTTGCGTGTTTTCATCAACTCCGTTTTGATCAGTACTGTATTTAGCAACAACCACTGGTCGTCCTGTTTTCATGTCAACTTTAGTTGCCCAGTTAACCGCGGGATCAAACTTTTCAGCAACTAACACTTCACCAGTTACTCGGTTAAGCGTATAGCCAAAGCCATTACGGTCAAAGTGAACCAGTGCTTTAACGTTTTTACCTTTGACCTTAATATCCGCCAATATCATTTCATTGACGCCATCAAAATCCCACTCATCATGAGGCGTCATTTGATAGAACCATTTTGCCATGCCGGTATCAGCATCACGAGCCATGATTGTCATCGACCATTTATTATCGCCCGGTCTTGCCGAAGGATTCCAGGTACTCGGATTGCCTGAACCGTAGTAGACAAGGTTGGTATCAGGATCATAGGTAAACCAGCCCCAGGTTGTACCGCCACCAATTTTCCATTGGTCACCCTTCCAGGACTTTAAGCTGGAATCCTTACCAACAGGCTGTATGCCTTTATCAGTACCATTCCATGAGGTGGTTTTTGCAGGATCAACGCACATCTCATTATCTGGGCCTGTACTGTAACATTTCCATGCCTGGCTGCCGTCTTTGATATTGTAAGCAACCGCAAAACCGCGTACACCGAATTCACCACCACTGATTCCAGTGACAATTTTATCATTTATTACTACAGGGGCATTAGTATTGGTTTCCCCTTTCTTAGGATCACCGTTTTTAACACTCCAGATTTTTTTACCCGTCTTAGCGTCAAGAGCTACTAAGGTGGTATCTGCCTGTTGTAAAAATATTTTACCATCAGCATAAGCCAACCCACGAGATACCGTATCGCAACACATAACAGGAATGGTACTTACATCCTGTTTAGGCTCGTATTTCCAGATGATCGTCTTATCTGACTGATCTAATGCAAATACCTTATTAGGAAACGGTGTATGTATATACATAGCGTCACCAACGACCAGCGGTCCGCCTTCATGCCCACGCAAAACACCCGTGGAAAATGTCCAGTCTGGACGTAAATTAGCGACATTATCTTTATTGATTTGATTGAGTTGACTATAACGATTCCCTGCATAGTTGCCTCCCCATATACTCCAGTTATCGGGATCAGCCGTAGCTTTTGCTACAGATGAATTAGCACTAACCAGACCAGTAAATGTAATAAGCATTACCAGAATCGTTGTTTTCAGATATAAATAGGACTTCTTCATGCTAGCCTCCTATAGGATAGATGCATAGTATTAAAATTAAACTTCGCTTTGTGTTTCCCCAAATAGCAAATTAATAGACACTCCGCCCCCCTTTTTATACAGTTGGAAAGAAAATACCTCTTGCCATACCAGGTACTTGGCTATCATAATAGAATGAATGTTCAATTTTTGCAAATAAAGAATCCATCTTCTTGTCATAATTATCGTTTACATCATATTTTAAATATTGAACTAAGATTAAATGGACTGGGTCTAAAGTTAGTTTTTTGAGAAAAAATCGAATACTTTTGAGTACTTATAATTATGAATTTATCATGAAAAGATACATTTCTCCTTTATTAATACTACTTCCAGGCCTGTTTAGTGCATTTCAATCAGCAGCCACAGATACACTATTAAATTGCGAAGATATCGAAGCTGCAGTTGAAGTACAAAATGGCGTATTTGTACGCCCAGGTAACAATGGCATTATCTTTGAAGATAAGAATATAGCAAACATTGGATTTATTGTTGGAGAAGAAGCCATTGCAGTCATTGATACGGGAGGCAGTATCAATGAAGGCAAGCAACTTATCTGCCAGATAAGAAAAGTAAGCAAATTGCCCATACGTTATGTCATCAATACCCATGTACATCCAGATCATACATTGGGTAATAGTGCATTTGATGATGCCAATATTACCTTCGTTGGTCACCATAACCTGGCACATGCCATGGGAGTTCTTAGCAAAACCTACTTGCGTCGTTATAATGAAAAGACGGGTGAAAATATATCCGATGAAAGCATTATTCTTCCTCAGACTAAAGTCCTGGATGAATTAGAGATTGATCTGGGCAATCGAGCTATCACCTTAATTGCAACGCAAAGAGCACATACTAATAATGATCTCCTGGTACACGACCAAAAAACCGGAACATTATGGTTATCTGATCTACTTTTTCATAAACATATCCCTGTTATCGGAAAAAGTGGCAGTGTCGGTGGCTGGCTGGATGTTATCCAGAAACTCAAAAGCAAATCCATTAACAACATTATCCCGGGTCATGGACCACTAAAAATAAACTGGGATGAAGCCGCCAATGATCAGATTCGCTACCTTACGCAACTGCGTGATGATATTCGCAAAAATATAAGCACTGATGCGGATTTAACTGAAGCCATGGAGAGTATAGGATTAAATGAAGCGGCTAAATGGCAGATGTTCTCTCATTACCATAAACGCAATATTTCTTACATTTTCACAGAGCTCGAATGGGAATAGTAAAACTTTTAAAGAGGTTTAATATGAACTACGTCAACACACTTTTACTGATACTTTTAACGGCTTTTTTCAACCTGGCACTTGCTGCAAGCACTGAAATCCCTGATATAAGAGGACTTATAACCACCGCTGAGCAAAATGAGACATGGAATAATATACTCAAAGAATATTACTTTGCTGGCAAAACAATAACTGAATCAGATGAGCTATTTGATTTCACATTACCTTATCGAGCCGAGGACGGGGCGCTGGTTCCGATCAAAATTACGGCTAAAAAACCTCAGAGCAAAGAACACTTTATCAAATCATTCTGGATAATCATTGATAAAAACCCAAAACCACTTGCTGGCACCTTCCAGTTTTCACCCTTTAATGGAAAAGCAGATCTAGCCATGAGAATTCGTGTTGATGCATATAGTCCGGTTCGGGTTATTGCTGCAACCAATGATGAAAAATATTATATGGTAAGTCATTACGTTAAATCATCGGGTGGCTGTTCTGCCCCCGCTTCCACCGATGCTGCCACAGCATTGGCTCGCATGGGGAAAATTCGTTTAAAAATACCTGGCATCGAATCATTTGGACACCCCCTACAGACTCGACTTGCAATCAGCCATCCTAATACCAGTGGTTTACAAAAGGACCAGGTGACGACCTTATTTATTCCGCCACACTATATCTCTAAAATTGATGTTAAATTTGAAGGTGAGTCAATATTTAGTGCCGAGACCGATATTTCAATCAGCGAAAATCCAAACTTTAAATTCTACTTTGTGCCAACTAAACCGGGTATTTTGACGACAGTGGTAACAGATACCAAAGGTAATAAGTTTACGCAAAGCAAGAAGCTTGAGATTTCAACGAACTAAAGCAATGTTATTTTCTCCTCATTTCAGGCTGACAATAAATTCATACAAATGGGGAGCTAATCGCTGGCTAAAAATAGTATTGATACTGTTTTTTTCAATAGCCAGTGTCAGCACCAAGCCTGCTTGTGCTGACAACAATAAAGCTCAGCTAAGTAAAGGTATAAAAAATATTTCAGTACCTATATATTCGACAGAAACAAATAAAGAATTTGATGATGTGATAGAAGACCTGTTAATAGGCATTGCAGAGCATAATTTTCGTCTAAATCAACATGCTCGCATTGGTAAGGCTATTGCGAAAAGAAATAATATCTCCTTTCCACAGGCTACCGTTCTTCACTTTTGTAATCTAGACTATGCCAAACAGCTTTTAGAAATGGCTCCTGATTATCTATTAAGAATGCCATGCAGAGTATCAGTATGGCCAAAAAACGCTAAAAGCACTATCATCGAAGTATGGTTATTACCTGAGGATGATAAACGAACAGTAGAGTTTGCAAAAAAGATTAATGCAATTCTAATCGATATCGTTAGCTACGGAGCCAGCTGAATTATTGACAATAATCTTCTATGATAATAAAAGACATAAGCTAAGGAGCAAAATATGAGAAAAATTCTTTTAATTAGTGCCGCTTTTTTTAGTACAGGCGTTTTTAGCACTGGTATTTCTTTTGCAGATAACAGTTCTGAAGTGAAATCAGTTAATGATTACCCCACTCAAGCAAGAGTAGAATATGTATTCCAATGTATGCATAAATATGGCACAAAAAACAATTATGACACCATGTACGGTTGTGTTTGTGCCGTAGATAAGGTCGCTGAAACTATTCCATACAAAAACTTTGTAGCGACATCCACCCTCGCTGTTATGATTAATACGCCTGGTGAAAAAGGCGGAGTATTTCGTGATGCTCCCGGGGGAAGAAAAGCGATTAGAGAATTTAAAAAATTCATTGCCGATACAGAACAATCTTGTGGTTTAAGAAAAAAGGAGAAATCTTAAGTTACTCTTACTTTACATAATTGATAAAAGAATTTTAACAATAACTTTCTCGAAGCAGTAGCAAAGCCAACGGTTGTTTCATGCATCAAGAATACTCGAGCTAACGCAAGCTTACGCCGATTAGCTCGGTCCCCCTCCTGTTATTAACCGCTTTAAATGAGTGGTTATGAGTCAATCATTAGTTTCCAGAGGGCGTTCTTCCTCACCTCATAATGCTTTTAATATCAAAAAAACAATAGAGATGCCCTCGGAGTTGACCACGTAAAAGCATATGTGAAATTCTCTATATATAACGGTAGAGAAATAACTCGCTAAATTGAGAGTTATTTAAAGACCTCTTTTTTAAATCTTTTTTTTCGATTATAACTAATAACTTGACTATCTATTATTGCTTCGTGTTATATTAGCTCTTGACTATAATGAATGTTCATTCTATAAATGTAACCGACAATCAGTTTTTCCCTATATCTCATAAAAAGCTTAATTACACCACAGGAGAAACTATTCACATGAGTATTTTTACTAACCTGATTAAACTGCTAAAAGGAGAACCTACTATGAACATACACCCAGCCATGAATGATGGTTTAAAGCCAGCTTCTGAAAACTTTTCAGGAGGAACACTTACCTGTTTATGCTCGAATAACCCGGTCAAAGTAAAAATTGATGCGCAGACCGCACATAACCACGCCTGTGGCTGTACTCAGTGCTGGAAACCTGAAGGCGCTCTATTTTCTCAGGTGGCTGTTGTTAGTCGAGATGCCGTTAGTGTGATAGAAAATGAAGATAAGCTTGAAATTATTGATGCTAGCCAGGCTATACAGCGTCATGCCTGCAAGGAGTGTGGCGCACATATGTACGGACGAATAGAAGATAAAAGCCATCCTTTTTATGGGCTGGACTTTATTCACACAGAATTATCCGATGCGACTGGTTGGTCTCAACCGGAGTTTGCAGCATTTGTTTCTTCGGTAATTGAAACAGGCGTTAACCCTGATCAGATGGGTCCGATAAGAGATCGCCTGGCAGAACTTGGATTACCCGCATTTGATTGTTTATCACCACCGCTGATGGATGCAATCGCTACCCATACCGCTAAAGCATCAGGTGCATTGTCGTAAGCTATACAGTCTAACTATTAGTTAGTGTAAAGAGGCGTGTACTGTAGGATTGATTCATCACAGTACGCGCCCTGTTTTATTACTTACGAGTTTTAGGTCAACAAAATTCATCACTAAAAACTGGCAATATGGTAGTCACACAGACTTAATCTGATACATGACAAAATGTGTTTTATGATTAGTCTGATCATTTACTCTTAAAATGAATGAAGCGAAATACCCTAAAAGCAGACCCACAAGATTTTTTGGTTAACTTCTGAGTATGTGGTGATTTGAGTCTATCAATACAAATCACTTAAGGTCTTAATAGGGTCGTTCCAGAAGTTGAGCTAATAATTACAACCGTCTGCTTATGGAAGGTTCGAGCTTGTTGTTAGACTTTCTCTTTGATACGCTGTTTAGACAAAATCGCTTGGTAATTAATCAGCCAGACTCCCGTGGTAATGACACTACTTCACTATATTTACCTCCCTTCTCCCTTACTTTACAGCTCTTTTAAGTTTATCTATTCGTTATGCCCATTTATATGGGTTTCAAGAGTAAAAAAGTTATCCAGGTTATCGCTGAAGTCGGCGCGCAGGATACCCGATTCTTCAGGGTCGAAGGTAAAAGTGAAATTTGGGTTTTCACTGAGCGTGAAGCTAGTGTCTGCTTCTAACACAAGCTCCTGATTAAAAGTCACTTTAACATTGGTTACATAGTGTTCAGGTATAAACAAAGTGCTCAGCTGATCCTTTTGCATACCGGTATTATTCGGGTGCGAGACTACCAGTCTTAAGCTTCGTGAACGCCTGGCAATGTTGTGCTCAATCTGGTTAAAACGTACTTTTCCCATGCGCTTTTTATGCATCTCCTGATCGAGTCCAGGTGGTGCGGAACATCCTGCACCGGTTGATTTGACCCATTGTTTTGCCATATAAAGCTTGCCACTTGCCGTTTCAGCAACCGCTCTAATAAAGGTATAACCATTGACTCTTACACTTGTTTTCAGCTGTTCCATCACACGATTATTTGATAGTGTAAATAATCCTGCTAGCGGAGCCGGGTTTACATCAACAATCAGGTAAACCTTTTGAAAAGGGTCGGCTGAATTATTATAATTTTCTACAAGGTCAATCAGAACAGGAACCATCGCATCGTTTTCAGCCCTGCCAGGAGCTTGTATCAGAATACGATTATTTTCACTTTCGCTAATCGGTCTATCCAAAAAATACTGTTGCCTCAGTGCCAGCCACATATCATGGCTATCCTCCTGCGTATTGGCTCCACCGAAATTACTGAAATCTACAGGCGATTGTTTTGCTTTAACTGCGGCTTCAACTAATGCAGTAGGATAGGCAGGTTTTGTGAATTTGGCCGGTGAAATGGCCGGTGAATCGGCTATCGAATCAGCTATAGCACTGTTGCCTGTGAGCAAAATTGACCAGAGTATTACTCGGACTAAATCATGTATTTTATGCGTGAATAATAACAAGCTAAATCTCCCAATATTATTAACTGACTAAGATGGCGACAGTCGAACAGCGCAATACTTTACTTCAGCAATTTTTGCCAGCGGGTCAAGCGCGGCATTAGTCAGCACATTAGCTGCGGCTTCAAAATAACAAAATGGCATGAAAACTGTACCGGCAGGTGAGTTATCACTCAATCTAACTTTTGCCTGGAGCTGACCACGACGGGTTTGTAAGGTCAATAAATCATCCTCTTGCAATCCAATTTGCAATGCATCTCGTACATTTACCGAGATCCAGGGCTCTGGCTCTAATGAGTCCAGCACTGTTGCACGACGCGTCATACTGCCGGTGTGCCAATGCTCTAATTGTCGTCCGGTTATTAAAATAAAAGGATAGTCTTCATCGGGTTGCTCATCAGGCGGCACAATATCGGCGGGTACCAGTGTTGCTCGTCCCGTTGATGTTGGATAGCCATCTTTAAATATTACCGGCTCACCGGGATCCCCTTCTTCATGGCAAGGATAGGTAACACTTTCACGCTCTAAACGTGACCATGTCATTCCTGCGATTGAATCCATCGCCAGGCGCATTTCATTGAAAATTTCCTCTGGTCCTGAATAATTCCAGTCAAGACCTAAGCGCCTGGCCATTTCATGGATAATCCACCAGTCCTGTTGCGCATCACCCGGCGGTGTGACCGCCTGGCGCCCCATTTGTACAGTACGGTCGGAATTGATATAGGTGCCCGTTTTCTCAGCGTTTGCTGAAGCTGGCAAGACAACATCAGCATAAAATGCTGTTTCTGTGAGGAATATATCCTGTACCACCAGATGTTCCAGCCTGGCCAGAGCGGTTCGTGCATGCAGGACATCAGGGTCAGACATGGCAGGGTTTTCGCCTTCAATATACATGCCCTTAATCAAACCATCGTAGGCATGATTCATCATCTCAACGGTGGTCAAACCTGCTTTATTGTCCAAACTATCAACATCCCATAATTGAGTAAACCGTTTTTGTACCGCAGGGTCATTCACTGGCTGATAATCGGGGAAAACCATTGGAATCAATCCGACATCGGATGCGCCTTGTACATTATTTTGCCCACGCAGAGGATGAAGCCCGGTTCCAGGGCGACCAATTTGTCCTGTAATCATGCATAAAGAAATCAGGCAACGTGCATTGTCCGTGCCATGAACATGTTGCGATATACCCATGCCCCATAGAATCATGGCGCTGTTAGCGGTTGCATAAAGACGTGCAGTTTGACGAATCTGTTCTGCCGTCACACCACAAATATCTTCCATTGCCTCAGGTGTATATGGCTGTAAATGCATGCTGAGCTTGTCATATTGCTCGGTATAAGAATCTATATAATCCTGGTCCACAAGTCCTTCTGTTACGATGACATTCATCATGGCATTGAGCAAGGCAACGTCAGAGGCTGGTTTGAATTGCACAACATGAGTGGCATGCCGGTCAAGCTCAGAACCCTGGGGGTTCATCATAATGAGCCTGGTGCCGCGTTTAATCGCATTTTTCATCCATGTTGCACCCACAGGATGATTGATTGCCGGGTTGGCACCGATAATAATGATGACATCAGAATGACTGACATCAGCCATTGGATTTGATACTGCCCCCGAACCAAGGCCTTCCAGTAGCGCTGCTACCGAAGAGGCATGGCACAGGCGAGTACAGTGATCAACATTATTGGTGCCAAAGCCCAGGCGGACGAGTTTCTGAAATAAATACGCTTCTTCACTACTACCTTTGGCAGAACCTAAACCGGCCAGTGCATACTTGCCTTCATTTTTAATTATTTTTGTTAAACCCTGTGCAGCAAAGTCAAGTGCTTCATCCCAGCTAGCTTCACGAAATATTGCCAGTGGATTGGCCGGGTCAAAATCCAGATCTGCAGATTTTGCTACATCATTACGGCGAATCAATGGTTTTGTTAAACGTTCAGGGTGGTTGACATAGTCAAAACCGAAGCGCCCTTTTACGCAAAGACGGCCTTTATTTGCCGGACCGTTACGGCCTTTCACATAAAGGATTTTATTGTCTTTAACATGATAGCTAAGCAGACAGCCGACACCACAATAGGGGCAAACGGAATCTACGGTTTTATCTGGCTCAATCAGGCCAACGCCACCCGCTGGCATGAGCGCACCTGTTGGACAGGCCTGTACACATTCACCACAGGCCACACAGGCACTCTTTCCCATAGCGTCATCAAAGTCAAAAACAATTTTGCTTTGAGAGCCGCGATTGGCAAGCCCGATGATGTCATTGACCTGAATATCACGGCAGGCACGTAAACAGCGAGTACAGTGAATACAGGCATCCAGGTTTACCGTCATCGCTGGATGGGATTCATCCCTGGCTACTTTATTGGTTCGAGACTCAAAGCGTGAGCTCTTAATGTCCAGTTTATCTGCCCATTGCTGTAATTCATTATCAGGCGTGTAGATTTCTTCTGGCATATCGGATTGCAATAATTCCAATACCATTTTCTGTGCCTTTATGGCGCGATCATTATTGCTATGAACCTTCATATCCGCGCCTGGTCGGCGACAGCAGGATGGCGCAAGAACACGCTCGCCTTCAATCTCTACCATGCAGGCACGACAGTTTCCAGATTCACCATAACTATCCTGGTAGCATAAATGAGGAATTTCTACGCCATGCCGTTGTGCGGCTTTAAATATGGTTTCATCTTCTTTGGCGGTTATCGTTTCGCCGTTCAGGCTGAACTTGATACTCATCACTTAGACCCCTCAATTTCTTCAGGGAAGTACCTGATCACACAATCCATCGGGTTTGGCGCCGCCTGGCCCAGTCCACAAATAGACGCATCTCGCATAACGCTCGATAAGTCCTGCATCAGCTGTACATCCCATACCTTCTGTTGCATCAGCCTGACGGCTTTTGCTGTACCTACCCGGCAGGGTGTGCATTGACCACAGGACTCATGCTCAAAAAATTGCATGGCATTGAGTGCGATTTGTCGTGCTGAGTCCGCCTCTGAAAATACGATTACAGCTGCAGAACCAATGAAGCAGCCGTGCTCATTTAAGGTATCAAAATCAAGTGGCATATTTGCCATACTCGCGGGCAAAATACCACCAGAAGCACCACCGGGCAGATAGCCATACAGTTTATGACCGTGCTGCATGCCACCACAGTATTCATCGACCAGCTCCTGCAAAGTTATACCGGCGGGTGCCAGGTGCACTCCCGGTTTATTGACACGGCCACTGACAGAAAATGAGCGTAAGCCCTTGCGACCATGGCGACCTTGCGAGGTAAACCAGTCCGAGCCTTTTGCTAGCATGTCGCGCAGCCAAAATAGTGTTTCCATATTATGCACTAGCGTGGGCCTGCCAAACACGCCAATCTCGGCCACATAGGGCGGACGCAGACGCGGCATGCCCTTCAATGGATTCAATCATTGCCGATTCTTCACCGCAAATATAAGCACCGGCACCACGACGCAGATGAATTTCAGGCAACTTGTATGGTGGCTTGGCGCGTAGTTTCTTCAATTCTGTTTGCAGCATTTCATAGCAGGCTGGGTATTCATCACGAAGATAAATATAGATAACATCAATGCCAACTGTTAACGCCGCAATCAGCATGCCTTCTATAAAACGACATGGGTCAGTTTCCAGGTAATGCAGGTCTTTAAAGGTGCCAGGTTCACCTTCATCGATATTCACCGCCATTGTCCGTGGTGCCGATTGGGCACTCACAATGCGCCATTTTTGACCGACAGGAAAACCCGCTCCACCGAGTCCTCTCAGATTAGACGATTCCAGTTCACTGATAATGTGTTCTTTCTGTTTATCATCAAAGTCCTTTTGAAGCTGGCTAATAAAAGCATAATCAGCCGGATCCTGTCGTTCCGCATCGGTACTCGCAGCTGGAAGTATTGCCTCATAGGTTTTGCTGGAAATGACTGCTTCGATTTTTTCATAGCTAGCAAATTCAACGGGATTTTTACCGACAACAGCGACAGGTGCTTTATCACAACGCCCGACACAGGGTACGCGTTGAATTCTTAGCCTATTATTAATATCGTTATTGTCACTTTCCAGGCGCTTAATTAATTCATCGGCGCCCTTCATCTGGCAGGTGATGGAATCACATACCCGGATAGTCAATTCCGGCGGAGCGGTTTCGTTTTCATCAATGACATCAAAATGGTGATAAAAACTGGCTACCTCATAGACTTCTACCACAGAAATTTTCATTAAATCAGCTAATGCCGTTAAATGATTAGCTGATAAATGCTTAAACTTATCCTGGATTAGATGCAAATACTCGATTAATAAATCACGCTGCAGTGTTTGTTTACCCAGCAGATCAGACAAGGTCTGCAGCGATTGGCCATCAGCTCTACGACCTCTTGAAAAATACTTACGTTTGTTTTTTCTAGAACCTTTCATAGTTGCCGTTCGTAGAACAAAATTCCACGCCTCTTATAAGTCACCGTTTCAGAATGAGCCTCACATTAATTCTTCAACGCTTTAGCATGATAGGCAATATGCTCACCTATAAATGTTGCTATAAAATGATAGCTGTGGTCATAGCCTTCCTGCAGCCGGATTGTTACTGCTTGTCCTGCTTTATCACAGGCGGCCTGGAAATTTTCTGGTAACAGCTGTTTCTCATCATAAAATTCATCAGCCAGGCCCTGATCGATTAAAATATCAGTAACTTTTGCTCCCGATTCAACCAGTGCTGTGGCATCATAGGCCTGCCATGATTTAGTATCATCACTTAAATAAGCAGTAAAACAACCTTTACCCCAACCACAGTTAATGGGGTTACAAATGGGTGAAAATGCTGACACTGATCGATAGGCGTCCGGGTTTTTAAGTGCACAAATTAATGCACCATGGCCACCCATGGAGTGTCCAGAAACCGATTTGACACCTGGAATTAACGGCAGATTAGCTTCTACTAATGCAGGTAATTCTTTCGTCACATAGTCATACATTTGATAATGCTCAGACCAGGGAGCTTGCACAGCATTAACATAAAATCCTGCGCCTTTACCCAGGTCATAGCGCTCTGGTTCATCAGCCACATCATCGCCACGCGGACTCGTATCAGGGAATACTAATGCAATACCCTGCTCTGCTGCATAACGTTGTGCGCCGGCTTTTGTACGCACATTATCGTCAGTACAGGTCAAACCAGATAACCAGTACAAAGCAGGAACATTGCCTTTTTCTGCCTGTGGCGGCAGATAAACCGAAAAGGTCATTTCACAATTCAGTACGCTGGATTTATGTGTGTAGCGATTTAATAAACCACCAAATTCTTTAATGCTTTCTATTTGTTGAATAGTCATTGTTTTCCCAAAAATATTTAAACGACATAATGTGTTACTGTTTCAACACATCCCCCTTTTTACCTAACTTCACCATAGGCTGTGTACTTTATTACGCTTACCTGAGCGGCAAGTTGTTATACAGATAGAATGTAACTACTTGCAGAATACGTGTTTAGGGCCTTACTTAAAAGATAATGACTGAACGAATACTTTCGCCACTATGCATTAAGTCAAATGCTCTGTTGATGTCTTCCAAAGGCATGGTATGTGTTACAAAGCCATCCAGTTCAATATCCCCTGCCATGTAACGATCAACATAGCCTGGTAGTTCTGTGCGACCTTTTACGCCACCAAATGCTGACCCCTTCCAGGTGCGACCAACTACAAGGTTAAACGGACGTGTTGAAATCTCCTGACCCGCACCGGCTACACCGATCACCGTAGAAACACCCCAACCCATGTGTGTACACTCCAGTGCATCACGCATAACATGAATATTACCAATACATTCAAAGGAGTAATCAGGGCCGCCGTTAAAGGTATCCTGCATGTATTCAACAAATGAGCCTTCAAGATCCTTGGGATTAACAAAATCTGTAGCCCCCAGTTGTTTAGCAAACTCAAACTTATCAGGGTTAATATCGATACCGATAATGCGCTCTGCCCCCGCCATTACAGCACCCTGAATACATGCCAGGCCAATGCCACCCAGGCCAAAGACAGCTACTGTTGAACCTGGCTCTACCTTGGCAGTATTGAGTACTGCGCCAATTCCCGTGGTCACGCCACAGCCCAACAGGCATACTTTATCAAGTGGTGCAGCCTTATTAATTTTCGCTAATGCGATTTCTGGGACTACGGTGTATTCAGAAAAAGTTGAACAGCCCATATAGTGGTAAATGTCCTTACCACCCTGGGAGAACCGGCGTGTGCCATCAGGCATATAACCCGTCCAGATAGTTGGAGCGATAGTCTGACAAAGGTTAGACTTGGTTGAATTACAATATTCACAATCCCCACACTCGGCGATATACAGTGGAATAACATGGTCGCCAACTTTTAAATCTTTAATACCGGGCCCCAGTTCAACCACTTCACAGCCACCTTCATGGCCTAAAATACAGGGGAAAGAACCTTCTGGATCATCACCCGACAGGGTAAACGCGTCAGTATGACAAACCCCTGAAGCGATAACTTTTAATAATACCTCGCCCTCCTTAGGGCCCATAACGTCTACTTCTTCGATAGATAAGGGCTTCTTTGCCTCCCATGCCACGGCTGCTTTTGCTTTCATTTTTTCTCCTCCTCATACAGTTTTGAGTGTTTTTTATTAGGCCAGTCAGCCTGGAAAGGTTAGTTCGACAGGCGATTTATTGCTACCAATGTAAATTATAAACGAAAAATAGAATGAATGTTCACTTTTGTTATAAGTTTGTGCTAGAATTGTATTTCCAGAATAAAACAGGAGATAAAGTGGAATAGAGATTCCTTATTTACACTCCGGTAGCGCCTAAAATAATAGGCGGATATTGTTAAGCAAGCGGGCATGATCAGGGAGTTGACGAAAATTCCCTTATGACATCTTGCTTTACCTCAAGATTTTTATTTTTTGTGGTGCACTACAATAGGATCGCTAAAACACTTATCGATAAAAACTTAACCTTTAAATAAAAGAGCATGCCATACCTAAACACACTCCCCCCTTCCCCTGAGCCCATTGACTGTAAAATATTAACGGCTGCATTAGACCTTTTTGTTGATAAAGGCTATCACAATGTATCCATTCACGAGGTTCAAAAACAGGCAGATGTTAGTATTGGCTCAATCTACAAACATTTTGGCGGAAAAGAAGGTATAGCGCAGGCGCTTTATAAACACATACTCAATGAAGTTGATGTGATGATCGATCGCATAACAAAGGATGTTCACTCACCCATTGATCAACTCGAGGAGATTATTAAGCAACTATTCGAGCATACAGAGACTCATAAAAAAATAATCGCCTTCATCTTTCATTCTAAGCATGCAGATTTTTTAGCCGACCAACCGTTAATATGTGACGCTGCACCTTTTGTAAAACTTAGAAATATTACTGCTCAAGCCATTAACAACGGTGAGCTTAAAGATATCGAGACAGCGGTAGCCACTTCAATAATTATGGGTGGAGCTATAAGGATGATTCAATTACGACTGGACGGTTTAATAGAAAAACCTCTGGTTGATTATATTGACGTGCTCCTGGAAAGCTTATGGAATGGAATAAAAGCCAGGCCAAAACATTAATATGCAGCCCCCCTGCAACATTCCAGCAGGCTGTCGCACTAGCTACCTTCTATTTTAATCACACCAGATATTTTAGCTTTTCTATTAGCCCACGAAATGTTTATTTATCGATAAAACACTTCAGAGTAAGAGGTAATGATGGGAAACACGTTATTAGTCAGTCATTTCAACAGCATTGGCTCGTTTATTAAAATGAGCAGAGCTTTCCTTGTTTATGCATTGCTACTAGTAAACACACAGCTGTTTGCAGAAGAAGGCTATTCAGAAGTCAATAACGCCTTATTTGATAGTCCCCACATGCAAAATATTAAAGTGCCTGGAAGCTTGAGCTATCAGTATAAAAAAACAGCTACTAACGAACAAGCAAAAGAAGATAGCGTAACCGTGAATATCACAAACATCAGTGATGCTGGACGTACTGATCAGGCATATGATTTTTTCACCGGAGAAAATAAGCTACCCTATCAAAATCGCACAAAATTATCAGGCAATGCAATATTCATGCTGTTTCTTGAACGGGATGTGCATGAGTTAGAACGACAAACCAGCGGTTCATGGCGGCATTTTCAGCGCCGTATACGCTGGGCGATGGCAGCAGAGGCAGCAAAAAAAGAAGTGCTGATTAGCTACCAGGGTAAAGAGTTAAATGGCACTAAATATATTATTCAGCCTTATGCCGATGATGAAAAAAGTGCGCGTTATGGGGCGCATGCAAATAAATATTATACTTTCACGCTATCAGATGGCATTCCGGGCACGATTTATGAAGTACGCAGCTTCGTTCCTAAAACGGAAACCTGGCAGGAAGGTGATGCATTAATAACCGATGAACGTATAACATTCACTGATTTTACGCCAAACCCAGTAAATTAAAAGACACTGGCTATGCATGAAAATAGCTAAGGGGTACAGATGTAGTCTGTTACACAAACGATACTGGCGACTTAATCAGCGTTTCCTTTACACCACATACATGCATGTAACTCTCTGTTTTATGAGTTAAGGGCACCTCTATTAATTGCTTGTGCCCTCTGGCTTTACGGCCAGTTCAGAATCAAGGCGCGCTTTTGAAGCCATGCTTATTG
>RCNF010000394.1_pt1 | contig 21948 bp, 23 predicted proteins | sample 2041311 | NCBI WGS metagenome assembly RCNF01 (sample SAMN09708228, study PRJNA481090) | Marine sediment metagenome, whole genome shotgun sequencing project. | biome: marine sediment; feature: ocean; material: sediment; isolation source: Sewage treatment plant 2 marine sediment (STP2) ... | reverse complement strand
GCATCAAAAGGCAGGCAGAAAGTTCGGTCGCAACACCAGCCATCGCCGAGCCATGTTCAGGAACATGGCGGGCAATCTGGTTTTGCACGAGCAAATCAAGACGACCGACGCGAAAGCCAAGGAGCTCCGGCGGATCGCTGAGCGTTTGCTCACCAAGGCCATTCGGCTCGGTGACGACCTCACAGTCGACGTTGCGAAGTTGAAAGACGAGGGCGAACGCGCGCGCATCCTGTCTCGGCGCCTTCACGCGCGCCGCCAGGTGGCCCGCTTTCTTCCGAAGCAGCTCGTCAAGACCAACCCCGACGGCACCGTCGAGGAGGTGGACCTCATCCACAAGCTCTTCACCGAGCTTGCGCCCCGCTACCTGGAACGAGCCAAGGCGGACAAGGGCGGCGGCTACACCCGGGTCATCAAGGTCAATCATCGGCGCGGAGACAATGCGCCGATGTCGCTGATCGAGTTCATCGACTAGTTAGCGCCGGGCGCTTTGGCGGTCGACTCTTTCCTTGGTCGGGAACCGGATGACCATGAGGATCCAGGCGACCGCGAAGAACGGCACGACGACCATCGATGGCGCTCCGAGGAAACCGAGGACGAGACCGAAGATCGCGACGCTTTCCGCAAGTGCTAGCGCGACGATGAGGGTCGTCAGATAGCCGCCATTGGCAGGGCTCGGCGAGGCCTCGTTCGAAGACCGCGTGAACATCATCCGCGGTGCCACCAGGCTTGCCCCTCCCGTCGTCACCGCAATGAAAGCGAGCGGGTAGACGAGCATCTGCCAACTACCGCCGGTCTGGACCTCACCGACCTCGAGAGCCAAGACGTAGATCAGCGTCGACGCGAAGAGCGCAGCCCAGAGTATACGGGGAACGAAAAGCGAATCCTTCATGATTTCATGATGGCATTGCGGTTGCTTGCTACCAAGTAGGGAAGACGGCGCCTAGCAGCCGCCCGCGACTGCGGAGCCCCGAAGAGGGACGCCGCCCTGGACGCAGATCATCGGCCAGTAGTCCGGGCGGTCCTTTGCGAACCTCGTAGTACCGCTGTCCACGTTCAGGCTGCGACGACGGGCAGCTGGGCGGGCTTCGCTGTTTTCTGAAGGTAGAACTGCTTGCAGTACCGTCTGTACTCGCCGATTGGTCCGTCGCCTTCGGCGAGGATGGGCTTCTCGACGTAGCGCTTGGTCTCCCAAATCGGAGCGTCCTGGCCGACCTCTCGATTCAGGCCCCACGTGGCTGCGCTCCGGACCATGTGCGCCATTGGTCTCACGCCGACCTGCTTCACCGACGATGCGGTGCGCAGGATGATCTTGCCCTGGTCGACTGGGCTCGACATGACCAGCAGATTGATCTCGATACCGAAGCGTTCGATGCTCACGCGGACCAGAGAGTATCCGAGCCCGTGGACCTCGACGCGAAACTTGGCGACGAAGCTGAGCTTGCTGCCGAGCGGATATTGGATTCCGTAGGCCCCTTTCAACAGATGGCCGTCGACCTGGAGGTCCCCTTCGGTCCAGGCGCCGCCGAAGCCGTGAACTTGAACGAAGTGACCGATGTCGACGCTGTTCTCACTCGTCTCTTGAGGGTGGCTGTTCACTTCCATCGTCCGAGTGCTGAAACCCGTCCAGCCTTCGGCGGGGCCCGGCAAGACGGGGACTTCCCAATCTGGCTGCTTTCCTTCGGGGTGGTACCAGGCGAAAATGTACCCGTTGTGCTCGCGCACCGGCCACGTCGAGAGTTTGGCCTTGCGGGGAACTCCCTTGCCGTAGGCGGTCTTCACGCAGCGGCCGTCACCCGCGAATTCGAAGCCGTGAAATGCACACCGGAGGTTTTCGCCGTCTACTTTGCCTGCGCCCAGGTGCGCGCCCAGGTGGGGACAATATGCGCCTGCAAGGCGCGCTTCGCCGGACTCGGTTCGGTAGAGAATGAGCTCCTCGCCAAAATACTTCAGCGGCAGAATTTGGCCCGCGCGAACCTCTTTCGAGGTGGCGACCGTGTACCAACCAAGAGGAATCCCTGGAAAACGATAGTTCTCGACCACGCTGACTCTCCAACCGAAGGCTCTTTCCGACCCTTCTCGCCGGAGAATGTAGGCCCATCCCCGTTTGTGGGCCCAGAAAGCGGCCGAACGGTGCCCAAGGCAGGGTGAACGGTCGTCGACCAGGGACGAACGGCGTCCTCTCCGGGCACGAGCGCGAAAATGCCTTGTTCCGCCGGTACTTCCGACCCTTCGCGCAGGCCGCCGATCTCTTTACAAGGCTCGCGAAGGCGATATTAACGCCTCTGTGATCGCACGTTTGTTAGGTCTGCCGGACACACCCGGCGTGATGTTTCTCGTCTTCGCCGGCGGCGGGATGCTCTACTTTTTTTCGATCGCCTCGGTGGCGTACTTTCTCTACTTCAAGAAGTTCAAGGATCGCTTTCACCCGAACTACGAGCTCGATCGCAAAGAGATGAAGTCTGCGATCAAATGGGTCGTGATCGGAATCATCGGAAACGGCGTCCTGATGCTCCCGATTCACCTGCTCATCGCGAAGAACTACTCGAAGATGTACTACGACGTCAGCGACCACGGCTGGGGTTGGATGTTCGCGCAGATCATTCTGCTGCTCGTCTTCACCGAGACGCTGATCTACTGGACGCACTACGCGTTTCACCGGGTCCCCTGGCTCTGGAAGTACGTTCACGAACGCCACCACAAGTACAGGGTGCCGCAGCCCTATTCGGCGTTGTCCTTCAATCCGATGGACTCGTTTCTGCAAGCGGTTCCACACCACATTGCGGCGTTTTTCTTTCCGGTTCACGCGGTCGTCTACGTTGCCTCGGTGACCTTCGTGACGCTCTGGGCGGTCTGCATTCACGATCGCGTGAGCTTCTTCCGCTGGCCCTGGCTCAACTACACCGACCACCATACGCTCCACCACTGGTACAGCGACTTCAATCTCGGTCAGTACTTCACGTTCTGGGATCGCCTCGTCGGCACTTACCGAAGCCCGAAGGTCGACTACGAAGATGTACCCGAAGGCATCATCTATCGGCCGAAGAGCGCGCGCCCGATTTCGACGGCACCCTCCGCGCTCGGTGGACGCTCCGCCAACCCCCCGCTCGTCAGCGGGTGATGCGGAAGTCGGTGTACTCGCCCGTGTAGCTTCGCCAGCGGACGTCGACCCCGTCGACTCTTGCCGTCGAAGGGCCGGCGTGAGCCCAAGACAAGAAGTCTTTCACGTCATCCTCTTCGCCCTCGGCGACGATTTCGACCGAGCCGTCGCCGCGGTTCTTCACCCAGCCGCTCAAGCCGTGTTGCCTCGCTTCGCGCTGTGCGGTGGCCCGAAAGTACACGCCCTGCACGCGACCGCGGACGACGAGGTGAATTCGCTTCTGGCCCATCGCTCAGTTATTGCCCATCGGCTCGGCGCCGCAAACCTCAACCGTACCGCACGCCCAAGACGTGGAAGTACCCGAAAACCAGGAGCTTTCCGACATGGCTGCCGATCGACCCACCCGCCTCGGCCGCAAGGCCCTTGGCGAAGGCGAAGGCTTCCGCCGCGTGCACCGCCAAGAGGCCCAAGAACAGCATTTGGCCGATCCCTGCCTGCGGCACGGACGCTGGTGCGAGGAACGAAAGAACGCCCCAGGCCCATCCGATGAGCACGAAGACTTTACCGGCCGCGATTGCGAGCTTCATGTGCGGAGCATACTCAATCGGGGAGTTTCATGACACCTGGAAGCGGCTCGCTTGGCGCGCCTGGCGGGGCGGGGATATTCAGCAGCGCAGCGAGCGTCGTGGCAACTCGCAGCGCGTCTTGTGTTTCTTCGCTCGTGCGGCGCTCGATGGCGGTGCCCCACATCAGGACGGGCACGCGGCGGTCGTAGTCCCACGGGGTCCCGTGGTTCGTGCCGCCAATCTCAGAAAGGGCGTCGAACCAACCCGGCTCGGTAACGAGGTAGAGATCGCCCGGTGGGTCGTCCGGGAGAGTCGCGCCGATCAGCCGCTCGATGTTCTTCCCGCTCGTTCGCAGCTCGGCGGCGTTTCGCGCGTCGTAGACAGCCCGGACCCCTTCGATTTCAGGCATGGCCTTGCGCAGCGCTCTGCTGAGCTCTTCGTGCCGCGCTTTGCCGTCCGCTGTGTAGGTGAACAAAGGCGCAACATAACCGGCGATCCAGTCGCCTTCACCAAGGGCTGAGTCGGCGGCCCGCTCTGCGGCTTCGGTCAGCGCGATGCCTCGAAGTCGTCCTCCTCCCCTGCCTTCCGCGTTCGCTCGCTCTGGCAACTCGGCGACCCCGTGGTCAGCCGTGAGGACGAAAGCAACGGGACCGCGCGCCTCGAGAAGCTTTGCGAACCGCGTCAGAGCACGGTCGATTCGCTGCAAGTTATCCGCGTATTCCCAGGACTGCGCACCCCAAACGTGCCCCACGATATCGGTACCCGAGATTCCCAGCGCGAGGAAATCCGGCACATCGTCGATCCCCATTTGATTGGCCTTCACAACCGCGTAAGCCGCCGCCATCAGGTACTCGCTCGAGTCCGGGGTCCCGGCAAAGGCGTACCAGGGGTCGGGCGCCTCCCGCGGGTCGTGCGGGAAGGTCGGATACATCTCGCCGGGTGCAGCGTCGGGGCCGAGCTGCGACTCGAGCCGATTTGGATCGCCCGGTTCCCAAGTTTGAAGCAAAGGCTCGACGGGATTGGCCTTGTTGAAATCGCGCAGCCACTCTGGGAGCGATTTCTTTGGCGCGTAGTAGCTCGATGTCGTCATCGAGCGCGCGACGGCGTCGTAGAAGACCACGGCGTTGGGCGACTTGCCAACCGGCAGCGCTGCGGAGCGGCCCTTCATTGAGATGCCCACGATCTGCGCTTTCGCATCGCTCTCGCGGTGCAAGATGTCCGCGACGGTCTCCGCGCGAAGCTGCGATGGGCTCACGTAACGGTTCGGGTTCCCGAGAACCGCGTGTGTTCTGTCGTCGACCGTACGACGCGACCCCAGCTCCGGGTCGTAGACGGCGTTTGCGACGATCCCGTGGACCGCCGGCGAGACTCCGGTCGTGAGCGACGCATGCCCGGGCGCCGTCTGGGTCGATGCATACGGGAGCTCAGCCATGTGGGCCGCGCCATCTTCATAGGCGCGGCGAATCACACTGTCGCTCGGAAGGAGCAGCAATTGTTCGTCGAGGACCCAGGAGCCGAGCTGATCCATCACGATCAACACCACGAGCTTTGGGGCTACGGAAGCCTGGGAAGCCGGCCTTGTCGGCGTGTACGTCTTTTCGGCGGTCGGCTCTAATAGCGGTGCGGTGGTCGCGCAACCGCTCACGAAAATCGTCGCGACCGCGAGCGATATCGCAAGGACGAATCCTGCGGTTGCCTTCGGTCTCATCGTCACCCGCGCAACTTAACTTGGCAAAAGGCTTGCCGCTAGGCGCAAGAACCTTGGTGGCTTGAACCTTGGGGGTGGTCGGCGCTAGAGCTATTGTCCGACATGAGCCGACGGTCACAAAGCATCCATGCCAAAGCCCGCATCGCCCGAGGATGGTCAATCGGCCTCTACATCGCCGGGGTGGCAGCCTTGGGCGCCGGGCTGCTCGTGGGCGGAATCGTCGCCGCGGCGACTGGGACGGGTGCAGGTCTCGCCGTTGCCGCAGTGATCGCCGGCGGCGGTGTTGCAACCGGAGGCTTGAGTCTTTGGGAGAGTCGTCGCTTCAGCCAGCGCGCAAAGCGGCTCGGAAGCACGATTTCCGAGCAGCGCCTCTTTGCCTTGGCGGAGAAACGGGGCGGCACCTTACGCGTCATCGACGTGGCCAATGGCCTGAGTCTCATCAGCTCGGAGGCCGAAGCGCTTCTCGACCAACTCGTCGACGAAGTGCGCGTCTCGATGCGCGTGACCGACGAAGGCGAGATCCACTACGTCTTTCGGGAGATCGCCGATACCCCCGGCCCGCGTGTCCGGGTGGAGGTCGCCGAGGGGGATGGCGTCGCAGAAACCGAGCCGGTCGCGACCAAGAGCAAGAAGTACCTAACCGATTGATATGACAAAGCTATTTGGCAAAGAGACTTGCGAATTGGGCTCTCCGGCCCGATGATTTGCCGTTCGAGGCCACCTGGGCTACATACGGCGACCTCGCTTAGCGACGGAGCACGACAGCCATGAAACCCGACATCCATCCTGAATACCACACGCTCACCGTGCATTGCGCTTGCGGCGCATCGTTCGAGATGCGTTCGACGATGAGCATCGAACAGGTGGACATCTGCTCGCAGTGCCACCCGTTCTATACGGGAAAGCAGAAGCTGGTGGACACAGCAGGTCGTGTCGAGCGCTTCCGCAAGAAGTACGCGAAAGCCGGTAAGAACAAGGCCGAGGCGGCGCCCGACGCGCCCGCTGAAAACTAGGCGGTCTTGCCCCGCAAGGGCGCCATACTGGCCACCATGGCCCAGCCCTACATCGGTGGGCAGGCGGTCATCGAAGGCGTGATGATGCGGGCACCCGCGTGTCTGACGGTCGCTGTACGTCGACCCGACGGAACCATTGCGCTTCGCGAAGGGCCGTACCTATCCACGTGGTCGAAGAAGCTGTGGAAGCTTCCGGGCTTTCGCGGTGTGGCGATGCTGGTCGAGTCGATGACGATGGGGTTCTCCGCGCTTCAGTTCTCCGCGGAGCAGCAGATGACGGAGGAGGAGCTCGCGCAAGACGAGGGCTCGGGTCGGCTGGCGGTGATCATCTCGACGGTGCTCGCGCTCGGGCTCTTCGTGGCCCTGCCCCAATTTCTCGCAAGCTTGACCGCGAAGGGGGTGGGCTGGGACCTGGGCCTCACCGACACGGCGTTTCACGTGCTGATCGGCGGGTTCAAGCTTCTGATCTTCATCGGTTACTTGTTCGCAATTAGTCGAATTCCGGACGTGCGGCGTTTGTTTCAGTATCACGGGGCGGAACACAAGACGATTCACGCGTACGAGAAGAACCTGCCGCTGACGGTGCAGAACGTGCAGGCGCAAACCACGCTGCACCCGCGCTGTGGCACGACGTTCCTGGTCGTCGTCATCGTCGTGTCGATCGTTGTGGGCTCGCTTGCCGCGCCGCTGCTCATGCCCGACGTCGAAGGCTGGCTCGGTCAGGTCGCGCTGCTTCTCATTCGCATCGGGCTTCTGCCCATCATTGCTGCCATCTCCTATGAATTTCAGCGCCTCAGTGCGCGGTTCTGCACGACGGGGTGGCGGCGGGTCGTGCTCTATCCCGGCTTTCTGTTTCAGAAGATCACCACTCGGCAGCCTGACGACGACCAGGTCGAAGTCGCTATTGCCGCCATGGAAACCGCGGCATGGCGCGACCGAATCCAAGACGCGGTGCCGCACGATGAAGAGCCGATTGTCTTTGCGAGTTTCGCCCGCTTCAGGGAAGTATTGAGCGGGGACGGCTCCTTGGGCGCCTCCCGCGCTGTCTAAGCATGCTTCCTACAGACAAGTTGGAGTCGCTGGCGGCTCGCTATCGAGAGATCGAAGAGCTGCTCTGTCAGCCGAACGTGGTGTCCGATGCCAAGCGGTATACGAGACTCACCAAGGAGCGGTCAGAGATCCAGGAAGTCGTGGAGGCGTACCGGCGCTACTGCCAAGTCGTCGAAGACCTTGCGGGCCACAAAGAGGCGCTTTCGGATTCCGATCTTCGCGAGCTGGCGGCGGACGAGATTCCCGCGCTCGAGGAAGAATGCGGACGGCTCGAAGCGGCGATCAACCTCCTGCTACTGCCCACGGATCCAAACGACAAACGCGACACCATTCTCGAAATTCGCAGCGGCACGGGTGGCGAGGAGGCGGCTCTCTTCGCCGCGGACCTGTTCCGCATGTATTCGCGATACGCCGAAACGCAGGGCTGGAAGGTCGAGGTCATGTCCATGAGTGAAGCCTCCGCCGGTGGTCTGAAGGAAGTCATCGCCACCGTCTCCGGCGACAATGTCTACTCCCGCCTTCGGTTCGAGGGAGGCGTGCACCGGGTCCAGCGAATTCCGGCTACCGAGTCGCAGGGGCGGATCCACACCTCGACGGCGACCGTCGCGGTTCTCCCCGAGGTCGATGACGTCGACGAGGTCAAAATCGACCCGAAGGACCTCGAAATCAGCGCAACCGCTGCAGGCGGTCCGGGCGGCCAGCACGTGAACCGGACGCTCTCCGCCGTACAGATCAAGCACATTCCGAGCGGCATCATGGTGCGCTCCGAGCAGCAGCGCTCACAGCATCAAAACAAGGCCAAGGCGCTGCAGATTCTTTCGGCCAAGCTCCTCGATATCGAGCGCGAAGCCCAGGCGAGCGCGATCAGCTCCGAGCGTCGCAGCATGGTCGGCTCGGGCGAACGCTCTGAAAAGATTCGAACCTACAACTACCCGCAGAACCGAATCACCGACCACCGGATTCAACTGACACTGCACAACCTCGACCAGGTAGTGCAGGGCGATCTCCAGGGCCTTTTCACCTCGCTTCGAAGCCATCATCAGGCAGAGCTGATGAGACAACAATCAGAGAACTGAGAATGTTCTGGAGGGGGAGCGTGTCCCTAGGGGATTAGCTTCTCTTCTTTGAGCTTCTGGGCGACCGCTGCGGTCATCGATTCGCGGACGTCGGCGATCGACGTTGGGTCCACGGTTGCCGATTGGCCCGTCCAGACCAGAGCATCGGTGGCCAATGAGTAGAGGTTGGTTTCCACTCGGACCGTAGTGCTGGTTTTGAAGTAGCCCGGCTCGTGCACCGTGGCGTAGGTGGTGCCGTAGAATCCGTAGAAGCCGTATCCATACAATCCGCCACCTCCGGCGTAGTACCTCGTTTGCGGGTTGCTGTACGTCGACGCTGGCGTGTACTGCTGATCCTTGTCCACGGCGAGGAGGCGTGTGATGAGCACGCCGTCAAAGCCGCCCGCTTCCACGGCAGCGCGGATCTCGTCTTCGGTCAGCTGCTCGCTCTTCGGCAGGTCGCCCCAACTCGCCTCGGCCGAACCCCCTTGCCCCTTGATCGCGTTGGCGAAGGCGTCCTCGAAGGCCTGACGGCTCTCCTGGTTCTGAGCGACCCCAATGACGAACAGCTTCTTGAAGACCGTTTGTTCATAGCCAGGGTTGCGATAGCTCTGTGAGATGCTGGTCGTCGTTTTGCTGCAGGCGGCAAGCAGGCAGAGGGCCACGGCAAAGATGAACAGCTTGTTGAGTTGCATATTGGACACGCGGCGAGCGTACGGCAGTAGCCAGGCCGGTGCCACCACGTAAAGTCGATGCTGCGCATCGCCCACGTGGCCAGGCCCCCAGGAAAAGAAATCGTGCCGGCCGGCCGCGGTGTCGCTCAGTCGTCGCCGATGGTGCCCAGGTGGCCGAGACGGTCTTGTTTGGTTTTCAGATAGTCCCGGTTGTGCTCGTGGCTTTCGACTTCGTGGGGCTCGCGGCGCGTCACGCGAATGCCGTCGCTTTGTAGTCCATCGACCTTGCGAGGGTTGTTCGTCATCAAGGCGACGGAGCGAACGCCGAGGTCGCGGAGCATGTCGGCGGCGACTTTGTAGCCCCGCTGGTCGTCCTCGAAGCCGAGCGCAAGGTTTGCATCCACGGTGTCGAGTCCTTCGTCTTGTTTGGCGTAAGCGCGGATCTTGTTGCCCAGGCCGATGCCGCGCCCCTCTTGCCGGAGGTAGAGGATCGCGCCGTTGCCCGCGGTCTGAATGCGCTCCAGTGCCAAGTCGAGCTGATCGCGACAGTCGCAGCGAAGGGAGTGAAACGCTTCTCCGGTCAGGCACTCGCTGTGAACTCGAATCAGCAGGTCTTCCGCGCCCTCGACCGCGCCGGCGATCACGGCCAGGTGTTCCTTGTCCCCATCGAGCTCGCGATACACCAACACGCGGAACGGCCCGAAAAGCGTGGGCATTTCTGACTCGGCGTACCGCTCGACGGTGGGTTCGTGTTCGCTGGGTTCACTCATGCTGAGAAGGCTCGGTACCACAGGCAAGGGATGGGTTCCATCCGAGCTAGGACGGCACATGTGCATCCGATAGCTGCGCAAGTAGGGAAGCGACCGACTCGGTGACGAGGTTCACCCGTTCTTCCACATCGCTGCTCTCGAGAATTCGCTGACGCTCCTCTGGACTCACGACGAGCTGATCGGCGACCACATCCGCCGCGCGAGCCGGGGTCAGCTCGGCCGAGACTTGCAGGGCGAAATCCGGCTGCCTCTCGCGAACCTTGGCCGCGACTCGCGTGGCGCATGCCATCATGGCGAGCATGTCCGAAGACGTTGCCGTGCCTGAATCCTGCATCGGAACTGCACGAGCGCAGCGATACGTCTGATCTTGGTTTGGAAGCTCGTAGAGCCGAACGCGGTTGAGGCCGTGCAGAATCACGTCGTGCGTGCCGTCTGGCCGGGCCTGGTGTGCGACGATGCGGCCAGCGCCAGCGACTTCGTGGATCGCTGGACTCTCGTCGTAGTGGTCCTCCCAACCAGGTGCGAGCAACGCGACGGCCATCGCAGTGCAGCCGCTGTCGAGGCAGTCCTCGATCATTTCGGTGTAACGCGGCTCGAAGAGATGCAGCGGCAGTGCGGTACCGGGAAAGAAGACGACGCGCGGCAGAGGAAACACGGGAAGCCTGGCCAACTCCTCAGCCGACAACGGAGTGCTCGGTTGCCAATCCATCGGAGCCTCTCTCAGGACTCGTGCCAGAGCACCTGGAGTGCCCTTGGCAACTGTGGGCTGCTGAGCACGTCACAATTTTCGCACGCGAGCGGGAAGTTGCCCTCGTCGCAGGACTGGCATTCTGTCAGCACGGAAACCATCGCGGTCAGCTCCTCTCGCAGCTTCCGGAGCTTGGCAATCTTTTGCTGCATGCTGTCGATTTGCTCGGTCAACACGTGAGACATCCGTTGGCTGGCTTCTTCAGGGCAGGTACAGTCGGACTTGAGGCAAAACAGATCTTTGATGTTCTGCAGCGACAAGCCCGACTCCCGGAGGTCTAGGGCCAGTTGCATTTTGAGCAACTCGCGACCTGAAAAGAGGCGATGACCGCAGGCGCTACGGCGCTCCGGCTCGATCAGGCCTTCCTGCTCATAGAAACGAACCGTGCGAAGCGTGCTCTCGCTGAGCCGCGCCATATCCCCCGTCGTGAGCAAGTCGCCACACCTGGGTTGCTCGACTACTGGTGCGTGTGAATCGGTCACTTGGAAAGCTCGAAAACGTGTGTGTTTCCAGGAGCTTGACGAAATATGGAGGCCCACTGGTCCATGTCAAGGCTTCGGGCCCATGCCCTCGGGATTATTCAGCAAACCCAGATATGCTTGCTCGATCGCTTCGAAACGCACTGTGAACGTGTAGTAGTCGCGATCACGAACGTCGCCGTACACCTCGAGTGCTTTTTTGCTCCGAAGCTGATCCTCAGGAGCGGTCTTCAGCTGGGCGCCCCACTCGGGCACGTCTTGACCCAGCAACACTTCGAGCGCGATCCCGATCGGATTGAAAGCCAAGGAGCAACGCTCGAAATGGAGGCGCCAGCCGGAGTAGTCGTCCGCGTCGGTGATCCAGTGCCCGTCCTCGAAGTGACGGCGGAGGAGCTCGCCAAAGTAGGCGCCGCTCATCGGGGCGAGCAAGGACACGATCTCCTCGCGCGGGGAGTCGAGAAGCTCCGCGTAGTGGTCCAGGATCGGGAGGGTGTCCTGAGTCATGTCGAGAACGATTCCCGTGGCATTCTTGACCGAGGTCACGCAGGCCACGGTGAGGTCTCTCATGGCGTCGTTGGTTTCCATCGTAGCCTCACAATAGCCTGCTTCGGCGAGCTGGCCATTGGTCGGTGAATGGGTTAGGCCCCGGGTCGGATCTCCGTTGACTCACCCCCCGTACAACGGCCCTTCCTCAGATGTTGAGCCTTCTACTTACGTTGGGCCTTCGGGGCGCACCCGAATGGAGCAGGTTCGCGTGTTTGGCCGGGGGTGCGGGCCTGTCGAAGCCGAGGTCTATCGGGTCGTCAACGTAGCCGAGAACCCCGAGCTTCGCGAGGCGGCTCTTCGGGGCACGCTGCACAGGCTCGACGACGGCGAGGTTATCGATGTGCCGTTCATCTACCATGACCCTGCCGCGGAGCGGTTCGTGCTCGTGATTCCTCACGCGGCGCGAGGCAGAGAGCTTTCGGAGCGAGCAAAGCTGCTGGACTCGCTGATGAAGGAGCACGAGGAAGACGTACCTGACTACGTTCGGCACTTCGTGATCGTCTTCGGGCGCCACAGCCTCGACCGATATCTCGAAGACCTGCAGACGATTGAGGTCGAGCTCGCGGAGCTAGAGCCACTAGATGGACCCCCCGTGGTTGCAACGCGATCCCCGCGACCTGCGACTTTGCTGCCGCCCGCGGAATTTTGGGCTCATGCTTCCGCCGAGCTGGCTCTGCTGATCGACGACGAAGAGCTGTGGATCTTCGTCCAACTGGGGGCCGACGAGCGCGATGCGTTCGCGGAGGACAGCAGCGATCTCCTCGTTCAGCTCAAAACGGTCCATCAGTTGCCAGTCGGAATCCTCGCGCTGACGGACCGCCAAACCAATGCCGTTCGTCGCGCGTATCTCAATCCTCAGCGCTCTGCAGACGAACGAATCCTAGAGCTGCTACGACGCGATTTTCACGCCACGCTCGTCGTCTCCATCGACCATCGGCAGCTGCTTCGTTCGTTCCGGCTCGAGGCGCCGCGGGCCGCAAACGCCAAGATGATCCTCGATCGCAGCGCGCTCGCTCCCCGAGCGCGGCGCGGTCGCTGGGAAGAGGCTGTCGACGCATGCCGCCAGACGCCGCCGCCAACCAGACGGGACGACCATCCGTTTGTGCTCGAAGACGTTGCATCGAGCGCGGCGGAGGCGCTCGGACGGCTGGAGCGACTCCAGGCCTGGACCAGCCCGAAGAAGGTCGAGGAAGCCCTCCTCGTCTTGAGCGTCCCGAGGCCGGTGTTCGAGCTGTCGAGGCGCAGGCTGGTTTCCGATGCCGTTCGGTTCGGTTTGGCGATGTCCAACGACCTGATGCTTCAGGCCGTCCGATTCGGTTTGGCTCCAGACGCCCAGCAGCTGGTGGCCGTCCTGGACCGGAACTTCTCGCAAACCCTGTCCGCGGCGTCTGCACACGGCCTCTCCGACTCGCAGATTCAGGCTATTCGCAAGGGTCTGGCGCGCCTTCGCCAGATGCACGGTACTTCGACCGCACCCGAGCTATCGTGTAACATGGAACATTAGGGAACTCTGACGAACCAATCATGCGGCTCGGCATATTTAGCGATGTACACGCGAATCTCGAAGCCATGTCCTCCGTCATGGAGGCCTACGGCACCGAGGATATCGATACCTACTACTGCTTGGGCGACGTCGTCGGCTATGGCGGAAGCCCGAATGAGTGCGCGGACATCGTGCGCGACGTGGCCGAGGTTACCATCCTGGGAAACCACGACGCCGCGGTCGCGGGCCGAATGGACTACTCGTACTACTACGAGGCTGCCCGCCAGGCGCTGGACCTGCACGCCCGCTCGCTGACGCCGGAGAACATGGCCTGGCTGAAACAGCTTCCATACAAGCACATCGTGGAAGGGACCGGCGTTGATTTGTGCCATGGCTCCCCGGTGCGGCTCGAAGAGTTCGAGTACATTTTCGCTCCCGACCAGGCTGCCGAGTGCCTCCCGATTTTGAATGAGCTTGGCCACATCACGTTCATTGGGCACTCGCATCTCTGCAAGGTGTTCGCACTTCGACCGGGCGACGTACAGGAGTTGCCGCCCGAGGATTTCAAGCTCGAGGACGGTATCAAGTACATCGTCAGCGTCGGCTCAGTCGGCCAGCCTCGCGACTACGACAACCGCGCAAGCTACACGGTGTATGACAGCGACACGCGCTCGTTTCATTTCAAGCGCATCGAATACGACATCGAAGGCGCTGCTTCGAAGATCTTCGGCGCCAAGCTAGAGCGCAACTTCGGGCAACGACTCTTCATCGGGGTCTAGTCGCCGCGCTTCGGGTCGTCTATCGCGGCCGGAGCAGCCCGTGCCAGATCGGAAACCCATCCGCCGGTGCGTCGAGGGCGGGTGTTTGCATCGACCCGACGCTGCAGGGGTACCCGCTGAGGGTTCGGCTTTCGTGCAGGCGCGCTCGGACTTCGGAGATCGATGCCAGGTCGGCGCCGACGCACTTCAGCGCGGCGCCGATAGGCTCGATCACGCTGAAGGCCTCGGCCATCGTCCGAACCGGTACGATCGACACGTTTCGATACCCAGGGCTCCAGCGAGCCGTCTGCGCCGAACGAATCGCCAGCCCAAAGCTCTTGCCTCGAATCAGGGTTCCTTCGACCTCGGCGAGACCGCGCCACTGCGTCTGTTCGGCGCCGACCGACGCCGGCAGCTGGCCACGAGGCAGAATCCGACTCATTGGTTCGAGCCCCTCTTCAGCTAGACGAAGTGCGAAATCTCTCGCCGATCGTTCGGTGGCCGCCTCGATGAAGACCAGCTGCGGGGAGAGACATCCGCGCTGGTCGTAGGCGCAGATGTCGAGTGACAGATTTGAGATAGTGTCGCTTCCCTGTGCATCGCCCAACGCAGCGGCGCCACAGTACGCCACACTCACTCCGTGCCCGTGAGGGATGAGCGAAGCACGGCCGACGCGCGACGACACCGCGGCAACGGTCTCGTCGCTGCCGTAGACCGAAACCGCCTCGGCGCGTTCGACGAGGGCGGTTTCGCAACCAGCATCGCCTCCCGGGAACGCCACGATATCGATCGCCGCACCTAAGGTGGCGTTGTTTCGGCGCAGGGCGTCCCTCAACAACGTCGGAAACATAACTTCCTTCGAGGAGGCTTTGACGAGAACCGGAACGCCCAGGAGTAGCGGAACGACGATGCTTCGCACCGAAGCGGTGAACACATTGCCGGCAAGCACGACGGCCAACATCGTGATTGGCCCAGACGACTGCCCGCTTTCGAGGCTGGCTGTTCGTTCGAGCGCGAGCAGGGTGTCCTGTCGGACGGTGTCCAGCGTCGTGCGGCTGGCCCAATCGACCATCGGAAGGGTCAAGCCTGTCGCGTTGGAAAGCTTCGGGCCCGCCTGCCCGGCACGCTGTTTCAAAACCACGGCCGCTTCGGCAATCCAGGCCGCCCGTTCCTCGGTGCTCGCTGCGCGCAGGGCGTGCGCTCCATTCAGAACCGCAGTGGCGCGACCCCGAATCGTGGGAGCGTCGTCGGTCAACGCGCCCCCAGGGCTTGATCCGCCGCGAGCGAACAGCCGCGCGGTGTGGCACCCGGGGCCCGTCCGAGCACGACGATCCCGTCGTCGACACGCTTGGCCAAGTCCGCGGTTTGGATGCAGCAAACCGAATCCAAGTTGGCGGTGTCGTCGATTCGGAGGATGCCGACCGTGTCTCCTTCGACCGGCAGGAGGGTGTCCGGGTCGACCGGTGTTGCACGCACCCAGGGCGGCACCCAGAGCCTTCGAGGCCCCTTCGGGCCGTGAACGGTTTCGCGCAAGGTCGTCTCGTAGAGCTGCGAGCTGAGTTCGGTCGCGCCAAACTCGTTGATGATCCAGGGAGCGGCGATGCCGTAGCGATTGCTGATCGCCTCGAGCAGGACTTCGGAATCCACCTCGCGAGAGCGGCCCTTGTAGCCGCCGGTTTGCATGACTCGGCTCCCGGATGCGAGCTCGAAGCGCCGTTGACCGAGCCCGTCCTCGGCATGAACGAAGGCAAACGAGGTGCCGAGCAAGGCGATCGGCTCGCGCGCAACCTCCGCGCGGCTGAGCACGTCCGCCAGCAGATCGAGGTCCAGCTCCCCTTGGCGCCAGGCCCACGTACATTTGGCCCCAAACCATTCCGCGAATCGAGTCAGCATGTATTCGAGGGACGAATCCGGCGCTTCCTTCTCGTGCGGAGCGAGCATCACCAGTCGGAGCTCGTCAACGTCCGGAAAGAGCATTCGGCGCGCCGCCACCCGGGCGGCGAGGTCATACAAGCTCAGGTCAACATAGGCATGGACGCTCCGCTCGGACGAGGTCGTGCCCGAGCTCAGGAAGACGCGAACGTCCTCTTCTTTCGTGTGGGCTGCGACTCGTCGAAACCGAAAGACATCGGTTGGAAGCGCAGGCGGCCAGGCGCCCTGGCGTTCCAATCGGCTGTACTCCGGGATGCGGGTCGCCTGCCATGTCGCGAGGTCTTCGATCAGCGCATCCCGACGCGTGGGATCGACTTCCTCGCCTCTCTCGAAGCTCGTCATCATCGCTTCGATGCGGCCCTTGAGATCGCTTCGTGAGGTCATGGGCCCCCGAGCGCGTCTCGCAGAGATGCGACGAAGCCCTCGAGCTGGCTGTCGTTCACGGTGACCGGTGGGGCTAGTTGAATCACGTCGGCCTCTGCGCCGGCGGGAAGCACGAGGTAGCCGCGTTCGAGCAGCGCGCGGCTGACGCGCAAGGCCTCCATGCTGCCCTTCAATTGAAGCCCCAGCATCATGCCTGCCTGACGTACTTCGGTCACCGACGCGGGTGCCTCGGCGCGCAGCATCGTAGCGAACGCCTTGCCTCGATCGACGGCTCGTTGGGCAAGCTCGTCTCGTTCGATCAACTCGATGGTGGCAAGCGCGGCCGCGGAGCCCAGTGGGTCGCCGTAAAAAGTACCGGTGTGAATCGCCTCACGATCGGGGTCACCCCACGCGCGCATGACGTCCTCACGCCCGATGCATGCGCTGACAGGCAGCCCACCACCCAGGGCCTTGCCCGCGCAAATCAGATCCGGAACGAGGCCTTCGTCAACCGACCTCCACCAGGCGCCGCAGCGGCCGACACCGGTGAAAATCTCATCCACGATGAGAAGGGCGCCGTTCTTCTTGCACGCCTGGCCCAACGCTTCGAGAAAGCCTGGCGGCGGAAAGCGAACCCCGGCGCGCCCCTGAATGGGCTCGACGATGACGGCGCCGACGCCGCTCCAGTCTTCGGGTAGCGTTCCGAGTGCTTCTTCGACGCCGAGATCGGGGCTGGGCCATGCAGCAAAGTGCACGTCGGACTGCAGTTGCGCCAAAAACGGTTCGCGAAAGCGACTAGCGAAGCCGGACACTGCGAGCGGACCGTAGTTGAGCCCGTGGTAGCTGCCCTCAAACGCGACGACGCCGGTCTTTGCTGTCGCCATCACGGCTGTCTTGAGCGCCGCAGTGACCGCATCCGCACCGCTGAGCGAAAGCATGGCTCGGGCTTGCGGCCAAGGTGCCAGCGTACAGAGCTTTTCGAGCAGCTTGATCTTCACGTCGGACGGGTGCAGGTCGCCGAGTGCGTGCAGAAGTCGATCCGCCTGCCGCTTGACGGCTTCGACGACATCGGGATGACGATGGCCCACGAACGCCACTCCAAATCCGGAGGTGAAGTCGACGTATCGATTGCCGTCGGAATCGACCACGTTCGCACCCTGCGCTTCGACCCAGACGATGGGATCGTGACTTGCACCGGTGAGCTCTTCGCGTCGTTTGCGCCGAGTCGTCAGCGCAGGGCATTCACTGGCCGCGAGGCGTTCTACCCACGATCGACCGACGGCCGATGGGATCGGGTGTCGAATGGATGGAAGGGCGTCACCGGGCGGCACGCGCGTGTCTTAGCACGGCGCCTATGGTGGAGGTTGGCCCCGCCTCTGCGGTCCCGCACGATCCGCTATCGGGCAAACGGTTTCGGCTTCCAGGGATAAAAGACGAACCCGCGCTCACGCGCTTTGCGGAGCAGGTCGTGGCCGTCGATCAGCAACACGTCGATTTCCATCTCGTGCGCTTGACTAATCTCGATGAGATCCTTGATGATCGCCGTCACGTTGTCGCGGTAGTTGTCGGTGATCCGTAGGCCGATGGCCGGAGTCGAGCCGCCGCCTTTGCGGGCGACCTCGCAGTACGAGGCCCACTCGATCTCGAAAAAGCCGCGCAGGGCATCGGCCATGGCTTTGAGCCAGTCTTCGTTGGGTGGGTCCCGAAGCTCTACCAGTTTGATTCCGTCTCCGATCGAAGGTGCCGGAATCCGTGGGGGGGGTACCGCGGGTGGCTTCGCGTCGGGCACGGTGGGCTCCCCCGGAGGTACCGTCGATGCCTTGGCTTGGGGTGCCACAGGTGGCGGCGCGAACGGCGCGATCGGGGGTAGATTCAGTTTCTGGGGCTCCAGCGAGGGTAGGGGCTGAGCCGCCGGCGCGGTCGGGGCGTCGGAGGTGAGTCTTGGTGCGCTGGAGCTCAACGGACGCTCCGACTCGCCTTCCTTCGCATCTTTAGACTTCACCAGCATCGAAGGGGTGATCGGCATGGGTTGCCGTCCGGCCGTCGGGGCGACGCTCGCCGCGCCATAGGTTCCACCTTCACCGAGCTGAGCTGAATCCGCCCGCACCTCTTCGATGTTTGCGCCGGGCCGCTCACTCTGGGGCTTGTGCGTCGGGCGTGAGCTCTTGCGCTGCGTTGCCGGCGCTTTCTCTTTCGTCGGCGCTGCTTGGCTTGGCTGCAGCGCTGCGCGCGGTTGGGTCGGAGGCTCGCTGTCGTATGGAATCGCATGCGGCTGCGTTGGCAACTCGCTTAGGTGCTTGATCTTCTCGACCTGGCCAGGTCCCATGCTGTACAGCGTCGAGATCCGCTCGACGGGCGGAGGGAACGAGCTCTGAGCCGCGGGCTTTGAAGGCTTCTCCGAGCTCGGAGGAGCCGGTGGTCGCGAAGTACGGAATGGCCCGGTGCTGTCCATCTCGCGAAGGATCGACTTGAGCTCGTCGCGCGCGTACTCGAGTGAATGCGCGGTGCCGATGTCGATCACGACGAAGGCGTATTCGCGCGTCCACGCATGGCGTAGGATGTCTCCACCGATCGCGCGGTGGGTCGCTACCGTCGCATCGGTCTCCAGCCACTCGAATTGCTTCGCTGCGCTTTTGAGCTCGGCCTCCGAGCTGAACACCGCTAGGGCCTCTTCTCCCTCCGCGTTGATCAGCGTACGAAACCCCTCGGCGCGCGGTTCCCAGGTCGCCAACCAGACCGGTCTCAGCGAAAGCGCCTCGAGGGCTTCGGACTTGGGTCCGGGACCTTTCGCACCCGCGCTCAGCAGAATGCGAAACGCATCGCTGCCGGGTTCATCTAGTGGGCTCTCCATCCCGATCACACCATCCGTTTCACATTGTAATCGTGAACCCGCACCGGAACGCAAGTTTTCTCAGACCCTTGACAGGCCCCTATCCGCAGCTAGGCTCCGCGCCTAATTTCCGGGCCCAGATAGCTCAGTTGGTAGAGCAGTGGACTGAAAATCCTCGTGTCCCTGGTTCGATTCCAGGTCTGGGCACCTAGGCTGGCCGGCGCCGACGCCTCATGAGGAGGACGAACAACGCCAAGCTGGCCCAGGTTGCTGCGTGCGAACGAGGCGACACCACCCCACATCCGCACCCACTCGGTGAGGGAACCGTGGCGTTGTGCTCCGCAAGGGCCCGGTTGATCGCTGCTGAGTTGTCCTGCACGACTGTTCCCGCCCCACTCGTCGTCAGCGAGAGGACCAGCGCATTGGCGGGCGGCGCATCTTCATCCCCCACGAGGAAGGGCCAGGGATCGCCAGGGTTGAGGCGAACGACGCGGCCGTCCTCGAGCTCGAAACGAGACGGCGCCTCCCAGCGGTAGACGCTTCGGTGACACTCGATCACCCGACGCGCCGTATGGATGTTCGAGATGTCCGGCAGGTCCGGGTTGAAGTCGAACAGGGGGTCGACGTCCATTTCGGGCGCCGACAGAGTCGTATACATGCGGGTCACGTAGGGTCGCGAAAGCACCAGCTCCTGCGTGGCGATCATCGGCTCGACGACCTCCTCCCCGAGGGCAGCGACGAACGCCTGCTTGTCCAAATCTGCTACGGCTGCGGGGTTGCATGCGGGGCATAAAATGAAATCATCGACGTCGACGTCGTCAGGAAGAAAGCGATCGACCAGAGCTCGGTAGCCATCCCAGCCGACGAATCGCCGGCTGCTCTCGGAGACCAGCTCGGATGCCGAGAGAACGTCCACGCTCATCCGGAGCGCCTCCCAATCGACTCTCTCGAACTCGAAGATCAGAAGGTTGTCATAGTCCGAGCTCGGTCCTGCGCGCTCCGACACGAATCCTTGACCGCCTGCCTCGTTTGCTGCCGCGATCACGACCTGGTTGTAGTTCCCCGCACCGTTGAGCCAGTTGATGAGCGCTTGGTTTAGCTCGAGCCCTTTGTAGTTGACGGGAACAGCGCGACTCTCCCCCAGCACCCACACCATCACGCCCATGTCGTCGTTTGCGGCGACGGCGGTCGGCTGGATAGGAATCATCGGTTGGTCGGATTCGTAGGTGATCCAAACCGGGCGAATGGTGCCGGTGTCATTTCCTTTGGTGAGCCGGAACGCGAGCAGATTCATCGCGTCTTGAAGGTACTCGCCGAGCAGGTTCGCGATGTCGTCTGGATCTCCGCCAGGTGGCACCACGTCGTACCCTTCCAAGGTCAGCCATTCGACCGCGACGTCGCCGATTTTCTCCGAGCTCGCCTTTGGTTCGATGACCACGTAGTCGTACGGGCCCACAGTGCCGGATGCGAGGACGTTGACCCCGCCGTTGCCACCAGTGCCGCCGGAGCCGCTGTCGGTGAACGTGCCTCCTGGCGCTGCGCCGCTCGACGCGGAGTCGCCCCGCGGTTGCTTGCACCTACCTTGGACTTCCGTAGTGAAGGTGTATTGCGGGTTGCTCGCTTGCTGGAGCCGGGCGAACGCCAGATCCGAGGACACCTTGACCTCTGGAATCCCTGGCACGGGGAGAACCCATGCGAACTCCTCGGAGGGGCCTTCGTACTGGATCTGAACGACCGCGGTCACCGTCTCGTCGGCGTTCTTCGAGAAGATGATGCGTTCGGCAGCCTGGTTGACCGGCGCGGAGGCGGAGCAAAAAAGCCCGCCACAGGCTTGGGCGGGGCCGGGCAGGGCAATCAGGCCCAGCGCCAAGGCTGAGCCAAATCCAACGAGGAGGTGAATTCGAGACATTTTTGTCATCCTTTTGAGGCGCTGGGCGCAGGTTGGCACAGAGGTAGCCGGTTCACCGTTGGGATGAGCAAGCGCCGTGCCAGTACTAGCGGCCGATGGTCGTCGCGGTGTTGGCTGGAGGCACATCCGCACCGTTGCGAAGCCCCAAGTAGAGCGCGGCCAAGAGCAGAGTCGCCAGGGGCGCGCCAAAGAGAAGACCGATGCCGCAGAACACGGCCGAGCCCGCCAAGATGAGCATGGCAAGCAGACCGACGCCGATGATTCGCCAACGTTTGCCGCGCGCGATCCGCCACGAGTAGATGATGGCCTCGATGGGGCCGGCGTCGTCGTTGAAGGCAAGCTCCGCTTGAATGAACGTGATACCCGTGACGATGTAGACGTAGAGGGGCAGGAGCAGCAGGCTCGCGAATGCGAAGGGTCTCCCCGCGTCGTCCATGATCTCGCTCATCGGCGTCTCGAGATCGACCGGGCCGACGAAGACCAACCAGACGATTACAACGATGGGAAGAATAATCAGGGCGATTCCCAGGAATACGACGAGCGTCTGCACGACGTACTTCCCGATCTTCGAGAGTTGGCTGAACAAGGTCCCCACAGTCACTCGCTGTCCATGAAGACCCCGCATCGCCATCGCCCAAAGCCCGAGCGTGAAGACTCCGGAGATCACCAACTGGACCACGTACAGAACGACTTGCACGATGACGTCCACTGCGGCGAACATCGCGCTCGTGTCCGCCCCGGATTCCTGGAAAGCGCTCACCAGCCCCCAGACCAAGCTCAGCGCGAAAGGGATGCCCATTCCAATGAGCCAGTACAGAAGCATGGCCAGCACCCAGCTGCCGAGGTCCCTCGACCACGCCTCGGAGGCGCGAGAAAGCAGATCGGTGAGTGCGACCCGGTCCCGGCTCAGGGTGAAACCGAGTTTGACCTGTCGCGGTTCGACGGGGCTGGGCTCGATTGGGGCTGG
>RCNF010000393.1_pt1 | contig 21974 bp, 17 predicted proteins | sample 2041311 | NCBI WGS metagenome assembly RCNF01 (sample SAMN09708228, study PRJNA481090) | Marine sediment metagenome, whole genome shotgun sequencing project. | biome: marine sediment; feature: ocean; material: sediment; isolation source: Sewage treatment plant 2 marine sediment (STP2) ... | reverse complement strand
CCACCAGTATGAACCTGCGGATCCGACGAAAATCGGCCTCAAACGACCCTCCGAAATCCATCCACCATCTATTCCCTACACGCTCCTAGTCAACAGTTGACAGAGGCCGCTTATGGAGCGCTCTTCCGGCCGGCCGCGATGGAACTGTTGACTCTCGACTCGCTGCAGGGTCTTGCCCCTCACGTCGTTTTGAGGTAGAGTGCGCGTCGCTGTGGGCCGTTAGCTCAATTGGCAGAGCAAGTGACTCTTAATCACTAGGTTGAAGGTTCGATTCCTTCACGGCTCACCATTTCCTTTCATCCGCGCGAAAGTGGCGGAACCGGTAGACGCGCGAGACTTAGGATCTCGTGGGGGACACCCCGTGGGGGTTCGATTCCCCCCTTTCGCACCAGCCGGAGAAAAATATCTCATGACATACAAATTGACCGAGCAAGCAAACTACAAACTCGAGGTTGCCGGCAGCCTCCAAACCGAGATCGTCGATCGAGAGCGGCAGTCCATTGTCCGCACCATCAGAGGTCGTGCGAAGCTGCCGGGCTTCCGCGACGGCAAGGCGCCGGAGTCCATGATCCGTGCCCGTTTTGCCGAAGACATCGACTCCGAGCTCAAGGAGCACCTCAGCCAGCTCGTCTGGGAAGAAGTGATGGAGGCGGAGAAGGAACTCCAGCCCCTCACCATGCCACAGGTACGCGAGGTCAAGTTCACCGACGATGGCTCCTTCGAGCTCGTCGCTGAACTCGAGGTCCGGCCGAACTACGAGCTTCCCGATCTCGCGGACGCCACGTTGCCGGAGGTGTCCCTCGAGATCACCTCGAGTGAGGCCGACGCCGAACTCGAGACTCTCCGGGAGCAGCAGGCGGTATGGGAGCCGGTGGAAGACCAGGAAGCGGCCGATGGAATGCTCGTCGAGGCCGATTTGGTCGGTCTGATGGAAGACTCCGACCAGGAACCCTATGAAGAGAAAGATGCTCGTTTTGTTCTCGGCGCCGACGGGTTGCCCCCCGAGATCAACAAGGCGCTCCAGGGAGCCAAAGCCGGCGACGAAAAAGTCGCGGTCAAGACATTTCCCGAGGACGACGAGAAGGATGATCGGGCTGGTAAGAAGGTCTCCTACACCATCAAGGTCAAGGCCCTCAAGGCCAAGGTTCTCCCCGATGTCGACGACGAGCTCGCCAAGACCCTCGGTCTCGAGAATCTCGCCGAGCTCAAGGAGCGGCTCGACGAGGCGCTCTCACAGCGCAAGGGCGCCGAGCGTCGAGATGAGTGGCGGCGGTCGTTGCTCGACCATCTCTCGGTGGGAATCGATCTCAATTCCCTGCCGTCCTCCCTCATTCAGAATGCCGTCAGCGAACGGGTAAATCGTTTTGCCTACGAGATGGCGATGCGGGGCGCCGGACCCGAAGACGGAAACTTCGACTGGCAGGAGCTCTCGGCCAAGGCTGAACCCGCCGCTCGCCGCCACGTCGCCGACAATCTGATCCTCGAACAGCTGGCCATGGAGTGGAAGACTCCGGTCCCCGAAGCCGAGGTTGAGGCCTATATCGCCGCGGACGCATCCCGGCTCGGAATTCCGCCGACCGAGCACAAGGCCAATCTCGTAGCGGAGGAGAAGCTCGAATCCATTCGCCACGCTGCTCTTCTGACCGGGGTGGTCGACGAGATGATCCGTCAAGCGGGTGGGGAGGTGGGTTGATGTTGGTCCCGGTCGTCGTCGAGCAGACCAGCCGCGGTGAGCGCGCCTACGACATCTACTCGCGGCTGCTCAAGGACAACGTCATCTTCCTGGGTTCGGCCATCGATGACCATGCCGCCTCTCTCGTCATTGCCCAGCTCCTCTTTTTAGAGGCGGAGAACCCCGAAAAGGACATCTATCTCTACGTCAACAGCCCTGGTGGCGCCATCACCGCCGGGCTCGCGATCTACGACACGATGCAGTACGTCAAGCCCGATGTGGCCACCATCGCCCTCGGTCAGGCCGCGTCCATGGGCGCCATCCTCCTCGCCGGGGGCGCGTCGGGCAAGAGATTCGCCTTGCCGCACAGCCGGGTCCTGCTCCATCAGCCGCTGATGTCGGGTCTTGGTGGTCAGGCGACGGACATTGACATCCACGCCAAGGACATCATGCGGATGAGAGAACGGCTGAATATGATTCTGGCCAAGCACACCGGACAACCCATGGACAAGATCAACCTCGATACCGAGCGCGACTTCATTCTCGAGGCGGATGCGGCCAAGGACTACGGCCTCATCGACAAGATCATTGTTTCCAGAGAATAGACCTATGATGGGATACAATGAACCCAGGAGGATAGATGTCGAATCGAGACGATGACGTACTTCGCTGCAGCTTCTGCGGCAAGAGCCAGCACGAGGTGCGCAAGCTCATCGCTGGACCCACGGTCTATATCTGCAACGAATGCGTTGAAGTCTGTCTCGACATCATCGCCGAGGATCGCGTCCACGAAGCCAAGAGCCGCCAGCAGGTGTTGGCCAAGCCGCCTGAGATCAAGGCTTATATCGACGAGTACGTCATCGGTCAGGAGATGGCGAAGAAAAAGCTCGCCGTTGCGGTCTACAACCACTATCGCCGGATCGAATACCAACGTGGTCGGAACAACAACGACGTCGAGCTGGCCAAGTCGAACATCCTCCTGATCGGACCGACCGGAACCGGCAAGACTCTTCTTGCCCAGACCCTGGCGCGCCAGCTCCAGGTCCCGTTCACCATCGTCGACGCCACGACGCTCACCGAGGCCGGATATGTCGGCGAGGATGTGGAGAACATCCTTCTTCGGCTCTACCAGGCAGCCAATGGCGACCGCGAGGCGGCGGAACGCGGCATCGTCTACATCGATGAGATCGACAAGGTGGCGCGCAAGGCGGAAAATCCGTCCATCACCCGTGATGTCTCCGGTGAGGGCGTACAGCAGGCACTTCTGAAGATACTCGAGGGCACCGTCGCCAACGTGCCCCCACAGGGCGGTCGCAAGCACCCCCACCAGGAGTTTCTCCAGATCGACACCACCAATATCCTCTTTATCTGTGGTGGCGCCTTTGTCGGGCTCGAGGATATCATCGCCCATCGACTCAATCAGAAGATGATGGGATTCGGCGCGGATCTATCGGGCAACCAACCCGACACCGCCGACCTCCTCGAAGAAATCCACCCCGAAGATCTTATCAAGTACGGCATGATTCCCGAGTTCGTCGGCCGGATTCCGGTCGTCGCGACGCTCCACGAACTCGACCACGATGCTCTCGTTCGGATTCTCACCGAGCCGAAGAATTCTCTCGTGCGCCAGTATCAGACCGTTCTCGGTTTCGAGGGTGTCGAGCTGAGCTTTGAAGCCGACGCCCTTTCCGAGGTGGCCAAGGAGGCCATCACCCGCAAAGTGGGCGCCCGCGGTCTACGCATCATTCTCGAGGAGTTGATGCTCGACATCATGTATCAGATTCCGGCGTTGCCCGATCTCAAGGAGTTGACGATTACCCGGGATGTGGTCGAACATAAGGTTGCGCCGCTTCCATCCGTGAGAAAGGTAAGCTGAGACGTATCCGGCGCGCCATCGCGCCCCCTTCAACCAAAACCACCGGCCCGAACACACTCCCCCAGAAGAAAGAAACAAGATGACAGCAGTCCGTGATACCCAGACGCTCGCCATCGTTCCATTGCGGGACATGGTCGTTTTTCCGCACATGATGGCGCCATTCGTGGTCGGGCGTCGACCCTCGGTGGTGGCCCTCGAGCGCGCCCTCGAACGACCCGACAAGAGGCTCTTCCTCGCGACCCAGCGCGACCCGAAAATCGATGAGCCGAATCTCGCCGACGTCCACGAACTCGGAGTGGTGGCAAGGGTTGTGCAACATCTCCAACTCGCCTCGGGCAACATCAAGGTGATGGTCGAAGGGCTCGAGCGTGCGAGGCTTTGTGACGTCGTTGACGACCCCGAGTGTCTGATGGCGAGAGTCGAGGTCGAGTCCATCGAGGTCAGCGAGGACCAGACCCTGAGCCGCTACATGGCTCAGTTGACGGAGTTCTTCAAAGAATACGCCAAGCTATCGCACCATCTTTCGGCCGAAGGGGTGCTCGCTTCCCTCCAGACCGATGATCCGGATCAGTTCGCCGACATCCTCGCCGCCCATCTCAACCAGCCGACTGCGGAGAAGCAACGGTTGCTCGAGCTGCTCAACCCTCTCGATCGACTCCAGCGGCTCAACGATCTTCTCGATGTCGAGATCGAGAAACTCAATATCGACCGCCGTCTTTCTTCGCGGGTCAAAAAGCAGATGGAGAAGGCGCAACGCGAGTACTATCTGTCGGAGAAGATCAAGGCCATCAACGAAGAGTTGGGACGAAACGACACCACCGAGGAACTCGCCGAACTCAAGGAGCAGATCGACGCGTCGGGAATGACCGAGGAGGCCAAGGAAAAGGCCATCATCGAGATCCGTCGCCTCGAAGGGATGCCGCCGGTGTCGGCCGAGGCCGGGGTCTCGCGCAACTATGTCGACTGGTTGTTGGCGGTTCCGTGGTCCAAGTCGTCAAGAGAGATCCGTGACATCACGCGGGCTGAGAATGTGCTCAACGAAGACCACTTCGGGCTCGAGAAGGTCAAGGAGCGCATCCTGGAGTTTCTTGCGGTGCGGCAACTCGTCCGCAAGACCGGTGGCACGATTCTGTGTTTTGTCGGTCCTCCGGGGGTGGGCAAGACCTCCCTGGCGCGATCCATCGCTCGCGCGACGGGACGCAAGTTCGTCCGGTTGTCCCTGGGTGGGGTGCGCGACGAGGCCGAGATTCGCGGTCACCGGCGGACTTATATCGGCGCCTTTCCCGGTCAGATCATTCAGATGATGCGCAAAGCCGGCACAGTCAACCCGGTGCTGCTCCTCGACGAGGTCGACAAGATGGCGGCCGACTTCCGCGGCGACCCCGCCGGCGCCCTCCTCGAGGTCCTCGATCCCGAGCAGAACAACACCTTCCACGATCATTATCTCGATGTCGAGTACGATCTTTCCAAGGTGCTCTTCATCTGTACGGCGAATGTGACCCATCCGGTCCCTCCCGCCCTGCTCGATCGGATGGAGAAGGTCGAGCTCTCGGGCTACACCCATCACGAGAAGCTCCAAATTGCTCTGGGTTTCCTGGTCCCGCGGCAGGTCGAACGACATGGGTTGACCAAGTACAACGTCGACTTCACCGAAGACGGTCTGCGGTTCCTCATCGATGGCTATACCCGCGAGGCCGGGGTGAGGAATCTCGAACGTGAAATCTCCTCCATCTGCCGCAAGCTCGCCCGCAAGGTGCTCAAGGAGAAGATCAAAGCCAAGGATGCGGCCCTCGAGATCACACCGGAGTCGGTCGGTGAACTTCTCGGCAAACCGAGATACCGGACTCATATGCCTGAGCAGGATCCCGAGATCGGTGCAGCCCTGGGGCTCGCCTGGACCCAGGTCGGCGGCGAGTTGTTGACCACCGAAGTCACGCTCATGCGGGGCAAGGGCGTCCTCACGCTCACCGGTCAACTCGGTGACGTAATGCAGGAGTCGGCCCGCGCCGCGCTGTCCTATGTCCGCTCCAAGGCCGACGAACTCGGGATCGACCCCGGGGTTTTCGCCACCCAGGATGTTCACCTCCATGTCCCCGAGGGAGCGATTCCCAAGGACGGACCTTCGGCGGGGATCACCCTCGCGATCGCGCTGATCTCAGCATTCACAAAGATCCCGGTTCGGGTCGATGTGGCGATGACCGGTGAGATCACTCTGCGCGGCCGGGTGCTGCCGGTCGGGGGGGTCAAGGATAAGGTCCTCGCGGCCTATCGAGCCGGCATCCGCGATGTGATTCTCCCCGACGAGAACGAAAAGGACCTCGAGGAGATCCCCGAGGACGTGCGCAACGAAATCCAGTTCCATTTCGTCAACCACATGGACCGGGTTATCGCGAATGCCCTGGTTCGCGAACTGGACACCGAGGTATCAGCGACGGCCGGCGAGGTTTCCTCGCATGTGGATTCGCCGCCGGTGGCTCATTGACAGAGTGAATCAGAGTGGAAATACGTGAGGTCAGTTTTCGTAAATCGGCGCTGAAGCCGTCGGATCGACCGCAGGAGTTCTTTCCCCATATTGCGGTCGCCGGACGCTCCAACGTCGGCAAGTCAAGCCTGCTCAATTGGCTGCTTCGTCAGAATCTGGCGAAGGTGGCTAAGGCGCCGGGCAAGACGCGGATGCTCAACTTCTTCCTTGTCAACCGGTCATTCTTCTTGGTCGATCTGCCGGGTTACGGCTACGCCAAGGTCGGACGGGCGCTCCAGGAAGAGTGGGGCCGGGAACTCGAAAACTACCTCGCAACGGAAGAAAGATTGGCCGGGGTCATCACCCTGGTGGACATCCGCCACGGGCCGACCGACCTCGATCTCGGGCTTCAGGAGATGTTGCTGGCCAACGGAAAAGAACGCCTCGTGGTGCTCACCAAGGCCGATAAGGTCAATCGTGGGAAGCGTGCGGGGATGCAGTTTCAGGTTCAAAAGGAACTCGGTCTGGCGCGCCCGCCCTCGGTGGTGAGCGTCAAGACCGGTGAAGGTCGAAAAGAACTGCTCAAGAGTATCGACGAGCTCGTCGAAATGTGGCGATCCAGATAACGGAGAAACTCAAATGGGACGCAAGAAAAAAACCACTGAAGACCCTGTTGTGATTCCTCTCGATATCGATGACGAGATCGAGGCACGGGAACAGGCCGCCGCGGCCGCGGCCGCGCAGGAGGGTCGCCTCGATCTCACCCAGCTCAAAGAGATGACCATCAATGAGCTCTGCGGTGTGGCCAAGTCGCTCACGGTGGAGAACCCGACGGGGATGCGACGGCAGGATCTCATCTTCCGGATCCTCCAGCGGCAGACCGAGCGAGAGGGCTTGATTTTCGGCGAGGGTGTGCTCGAGGTGTTGCCGGAGGGCTTTGGCTTTCTCCGCGCCCCGGAGTACAACTATCTGCCTGGTCCGGATGACATCTATGTGTCACCGTCACAGATTCGGCGGTTCAACCTGCACACCGGCGACACGGTGTCGGGTCAGATCCGACCTCCGAAGGAGGGTGAACGCTACTTCGCCCTGATCAAGGTCGAGGCCATCAACTTCGAGCCGCCTGACGTGGCCATGGAGAAAGTGCACTTCGACAATCTCACGCCGCTCTATCCGGATGAGTGGCTCAGACTCGAGGTCGAGGGGAACATGACCTCGCGGGTCATGGATCTCGCGACCCCGCTCGGCAAGGGTCAGCGTGGTCTCCTGGTGGCGCCGCCACGGACCGGTAAGACCATGATGTTGCAGGCGATTGCCAACTCCATCACCACCAATGATCCGGAAGTCACCCTCATCGTCCTACTCATCGACGAGCGGCCGGAGGAAGTCACCGACATGCAGCGTTCGGTGCGCGGCGAGGTCATCTCATCGACCTTCGATGAGCCCGCGACCCGCCACGTCCAGGTGGCGGAGATGGTGATCGAGAAGGCCAAGCGTCTGGTCGAGCACAAACGGGACGTCGTGATCCTCCTCGATTCCATCACCCGGCTGGCACGCGCCTACAACACCGTGGTGCCGCCATCGGGCAAGGTCCTTTCCGGCGGCGTCGACTCCAACGCGCTGCAAAAGCCCAAGAGATTCTTCGGCGCCGCTCGCAATATCGAGGAGGGTGGCAGTCTGACCATCGTCGGCACCGCCCTGATCGACACCGGTTCGCGGATGGACGATGTGATCTTCGAGGAATTCAAGGGCACCGGCAACATGGAGGTGCACCTCGATCGCAAGCTCGTGGAGCGGCGGGTCTTCCCGTCCATCGACATCCACAAGTCCGGAACCCGGAAGGAAGAGCTCCTCATCGACGAGTGGGAGCTTCGCCGGATCTGGGTCCTCCGCAAGGTGCTCTCGTCGTTGTCCCCGGTGGAGGCCATGGAGCTCCTGCTCGAGCGGCTTGGGGCCACCCCGACCAATCGCGAATTCCTCGAGGCGATGTCACAGGGTTAGCAATTCGTCGGACGAATTGCGGTGGCGCTTGCTTTACTCGCGCCAATTCGGGCAGGCGGGCTGATGCCGTCAAGGTGGTGGACTACCTGGAGGCACTGCGGGCCGAGTGCCCTGGCGATCTGTCAGACGAATGGCGAATCATAGGGCGCGTCGTTGCTTGACAGGCGACACAGACAGGGAGAGACTCGGTCGCATGACGGTTTCAGAGATTCTCGACAAAGCGGTGGCGGGCGAACGGTTGGATCGATCTGAGATCGAGCTGCTCTTCGATCGGGGTTCTCTCCTCGAACTCGGTCAGGCGGCGGATGCCGTGAGACGGAGGAAGACCCAAGAGGGTGTCGCCTCCTACATCATCGACCGCAACATCAACTACACGAATGTGTGTATCTATCGCTGTCGGTTCTGTGCCTTTTACCGGACCAAGGATGCCGGCGACGCCTATGTTCTCCAGTTCTCGGAGATCGCCGACAAGGTGGCCGAGACCGTCGCCTCCGGCGGGACCGGGATCCTTCTCCAGGGCGGCGTCCATCCCGATCTCCGCATGGAGTTCTACGAAGACCTCCTGCGGCGGCTGAAGGCCGGTTTTCCCGAGATCCATCTGCATGCCTTCTCCGTGCCCGAAATCTGGTTCCTCGCCAAGGTGGAGAAGCTGCCGGTCGGAGACGTCATCTCGAGACTCATGGCTGCGGGGCTGGAGTCGATTCCGGGCGGCGGTGCCGAGATCCTCGAGGACGAAACCAGGCGCCGGATTCTCTCACGTGCGAAGGCGAGCACGAGCCAGTGGCTCGATGTGCACGGCGTGGCGCACGATCTCGGGCTTCGGACCACCGCGACGATGATGTTCGGTGTTGGCGAACCCGTTGCGGCCCGGGTCGAGCATTTCCTCGGCGTCCGTGATCTCCAGGATCGAACCGGCGGCTTCACCGCCTTCATCCCGTGGACGTTTCAGGACCAGAGCACCGATCTGGAGGGTGAAGTCGAGCCCTCCGGAGGTTTCGACTATCTTCGGACTCTCGCCATCGCCCGGCTGACCCTTGAAAATATCGACCACGTCCAAGGATCGTGGGTGACCCAGGGCGCCAAGATCGGTCAGCTCTCGCTCTTCTTCGGCGCCGATGACCTCGGGTCCATCATGCTTGAGGAAAACGTTGTCGCCGCCGCTGGTGTTGAGTTCCGGATGACTCAGGGCGATATGGAGCGAACGATCCGCGAAGCCGGTCTCGAGCCGCGCCAGCGCCGCACCCTCTACGAACCGCTGTAATTTGCGAAAGCAAATTACTAGCCAATGATCTCGAACTGTTCTTGGTGCTGAAGCGGATTCTCCCGCAGGATCACCTGGACCCTGTGGACTTCCTCGAGTTCCCGCAGCAGTTCGCGGAACGGTCCCTGTAGGTAGTGGGAGACCTCGGGGTGGACCACCAACGAGAGCTGGTCGCTGAGGCCGGCGGTCACCGCGGCGAGCAGATCGCGGCGAATCTCGAGACAGATGGTGGCGAGGGCCTTGATCCGCCCGGAACCGTGGCAGTAGGGGCACTCGCGGCTCAGGGTTCGATCGAGGCTCGGTCGGGTCCGCTTCCGGGTGAGCTGGATGAGCCCGATATCGGATATGGGTAGGATTTGAACCCGCGCAGAGTCGGCCTCGAGCTCGGTTTCGAGGGCCTGGTAGAGCTCGAGGCGGTGGGCCGGATCCTCCATATCGATGAAATCGATCACGACGATGCCGCCGAGATCACGAAGTCGAAGCTGTCGTACGATCTCCCGGACCGCCTCGAGGTTGAGGGTGAAAACGGTCTCTTCGAGAGATTTCGAGCCGACAAACTTGCCGGTGTTGATGTCGATGGCAACCAGGGCCTCGGTCTGATTGACGACCAGATAGCCTCCGGATTTGAGCCACACCTTCGGGCGAAGCGCCTTTTCGAGCTCTCGGTCGATGCCGAAGGCGGTCATGAGATCGGTCGCCTTTCGGAAGAGTTTGAGCCGGGGCACGAGGCTCGGGTCCGACTGTTCGAGGAATTCGAGAATCTCCTCAAAAGCCTCCTCGTCATCGACCCAGGCCTCCTGCACTGCAAGGGTGAATGTGTCGCGGACCGCGCGCAGGATCGGACTCAGCTCGTGGTGGACGAGATAGGGGGCGTTGGTTCGATCTGCTGCGGTCTGGATCTGTCCCCAGAGCTTGACGAGATAGCGTCGATCCGCCTCCAACTCAACCTGACCCTGTCCCTCTCCCGCGGTGCGGACGATCCAACCACCCCCGCCGAATTCGTCAATCACCGCCTTGAGCCGAGCACGCTCGTCGTCGTCGGTGATCCGTCGCGAGACACCGAGTTGATCCACTGTTGGCATGTAGACCAGAAAGCGTCCGGGCAGGGTGATGTGAGTCGTCAGCCGAGCGCCCTTTGTGCCGATGGGGTCCTTCACGACCTGGACGAGGATCTCCTGTCCCTGGCGGAGGAGATCGCCGATGTCGGTTTCCACGATCTCGCTGGGACCGGGCTCGTCGTCGACCCTGAAGATGTCGGTGAAGTCATCCATGATGCCGCCAGCCTCACGGACATAGAGAAAGCCATCTCGGGGCAGCCCAAGATCGACAAACGCGGCCTGCATGCCCGGGAGGACACGGGTGACCCGGCCCTTGTAGAGATTGCCGACCACCGACGATGTCCGGTGCCGTTCGGCCCGGTAGCTGACCAGACGCGACTTTTCGCGCAGGGCCACCCGGGTTTCGAACGGGTTGACCGAAAGAAAGAGGATGGAATTCATCACTGATTCACCAAACGATGTCGCCAGACCGACTGTACCGCACCGAGGGCCGCACAGGTCGAGAGCAACGACGAGCCGCCGTATGAGAAGAGCGGCAACGTGATCCCGGTCGTCGGCAACAGACCGAGGACCATCCCGAGATTGACTATCACCTGAAACGCCAGCCACGCGCCGACCAGGATCGCCAACACGAGACCAAAGCGGTTTTCCGCGACGGCAGCCGCCATCCCGATACGATAGAGCAACAACGCATAGGCGAGGAGGAGGCCGGTCGCTCCGACAAAACCGGTTGCCTCGGCCCACACGGCAAATGCGAAATCGGTGTGTTGTGCCGGGAGGAACCGGAGCAGCGACTGCGAACCGCGACCGACGCCTTGGCCGGCCACTCCACCGGCACCGACGGCGATCTTCGACTGTCGTACCTGATAGCCGACTCCATAGGGGTCACGCTCGGGGTCGAGAACGGTCATGACCCGTTCCTTCTGGAAATCCTTCAACACGGTGTGCCAGGCGAGAACACCAACTAAGATGCCGAGGGCGAAGAGACCGATCCAGGCCCAGCGCGGAAGACCGCCAAGCCACAGGGCGGCGACGGCCACCGGGACATAGGTCAGTGTCACCCCGAGATCCGGCTCGAGCGCCACCAGACCGGCCGCTGCGCCGACGAGCGCGACCAACACCGCCGCCTCCCTCGCCGAAAGTCCGGAACCGCTCCGCCGGCCGAGCCAGGTGGCAACCATCAGGATCGTCGTCACGCGGGCGAATTCGCTGGGCTGGATCGTCAAGGGACCCAAAGCGAACCAGCCGCGGGTGCCGCTGCGGATGTCGCCGAAGAAGAGGACAGCCACAAGCGCCGCGAGACCGATGAGATAGACGAGGGGGGCGAGGCGAGCATAGAGATCGAGGCGGACGCGGGAAAGGGCCAGCAGCGTCAGCATGCCGGCGCATGCCCACAGGAGTTGCCGGGCCAGCAACTGTGTCCCAACGACGCCCGCCACTGCATTCTGGGTCACCAGCGACGCTCCAAGAATGCCGGCGACGGCAAGAATCAGCCAGGCGTCGATGCGGTTTTCCATGGATAGATCTTACCCCTCTTGACCCTGACCGGTTACCGGGTCGTTGGTCTCTCCGAGGGCCGCCGACAGGATGACCGATGCGGTTGGCGCCGCGATGCTCCCGCCTCCCCCACCATGCTCGACGACCACGGCGATGACGATCTGCGGATCATCGATGGGCGCCCAGCCGACAAACCAGGCGTGATGTTGGAGGTGCGGGGCCAGGTCCTTCGAGTCCACCCCCTCCTGGAGGCGGACCACTTGAGCGGTTCCCGTCTTTCCGGCCACCGGAAGCGCCGCCAATGATCGAGCCGTTCCGTGCTCGCCGTGGACCACCAATTCGAGACCATGCTTAACCCGCTCGAGTTGTGACTGATCCAGGTTGAGATCTACGGGAACGGCGCCTTTCGGGTTCACCACGACATGCGGGGTGACCAGACGGCCGCCGTTGGCGAGTGCCGAGAACCCTCGGGCCAACTGGAGTGCGGTCGTGAGCACCGGACCCTGGCCGATGGACACCGACACCGCCTCACCCGGATACCACGGTGTACCACGTACACGGCGGCTCCACTCGGGACTCCCGATGAGGCCCGACGCCTCCGATGGAAGGCCGATTCCGGTTCGACGACCAAAACCGAAGGTCTCCAGCCACCCGGCCATCCGTTCGATTCCGAGTCGTTGGCCGAGTTGGTAGTAGTAGACGTCGCAGGACGCCTCGAGGGATCTTGAGAGGTTGACCTTGCCGTGACCACCCCGGCGCCAACAACGGAACCGGTGGCCGTGGAGGACAATCGCTCCGGTGCACTGGACCGACCAGTCGGGATCGATCACGCCTTCGGTCAGCGCGGCCAGTGCGAGGAAGGGCTTGATGGTGGAACCCGGCGGGTAGGTTCCCTGAAGACACCGATCCTGGAGGGGGAGCCGGGGGTCGTTGGCGAGCTCGTTCCAGTCCTCGGTCGACAGCTTTCCCGAGAAGAGTTCGGGATTGAACGACGGCGCCGAGTACAGTATTCGGACGGCTCCATTGTTCGGGTCGATGGCAGCAACCGCGCCGCTCCGTTCGCCCATAGCCAGAGCCGCGACCTGTTGGAGGTTGGCATCGAGGGTGACGGCGAGATCCTTTCCCGATGTCGAAGCACTCTCCCTCACCACCCCGAGTTGGCGGCCGACCGCTGAGACCACCACCCATCGTTCACCCGGCCGGCCGGTGAGAAAATCATCGGCGAGTGCTTCGACACCGATGGCGCCGACGCGGGAGTTCGGATCGAGCAGCGGGTTCGCCGCCAACTCCTCCTCCGACACCATCCGGAGGTGTCCGACGGCGTGGGCGACGGCGGGACCGAGGGGGTAGTGCCGGCGAAAACCGGGGACGACGGAGAGTTCCGGATGATCGCTCTGGTGGGAGCGCACCCGCGCAACCTGGTTCCAGTTCAGGTTCTCGCCCACAACCATCGGTGCGAGGCGGTCGATTCTGCGTTTGTCGACCCGATCATGGAGCGAGGCCGCCCCGCTGACTCCGAGATCCGCGACAAAGAGCACGGTCTCATTGAGGTTGCGGGCCTCGTCGGGAAAGAGGAGGAGATTCCAAGTCGGAAGGTTGTCGGCCAGGACCTGGCCGCGGCGGTCGTAGATTCTGCCCCGGACCGCGGCCAGGGGAAGACGGCGAAGACGGTTGTTCTCGGCCATCTGTCGCCAGTGGGCACCCTCGATGAGCTGGAGCTGGGCCATCCGGATGTGGAGGGTCCCGAGGACGATGAAGATCGCCAGCAAGAGCATCATGGCGCGCCGCCGGACCGGACCGAGATCCTCGCGAATCTCCACTATCGGAGTCTCCTCGCCCGGTGCGTGATCCACTTCGTCGGCAGATCGAGGGCGATGATCCAGCCGACCAGGCCACACCACAACGAGGTGAGGACGATGCTGAGCAGGAGATAGCGCCCGGTCAATTCGGTGTCGAGCCCGAGGGGTATGAGAGCGAGGTGCCGAACGACGATCATCAGACCGGCCCCGAGGGCGCCGAAGGCGACCCACGCTCTCGGTGATCGATCGGCGACCAAAGGCACGACAAAACCAAGAGCCACCGCCGAAGCGCTCCACGCGATGGCGCCCGGACCGACCACCGGCTCCAGGACCAGGTCCCAGGCGAGACCGAGGAGGAGGGCAAAATGGGGCCAGCGCCGTTCCGCCATCATCAGCGGGGCCCCGACCACAAAAACCATGGGCAGTAGGATGGCGGTCATCCAGGTCGGTGATTCCGGCAGACCCAGAGCGACCTGGGCGACGAGGGTCAAGGTGACCAGGAGAGCCACTTTCACGGTGTCACCTCTGAAGAGAGCTGAGGACTCATCCATCCATCGAGCAAAAGCACGACCCGAACGGTGGCGAGTGCCACAGCCGGTTCGGCGCGGACCTCCAAAAAGGCCTGGTCGCTCTCTCGGACGGCGGTTACGGTGCCCACCTGAAGGCCCGCTGGATAAATCCCGTCTGCGCCGCTGGTTACAAGCTCGTCACCCCGCATGAGTTGGGCCTGGCGTGGGATGAACTGGATCTCGAGTTCGCCGGAATCGTTGCCGACGGCGAGGCCCTGGACCCGGCCCTCAGGTCCCTGGATGGCGATCGCTGCGACCGGATGGGTGATGAGTTCGATCCAACAGCGACGTCCCTCGGAGTGGATGACGCGGCCGATGACCCCGGTTGAGGCGATGGCGGGGGTGTCGGCGGGGATGCGGCGGTTGACCGTCACGAGGGCGATCATTCGCCCTCGCGCCAGATCCCGGAAGGTCGTGCGCGCCGGAACCGCCGTAGCCGTGAGATTCGGAAGCAACTCTGCGAGGGAGTTGAGTTCGAGGTGAGCGGCCATATCCTCGGCCATGATCCGGTTGAGCGCTTTGGTATTTTCGAGTTCGAGCTGAAGTTCCCGGTTGGTGACCAGCAGGGTTGCTGATTCGGACACCCCGGTCACGGCATCGCCGACAAATGACCCGATGGCCTCGCCAGCCCAGAGGACGGGTGAGATCGCAGTCCGCGCCCACGCCGAGATCACCCGGTCGCCCCCGGGAGTCTGCACCTGTGCCGCCGCGAGGATCTCAAGCAGAATCCACAGAAGCACGGTGCGTAGAATGAGAATCCGCCGATCCGTCACGCGCGCAGACTCAACCTTTCACCGCCGACCGGCGGTCGATCAGATCAAATGGACGATCCGGAGATCTCGCCGTCGGGCCACTAAACCCGGTGAGAGAGTTCCGCTCAGGCAATCGCGATCTTGCGCAGCAGGTCGATGTTGGTGAGCATGAGGCCGGTACCACGGACGACCGCGGACGATGGTTCTTCGCAGTGAGCCACGGGGAGGCCGGTTTCCTCGCGCAACCGTTTGTCGAGGTTCTTCAATAGAGAACCGCCGCCGGCGAGGATGATCCCCTTGTCCATGATATCTGCCGAGAGCTCGGGAGGTGTCCGCTCGAGAGCGTTGCGGACGGCGTCGACGATGGTGGCGACAATCTCCGTCAGGGCTTCCCGTACCTCTTCATCGGTGATCGTGAGGCTCTTCGGCACGCCTTCGACGAGATCACGACCCTTGACTTCCATGCTCAGGGGTTCATCCAGGGGGTAGGCGGAGCCGACCTCCATCTTGATCATTTCGGCGGTTCTCTCACCCAGGAGAAGATTGTATTTCTTCTTCAGATACTGAATGATCGCCTCATCCATTTCATTGCCGGCCACCCGGACCGACCGCGAGTACACGACCCCGGCGAGCGAGATCACCGCCACATCGGAGGTTCCACCGCCGATGTCGACGATCATGTTGCCCGACGGTTCGGTGATGGGCAGTCCCGCTCCAATGGCCGCCGCCATGGCCTGCTCGATGAGATAGACCTCGCTGGCGCCGGCTTTGAGAGCGGTGTCTCTGACCGCGCGTTTCTCCACCTGGGTGATCTCCGACGGTACCGAGATGACGATTCTGGGGCGCACGAGAAACGACCGGCCATGGGCCTTCTTGATGAAGTGTTCCAGCATCTTCTCGGTGACTTCGAAGTCGGCGATCACGCCGTCCTTCATGGGTCGAATGGCCTGGATATTGGACGGGGTCTTGCCCAACATGTCTTTGGCCTTTGCGCCAACCGCCTCGACGCGATTGGTGATGCGGTTGACGGCGACGATGGATGGCTCGACGACGGCTATACCGCGGCCCCGGACGTAAACCAGGGTGTTTGCGGTCCCCAAATCGATGGCCAGGTCGGATGAAAACAGCCCAAGTAGGCTGGACAACGGCATCAATAAACCTCCACGAAGACCCGTTCCTTACGGCTGGTCTCGTTGCCTGCTGGATCGGTGGCCAGGACTTCGATATTGTTCCACCCCTCGCGGGGGATCTCAATCATCTTACGAAAATGACCGTCGGCATCGGTGACGACCCGTTCGCCGTTGACGGTCACAGTGGCAACGGACTCGGTTCGGCCCTGGATGATAAACATGGTGCCGAGTTGCTGGGTCGGCATGAGGGTGAGTTGCGGCGCGGTGCGGTCGGCGAGAATGGCGCGTTGGAGCGACGAGTAGATTCTCAGACGACGGACCTGAGACCACTCGCTCTCGACGTCGCTTTCACCCATCAGAGCGGCACGCCAGAAATAGGTTCCGGGGGCGACCACCTTCAGGCGGGCGAGGTCGGCGCGAATGTCCCGGCTCTCGACCTCCATGGCTTCGTCGACAAACCGTCGCGAACGGCTCACCTGGAGATGAACCGCCTGGTCCTCGGCCCGGCCGCGCCACTCGAGGGTGATCACGGTTTCCTTCTTCATGTCGACGCTGGTGTTGTTCTGAGGTGCAAGCAGAAGTGGAGGGTGCGGGATAGCTCGGGTCGATGACAGGCCGTTGGCGCTGCTGGACTCCACCTGTTGGCGACTGGCGAGGACGACCTCGGCCCCATCGGCGCCACGAACGCGTGCGCCGCCGTCAAAGGCGGCGATCCGGGTTGCGCCGTCGACACCTTCATCCACATCGACCTCGACCCGGCTGTCGCTGGCAATCTCGGTCTCGGTGGTGTCGGTGGTGACCGTCGATGTCGATCCGGAGGTCATGACGTGGATTCGTCCGATCCGCATCTTGACCGTCCCGCTCGAGTCTTCGGATTCGCTCTTGTGCTGGATTTCGAGTAGCGAGTTCGGGGCGATCCGGTAGAGGCTTCCGTCTTTGAAGAGGATTTCCGCCGAGCCGTCCCGGCCGCTGCGGATGAAGTCGCCGTTGAACACGGGTGTTCGCGGTTGCGCGTTGTCCCACTCCGACTGACCCGCCCGCTGCACTTGAACACGACCTTCGAGGCTGAAGAACTCACCGACCCCGGCGAGTTGGCGGGTGCCCGATCCGGCGAGGGCGAGAAAGCGAAGACGGGCGTTGTCGGCCTCGGACTCCGCCATGGACCAACGATCATCAAGGTAGTTTTCACGGGCAAGCTCGAGTTGAGCGGAGGCCTGCCCCAGTTCTCGCCGGAGATTCTGCGGCAGAACCTGGGTTTCGGCCTTGGATTCGGCCAGTTCGGCGGCCTCGATCGTCTTTCGGGCCCGCGCTTCGGGTGGGAGATTGAGGCGCTGGTATGCGAGGAAGACCAGACCGGCGGCGACGACCCCAGTAATCACGATGGCGATGAGCCGCCGAATGTTCGCGAGTTTGATGACATACCAGTCAATTTGAATCGAGCTTCGCACGCAGTTAATCCTCCATCTCGAACCGTAACATGCTCGTTCATAAGCAGCAAGGAGCCGCGCCACCCTTGCGTCCCCATCGAAGCTCGGGTAGACTTCGCTGTCCTGATCGGGTCCTTGGGAGGACGTTCATGGCTCTGAAATGGCTTCGTGACAATTTGCGCCACCTCAAGTTCATTCTCTGGGGAGTGGTTGCCGTTTTTGTTCTATTGGTTTTTGTCGATTGGGGAGCCGGTGGATCCGGCGGCCCCGGTGGAACCGGCGACACCGCCGTGCGGGTGGGCGACACCGTCATCAGCAGAAACGAGTTTCTCGGTCAAATGCGCCGCTTCGAGCAACAGTACTCGCAGCAGTTCGGCGACCGTTGGGATGAGATCAAGGGTCAGATCAATCTCTATGATGAAACCGTTGCCTATTTCACCAACCGGACGCTCCTCCTCGAGGAGGCTGACCGGACCGGCATCTCCGTTTCTGAACAGGAACTTCGAGATGACATCTTGAATACCGCAATGTTCCAGGATGAGGACGGCGAGTTTGTCGGAGCGGAGACCTATCAGCGGATTCTCCGCGGCTACCTGCAAATGACGCCATCCGAGTTTGAACGCTCGCGCACCCATGATCTGGCGCTCAGCAAACTCACCTCGATGATGCAACGTGGGGTCTATGTTGCGGACGACGAGGTCGAAACCAGCATTCGGCGCGAGCGCGAACTGGCCGATTTCGACGCGATCATGCTTCCATACGAGCGATTCCTCAGCGAGGTCTCCATCACCGAGGACGAGGCCAGAGCCCACTACGAGGCCACGGCCGACGAATACCAGCGCGAAGAACAGCGGGTTATCCGTTATCTCGTGGTCGAGACCTCCAGGCTTCGGCGGCAGCTTCCGGTGGATGACGCGGAGCTTCAGGCGTACTACGACGACCATCTCGACGAGTTCCTCGAGGACGAGCAGGCCCAGGCCGCTCATATTCTCATTCGCGTCGCGCCCGATGCCGATGTCGATACTCAGAACGATGCCGAGCTGCGCGCCAACGGCGTCGCTCAGATTGCGCTTGCGGGCGGTGATTTCGCCGCGCTCGCCGAGAAGCACTCCGATGATCCCGGGTCGAAGGACAACGGCGGAGATCTCGGTTGGTTCGGTCGTGGACGGATGGTCCCCGAGTTCGACGAGGCGGTCTTTGGCGCCAAACCCGGAGACATCGTCGGTCCGGTGAAGAGCCAGTTTGGTTACCACATCATCAAGGTCGATGGATTCCGGCCGGAGAGCCAACGCCCGTTTGACGACGTCATGGAGCAGGTTCGCTTCCGCGTCCTCGAGGGTCGCGCCTCCATCGAGGCCGAGAAGCGTGCCCGGGATCTCACGGCTCGTCTCCAGACGGAGCTTCCGGCGGACGACGAGGGATGGCAACTCATCGCCGATGAAGACGAGTCTGTGGTGCTCAACCAGAGTCCGCCGACCACCGCGAATCAACCCATTCCGGGCACCGGCGAAGGTCCCGAGTTCACCACCGAGGTCTTTGGAGTGGATGTCGGCGCCGTCAGCGGTCCGCGGGCGATTCCGCGCGGCTGGATGGTGTGGCAGCTCTCCGAGATCAGACCCGAAGGATTGGCACCGTTCGAAGATGTCCAGCCACAGGTCGAAACCAGTCTGCGTCATGACCGGGCCCTCGATATTTCGACCCTGCGAGCCACCGAGGTAGCGACGCTGTGGCGGGACGGGGGAGACGCCGACACCCTCGCCGAAACCTTCAACGGCACCGTTGCTCAGGCGCGAGACCACCGGTGGGGCACACCCGTAGGAACCATCGGTTCGGCCGCTGCTCTCGACAAGGCGGTCTTCGGGGGTGCCGAAGGCGGCATCATCGGTCCCATCCAGATTGGTGACCGTGGATCAGCCGTGGCGCGGATCGAGACGCTCCGACTCATCGGCCCCGCCGAGTTTACAAGCGAACGCGACGCCGTCCGGGCGCGGTTGCTCGCCGAGCGAGCGCAGCAGTTGCTCATCGCCATTGTCAACGAGCGGCGTCGCGACACCGTAGTGACGGCCGATGACGCCTTCCGGCAGGCGTTCAGCCGGCAGGGCTAGCCGACCGAGATGATCGGACGACTCGAAGGTCGGATCCACCAGATCGATCCAGGTCGGGTCATCGTCGATGTCGGCGGTGTCGGTTATCTCGTGTCGACCACCCTGCGCGCGATCCAGAATCTGCCCGAAGGGCAGAGCGCCGCGCTGCTCATTCACACCAGAGTCAAGGACGATGGCATCGAGCTCTACGGTTTTTCCAGCACCGATGAACTCGAGGCTTTCGAGCGCCTCATCGCCGTGGCGGGAGTCGGACCGCGGATCGCTCTGGCGGTGCTGTCCTCATTGGCGCCCGACGAACTCGCATCGGTGGTGGCGACGGGAGATCTCGCACGGTTGACCATGACGCCGGGGGTCGGCAAGAAGACCGCCCAGCGGGTCCTGCTCGAACTCAAGGGCAAGCTGAGCGCCACCGCGACTGCGGGAGGGGATCTCCGGGGCGACGCGGCCTCGGCGCTGGTCAACCTCGGCTACCGGCAGGCGCAAGCCATGCAGGCCGTCGAAGCCGTCATGGCTGACAACTCCGCTGACGATGTCGGCGAGATCCTCCGGTTGGCGCTGCAGTACCTCACGAAGTAGTTCTCCGCGCGAGCGGGCGGCGAACCCTGGATGCTAGATCATCGCATTCCATCGTGCCCACAGATCACACAGATAGACACAGATGGCATCGCACCATCGCACATCAATACCGCAGATAGCGCAGATATGCGCAGATTGACCCATCGCGCCATCGCAGGTTGCCCGCAGATCACGCAGATAGACGCAGATTCCATCGCATTCATTGCAGGGTTGCATCGCAAAGAACGCGAAGATCGTCCATCGCAAAGCGCGCAAAGGCATCGCAATTTTAAATGGGCGCCGCGTTCTTGAAACGGTGTTCAACTTCGTGGAGAGGCCAGGGCCACCGATAGGACTCTGAAGTGCAGGCGGGACGCCCGCACCCACAATTCATCGCATCGCTCCCCACATGTCACCCTGAGCGAGGGAGTCCGCGACCGAGTCGAATGGGTCTCCACCGGGTAGGTATCGCGCGGCTTGCGAGCCGATACGATCAGGCTGCGTGGGAAACGTCCTGACCCTGAAGGGGTGAGAATCTCAATGGCGTTCCCTTGTGAGAGCTGAGCAGGGTATCCTGACGGACAATACAGACCATGACTGCCGCTCGTGTGTCCGACAAGGAAGTGGGTAATGAAATCAATACCAGCGAGGTCGCGCATGTGGATTGTTGCTATCTGTGCTGTATTGGTGTTGATTAAACCGGTTTTTGTTTCCTCAGAAGACACTCAGGAAACCGGGATACAGTCTTCCCAAGGACAGGCCAAGGACGCGACCCGTTCGGCTGACGAAACCTCAGCGAGATGGAAGGCTGCAGGTGAATGTCTCGTGGCTGGAAATCGCGACTGCATTCTTGAAAACCTTGACCAGATCATCGAGGAAGATCCGGAAGCCTGGGAGGCGTACGCTCTTCGGGCTCGAGTTCGCGACGAAACGGGAGATTGGGTCGGTGCCGAGAGCGACAGGAGAACGCTGGCTGGTGTGGGTGGGACATACACGGCTGTCGACTACAGGCTTTCGAAGGCAATCGATCTGAATCCAACAGACCCGGACCCAGTATGGCAGCGAGCTGTTCATCGCTGGCAGGCTGGAAATGATGTAGTAGGGGCGTTGTCTGACCTGGACCTCGTGATTGTGCTTTCCGACGGAGTTGCTTCCAAGGAGGTTCACATGATGAGGGCAAAACTCCTTGAGGTTCAGGAAGACCATGACGGTGCCATCCTTGACTATTCAACGGTGATCGAACTGGAATCTGGATACGAGACAACCGCGCTGACTGAAAGAGCACGCCTGTTCGGTTTCGTGAATGGTACCGACGATGCGAAACTCGATCTCGAGATCCTGGCGGAGATTGACCAAGCCATGCACGATGATCGGATCATGGAAGCCTCAACGCGTATCGAGGCTCACCCAGAGGACATCATGAGCCTCTACGTACGTGGGATGGAACATGTACACCGTGATGATCTCGCTGCTGCACTCAGCGATGCAGAAACGATCATTCGCCTCGAACCAGACAATTGGTTGGGCTACTCGCTCAGATCAGGGGTGAGGCGAAGAACGGGTGACATCCGCGGCTACAGAGAAGACAGGACCAAGGTGAAGGAGCTTGCTGGGAAGCAGGATTGAACGGCGCCTGGTCATTGATTCGACACGTCCTTGGAAAACGGCCGTATCAGCCCTTTGGTGGGAGTCGTCATTCTTGAGCCGGTTCGCTTCTCGATACGACCCAGGCGGCGAATTCGTTGAAGCTCAACCGGCCGGCCGAGAGGTCCATCATGATGCGGATTTTCTCCTGCCGGCCGGCGGGGAGG
>RCNF010000392.1_pt1 | contig 22004 bp, 15 predicted proteins | sample 2041311 | NCBI WGS metagenome assembly RCNF01 (sample SAMN09708228, study PRJNA481090) | Marine sediment metagenome, whole genome shotgun sequencing project. | biome: marine sediment; feature: ocean; material: sediment; isolation source: Sewage treatment plant 2 marine sediment (STP2) ... | reverse complement strand
ATTTCGCCACTGCGGTGTAACAATTTCAACCGGGGGTACAAACATGCAGATCAAAGGATTGATACTTCACGCAAGAGTCGAATTCGTAAAGGAGCACTTCGGCGAGGAAAGCTGGAACAAGGTGCTCGCGTCAATGAGTGAAGAGGACCGTCAGATCCTCGGTGATATAATCGTAACAGCTAAGTGGTATCCGTTCGAAGTCGGCGAGAGGCTCGACAGGGCTATAGTCGATATTCTCGGTGGGGGAGATGAAGGGATATTCGAGGATATAGGCGTAAAGTCAGCGAGGCGCAGCCTGCTGAAGGTCCATAAATCATTTCTTGCTCCTGGCGATCCTCAAGCCTTCATGAATAAAGCTGACATGATATACAAGTTCTACTATGACACGGGGCACAGGGAATACAAGGAAACCGGCCCCACCTCTGGAGTGATCTCGACGTACGAAGCGGAGACGTTCTCTGCTGCTGACTGCCTGACCGTGCTCGGCTGGTACAAGGAAGCGCTGAAGATGTGCGGAGCAAAGAATGTACAGGGTGTGGAGGAGGAGTGCAGGGCAAAAGGCGGCACATGCTGCAGGTATCGTTTCAGCTGGGAGATGTAGGGCCTGAGAAATCTTCTGACATACGCCGCTATAGTCATCTTCGCGGCCTCGGTCGCCGGGCCTGTCCGGTCCAAGGTGATCAAGAGACATACAGTGACCTCCGACAACAGCCTGGTGAAGGCTGTCGTCGACCTTCACGATGATGGAACACTTAGATACTCCGTCGTTCATCGAGGCGAGACTCTGATCCGTCCATCACTTCTGGGCATGGTTTTCGCCGACGGGACCGATCTGTCTACCGGACTCCAGATAGTCAAGACATCAGAGGCAAGGCGGGATAAAGTCTGGAGGCAGCCCTGGGGAGAGATCGCCGAGATACGGGACTTCTACAACGAGATCACCATCACTGCCGCGAAAGAAGATGACCCGGACAGGAAGCTCATACTTGTTTTCAGGGCGTACAACGACGGCATCGGATTCAGATACGAGATCCCGGCCGGGGAAAAACCGGAAGCGTTCATTGTAATTGATGAAAAGACCGAGTTCGCGCTGGAGTCGGACTATCGGTGCTGGTGGATACCGGCTTTCGAGAACAACAGGTATGAGTATCTCTACACTGAATCAACTTCCAGCAGGATGAGTTCGGTCCATACGCCCCTGACGATGCAGACGGGACGGGGAACTTATCTCTCCATACATGAGGCAGCCCTTACCGGCTGGGCGAGTATGGCTCTGGTGAACAGGGGCAACGGTATTCTCGAATGCGACCTCGTTCCCTGGTCGGATGGTACCAGGGTAAGAGGGACCACTCCGGCGGTCACACCATGGAGAACGATCACCGTCTCCAGCGATGCGGCAGGACTGCTGACATCGACGTTGATCCTCAATCTCAACGAGCCCTCGAAGATAGAGGATACCTCATGGATACAGCCGGGAAGGTATGTCGGTATCTGGTGGGGGATGCACATTGGCAAGTATTCCTGGGGCTCCGGCAGCAAACATGGAGCGACGACCGATAATACAAAGATGTATATTGACTTCGCCGCAAAGCATGGATTCAATGGAGTCCTGGTCGAAGGCTGGAACCTCGGCTGGGATAACAACTGGTATTCGGACGGGAGTTTCTTCCAGTTCACGATACCGCACCCTGACTTCGACATGGAGGAGATAAGCCGCTACGGAGCCGAGAAAGGTGTTTACCTGATCGGGCATCATGAGACCGGTGCGGACATAGACAACTACGAAAGGCAGCTGGAAGCTGCCTTTGAATATTACGAACGGCTTGGAGTCAAGGCGGTCAAGACCGGATACGTAGGGCACAGGACCAACGAGTTCGAGTGGCACCACGGCCAGTACATGGTAGAGCACTACAGGAAGGTCGTGGAAAAGGCAGCGGAACATCACATCATGGTCATCGTTCATGAACCTATAAAGGCGACCGGTATCCGCAGGACCTGGCCGAACATGATAGCCCGTGAGGGCGCGAGGGGGCAGGAGTACAATGCGTGGAGCGGGGATGGAGGCAATCCGCCCGATCACACTACGATCCTTCCCTTCACCAGGATGCTGGGGGGACCGTTCGACTTTACCCCTGGTATATTCGATCTGTTCTTCAATGAGGCAGGTAGGCCGAAAAACAGGGTCAACACGACGCTGGCAAAACAGCTCGCCCTTTACGTGATCATATACAGCCCTATGCAGATGGCGGCGGACCTCCCGGAAAATTATGAGGGGAATCCAGCTTTTGAGTTCATAAAGACGGTCCCGACAGACTGGGAACATACCATCGCACTGCATGCCGAGATCGGAGATTACGTCACGATCGCGAGAAAGCAGCGTGGGGGAAAAGACTGGTTCATAGGGAGCATCACGGACGAGGAGGGAAGAACGCTGGAAGCGCCCCTCTCTTTTCTCGACGAGGGAGTCGAATATGAAGCTACTGTCTATGCTGACGGCAGCGGCGCCGACTGGAAGGACCGTCCCTATATCCTCGATATCAGGAAGGAACGGGTCGATTCCTCCTCGATACTGAGACTCGAACTCGCGCCGGGCGGAGGCCAGGCCGTAAGAATCACTCCGGTTACTCCTTCTCCAGAATAAACATCTTTCCAGACAGAAGATCTATTACCCTCAATCGGCCGTCCGATCCGGTGACCGCTCTGGTGAGATCGAATACAGCGTCGCCGAACTGCCCCCTGACATAGAAGGAGACATTGTTCGTGTCGTATGATGTGTCGCCGTATGGATACTCATGCTTGAGGATCGTCTTGAACTTTCCGCGTTCAGGATCGTATGACATAAGCCTGAATTCATCCGTGGAATGAGCGGAGACGATGACCTTTCCGTTCCATTCGAATATGTTGTCAGGCCTGCCGTCAAAGGGGATCTTCTTCAGCCGCCCCTTTCCACCTAGCTCCTGCAGAGTAGCGTCGATATGATTGACAAGAAAGATAGCACCTTCCGATACGCACATCCTCAGCGGGCCCTCGCCGGCCCTTATTTCCTCCACGGAGAGATCACTCCGGTTTACTACGGATACGGATTTCGAATCAAAGTTGGAGACATAGACAGTCTTTTCGTCGAAGACAAGATCTGTGGCTGCGAGTCCGAGTGTCACCCTGCCCGTAACTTTCTTTAAGACTGGATCGACGATCTGCAGCAGGCTCGGGTCGGTGTCTTTCTCGCCTAGTTTGACTAGAAAGAGCGTCTGCGAGTCTTCATCGTATTCAAGCACACGCTGTGTTATCTCGCGCTCGACTTCATCCTCAAGACGCAGGCGCTGCCCGGGCTCGAAGAGCCTGACCTGATCGATCAGTGTACCGATGAACTGTTCCTCGCGTCCCCAGTTGTTCTGGGTAAAGAACAGCGCCCCGTCCGGACCCAGTGTCATCGCGAGAGCCTGTCTCGGGATCCTCCTGTCATAGAAGGAATAATCATCTGAATCAATCAGAAGGATACCGTTCTTCGCGTCCCATATGTAGACGTTGGGCCAGTACGACTGATGAGGTCCGTACGAGAGGTAGATATCACCTTCGGGAGACGGAACAGCGCAGACAGGATAATCGAAGGGCAGGTTTCTGAACTCAACTGATCCACTCCCGTCGACAACAGCGAACTGGTCCTCATTATTGAAAACTACGAAATCCCCTGTCTGAGGATTCTCGACAAGATCGACAGGGGCCCAGCCCGTTCGGATCTTTCCTGATTCTCCCTTGAACGGATCGAAAACACTTATTGCCGCTCCGAATGTGCCGTTAACCGCGGAGGCTCCCTTGGGGAAGTAAAGAAGGCCGTTACTCTGATCGTACGCCATCGTGAACATGTGGGGGATGATGCCCAGATTCGGATATCGCTTGATGAGCTTACGCGATTCGAGATCGATAACATCGATCTCGCCATGTGCCCAGCTGGCTACAAACAGCAGGTCATCCTCTGTGTCGAAGGCGGTCGCATCGTTACCGTATGCGGGGATCAGTATCTCATAGAGCTCCCCGCCGTCTCCGAAATCCACCACGTGGACGGAAGCGGCATTATCGTACGGTATGTAGACCTCGTTTCTGGCAGGATTGTAGATGATCCCGACGCCCTCACGATAACCGGGTAGGGGTGTGACCAGATCATCAGCGCCGGTGACGTCTATCATTGCGGCCTCTATGACGTCGCGGGTGGTGGTCTCTATGACGATATAGAGGCGGTGGTTCTTCTCATCGTAGCCGCCCAGGTGCCACCTGCCGCCGCTTGTGACGGGAAGGGGCCTCGGGCCGTCCGATTCACCAGTGGCTGCGTCGAAGAGCCAGAGAGTCGATGTGTACCCGTCGACCGCGACGATCTTGTCGAGCTTCGAGTCACAGATCACCTTCCTAAGGGGAGGGGGCGGCGTCGCGTTGAGGTTGATCAGCGCCTCACTGGTCTCGAGCCAGTCGAGTTTCCGGAGCTTCTTCTTTTTCGCGTTGTAGAAATAGAGTGATGAACTCTCTCTTCCGGCCAGAAAGACATTGCCGGTCGCTTCGTCTACAGTTATCGATTCGAGCTGAGTGTCGGTCCCCACGGTGATAGATGACCCCTTGTCAGGATCTATTATATAGAAACAGCCGATCCCGATAAGGCAGACCTCACCGGTCGACCTTCGGATGACCATAGATTCGGATTTCAGATGCTGGTAAGCCCTCCCGGACAGTGGGATGTTTTGAACCCTTCTGTCAGAGCAGTCGATTACTGTAAGCGAGGAACTCAGCGTATTGGCTGCGATCAGTCTGTCCCGGCCGGGATCCATCATCACCATGAACGGCCCGGCCGCGTTTACCGACAGGCCCGCGACTTCGAGGAAATCGATGGTCGTCACCTCTGAAGCCTGCGGTAGAACAGGGAAGAGGCATATCATCAGCAGTATCATTATTATTCGGCTCATGGATTTATGACTCCTTAGGCATGAATGTGTATGGACGTGCTAACCATCCGGATTATACAATGCCCCCGCATCTCAATACATGTTGAAAATCTGAATATATATGGCATATTCTTACTTATCTGCAGTGAGATTCGATATGATGAGAAAATAGAGGAAGGCAGTGTGCCGATGAATAAGCCGGAAGATTGCAAAGAAGAGAGATTCGAGGAGTTTCTCGCCGAATGTCCGGGGTATGAAGAGACAAACAGGATCGATGAGCTGAGAGCAATTGAGTATTCCAGGCTCGACAGCCAGGGGCACGTATATCTCGATTATACCGGCGGCGGCCTCTACAGCGACCTTCAGATACGCAAGCACATGGACCTGCTCCTCGGGAACGTTCTCGGGAATCCGCATTCCTTTAATCCTACATCGAGTTTTACGACCGACATGGTCGAAAGGTGCAGGCGCCGCGTACTCGATTTCTTCAACGCGCCGACCGATGAATATGTCGCGATCTTCACTGCCAACGCTACACACGCACTGAAACTCGTCGGCGAATCGTATCCCTTCGACAAGGGGGATATGTTCCTCCTCAGTTTCGACAATCATAACTCGGTAAACGGGATCAGGGAATTTGACAGGGCATGCGGCGCTATAACGAGATACATCCCGGTCGTTCCTCCCGATATGCGCCTGTACGACCAGGTGCTCGAGAGAAACCTCGCCGATACGGGTGAATCTAAGAATAGGTTGTTCGCTTTTCCCGCACAGTCGAATTTCTCAGGGGTTCATCATCCCCTGGAGTGGATAGACAAGGCTCATGAACATGGCTGGGACGTACTCCTAGACGCGGCCGCTTTCGTGCCTACGAACAGACTCGATCTGTCCAAGTGGAAGGCTGATTTCGTCGCCGTCTCATTCTACAAGATATTCGGTTACCCGACCGGTGTAGGCGCACTGGTGGCCAGGCGCAAGGCACTTGAGAAGCTGCACAGGCCCTGGTTTGCCGGAGGTACGATCACTGTCGCCTCCGTCCAGGCAGACAAGCATTTCCTCGCAGAGGGTGCCGAGGGCTTCGAGGACGGTACGCTCAACTACGCCTGTCTCCCCGCCGTAGAGACAGGGATAGATTTTGTCGAATCGATCGGTATGGATACTATCCATGACCGAGTACAGTGTCTCACCGACTATTTGCTTGAGCAGCTCCTGGAGTTGAAGCATGGAAACGGCAGGCCCATCGTGAGAGTCTACGGACCGACCGACACGAAGGGAAGGGGAGGTACCGTTGCTCTAAATATCTACACAGCGAACGGCACCGTTGTGGACCATCGAATCGTAGAGGAAAGGGCAGCTAAGAGAAACATCTCCCTTCGTACAGGCTGCTTCTGCAATCCCGGAGCCGGAGAGCTTGCGCTGGGGCTGTCAAAGGACGAGATGATCCGTTGCCTGCACAGCCCCGGCTCACGCATGAGTCTAGAGGAGTTCTGGCAGTGCATCGACGGGAAAAGCATGGGCGCTGTGAGGCTCTCTCTGGGTATCGTGTCGAACTATAACGACGTGAAACGAGCCCTCGATTTCATTCTCGAGTTCCGGGAAGACTGAGTAACTCCTAGATAATACCTTACAGATACTGTCACGAATAATCTTGACCCGAATCGTAGGTTATAATAATATAAGTATATTCATATGTTCTTATCTATTAAAGGAAGGTACGTCATGGACGACAATGAACTGAGAGAACTCCAGGTGGACAAGATGATCGACGCCAGGGGGATGGCATGTCCGGGACCGCTTCTCGAGGCAAAGAAATCGATGGCGGATGTACCGGATAACGGCATACTCGAGGTCCTTTCATCAGATGAAGGCACGAATAACGATATCCCCATGTGGTCGAAGAAGATGAAATATGAAGTCCTCGGGATCCTCGAGGAAGCCGGTTTCTGGCATCTCTATGTCAAGAAGACCGTCTGAGGCCGTATCTGATATGAGTAATGACCTTCCCGATCTTGAGAACTGCAGCAGGGTAGCTACGATCCTGAAATCGATGGCTCATCCCCAACGTCTCTTTATTCTCTGCAGGCTTCACCAGAAGGAATGCACGGTCACCGAGCTTGAGGGGCTGACAGAGGCTTCCCAGCCGCAGATCTCACAGCATCTCCAGAGGATGAGGCATGAGGGGCTTGTCGATTCGAGGCGGGATGGCAATTATGTCTATTACAGCGTCAGGGATGATCACGTAAAGGTCCTGCTTGACGCCCTGGAAGAATTATACGGGCTGAGTAAAAGTTAAATGAGCGACAGGAAACCAAAGATACTCGTTTTTTCGACGGAGAATGTCTCTGACCCCGGCATCGATCTGGCCGGCCGGAACAAGATGCATTACTCGCCGTCGGTCTATGTCATCACTCTTCCCTGTTCGAGCGGTATCAGGCCGTCATGGATAGTCCATGCGATCGAGAATGGATTCGATGGAGTATTCATAGCTGCGGATGGCAGTGATTGCGCATATATCTCAGATTGTACGACCAGGACGGGCAAGATCGTCGCTGACGCACAGGATATGATGAGGGAACGCTCCCTCGAGCCAGCCAGGCTGAAGATGGCAGCACTCTGCTCGGTCTGTGCCGAGCCCTTTGAGAAATACATGGAAAGCTTCAGCAGACAGCTGCTGAAGTTCGATGCTTCTGTAACCCCGGACACGGAGTAGGAAGAATTGGATTATGATGCGCTGGTTATAGGCGGTGGAATCGCCGGTATGGAATCGGGAATACTTCTCGGTGACATGGGCTACGATGTTCTTATGGTGGAGAAGGATCCGAGCATCGGCGGGAAGATGATCCTGTTGAGCAAGGTTTTCCCGACTCTCGACTGCGCCAGCTGCATCTCGACCCCTAAGATGGCCGGCACGGCCAACCATCCGAAGATCGATCTCAATATCTATACCGAGGTGGACAGGATAGAGAGACTCGAGAACGGAAGGTTCCGGGTCACGATCAGGAAGAAGCCCACCTACGTCGATCTTGAAAAATGCACCGGGTGCCAGGACTGCGAGGAGGTCTGCACCGTTACAGTTCCAGACCAGTACAATTACGAGATGGTATCGAGGAAAGCGGCCCATATCGTCTATCCTCAGGCTGTTCCCAAAAAAGCTATAATCGACAGGCAGGGGACATCGCCGTGTACCTTCGCTTGCCCTTCAGACATCAAGGCCAATGGTTATATATCTCTAGCAAGACAAGGGGAATACGAGAAAGCATTCAACCTGATTCTAGAGGATGCGCCACTCGTAGGCAGCCTTGGCCGTGCCTGCTATGCGCCATGTCAGGACGAATGCTCCCGCAAGGATATCGGGGACGCGCCATATATAAAACTTCTGAAGAGATATATCGCGGACAAATATTACGAAACGCATCCTGAACCGATGTACGGTCCTGTCGAGGAACGCTCCGGCCACAAGGCCGCTGTTATCGGTTCGGGCCCTGCTGGACTCGCGGCGGCTTACTTCCTCGCGAAGAAGGGCCACGACGTCGTCATCTTCGAGGCCTCCGATCATCCCGGAGGGATGCTCAGGATGGGGCTGCCCTCATACAGGCTGCCAAAAGAGGTGGTCGAAAGGGATATCAGGAATGTCACGGCACTTGGCGTGGAGATAAGGACCGGCACACGTGTCGAATCGATAGATGACCTCAGAGATGCCGGATTCGAGGCGATCTTTGTCTCGGTAGGAGCGACGAGGCCCAGGATGCTCGGGATAGAGGGAGAGGAACTCGAAGGAGTATCGACGGGACTCGAACTGCTCAGGACAGTAAATACCGGGCACAACGTGGATCTCGGTGGAGAGAAAGTGCTAGTTGTCGGTGGCGGGAATGTAGCGATAGACGTAGCGAGAACAGCCGCGAGGCTCGGCGCTTCGGAAGTCCATATGATGTCTCTCGAGAAGCGCCACGAGATGCCAGCAACCGAGGAAGAGATAGAGGAGGCCCTGGCAGAGAGGATCGTGGTCCACGATGGAGTCGGCCCGGTAAAGTTCCGCGAGAGCGGCGGCCGGGTGACAGGTGTGGAGACGGTCCGCTGCGTCAGCGTCTTTGACGAAGAAGGAAGGTTTGCTCCGAAGTTTGACAATAAAAAAGGATTCATAGAGGCAGACAGGATCTTTGTCTCGATCGGTCAGATATCCGAGACTTCGGTCTTCGTCGACTGCGGTATCGAAGTAAACAGGAACAACACGATAAAGGCCGAGGCTGGAAGCCTGATGACATGCCTCGAGGGAGTATTCGCCGGGGGCGAGGCGGTCAGCGGACCGTCGATGATCGTCGATGCCAGTGCATACGGCAAAAGGGCCGCCTGGCACATCGATCTCTACCTGCGCGGTGAAGCATACAGTAATGTTGAGTATCCTGGAAGCCTTCCCGTTGTGGACAAGGAGAAAGTGCTGGCCCGCCAGGTCGAGTATCCCGGAACCACAATAAGGCCGGGCGAATTGCCGGCTGCTTCGAGACTGGAAAATTTCGACGAGGTCCAGCTCCCGCTGGGAGATGATGAAGCTTTTGCTTCCGCGTCTAACTGCCTGAACTGCGGGATATGCAGCGAATGTCACGAGTGCGTCAACATATGTCCCGCCGATGCGGTCGACCTCTACATGAAGGAAGAGATAAAGGAATACGAGGTAGGCTCTGTAGTAGTCTCCACGGGGTTCCGGCTCGTTCCCGGAGAAATACACGAACGATACAGATACGGTACGGCACCGAATGTCATCACCGCGGCACAGATGGACAGGCTCGTCGCTCCGACAAGACCGTACGATAATGTTCTGAGGCCTTCCGATGGAAAGGTCCCCGACAACATAGCCTATATTCTTTGTGTCGGCTCAAGGGATCAGTCGCTCGGCAACCCGATCTGCTCCAGGGTCTGCTGCATGTATTCGATGAAACAGGCGCAGCTGATCATGGGAGCGCTGCCTATCGCCGACGTGACGATCTACCTGATCGACATCAGGGCTTTCGGCAAGGGATACGATGAGTTCTACGAGCAGACAAAGGGAATGGGTGTGAGCTTCGTCAAGGGGAAGGTCGCGCAGATAGACGAGAAGGACGACGGCAACCTTATCCTGAAATATGAGGATATCGACGCCGGCGGAGCGATAAAGACCGCCGAGCATGATCTCGTGGTCCTGTCGACAGGCATCATTCCCAACCCTGATTACAAGAGCCTGTTTGACGGAAACGGGCTTGAGTCAGACGAGATGCAATACGTGAATGAACCCGAAGAATACAGGAACCCGGGAAAGACATCGATCAATGGTGTCTTCGTCGCAGGAGCAGCTACGGGACCTATGGATATACCGGATACGATCCTGCACTCCGGTGCGGCGGCTGCGCAGGCCGCTTCGTATATCGAGAAGATGAAAGGCCGGAAATGAGCGAGCGAAAAGTCGGCGTATACATCTGTCATTGCGGAGGGAATATCTCAGATTATGTCGACGTCGATAAGGTCAAGGCGGCGGTAGAAGAGGAACTCGGCGTTAACGTAGTAAAAACTACGATGTTTACCTGCTCGGATGCCTCGCAGACAGACATGGTCTCTGATATCAAGGAACAGGGACTCGACGGTATGGTCGTCGCATCCTGTTCTCCGAAACTTCATCTGACTACCTTCAGGGCCGTCGCGGAGAGAGCCGGCCTAAATCAGTTCCAGTATGTCCAGGTCAACATCCGCGAGCAGTGTTCGTGGGCCCATTCCGACGATAGCGAAGGGGCCACGGAAAAGGCTATAGGACTCGTGAAGGGCGGCATCGAGAAGGCCAAGTTGACTGAGCCTCTCGAGCCGATAAGGGTCACATCTATCAAGAGCGTGCTTGTCATCGGCGCCGGAGTAGCCGGGATGCGTGCCGCGATCGAGATGGCAGATCTTGGAGTCGAGGTCTTCCTTCTGGAGAGGGATCATTTCATCGGCGGAGAGGTCGCTAAACTCGGAAAGATGTATCCTTCCGGACATAATGGCGGAGAAGTCGCTGCCGAGTTGTACGACGATATAAAAAAGAGAACGAATATCCACCTCTTCACCGGCGCGGAGATGACGTCGAAAGAGGGTTACATAGGCAATTTCAACGTGCGTATAAGAATACGGCCCAGGTTCGTGATCGGAACAGACGGTGACTTCGAGAAAGCGGAGAGAGAATGTCCGGTAGAGGTCCCGAGCGAGATCCATAGGGGGCTCAAGACACGCAAGGCGATATATCGTCCGTCCGGCAGCGCTAAGCCGGAGAGGTGGGCGATCGATTCAGAGGCCTGCACGATGTGCGGGCGCTGCGCGGAGATCTGCCCGGGCTCCATAGATCTCGAACAGAAAGAAGAATTCATGATGCTCGATGCCGGCGCGATAATCACGGCTACGGGCTTTGAAAGCTATTCACCATCACAGGATGAGTTTGGATTCGGCACCGGCGGCGTGGTCACCCTTCCTCAGTTCGAGAGTATAGTAGAAAATACTGGTAGCAGGCTCGAATTTGGCGGCAGGGAAGTCCGCGACGTGGTTTTCATATACTGTGTCGGCAGCAGGCAGAGCAGAGATATAGACAACGCCAACCGATACTGCAGCCGCTTTTGTTGCAATGCCGCCGTCGGAGCCGCTTTAAATGCTACGGAGAAAATAGATGGCCTGCGAACCTGGCATCTATACAGGGACGTCAGGACATACGGCAAGTTCGAGCTTCTCTACGAGAAGGCCTCATCTGAGGGAGCAGTATTCTGCCGCTTCGATGCTAAAGATCCTCCAGTCGTCGAGGATGAGGGAGACAGGCTCCTTGTCAGGGTGAACGATCTGCTTACAGGTGGTGACGAGATAGGTATCGGCGCCGATCTCGTCGTCCTTGTCACCGGGATGGTACCGGCTCAGAACGAGGAACTCAAATCTATCCTGCGCCTTCCCATAGGAGAAGACGGATTCTTCAACGAGATACACGCGAAACTGCGACCCGTAGAGACCGTTATCGATGGAGTCTATATCGGAGGCTGCAGCCAGGGACCGAAGAACTCGACAGAGAGTATTTCTTCTTCTCTTTCCTGTGTCGCGAAAGCGGCAGCCCTGCTGGTAAAAGGGTACGTCGATCTTCAGCCGTTTATTGCGTACGTCGAGACCGATCTCTGCAAGTGGTGCGGTGAATGTGAGAAGGCGTGTCCATACTCGGCTATTGAGAAAGCAGTCGTCGACGGGAAAGAGATCGCAGTAATACGTGATGTCCTCTGCAAGGGATGCGGGGCATGTCTGCCGGTATGCCCGTACGATGCTACGCAACTCAAAGGATTCACGGACAGTCAGATCAAGGCTATGATTGAAGTTTTTGCCGCGGAGGCCGCGAGTGTCTGACGCAATAGATAACAGATTTGATGAGTCTAATCTCCTTGCGGGACGCCGCCGTGAGACGGCAAGGCGCGAGCCGGGGATGAGAAAAAAGATACTCGAAATCCTGGAGTCAGGGCCGAAGACCGTTCCCGAGATAGCCGAAGTGACGGGCCTTCCGTCGAGGGATGTTATGTGGTGGGTCATGGGATGCATCAGGTACAACTTTGTCGAACCCACCGGCGAGACTACGCCTGAGGGTTTTCATAAGTACGGTGTAGCCGGGAGGGACGTTTAATGGACAGGGTCGATCCGCGCATAGCTGAAGAGATGAAGAAGCTCGGCGCCTTCGATCTCAACGCCTGCTACAGCTGCGGGCACTGCAGCGCGCTATGTCCTCTCTGCGAGGGCGATATATCCTTCCCGAGGAGGATGATCAGGTACTCGATGCTCGGACTCGAGGACCGCATCCTTGCCTCTCCGGAACCGTGGATGTGCTATTACTGCGGGGAATGCAGCGAGACCTGCCCGAGGCAGGCGGATCCAGGCAGCCTCATGATGGCCGCGCGTAGATTTGTCACGAGACGGTTCGTTCTGGGCCGCGTTGCAGACGTTTTCTATTCGGCCTTGTCATCGGTGATCACCTGGGTCGTGCTGAGCGCCCTTGCGGTCCTCTGGATAGTCCTCTCGTACGACAGCGGTATGGACCTGGAAAAGGTCGACTTTCTCTCTTTCATTCATCTCGAACCGATACATGACGCAGGAATAGGTGTCACCGCATTTATCGCGCTGGCGATGCTTCTCAATATATCAGTGATGCTCCGGGCAGTGAAAAGAGGCTTCAAGGCTGAGAAGACCGGATTCAAAGATATGGCCAGAGCAGCAGGTTTCGCCCTCACCGAATCGGCTACCCAGCAGAGGTTCGATCTGTGTTCGAAAGACCGGACGAAACGCTGGGCCCATATGGCGATCTCATGGGGGTTCGCGGGAATGTTCATAGCGACCGTCCTCGTCATGGGGATCGACTACAAGATCCTCGACATAAGCCGGGCGATCCCTTTCGCTTTCGGCACAGTTTTCGGAGCTCTTACGGTCGCGGGGACGACCTGGTTTCTAATACAGAGGATTAGAAAAAATGGTGAGTCGATGAAATATTCTCACCTCAGCGACTGGATGTTTCTCGTCCTGATACTCGCGTCGGTCATAACAGGGTACGTCATGGTGATGTTCAAATATCTCAATATGCCGATGGCGGCCTACATTTCGTTCGCCGTGCACCTCGTCGCGGTATTCGACCTGCTCATATCGTTCCCGTTTACAAAATTCGCTCATATGGTCTACAGGCCGATGGCACTGTGGATGTCGGGTCTTAAATAAGTATTTCACATTCAAGGAGGCAGAAATGTCTGAAGGCAATACTCCGGAAAAGGTAAGTCTGGTCATCATGAGTGGTGACATGGACAAGGTCATGGGCGCTTTCATCATCGCGAACGGCGCTGCGGCGTTCGACATGGAAGTTACGATGTTTTTTACATTCTGGGGGCTGAAGGCAATCCAGAAGGGTAACCTTACCGGCAAGACCTTCTTCGGAAAGATGCTCGGAATGATGAACCGGGGCGGGATCGACAGGATCGGACCCTCAAAGTTCAACTTCGGCGGCATCGGCCGGTGGATGTTCAAGAAGATGATGGGGAACCATAATGTGACGCCACTTCCCAAGATGCTGGAGCAGGCACAGGAGCTGGGCATCAAACTTATTGCATGCGAGATGAGTATGAATGTCATGGAGATCGATAAGAGCGATTTTATCGATGGTGTTGTAATGGGTGGTGTCGGCAGCTTTATCGCTGAGGCTTCAGAGTCAAAGATACAGCTCTTTATCTGACGGAGATTCTCTGATGACTGGCGAACGCCTTTCACGGACTGGCTAGATCGTATGGCAGGGCCGGGTTCGTCGAGGTCGCCAGGCGCTCGGAGACGAGGCCGGTTATGAGGTATGAGATCGCACCATAAGGCGGTCGGGATACAAAACGGATCAATGAAGAATGAGGAGTCGAACATGGCTCCTTTTTTTGTGCTAGGGCTCTGCTGTTGAGGCTGAGGAGGAAGGTGTGTATAATCCTTTCAAGGCGCCGATAACAGTGAACCGACGAAAGGAAACCGCATTGAACAGACTGAAGTACATCATCGCGGCATCTGTCATCACAGTTCTCCTGTGTGGGACCGCATCCGGAGAAATGCATTCCGGCAGGGGATACGATTCGATCGATCCATTGAAGGTCTATGGATACTGCAGGGAACTTGCCTCACCAAAATATGAAGGACGGTTGACCGGACACGAAGGATACACCGCTTCGGCGCAGTGGGCAGCGGATAGATTTGCCGAATGGGGCCTTAAGCCGGTGGCAGGCGCCGATGGGTATCTCGTTCCTTTCACCTGCCCGTACACGATCGTAAACAGCGCGGCAATGACGCTTATAGGAAGTGAGGGGAAGTCGATCGAGCTCACGGTTCTCGAGGATTTTATGCCTATGCTCTATACAGACGGCGGTGAAGTCGAGTCCGGACTCGTCTTTGCCGGATGGGGGATCCACGCTCCTGAACTTGAATATGACGATTATGCCGGCATCGATGTCAGCGGAAGATTCGTGATCTGTTTCAGGGGTACTCCAGACAGGTCGGAAGAAGGATACAATGAACACGATCATCACAGGAAAAGGATGGAGACCGCCAGTTCGATGGGAGCGGCAGGGCTCTTCTACATATACGACGAACCGATGGCAAATCCGAACGGCGATCTCATCGAGTCTTTCATGTGCGGAATGCTCAGCGATGAAACTGCGGATTCAATTCTCGCATCCCACGGAACGACATCTGCGAGACTGAAGAAAGGCCTCAGGGAAGAGAAGCGGCCGAATTCGTTCGAACTCGGCTGGAAAGCCAGTTTCAGCGCTGAGGTAGAACATTTCCCTGAAGGAATCGGTTACAACGCCGCAGCGGTTCTCGAAGGCTCTGATCCAGAGTTGAGAGATGAATGTGTCATCATCGGCGGCCATCTCGATCACTGCGGACGGCACATGGGAATGGTATTTAACGGGGCGCAGGATAATGCCAGCGGGAGCGCCGTGGTCATGGGGATAGCTGAAGCATTCTCCATGCTGGGAAAAAGACCCGCCAGAACAGTTGTGTTTGTGCTGTTCGGAGCGGAGGAGATGGGGCTGCTTGGATCGTATAGTTTCGCCGAGCACGCGACTGCCCACTACAGGTCGATCGATGCGATGTTCAACTTCGACATGGTCGGCGAGGGTGACGGAATAAACTGCGGAGTGACAGTGGACCCTGAAGGCCTGAAGGATCTGGTACTGCAAGCTGATGAAACGGTGGGCACTCTCGGCAGAACATGGGATATCAAGAACGTCGGTGTGAGGTCGTCCGACTACGCGCCCTTCTTCCTTAAAGGCGCTGCCTGCGCCGCGATGTTCTCCAACGGCCCGCATCTTCACTATCACAAGCCGGGTGATACTATATACCGCATTAATCCCGATATGCTGGCTGATGCAGCGAGGCTTGGCTTCCTGGCTGCATTGATGCGCTCTGACAGGTAAGGCGGCACAGAAAATTATGTCAACAAAGATTGACAAACCGTGGGGCTGTGTCTAGAATCCTGGTCAAGCGGTACCTGCACAGGGTGCACAACAGACATAGGTAATGAATGATCATCGGCCGACGAGTCGGGAGATGGTGTATATGGGAACGGACGATTCCAGCAATAAAACAGAGATCAGTGAACGACAGGTCGAGGAGCTCCGCAGCAGGATAGCACTGCTTGAGGGGGAGCTTGCGGTCAGGGATGGACTCGAAGTGCTTGCTGGAGGAATAGCTCACGATTTCAACAACCTGCTCACAGTTATCCTGAACAACGTGTCGCTCATGAAGCTTGAGACAGCCGCAGGGAGCGGAACGCTGATAGGCCTTGAGGAAATGGAGAAAGCGACCCTGAAAGCGCGCGATCTTGCCTGGAAGCTGTTGAATATCGCGGGCAACGGCTCTTCGCCTCTGTCAGAGGAGGGAGGCCAGTCGGGCGAGACTTCTATCGAGGGACTTATAGGTACAGGAAGGATCCTTCTCGTGGACGATGAGGAGGATGTGAGGACCAGCACCGGAGCGGCGCTCAGCAGGCTAGGTTATACGGTGGTCCTTGTCGAGAGCGGAGCGAAAGCCATAGAGATCTTCTGCCAGTCAGCTGACGAAGGAAGGCCGTTCGATGTGGTCATTCTTGATCTTACAGTACACAGCGGCGCGGGAGGCAAGGAGACTGTATCGAGGCTCAAGCGGATAGATCCCGCCGTCAAGGCAGTGGTCTCCAGTGGATATGCCAATGACGCGGTGATGACCGAATACACTGAATTCGGTTTTTCCGGCAAGCTCGCGAAGCCTTATACGATGGAAGATCTCGGCTGTGTGATCAAATCTGTTCTTCTGGAAGACGCGGACCAGTCCTGACCCTTCATCACCAGACATAGAATCTTTATGAGATGGACATTGTGCGTCATATTTGATAGGATTTTCTCCAGATAAAATTCGAATTCACAGAGTCGATACAGTATGGAGGTAGGGAAATCAATTTCGGACTGAGCGAAGATCAGAAGGTGCTTCGGCACAGCATAAGGGAGTTCGCCGAGAAAGAGATCGGACCCAAGGCCCAGGAACTCGACGAAAAAGAGGAGTTCTCCATAGAGTTGACCCGAAAGATGGCAGAGCTAGGCCTGTTCGGTATTTTCGTGCCGGAACAGTACGGCGGCTCTGATATGGGCTACCTCTCTTACATAATCGCGATAGAAGAACTCGCCAGGGTGGACGGTTCCCACGCCGCTACAGTGGCAGCCGGTAATTCACTCGGGATAGGCCCCATACATTACTACGGCAGTGAGGAACAGAAGAAAGAATGGCTCCCCAGGCTTTGCAGCGGGGAGATCCTTGCTTCGTTCGGGCTTACCGAAGCTGACGCGGGTTCCGATGCCGGGGCAAGCAAGACATCGGCGGAACTCAAGGACGGCGAATGGATAATTAACGGAAGCAAGATCTTCATAACGAATTCGACGAATGAGATCGCCGCCGTTTGCACGGTTCAGTGTGTTTCAGGCAAGAGGCCCGATGGAAAGAAGGAAATGTCCTGTATCCTCGTTCCGAACGGGACCCCTGGATTCGAGGCAAAGAAGATGCTGGGCAAGATGATGTGGCGCGCTTCTGACACAGGTGAGCTCTATTTCGATAACTGCAGGGTTCCTGAAGAAAACCTTCTTGGCAAAAGAGGAGAAGGCTTCCATCAGATGCTCGAAACGCTCGACAACGGCAGGCTCGCCATAGCCGCGATGGGACTGGGCGGGGCACAGGGAGCGTTCGAGCTGGCGTTGAAGTATTCGAAGGAGAGGGAACAGTTCGGTTCGAAGATATGCACCTTCCAGGCAAACGCCTTCAAGCTTGCCGATATGGCGACAAATATCGAAGCGGCGCGCAATCTTCTTTACAAGGCATGCCGGCTTAAGGATGCCGGGCTTCCTTTCTCCAAGGAAGCGGCCATGTCAAAACTGTACTGCTCCGAGACGATGGGGAGTGTCGTAAATGAGGCCGTTCAGATATTCGGCGGGTATGGACTGATGCGGGAATACGATATAGAACGGTTCTATAGAGACTACAAGCTGCTTACTATCGGCGAAGGCACATCGGAAGTGCAGCGTATTGTAATCTCTAGGCTGATAGGCTGTTATGAAGAATAACTAAAGTATATTCAAGGTAGCATGCCGTCCCTGTACGGAAAGGGCTGCCGGTTTATGGCCGGCAGCCCGCTTTTATAGCTGCTCTGGAGTCGGGATCAATCCTCCTGTAGCTCCGGCAGATCCCGGTAGAGGTTAAGAGCGCCGGGATTCTTGAGCGCGTCCTGGTTCCTGACCTCTTTGCCGTGGATGATCTTCTTTACAGCGAGTTCTACTTTTTTCATGTTGATCGTATATGGGATGTCGCCGACCTGTATGATCTTCTTCGGTACGTGACGGGGCGACGCGTTCTTTCTGATAGTCTTCTTGATCTTGTTCTTCAGACCATCAGAAAGCTCCTCGTCATCAGCCATTTTTACAAACAGGACCACTCTTACGTCTTCCTTCCATTCCTGACCGATCACGAGGCTGTCGGCAATCTCCTCTATAGCAGCTGTCTGCCTGTATATCTCCGCGGTTCCGATTCGGACCCCTCCAGGATTGAGGGTTGTGTCGGAGCGGCCGTAGACGATCACTCCGTTATGCTCCGTGATCTCGATGAAATCACCATGGCGCCATATGCCGGGGTACTCGTCGAAATACGCCCTGTGGTACTTCTCTCCTTCAGGATCGTTCCAGAAGTAGATCGGCATGGAGGGAAAGGGCGAGGTGCACACGAGTTCTCCCTGTTCACCAAGGACCGGCTTGCCGTGGATATCGAAGGCGTGGACGTTCATCCCCAGGCACCTGCACTGCAGTTCACCCGGCCAGACAGCTCCCATCGGATTTCCGGCGGCGAAACAGCCATTGAGATCGGTGCCACCCGATATCGACGAGAGGCAGAGATCATCCTTGATATGGCGGTATACGTATTCGAACTCACCGGCATGAAGTGGAGAGCCGGTCGAGAGTATCGCTTTTAAACGGGACAGGTCGTGTTCTTCCCGGGGCTTGAGCCCGACTTTCTCCAGCGCGGTGATATAACTCGCGCTGGTTCCGAAGATCGTCATGCCTGTATCCTCTGCGAGCCTGAAGAGTGCGTCTGGTTTCGGGTAAAAAGGCGATCCGTCAAAGAGGATGATGGTGGCTCCCAGAGATAGAGAACTGGTCAGCCAGTTCCACATCATCCAGCCGCAGGTGGAAAAGTAGAAGATCCTGTCCTCTCTCTTGACGTCTGTATGAAGGGCAAGCTCCTTCATGTGGTGGATAAGGATACCTCCTGCGCTCTGGACCATGCATTTCGGCAACCCGGTCGTTCCAGACGAATACATTATATAGAGGGGATGCTCGAAGGGGAGCTGTTCGAATTTGATCTCCAGGCCCTCTTTGTCCGAGATAAAATCGTCATACATGACGGCGTTCGGGACAGCCGAGATGTCCGGGGCGGCCTCCGTATAAGGGACGACTACTACTTTCTCGACCGAGGGAAGTTCCTTGAGGACATCAGATATCCTCTCTATAGAATTGAATGCTTTGCCGTTGTACCAGTATCCGTTGGCCGTAAAGACGATCCTCGGCTCGATCTGTCCGAACCTGTCGAGAACGCCCTTTATTCCGAAGTCGGGGGAGCAGGATGACCAGAGGGCCCCGATGCTCGATGCAGCGAGCATAGCGATGATAGCCTCGGGCATGTTCGGCATGAATCCGGCGATGCGGTCACCGCGTGTTATTCCCATCTCCCGCATCGAGCGGGCAAGTCTCGCCACCCTGTCGTACAGTTCGGAATAGGTGAGGGTGACTGTTCCATTCTTCTCGCTCCGGAAAATGATCGCCTGGTGATCGTCCCTGTACCTCAGGAGATTCTCCGCGAAGTTAAGTTCGGCTCCGGGGAACCATTTCGATCCGGGCATCCTGTTGCCATCCTCGAGGACGGAATCGTATTTCCTCGAATGGATGATGTCCATGAAGTCCCAGAGAGTGGCCCACAATTCGGGTATGTTATCGACGGACCACTGCCAGAGCTCGTCGTATTTCTCGAATGATCTGCCGTACCTTTCATTGACCTCCGTCATGAACCGGTACATATTCGTCCCTTTGATCCTGTCTTCAGTAGGTCTCCAGAGAGGTTCGCTCATCCTCCAGTCCTTTCGGCTATGTTATTTTCAACGATGGATGATTATGACTACTATGGGTAATTTTCGTCAATTTAATTCAGGTACTTCAATTTGGGATGAAAGGAATAGCGTTATGTGATAGTGTCCGTCGGACAACCTGCCCCATACTCTGACAGGCCGTTTATCATTTTATGTCGCGGCCGGAAAGGGAGACAAAATTGAGAAGGTCCACTTTCACCCGTTCAATCATTTCAGTAAGCATCCTTCTTCTTGCCGCTATAGCTACTGGAACATCAGCGGAGATCATATCACCGGAGAAGCATTTCGGCTTCCTGCCCGGTTCTGACGGCAAGCTGATCGACTACCCGCAGCTGATCGAATACCTGCAGATGCTCGATGAAGCCTCGCCCCGACTACTTTTAAGAGAAGAAGGTATGTCTCCGCTGGGCAGAAAGATGTATGTCCTGCTGGTATCGGCGGAAGAAAACATTTCCAGAGTGGAAGAGCTGCGAAAGATCAATGAGAGGCTCGCTCTCGACCCTTCAATTCCTGACGGTGAGAGGGATGCCCTCATAGAAAAAGGCAGGGTCTTCTTCCTCGCGACATTATCGATGCATTCGGGAGAAGTCGGGCCGTCACAGGCGCTGCCGATAATCGCATACGAATTCGCTACCACGACTGACCCCGAGGTTCTGCAGTGGCTGGACGATGTAGTCTATATGGCAACCCCGTGTCACAATCCCGACGGGATGGACATGACGGTAGAGCACTACCGGAAATACCACGGGACCAAGTACGACGGCGCCTCGATGCCGGGTCTTTATCATAAATATGTGGGACATGATAACAACCGTGATTTCGTCATCCTGAGCCAGAGCGATACGAAGGTTGTAGCTGCGATATACAGTACCATCTGGTACCCGCAGGTCATGGTCGAAAAGCATCAGATGGGCTCGACAGGTGTTCGTTATTTCGTGCCTCCCAACCATGATCCTATAGCCGAGAATATAGACGCGGGGATATGGAACTGGATGGGCCTGTTCGGCATGAACATGATCAAGGATATGACGAAAGCCGGCCAGTCGGGTGTGGCCCAGCACTATCTCTTTGACGAATACTGGCCCGGTTCGACGGGTACCTGCAACTGGAAGAATGTAATCAGCTTCCTTACAGAAGCGGCGAGCGTGAGATACGCGACTCCGATATATATCGAACCGAACGAGCTCGGTGTGTATGGCAAGGGATTGTCAGAGTACAAGAAGAGCATCAACATGCCGCTGCCCTGGCCGGGTGGCTGGTGGAGACTCTCCGATATCATCGATTACGAGATCTCATCGACGAAGTCGATCATCAAGACTTCATCGAAGCACCGGAAAGATATCCTTACATTCAGAAACGATCTCTGCAGGCGCGAGGTAGAGCGCGGCAGGACGGTGGCTCCTTTCTATTACGTCATGCCCCTCGAGCAGAACGATCGCTCGGAGCTCGCCGGACTGGTAGATCTTCTCCTCGAGCACGGGGTTCAGGTCTCGCGACTGTCCGCAGATGTGAAGGCTGGAGACAGGGAATTCAGGAAGGGCGATATCGTTGTTGCGATGGCGCAGCCTTACCGCGCTTTTGCAAAAGAGGTCCTCGAGCGGCAGGAATTTCCCCTGAGGCATTACACTCCAGATGGAGAACCCATCAAGCCGTATGACATCACCAGCTGGTCATTGCCCCTACACCGCGGTATCGATTCATATGAGATGAAGGTACGCTCGAAGGATCTTGAAGCGGCCCTGACACCTGTCGAGAACGGAGGGTTCTACAGGTCGGACCTGCCTGAGGATTGCGGCGGCGTGGTCCTGGCGGCGGGCGACAATGAGAGCTTCAAGGGCGTCTTCGCGGCCCTCGGTGAAAACATGGCTGTCCACCGACTTAAGGACTAC
>RCNF010000391.1_pt1 | contig 22015 bp, 34 predicted proteins | sample 2041311 | NCBI WGS metagenome assembly RCNF01 (sample SAMN09708228, study PRJNA481090) | Marine sediment metagenome, whole genome shotgun sequencing project. | biome: marine sediment; feature: ocean; material: sediment; isolation source: Sewage treatment plant 2 marine sediment (STP2) ... | reverse complement strand
TGAAAGCGTTGGAGAGTGAGAGCACGGATCCAGATGCGCCGGAGTATGAGAGCATCAAGGAACTGCTGCGGGTAGTAGACGAGTACATACCGGAGCCGAAGCGTGAACTGGACAAGCCGTTCATGATGCCGGTGGAGGATGTATTCTCGATAAAGGGACGCGGCACGGTGGTGACGGGGCGGATCGATCGGGGCAAGATAAAGACAGGTGATGCGGTAGACATCGTCGGGCAAAGAGACAAGATGATGAGCTCGGTGGTGACCGGTGTGGAGATGTTCCACAAGATCTTGGACGATGGGCAGGCAGGTGACAATGTAGGCTTGCTGCTGCGAGGGATCGACCGCGAGGATGTAGAGCGGGGAATGGTGGTATCGGCGCCGGGATCGATAGAGCCGCACACGAAGTTCCTGAGTGAGGTTTACGTGCTGACGAAGGAAGAGGGGGGCAGGCACAAGGCGTTCTTCAACGGGTATCGGCCGCAGTTCTACATTCGGACGTTGGACGTGACGGGCACGATCGAGATGCCGGAAGGTGTGGAGATGGTGATGCCCGGGGACAATGTGAACCTGACGGTGGAGCTGATCACGCCGGTGGCATTGGAGAAAGGTTCGAAGTTTGCGATCCGCGAAGGCGGTTTGACGGTTGGCGCGGGCGTTATCACAGACATCCTGGAATAGGTGAACAATGGCAAAACAGAAGATTCGAATCCGGCTGAAGGCATATGACCATCGGGTACTCGACACATCGGCGCAGAGAATTGTTGAAACCGCCGAGCGCACAGGCGCTAAAGTAGTCGGGCCAGTCCCTTTGCCAACCAGAATTGAACGCTTCACAGTCCGCCGGTCGACGTTCATCGATAAGGATTCACATGAGCATTTTGAGATTAGGACTCACAAGCGCTTAATTGATGTCATGGAGCCAGATACGAAGACAATCGATACACTAATGCGTTTGAATCTTCCAGCCGGTGTAGATATTGAGATTAAGATTTAATAATTGATTTTGCGTGCCCCGGAGTACAGAAGGATCTTAGGGTGCACGAGTTAAAAAGTGGCCGTGTAAGAGCCGGACGGGCGAATGGAACAACAACCCGAGCTTCCTTTCCCTGGCGGTTTACTACACGGTGATCGGGGATGATGCAGCCAAGCCCTGGCTGACAGTCCCGTCAAGGAATTTGAAATAGGAGAGAGAGAATGAAAGGGCTTATTGGCAAGAAAGTCGGCATGACCCAGGTTTTCGATGAATCGGGCAATATTGTCCCGGTTACGCTAATCGAAGCTGGGCCTTGTTATGTCACGATCATTCGCCACCCAAAGCGCGATCACTATAAAGCCGTTCAGCTCGGTTTTGGCGAAGCCAAACCCAAGCATCTCTCAGGTGGCCAATTAGGTCATCTGAAGAAAAACGATTTACCACCGCTGCGCTATCTGCGGGAATTCAGGGTGAAATCGGTTGAAGATCTGAAAGAAGGGGATCAGCTCAAGGTAGATGTTTTTCAGGTTGGGGATTTTGTGGACATCACCGGCATCAGCAAAGGCAAGGGGTTTGCCGGCGGAATTAAACGACATAGATTTCACAGGGGACCCAAGACGCATGGCCAGTCTGATCGCGAGCGTGCCCCCGGATCAGCGGGCGCAGGCTCAACCCCCGGTCGAGTTTTTAAGGGGAAGAAAATGCCGGGACACATGGGCACAGCAAGGGTGACATCGCAGAACATTCGCGTGGAATTGATTGATCCTGAGCGTAATTTACTCGGTGTCCGTGGAAGTGTGCCGGGTGCTCGGGGAAGCGTAGTCATGATCAAAGAAGTGCGTAAGCAATAGGTCCTCCGGAGCGAGCGATGAAAGTAGACGTTATTGACATTAAAGGAAAGAAGATAGATACCACGGATCTCCCTCCGCAGATCTTTGAAGCGCCGATCAAGCGTGATCTGATGCATCAGGCACTCGTTCGACAGCTTGCCAATGCGCGGTTGGGGACCCACAAGACTAAGTCGCGGGGCGAAGTCCGTGGCGGTGGTGCGAAACCGTGGCGTCAAAAAGGTACAGGACGAGCGCGCCATGGATCACGCCGTTCGCCAATCTGGGTTGGCGGTGGGGGAGCTCATACGCCTCGGCCGCGCGATTACAGCCAGAAAATGCCCCGAAAAATGCGCCGGGCGGCTTTGTGCTCTGCACTGTCGGTTAAAGCTGCTCAAAATGAGATCATCGTCCTTGATAAGTTCTCAATGGCTGCGCCGAAGACGAAGGAAATGGTAGATGTGATCAATCGCATCGCCGGACAGTCAAGCACATTGATCATCCTGTCGGGCGAGAATACCAATGTTGAGTTGTCGGCGCGCAACCTGCAGAAAGTGAAAACATTGCGAGCTAATTATTTGAATATTCGCGATTTACTGGGATACGAGCGGCTGGTCATGCCGCTGGACGTGCTGGATGTGATCCAGTCGTATCTGGGCAGCTGAGGAGCGTCGAGATGACAACCTTATACGATATCCTGCGTCGCCCGCTTATTACAGAGAAGACGAGCTTTCAGAGCAGTAATTTGAATCAATTCACTTTCGAAGTTGACTCGAAAGCTAATAAGCAGCAGATCAAAGAAGCGGTTGAGGCGATGTTTGATGTAACGGTTTTGCGCGTGAATGTTATTAATCGACCCGCAAAGGTGGCGCGCAGTTTGCGGAACCGCCGACGCCAAGTGCGGCGAGGCGGATACAAGAAAGCGATTGTTACCCTGAAGCCAGGGGACAACATTGATGTGTTCGAAGGGGTTCTTTAATGCCGGTTAAAAAATATAAACCCACATCACCCGGTCGCCGGGGAATGAGCGGACATACCTTTGAGGAGATCACGAAGACCAAGCCTGAGGCTTCGCTTCTGATCGCCAGGAAACGCTATGCAGGGCGTAATAATACGGGGCGAATCACAGTTCGACATCGCGGAGGTGGGCATAAACGCCATATTCGCAAGGTAGACTTCAAGCGGGATAAGCGAGAAATTACGGCTCGGGTGGTTGCAATTGAATACGATCCCAATCGCTCTGCCCGCCTGGCGCTGCTTCACTATAGCGATGGCGAGAAACGATACATCCTCGCACCTTTGGGATTGCAGGTCGGCGATACTGTACTTGCGGGTCCCAAAGTGGAAATTCGCCCAGGCAATAGTCTACCGCTAGCGAGCATCCCATTGGGAACGACCATTCACAACATAGAGTTGAGCGAAGGGCGTGGCGGCCAGATGGTGAGATCCGCAGGCACCTCAGCACAGGTGCTGGGTAAAGAGGGCGCCTATGCGGCAATCCGTTTGCCATCAGGCGAAGTACGCAGAGTTCGCCAGACATGCTACGCAACCGTTGGAGAAGTCGGCAACCCTGATCATGGCAACATTAAATTGGGGAAGGCCGGGCGGAAGCGTCATAGGGGAATCCGACCCGCAGTGCGTGGATCGGCGATGAGCCCGCGCGATCACCCTCATGGTGGCGGCGAAGGAAGATCCCCGATTGGTTTGCCCGGACCGAAAAGTCCGTGGGGTAAGCCGACGTTGGGTAAGAAGACACGCCAGAATAAACGCACGGAGAAATACATTATCCGTCACCGATCAAAGCGTCGCCGTTAGCTTTTAAAAACATAGACGGTGGAGGCGAAGAAGAATGTCTAGATCATTGAAAAAGGGTCCCTTCATTGACCCGAAGTTACTAAGAAAAGTTGAAGAGATGAACGAGCGCGGCGATAAGACGGTCATCCGAACGTGGAGTCGGGCGAGCACAATATTCCCGCAAATGGTCGGTCATACACTCGCCGTGCATGATGGCCGGCGCCATGTGCCGATCTACATCACCGAGAATATGGTTGGGCATAAGCTGGGGGAATTCGCACCCACCCGGACTTTTCGAGGGCATGTGGGGAGAGACAGGACCACTCGCACGAGGGAAGAAGAATGATGGATTCTGTCGATGTGCGAGCGAAAGTTCGATATGTCCCGATATCACCGCAGAAAGTGCGGTTGGTCATCGATCTTGTACGCGGCATGAATGTCGTTGAGGCGATGAGCGCATTGCGGTTTGAGCAGAAGGCTGCAGCCAAGCCGGTTTATAAACTGCTTCGCTCCGCGGTGGCGAACGCCGAGGAGAACATGGGTCTTAGCAGAAATGATCTCTTTGTGCACACCATTTATGCTGATGTTGGCCCTACACGCCGTTGGAGGCGCTTCGGCGCACGCGGACGGTTCAAGCCATTGTTGCGACGCTCTTCACATATTAGCGTCATCCTCCGCGAGCGTGAGGCTGAGGCGGTCTGAGAAGAACCTAAGCCTGACCATTGAGCGGGAGGCAATCTCGTTGAGATAACATCCAGCTCGTGGTGGGGAGAACAATAAGGATTTGAGCGAAAGGAGATAGTATGGGGCGCAAAGTCCATCCAGTAGGTTTTCGTCTGAAGATCAATAAAACCTGGGACTCCCGTTGGTTTGCAACGCCCGATAAATATGCAGATCAATTGCACGAGGATCGTGAGATTCGTAATGTGATATTCAAAGCCACGCCGCGGGCGGGCATTTCGAAAATTGAAATCGAGCGCTTCCCGAACAGCGTCCAGATCATCGTTCACACGGCTCGGCCGGGGATTGTCATCGGCCGGAAGGGTGCGAACGTGAAGGAACTGCGCCGCATGATTCAGGAGTTGACAGGCACAACTGTAAAGCTCGATATTTCGGAAATCAAAGAACCTGATCTCGATGCTCGCCTGGTGGCAGAGAACATCGCTAATCAGCTCGAGAGACGCATCAGCCATCGCCGGGCGATGCAGCGGGCAATCGGGCAGACGATGAGGCAAGGGGCTGAGGGCATTAAGGTAATGTGCTCGGGCCGCCTGGGCGGCAATGAAATGGCTCGCCGTGAGTGGATGCGTGAGGGACGTGTTCCAGCGCAAACTCTGCGAGCGGACATAGATTTCGCACGTGCTGAGGCGCTGACAAACTACGGCCGAATTGGGGTCAAGGTTTGGATTTATAAAGGCGAGATATTACCGGAAGCTTTAAAAGAGTCGGAAGCGATGGATGTGTACGTCAGCGAGTGAGATGTCTCATTTCCTGAGCGATGAGGTGTGGCGATGTTGATGCCAAAGCGATCTAAACATAGAAAGCAAATGCGCGGGCGGATGAAAGGGAAAGCAAGCCGCGGGACGGAAGTCACTTTCGGCGATTATGGCTTGCAAGCGCTCGAACCCGGTTGGGTGACTGCGCGTCAAATTGAGGCTGCCCGAAGGGCGTTGGTTCGATATATGCGCCGGCGCGGGAAAGTATGGATTCGGATTTTCCCAGATAAACCGGTGACGCAGAAAGCAGCCGAGACACGCATGGGAAAAGGGAAGGGCGCTGTTGATCATTGGGTAGCAGTTGTAAAGCCGGGAAGAATCATGTTTGAACTCTCTGGTTTGGACGAAGAAGCAGCCAAGGAAGCGATGCGCTTGGCCACGCATAAACTCTCGATTAAAACCAAGTTCACCTCGCGTGATTCACTTGGGAGGGGATAAGCGATGAAGACGGTAGAAATCCGGAAAGCATCCACTGAAAAAATTCAAACCTACCTCGACGATGCTCGAGAGGATTACTTCAAGCTGCGCTTTCGGTTTACGACAGGGCAATTGACAGATCACACTCGTTTGAAAATCGCCCGCAAGGAGATAGCGAGACTTGCGACGATATTGCATGAACGAGAGCTAGGTATCGAGAGCGAAGGAAGTGAAAAATGAACAATACGCGACGCCGCTTGATTGGTGTGGTCACACGAATAAAAACTGAGAAGACAGTGACCGTACGGATTGACCGCAGCTCCCGACATCCACTTTATGGGAAGGTGCTCCGCACTAATAAAAATTATCTTGCCCATGATGAACTGGGTTGCCACATCGGGGACCAGGTGAAAATGATCGAGAGCCGCCCAATCTCGAAGCGGAAACGCTGGGTGGTTGAGGAGATTCTTCAACGCCAGAGCGAATTAGAAGCCAGTGTGAGCGCTGTGGAAACACAGGATGAAGTGGACGTGGAGGCGGAAGCATGATCCAGCAAGAAAGCCGTCTCAAAGTGGCTGATAATACAGGCGGCCGGGAACTGCTCGTTATCCGAGTCCTCGGTGGCTCAAAAAAACGCTATGGCCGAGTAGGCGATATTATTGTTGGAACGATTAAAACGGCGACTCCGCATGGAGCGGTGAGTAAGAGTGACATCGTCCGAGCAGTGATTGTCAGGACGAAAAAAGAGTACCGCCGAGACGATGGTTCCTACATTCGCTTCGATGACAATGCCGTAGTAATTCTGGACACCGACGGCAGAAACCCCAAGGGAACTCGCATCTTTGGTCCAGTAGCCAGAGAGTTGCGCGAGAAGGGGTTTACGAAGATTGTTTCTCTTGCGCCGGAAGTCCTATAGGAGGCTTGTTACGGTGGCTCAGACGTTAAGAATCAAACGAGGGGACCAAGTGAAGATTATGAGTGGTCGAGATAAGGGCACACAGGGAGAGGTGATCCGTATCTTACCCGCTAAGACGAGGATAGTCGTTCAGGGCGTTAACATCCGCAAGAAACATCAGCGGCAAGTTCAAGCTGGTGGGCGGACGATGAACCCTGGAATTATTCAATTCGAAGCGCCGATCCACATATCGAACGTATCGTTGATCTGCCCAAAGTGTAACCAGCCGACACGCATAGGAATTAGGCGGGTAGATGGCAAGGCTCAACGGTATTGCAAGAAGTGTGACGCGGTCGTCGACTCCTAAAAGGAAGAGGGAGCCATAACGGAATGGCACATCATCTAAAAGAACGATTCGAAAAGGAAATTCTCCCGACGCTGATGAAGGAATTCAATTTTGAGAACCCGATGATGGTTCCAAAGATTGAAAAGATCGTTGTAAATGTCGGTGTCGGTGAGGCGATTGACAACGCGAAGGCTCTTGACGCTGCAGTCAGCGATATGACGATCATCACCGGCCAACAGCCTGTTGTGACCAAAGCGCGCAAGAGCATTGCGAACTTCAAACTGCGCGAGGGGAGTTCGATCGGCGTAAAGGTAACCCTTCGAGGGGAACGTATGTGGTCTTTCTTCGATCGGTTGGTCAACGTTGCGATGCCGCGCACACGTGACTTTCGTGGTGTATCCCCCAACAGTTTTGATGGGCGGGGCAACTACACAGTAGGCATCCGTGAGCAATTGATCTTTCCGGAGATCGCATACGACAAAATCGACAAAGTTCGTGGTTTTGAAGTCACGTTTGTCACAACGGCACCGAACGATGAGCTTGGGCACCGACTGCTGCAATTACTCGGAATGCCCTTTGGGAAAGGCGAGGTTTATGGCTAAGACATGCATGCCGATACGGGAAACCCGTAGGAAGTATAAGGTCCGGGTGCGCAATCGCTGCCGCATTTGTGGTCGGCCGCGTGGTTATTACCGACGTTTTCAGCTATGCCGTATTTGCCTTCGTGAACAAGCACTGGAAGGTAAGATTCCAGGGCTCGTGAAGTCATCCTGGTAAGAATTGATCGAGAGAGGTTTTAATGAGTGTCTCAGATCCTATTGCTGATTTTTTAACTCGGATCCGTAACGCCGTAATGGCGGGGAATCAGAACGTATCGATCCCGAGCTCTACGATAAAAGTAGCGCTAGCTAAAATCCTCGTTGAGGAAGGGTTTATCGATGGGTTCGAGCAGGTGTCTATTGAGGATAAGCCTCAGGATGCCCTGCGGATCGATCTCAAGTATGTTGGTGAGCGCCGGGATAGAAAGCCGGTAATCACCGGATTGAAACGAGTAAGTAAGCCTGGCCGCCGTATTTATGTCGGGCGGGGCGAGATTCCGTGGGTGCAATCGGGATTGGGAATCGCAATCCTAACTACACCCAAAGGTGTAGTAACCGGAGTTCGCGCTCGTCAACTTGGCGTGGGCGGAGAGGTGTTATGCGAGGTCTGGTAGCATAAAAGCGTGCCAGGTCATGCCCACAATTCGAGGAAGTTCTCCCAAACCCCATGGGGCTCGGCAGGAACGAGAGAAGGAGTTTCTGGGGTGGGTAGGGAGCGGAGGCAATCCTCGAATGATGAAGGATGGAGGTTGAAGTGTCGAGAATCGGTCGTATGCCAATCGTCATCCCGGATGGCGTACAAGCAGAGATCAAGAATACAAAAGTCCGTGTCAAAGGTCCTAAGGGTGAGTTGACGAGGGAGTTTCGACCGGAGATGTTAATCAAGCTTGAAGAAGGGATTATCACGGTTGAGAAACCTTCGGACGAGCCGCGGATGCGCGCATTTCATGGCCTTACTCGTTCCCTGATCAACAATATGGTTGTGGGTGTGAGCGAGGGATTTGAAAAAACCCTTCAGATTGAAGGAGTAGGTTATCGCCCGGAGCTCGAAGGGAAGGAGCTCATCGTGCACGTTGGTTTCTCCCATCCCGTGCGCGTCCCGCCTCTTGAAGGTATTGAGTTCGAGGTAGACACGCGCGCGCGAACGATTATTGTAAAAGGAATCGATAAAGAATTGGTCGGCCGGGTTGCTGCAGACATCCGCAAAATTCGCCCGCCGGAACCTTACAAAGGTAAGGGAATTCGGTATCAGGGCGAGTATGTCCGTCGTAAAGCCGGTAAGGCCGGTAAGGTGATGGCGTAATTATGGCGAAAGAAAGCAGAAATAAGAAGCGCATACGACGCCATAGTCGGGTGCGGAAAAAAGTCTCGGGAACCGCTGGACGTCCGCGTTTGAACGTCTACCGGAGTCTAAACGAGATCTATGCACAAGTCATCGATGATGAGCGTGGGCATACAATTACAACGGTTTCCACCTTAGAGCAGGCTCTTCGGTCGAAGCTAAAGGGTTTGAACAAAACAGAACAGGCCGCATTAGTAGGGCAGGAGTTAGCAAAGAAAGCGAAGAAAGAAGGCATTAAGGAAGTTGTCTTTGACCGTGGCGGTTTCCGCTATCATGGTCGTATCAAGGCACTAGCCGAGGCGGCTCGAGAAGCCGGTCTTGAATTCTAAAGAATAAGGAGAGCGATCGGTGAGAAAAAACTTTCGGGATCGTAAAGACGATCGTGATGAATTCGACGAGCGAGTAATTGACATCTCCCGAGTTGCTAAGGTGGTTAAGGGTGGCCGTCGTTTTGCATTCCGTGTCACCGTTGTTGTGGGTGACAATAAGGGGCGGGTGGGACTTGGCGTAGGAAAGGCGCGCGGTGTTCCGGACGCCATCCGCAAAGCAGGCGAGAAAGCACGCAAGAATATGCGCCAGATTTCTCTTGTGGGGTCGACAATACCTCATCAAGTTTACTCGAAACACGGTGGAGCGCTCGTCATGCTAAAGCCCGCGTCCCCAGGTACAGGAGTGATTGCTGGTGGTGCGGTGCGTGCAGTATTGCAGGCTGCAGGGGTGCATAACATCCTTACGAAGTCACTTGGCAGCGCGAATGTCCTAAATGTCGCCAGAGCGACGATAAAAGGGCTCCAAGATCTTAAATGGATCGAGGAAGAGGTCGCAAAGCGGGGTAAGGAACGGGAAAAAATAATGCCCTTCTGGGAGCGAGAGCGCAATGGCTAAACGAGCAAGCAAGGGAAAAGCCTTGCGCATTACATTGGTGAAGAGCCCGATCGGGTATTCGGAGCGACAAAAACGGACCGTTCGCGCCCTCGGGTTGCGCCGGCTGCGTCAAACGGTCGAGCATAATGACAACCCAGCATTACGCGGCATGATCACGAAAATTCAACACCTGGTACAGGTTGAGGAGTAACAACCGATGAAACTACACGATCTTCAACCACGCCACGGCGCTAAAAAGCGTCGCAAGCGGGTTGGCCGGGGAATATCGGCTGGACAAGGGAAAACAGCGGGACGCGGCGTAAAGGGGTATGGTGCACGCGCCGGGTCCGGCGGGAAGTTATATCACCAGGGTGGGAATCTGCCTTTCTACCGCAGTCTCCCATTTAAAAGAGGGTTTACCAATATCAATCGCATCGTTTGGCACGAGGTGAAACTCGAGGATCTGTCGGAGTTGAAAGCCGACACCGAAGTTACCCCGGATAGCCTTGTCGAGGCTGGCATCCTGCGGGATGTGCGAAAGCCAGTGGTTTTATTAGGCAGCGGAGAGGTCAAAGTGCCGTTGACGATCCGTGTGCATCGGATCACTCAAGGGGCAAAGAAAAAGATCGAAGCTGCGGGTGGAACGGTCGAGCTGCTAGAGCTTTGAAATCAGTGGCTCAAAAGGAGTAAGGGATGCGACGCTCTGCGTGGCGCTTTCTATTCATATCATCGGATATTCGTAATCGAATCCTGATTTCGATATTGCTGCTGATCCTCTACCGATTTGTGGCACACGTTCCCGTTCCGGGTATTAACCGCTTAGCCATTGAAGGTGTGATGGGTGGTTCGGGGCAAGGACAGACGTTGTTCGGTCTATTAGACTTGCTTTCCGGTGGAACTGTATCGAACTTTTCTGTCCTGGCAATGGGTGTCTACCCCTACATCACAGCGCAGATTATCCTGCAGCTCCTAGTTCCCATCATCCCCGCGCTTCAGCGGCGAATGGAAGATGATCCCCGAGAAGCCCGCAAATGGCAGGAAAAATGGACGTATTATCTTGCGGTGCCGATGTCAGCCCTGCAGGCTGTAGGTCAGATCCGGCTCTTCGAGCAGTATGCGACTGGCCAGGGAGGGAGCATCCTCAATACTCCATTGGGATTAAACCTGGCCACAATGACAACCATCTTGACGATGACGGCGGGTACGATGTTCGCGATCTGGCTGGGAGAGCTTATCTCTGAGTACGGGATCAAGAATCAGGGACTTTCGTTGATCATTTTCTCTGGAATCGTCACCCGAATCCCGAGCAATGTTGGCCAGCTGCTCACTGGCGATTTTCAGCAGGTCATCCCTATGGCGATCTTCCTGGTGTTCCTAACTTTAACAACGATCTTTGTCATTGTATATGTTCAGGAAGGGCGTCGGAATGTGCCTGTAATGTACCCGGGACGGCGTGTGGGAAATCGCATGTCTATGCCGGTTAAAGGCACGTTGCCATTGATGGTCAACATGGCGGGTATGATCCCAATCATCTTTGCACAATCGATCCTGACTTTCCCTGCAGTTTTGGCGCAGTTTTTCATCGGCTCAGAGAATGTGACCATTCAGAACATCGCATTATTCCTTCAGAGCACCTTCGGTGGTTTCAGCGATATCTACTGGATTCTATACTTCCTGATGGTTGTGGCTTTTACCTTCTTCTACACCGATGTCCTCTTCTCGCAGCAGAATTACGGCGAGAATCTGAAACGATCCGGTGCGCAGATCCCGGGTGTGACGAAAGGGGCCGCCACGCAGCGCTATCTGACGCGCGTAATGCGGCGGATCACGTTTGTGGGCGCGTTCTTCCTGGGTGTTGTGGCAATTATGCCCTTTTTGGTGGGACTAATCTGGCCCATGGGAGAATCGAATACTGGGTTGTTGCTGGTTTCATCTTCTGGTTTGCTGATCGTGGTTGGCGTCGTTCGAGATTTGTATCGCTCGATCGAGGCCGAGCTTAAACTGCGCGGCTATGACCAGGCGGTATTGGTACGTTAGCTCGAGCACCTTACAAACAAAACAGAATTGGGCCAGGCAGCGGAGATGGTTATCGACAAGGGTGAGTTAATCCCGGAACGAATCATGATTGAAAATGTGACCGATACACTAAGAAGCGCCCGGTCTGTGAGGGCTAACTGATGACCTTGAAGCGGGGAATTGTCTTGAAAAGCCCGCGTGAGCTTGCATTGATGCGCGAGGCAGGGAAAATCAACGCCCGAGCTCTGGCCGCAGCGCTCGCAGTCGTGCGCCCTGGCGTTACGACTGCTGATGTGAATCGTGCCGCCGCAGAAGTGCTTAAGAAATCCGGGTCGGTACCAGCGTTTGTTGGTGTTCCGGGAGCGTATCCTTATCCCGCCGAAACGACGATTTCGATAAACGATGAATTGGTGCATGGAATTCCTGGGGAACGTCGTTTAGAGGATGGGGATATCGTAAGCATAGATTGCGGGACGGTTCACGATGGCTTTGTTGCCGACTCTGCGCTGACTGTTGGAGTGGGGGAGATCGCAGAGGAAGCACAGAAGCTCCTCCGTATCACACGCGAGGCGTTATTCGAAGGGATCAAAAAAATGATCCCCGGGAATTCTACGGGCGACGTTTCTGAAGCTATTCAAGCCCATGTTGAAGGCAATGGTTTTCATGTCGTTCGGGAGTATACAGGGCACGGAGTTGGTAGATCTATGCATGAGGAACCTCAGGTTCCGAACTATGGTCGCAAAGGCCGTGGAGTGCCGCTTAAGCCAGGAATGACAATTGCCCTGGAACCTATGGTAATGAGCGGGAGTTTTGAAACTCGCATCTTGAGCGATCAGTGGACAGTAGCGTCAAAAGATGGACGTCTAACAGCCCACTTTGAACACTCTGTTGCTGTGACCGAAAATGGTCCGTGGATACTAACAGCAATGGACGAAGAACTAGACGAGGGGGAGTGGATTAGATATAATAATTACTTTGCTGGCCGTGTTGATCCGGCTGTTGCAGTAAAGGAGTAAGCGAAGATGAAAGTATCTTCTTCCGTTCGGAAACGCTGCGCAAAATGCAAAATCGTAAAGCGGCGTGGGAAAGTATATGTGATTTGCGAAAATCCGCGTCACAAACAAAGACAGGGATAGAGTTATGGCACGAATCGAAGGTGTTGATCTTCCTCGGAATAAGCGCGTCGAAATCGGATTGACCTACATCCATGGGATCGGTCGGACCACGGCACGCAATGCACTACTCTCAGCGGGTGTCGACCCGGATCGAAGAGTGCGTGATTTAACCGAGGGCGAGGTTACAAGTTTGCGCGATTTTATCTCGCAGAATCTTGTTGTCGAAGGCGACCTCCGGCGAGAGGTCCAGATGAATATCAAACGGCTGATAGAAATTGGCTGTTACCGTGGCTTACGCCATCGCCGGAATTTGCCCGTTCACGGGCAGCGGACGCGAACAAACGCGCGAACACGCAAAGGCCCGAAGAAAACAGTTGCGGGTCGTGGGCGCAGGCGCGGAGCGGTGAAGAAGTAAATCGGACTCGTTATTAGAGCATGCTCTGGCGACTGATGGCTTCCTTCCATCCACAGCGGCTGCCAATTGTGAGTGTTGCCTATATGTGTCCGGGAAAAAGTAGTTCGAGACTAATGAGATAGGCGGAAAAGTATGGCAAAGAGAGCGGCGGGATCAGGTAGTAGCAAGTCACGCAAGGAAAAGCGGACACTTTCCCATGGGATAGCGCATATCCACGTGACCTTTAATAACACGATAATCACGATAACAGACACTCAAGGGAATGCAGTGGCTTGGGCGAGCGCGGGTTCGGCGGGCTTTAAAGGCTCGCGCAAGAGTACCCCGTATGCAGCCGGGCTTGCCGCGAAAGCGGTTATGAAAACTGCAAAGGACCTTGGATTACAGGAACTTGATGTCCATGTTAAGGGACCAGGTCCTGGTCGTGAGTCTGCTATACGGGCGCTAATGGCGGAGGGTGTCAAGATCCGTTCGATCAGTGATGTAACGCCAATTCCGCATAATGGCTGCCGGCCGCCCAAAAAGCGCCGCGTTTAAGGTTTAACCAGATAAGGAAGGGATCAATACGTTATGGCAAGGTATATCGGACCTGTTTGTAAGCTTTGTCGCCGCGAGGGAGAAAAACTCTTCCTCAAAGGACAACGCTGTTTTACACCGAAATGTGCATTCGAGCGACGCGGCTATCCCCCAGGGGATCACGGAAAAGATGCTCAATGGCGCCGTCGGCGAGTATCGGATTACAGCCGGCAATTGCGCGAGAAGCAGAAGACGCGCCGCATCTATGGAGTTACGGAACGACAATTTCGTCGATATTATCGAATTGCTGCCCAACAGCGGGGTCTCACAGGCGAGAACCTTTTAAAGATGCTAGAGTGCAGGCTAGATAATGTTGTATATCGTCTGGGCTATTCCGAAAGTCGTGCGCATGCTCGTCTGCTTGTGACGCATGGGCATTTCAATGTCAATGGCAGGAGGACGGATATCCCCTCCATGCTTGTCCAACCGGGTGACGCAATCGAGGTTCGAGAGGGTTCACGGAAACGCACCTTCTTTCAGGGTTTGGCGGATATCGCTGAACCAAAAACCGTCCCGGCTTGGCTGGAGCGTGATTTGAGCGACTTGTCGGGGAAAATGCTCGTTGCACCGGAACGAACGGATATCGATGCCAGCTTGAATGATCAATTGATTGTTGAGTACTATTCGAGATAATCGATCCGTGCACGGATACGTTCCTATGGTCGTGGGTCGCGGAGGGATATTGTGGTCATAACCACCAACCTAGTTATGCCGAAGATTGAACGAGAAGCCATCGCTCAAAATTATAGCAAATTCGTGATCAGCCCTCTTGAGGCTGGATATGGCATTACGGTCGGCAACGCTCTTCGACGGATTCTGTTAAGTTCCCTGGAAGGCGCTGCGGTAAGCTCCATACGCATAATGGATATTCCGCATGAATTCACAGATATTTCTGGCGTTCGTGAAGATGTGCTGCAGTTGATGTTGAATTTCAAGAAACTGCGCCTTTTCTTGCACGAGGGCGAATCCGCCCGCTTGCGCCTGGATGTGAAGGGTGAGGGCGTTGTAACAGCGGCTGACATCATCGCTCCCGCGGAAGCGGAGATCGTCAATCCGGAGCTCTATCTGTTCACTGTGGATGACGATAAGGCGCATCTTGAAATCGAGTTGAACGTTGAACGGGGGCGGGGGTATTCCCCTTCTGATGAGCGCGGCCGTCTACCCATCGGAGAGCTCCCGACGGATGCAATTTTCAACCCAGTACGACGGGTGCACTACGAAATCGGGCGCGCCCGAGTGGGTCAGGATACTAGCTATGACTCACTGGTTATTGAAATCTGGACCGATGGCACGATCAAGCCTGAGGAAGCATTGAGCCGCAGCGCGCAAATTCTCATGGCGCATCTACGCGATATCGGCGGCGTCACTGAAGAGAGCCTGATTGTGGCAGCGGTGGAAGAGGAAGATACTCGCCTTACCAGTGAGGTTTATGAAATTCCTATTGAAAACCTTGACCTCACAGTACGGGTTTTCAACTCTCTCAAGCGAACGGGAATTACGAACGTCGGTGAAGTGCTAGACATGCTCGAAAAGGGTGAGGAAGCGATGTTATCCATCCGCAACTTCGGCGAGAAAAGCCTCGACGAACTCAAGGAGCGCTTGTCTGAGAAGGGCTATCTTGACGAAGAGTCGGAGCAGGCGGAAGAGGCGGAGTGAGGGATTGATGAGACACCAAGTTGCAGGTAAAAGATTAAGCCGGTCAAAGGGCCATCGTATAGCGCTGCGAAAGAATCTGATGAAAGATCTCTTTCGTCACGAGCGAATCAAAACAACCAAGGCAAAAGCGGCAGCAATGCGCGGCGGCGCGGAAAAGCTGATCACGCTGGCGAAGAAGGGCAACGAAGCGGGAGAAGCGAAAGCAGTTCACGCACGTCGCCTGGCGGCCGCACGGTTGAATGACAACGAAATCGTGATGAAGCTTTTTGATGATATCGCCCCGCGCTATGTGGATCGACCAGGTGGATACACCCGGGTTATTAAACTCGGGCGACGCCTCGGCGACTCAGCGGAGATGGTCATCTTAGAACTCGTAGAAGAATAGGCTGGGATGAAACCGGCCGTGACGGGGCAGGAAGAAACTCCGTCTTTAGCAGCTTACCAATCGATCGTAGCTTACGACGGCACGAAATTTGAGGGTTTCCAGCGACAGGCTTCCGGGCGGAGAACCGTCCAGGGAGAACTGGAGCAGGCACTTCAGACCATCGGATGGCAAGAGAGCTCCTTGAGAGCAGCTGGGCGAACCGATAGCGGTGTGCACGCACGAGGTCAGGTTATCGCTTACCAACTCGTGTGGAAGCACCCGCCCGAAGATCTCAGTATGGCGATAAACGCCAATCTGCCATACGATATCGCTGTTCGAAAGACTTTGCTAGCACAGAAAGACTTCCACCCGCGCTATTCAGCCGTCAGCAGACGTTACCGCTATAATCTATTCATTGATAAAACGCGGGATCCGTTGCGAGAGCGTTACGCCTGGCGTATCGGAGCGGAAGCGGATATCAAACTGTTGAACCGTGCTGCGGATATGCTCGTCGGCAAGAAGGATTTCGGCGCTTTTGGCAGCGCACCGCGACCAGATGGAAGCACGGTGCGGGAGATCTTTGAAGCGGTTTGGGATCTGCAGGATGATGAAATGTGGTTCGAGATTGAGGCTAACGCCTTTCTCTACCACATGGTGCGAAGGCTGGTATTTGCACTGCTAGCCGTTGGGAATGGCAAGATGGAATTGGACGATCTTCTTGCTGCGGTGCAGGACCCTAATCAAAAAGGGGATGGCGGATTAGCGCCATCACAAGGCTTGTGCCTTCTCAGGGTAAACTACGAATGAGGCCGCATGGAATTTAGGGCGGTGTAAGCGGAAACCATTGAAGCAGTAGAGATCGATTACGAAGGAATGCAGGAGTAGAAGCGTGCAGAAAACGTATTATCCAAAACCCGATGATGTTACTCGAGACTGGTATGTCGTTGACGCGGCAGGGGAGAACCTTGGACGTCTGGCATCACGTATCGCTCCGGTCCTGATAGGGAAAAGTAAACCCGAATACACGCCCGGCGTTGATTTGGGAGACTTTGTCATTGTCATAAATGCTGAACAAGTAACCGTTACGGGAAAGAAATTAGATCAGAAAATGTATTATCGCCATTCGGGTTACCCGGGTGGTCTAAAGGCGATTTCACTCCGTAACCAACTGGAGAAGTTCCCGGATCGAGTAATCACTTCAGCTGTGTGGGGCATGGTTCCGCATAATCGCTACGGTCGCAAGCTCATGACAAAGCTAAAAGTCTATCGAGGGGCAGATCATCCTCATAGTGCACAGAAACCTGAAAAACTGAAGTTTGAATAATCTGCGCCTATGGGAACTATCTCACGGAACCACGTCAGCAAGAATGTTAGAGGAAGGCAGGATTGATGTCTGAGAAATATTATGAAGGCATAGGACGACGAAAAACTAGCTCAGCCCGTGTCCGTATTACGCCTGGCAGTGGAAATATTATTGTCAATGGCAAACCTGGCGCGGAGTATTTCACTCGCATGGGTGACATGGATATCATCTTTGAGCCCATGAAAGCAGTGGAGATGGAAAGCAAGTTTGATATTTCCGTACACGTCCAAGGCGGCGGGGTCACTGGGCAGACGGGTGCAGTTATGCACGGCGTAGCAAGGGCCCTGATTAAAATGGACCCTGAGCTGCGACAGATGATGCGATCTGGAGGGTATCTCACTCGCGACTCGCGCATGAAGGAGCGCAAGAAGCCGGGTTTGAAGCGCGCGCGCAAGGCACCGACGTATACGAAACGCTGATCGATCCAGGCACTATGCGTCCTTTAAAGTTTGTGGGAAAACCAGGCCGGGGAGGTTAACTCTCCCCGGCCTTTAGGGTTGTATCAGGAGGCTGTTTTGGGAGCAGATTTGACGATTGCAGGATTGGGGCCGGGTTCGCCGGAGTTTGTCTCACGTAGAGTGTGGGAATTACTCACGGGCTCGAAGGTCATATATTTCAGAACTGGTCAGCATCCTGTCCATGATGCGCTTCCTCCGCACCTTGAGCTAATCACTTTCGACCATCTCTACGAGGAGATCGTTGAATTCGATGGGGTTTATTCAGCCATCGTTAATAAAATTCTCGAAGAGGTGCGCGGAAATCCCCCCGTCGTTTATGCTGTTCCCGGGGATCCAATGATCGGCGAGGCGACAGTAAGCGCTCTCCTGCGTTTGGCCTCGGAGGAGAATCTCTCTGTTCGTGTGCTCCATGGAATAAGTTTTATAGAGCCGTGTCTGGGGCTTCTTGGGCTCGATGCATTGGATGGTCTTTCGATTTATGATGCTCTAGAGATTACAGGAAGATATCATCCGCCATTTCCACCTGACACACCGGCACTGGTCGGGCAGCTATATTCCAAACTCGTCGCTGCGGATGTTAAATTGACCTTGATGAATCAATATCCGCCTGAACATCCTGCCAGCTTATTGCATAAGGTGGGAACCGACGATGGATGGAGGGAAGATCTCCCCCTGGCGGAAATTGATCACAGCGATAGTATCGGCCATATGACGACACTTTTTCTACCGGAGTTGCCAGTGGAGTCCGCTTTCGAGAGTTTCCAGGAGACGGTGGCCCATCTACGTGCGCCCGATGGGTGCCCGTGGGATATTAAACAAACGCATCAAAGCCTGCGGAATCACCTTATGGAGGAGGCGTATGAAGCCCTCCAAGCGTTGGACACTGAAGACATGGATGCGCTGCGGGAGGAGTTGGGCGATCTGCTGCTTCAAATTGTCCTCCATGCCCAGATCGCGACCGAAGAGGGCTTCTTCACAACGTCCGATGTTATCGCCAGCATTCAATCGAAAATCATCCGCCGTCATCCACATGTTTTTGCTGACCTGGATGTTGAGGATGTCGACCAGGTCTTGCTCAACTGGGAGGCGCTTAAGGAAGTCGAGCGTGAGAATGAGGGTTCCGAAAAAGGAATCCTGGATGGTGTGCCGATTGACCTGCCAGCGCTTACACAGGCGGAAGAGATTCAAGCGCGAGTCGCCAGGGTGGGATTCGATTGGCCTGGCATCGATGGCGTGCTGGCGAAGCTCGAGGAGGAGCTCGTTGAGGTTCAAGAAGCTTCTGAAGACGAACACGTAACTTGGGAAGTTGGAGATTTATTATTTGCTGTAGTAAATTACGCTCGTTGGAGAGGCGTTGATCCGGAAGCTGCATTGCGAGAGGCTAATCGTCGCTTCCGGCGAAGGTTTACTGATGTCGAAAAACAGGCGCGAGTAGCAGAGCGTAAGCTTTCTGAACTAACAATCGATGAATTGGAGGAGCTTTGGCAAACCGCAAAAAAGCGATCTTAACTCCGCTTCCCCGCCAGCTTCGAATGATCCACTTTATCGCTGGTGTTATTTTTCTGGGAGCGCTGACAGGCTGTGCTCGATCCGGGGGTTCGGTGCAGGATGAATATCCAAAACTGCCGCCTACAATAGATCTGCCCGGGACGTCAACACCGGTGCAAAAACCCCCTCCACTCACGCCAACGATTACACCTACGGTTGAGGAACCGATCCCACCTCCAAATTATGATTCCTCAAAGGCCCTCGGCGCTTACGTTATCCCGCTTACGATCCAGCATCTCTCTGATACAGAAGCAGATCTTTACTTCATGCTGGAGTCGCCGGAGGAAGGCGCGGTATTTTACTCGTTGTATGGCAATCCATCAGACCAGACTCAGTGGATCACGTTTAACGCAGCAACGGACACACACCTTATCAAGGTGAGTGACCTGGAGCCTGGAGCTTTGTATGAGGCGTGGGTAGGTGTTTCTGATGATGAAGGGGTCCACCATCCACCTTCCTTTGCCGATGGCATTTGGGAGCCCATAACGATCCGATTGCCGCAGGAAAACGATTGGCCTATCCGTGTAGGTGTCATCGGAGATTCGGGTTTCGGAGAAGATGTAACCTATCAACTTGCTGAAGAAATGGCATCCCATCACCCTGAATTGGTCATTCACACTGGTGATCTTGTATACAATGTTTATGAGGATCCTTCCCCTCCACAAGCTTTTATCAGAAAATTCTATCAACCGCTGGCTGACCTGCTTCACATAGCGCCCATTTATCCGGTCTTCGGCAATCACGAAATGTATGAAGATGCCTATTGGCGGGATCGACCCTTCTACTTTGCAGCATTTCCTTCTATGGAGAATAGTTACGGGGGGGATGATTTCGGCGGAATGTTGGGACAGCGGGAATGGTATGCATTCACGCATGGCGACTACCAATTTATTTTTCTCAATAGCCAGCAGTTTTATTCTGCAGGATTGAGGGAGGAGCAAAATGCCTGGCTCCAGGAAAGATTGGGAGGAAGCACATCGACAACGAATATCGTGGTCTTCCATATCCCACCGTATACGAGTGGTTATCATCCTGATGACGGGATACCCATCCGTCAAGCCTGGGTTCCCCTATTTGAGGATGCCAATGTCGCCCTGGTGCTATCCGGCCATGACCACAATTACGAACGGCTGGAATTGAATGGCATAACCTACATCGTTTCGGGTGGAGGATCTAATAAACTCTATGGCGAGCAGGACACGAGAGAAGAAAGTGAATTCTTCACGGCCAAGTCGCACTTTGTGATCCTGGAACTTTTCCCCGACCGCATCGGCATGACTGCGTACGGTTTGGGTGGGGAGGTATTAGACTACTATACACTTCATCTCCCTTCAAGCGACTGAAGGCTTAGACGGAATGTCCGTGCCCGTTCAGGCTGTAATTTTCAGGGACAAGTGCGAATTGCCGCAATCTGTACCAAGCGATCCAACTCACGAGCCGAGAATGCGTTAGAATATTGCATATGACATCCTATAGTAAACCCCGCTACAGCATCGGTGAGGAAATCGCCAACAGTGTGACACACGGCGTTGGAGTGGTTCTTTCAATCGGCGGCTTAGCCGTACTTACGGCATTTGCCAGTGTCTTGGGAGACGCCTGGCACATTGTAAGCAGCAGTATTTACGGCGCTACCCTGATCCTGATGTATGCCGCCTCCACCCTTTATCACAGTATTCAATTTCCGCGTGTGAAGAGCATACTCCAGGTCATTGATCATTCAGTCATTTTTCTTCTGATCGCTGGAACCTATACGCCATTCACTCTTGTGAACCTGCGCGGCACTTGGGGCTGGACTCTCTTTGGTGTAGTCTGGGGCCTCGCACTCATCGGCATTATTTTTCAAGTAACACGACTGCGAAAGTGGCCGTTGATATCTTTAGCACTTTACGTAGGCATGGGGTGGGTAGTGGTCTTCGCGACGAAACCCTTGCTCGCTGCTATAGCCCCGGGGGGTCTTCTCCTTCTGCTCATGGGAGGACTTTCCTACACAGTAGGGATTGTTTTCTATGTTTGGCGTCGACTGCCGTATCACCACGCAATCTGGCATATTTTCGTACTGGCGGGAAGCGCGTTTCACTTTTTTGCCATTCTTTTTTATGTCATTCCTCTAGCGGGCTCTTCTTGATGGATCGGATTCGAAACGCAGCGTATCAATAATTAAAAAAGGGTTTTCAAATAACCATCCAGTTAAGGGGAGTTCTTACAAGTTGCTGCTCGCTCTTCTTAGTTTGGTATGCGCATGCTTATATAGATCAGGGAAGATATCTTCTCGAAAGGGTTTTGCGGTGAATACACATATCAAAAATTCGCGGTGTGTAGGGCAGGATCCTGATGCGTTACGTTCACATCTGTGAACCTATAATTAACTCACTGCCATCCAGGATGGAACCATAGGGAGTTTTCAGTGTTGAATTTCCGTAAACCCAATCGGGGGACAACCAAGAAAATCTCGTTGTCTATGCTCTTTCTCGTCTGTTTGCTAGCTATATTTGTGTTAGGAAGCCCCTATTATTCTGTCTTTCCTACAAACCAGAATCCCACGTATTACGCTGTGATTACGGTTTTTTTCTTGGCTGTGACATTCTTGCTCCAACGGGCGGATCGCTTAAATAAATATTGGCCTGCTGCCTATGCCTTCTTCATTGCCTCATTTTCGACCTGGTTCCTGAGTACAGGGATGCTGGATATTCCCCGCTCGGAGGCTAACCCGGCCCAGTTCATCGCGTTGGATAAGGTTTCACAATTCACCCATGTTGTTCTCCCAATTGTAGTGCTCACCTTGCTGGCGAGGCAAGAACTGAAATCGATCTTTTTAAGTAAGGGCAACCTCCGCCGAGGATTAACGTTTGGACTTGTTTCATTTGTGGTTTTTGCCTTGATTTCTTTCATTATTCTCAGAGGGTCGGGAGAATACCTAGAAAAAATTAAATCCTCACTACTCTGGCTGCTTTTATT
>RCNF010000389.1_pt1 | contig 22068 bp, 13 predicted proteins | sample 2041311 | NCBI WGS metagenome assembly RCNF01 (sample SAMN09708228, study PRJNA481090) | Marine sediment metagenome, whole genome shotgun sequencing project. | biome: marine sediment; feature: ocean; material: sediment; isolation source: Sewage treatment plant 2 marine sediment (STP2) ... | reverse complement strand
CAGATCACGCGGCGGAGCAGCGAGTCCATGAGGTGTGCGGTATGATCTTCGAGAATCCATCGTAAGGGCACCATACTATCGCAAGGCAGGCGCCACCGGCGATTCCAACCCCGCCAGTCTGGTGTCTCTGGTTGCGCCCCAGCGCGTCCGTTTGGTACCCGGGTCCGAAAGAAAAACAATTGAAGAATCGATCAGAAAATCTTGAATTTGCGTTTATCTACGGCCGGTTTTTGGTATTGTGGGCATGGAGATTGAAAGGCGTGGAATGACTGACGAACACGACCCGTATGACGAGCAGGGCGTTTCCGGCGCACCTGACGGTTTGCCGTACGTCGAATTGGAGTTTGAGACCTTGCGTCGATTCCGCGAGGAGATGGCTCCGTATTTGAACTACGATGGTTTTTTTGCGCGGACCGACCGACCTCTCGCTCGCGGCACGTTGGTTGAGTTCAAGTTTGGAATGCCCGAGGATTTTGTGCTTGCTCAAGGAACGGCGGTCGTCGCCTGGACAATCGTGCCGGAGGGCAACCCGGACCTGGTGCCCGGGATGGCCCTTCGCTTTGGTGAAGTGGGCAAACAGAGCAGGGCGGTTATCGACGAATTGGTCGACTTCCATATAGCAACCGGTGGTGCTCTCTTTGACGTCGGACCTCGTGCCGGCGGCGCCGGTGACATCCCGACGGACTCGCTTGGCGGGGTTGGCGTCGGCGCACCTTCGATCATCGATAGCCCGGCTCCACAATCGAGGGATCTTCCATTGCCACCCGATCCCCCTGTGAGCCCCGCCCCTGCGGATACGTTGGAACCGTTGGACGCTTTTGGCTTTCAGGATACGCGCGAAAAGCAACCACCCGATCCAAAGAGCCCGGAGAATCTCGACTTTACCTCCGCCTCGTCAGGCGAAGACTTTGAAGTCGACATGATTTTCGATAACGGCACCAAGGACGCCACCCCGATTCGTCCCGAAGACGCTTCGTTCCAGCGGATAGCGATGTCGCCTCGTCCTGACAACAAACCACCGAGCGATATCCGTCTGGGACTGATCGTATCGGCGGCGATGGTCATGGTTGCCATTGTCGTCCTCGGGGTGACCTATTGGCTGAGGAGCGGTGACGCAGAGGTCGCCGAGTCCATGCCTCAGATCGAAAGTGTCTCTGAAGCCGGCGTGGCGTTGATTGAAGATGATGTCGATCAGGGAATTGTCAAAGAAGTTTCCGAGGATGGCGCAGACGTGGTGGCCGAGACTGCAGCCGAAACCGCCTCCAGAGTGGCCGCAGAAACGGCGGCGAGAATGGCCGCCGATTTGGCTGCCGACGATCCCGAGGGGGTCGTTGGCGAACCCGAAGGGCGCGATGAGACTCCGACAAAGGCCATGGTGACTGAACAACGGCCGGAAGCAAAATCACCTCCTGTGGCTCAGAATCGGGCGTCGAGAGTGGTGGACGTGACCGCCGCTGCACGGGTGAATGCGACGACCGTTGTGATTCGTGGAGACGGAGCGTTCGACCCCGCTGGGTTTCGTCGCCTCCGGCTCGAAAACCCTCTGCGGCTCTGGGTCAAGGTATCGCCGATCGAGTTCCTGTACAAACCCAACGAGATCGAGGTCGGATCCCCGGAACTGCACCGGATCCGTATCGGCTATCACCCGGAGGACAGCCCGCCGGCCTTGTATGTCGTCCTCGATCTTGCCGGTGACGACGTTGTCCTGCTCGACACCAGTGTGCAGGGTGACGTGATCCGACTCACCGTCGGGCGAGAGTGACGTCGAACGACTCGACCAACCAGGTGAATCAGTTGACCGGAATCCGCTGTGTGTTTGTCTCGGATCTGCACGGCAGCGCTGTGCGATACCGGAATCTATGGTCGGTGATCGAGAACGAACGGCCTCAAGCGGTGTTTCTCGGCGGGGATCTGCTGCCCAATACCTGGGCTGCGGCACTCGGCGGTGGAGATTTCATCGCTGAATTCCTGGTGCCGGGGTTTCACGGACTCAGAACCACCATGGGATCGGATTATCCACAGGTCTTTTTGATTCTCGGCAACGATGACGACAGGTCCAGCGAGCAGGACTTTATCGGCGGAGAGAAAGATCGCCTGTGGTGCTATGTCCACGAGCGCTGGGACAGCGTCGGTTCGATTCCCGTGTTCGGATATGGCTGCGTCCCACCGACGCCGTTTCAACTCAAGGACTGGGAACGGTATGACGTCTCACGCTTTACCGATCCGGGGTGCGTCTCACCCGAACGCGGCGTGCGAACGGTCCTGCGAGACGCCGACGACGTGAAACACGGAACCATAGCGGGCGATCTCGAACGGCTGACCGAGGGGCGTGACGTCGACGATGCGATCCTTCTCTTTCACTCTCCGCCGTACGGAACATCGCTGGATCGGGCGGCGCTCGACGGTCGCACCGTCGATCACGTCCCAATGGATGTTCACGTCGGAAGCATTGCTGTTCAGCGGTTCATCGAGAACCGACAACCCCTGGTGACGCTGCACGGCCACATCCACGAGGCGCCGCGGCTGACCGGTGCGTGGCGAATCGTGATCGGTCGCACCCATTGTTTGACAGCGGCCCACGACGGCCCGGAGTTGGCTGTCGTCAGATTCGATCCGGCTGATCTGGAATCCGCCTCGCGGGAGCTGATCTAGCCCTCATATCTCACCGCGTGTTGAATTCTTCCGGCGAATCGTGGCGGTCCGCCTTTTTCGTGTCGAAAACCGGTCGGACTTCCAGGCACTCCCGAGCTCACCGGGTGGCCCGGGGCTGAAGTCTCGCTGCGTTTCATTCTCCGGGAGCCGGGCGTGTCCGCGGGGCGAACGGCAACTCGAGGGCTGCGTCTGTGACGGCTCCAATCTTGGCAGCAAAGGACGACTGGTCTTCGATGTCGGCGTCGGTGATGATGTGAACGTCGAGCAACTCAGAGTTGGAGTATCCGGTCCGGAGATAGTTGACTTTACCGAGTGCCAGGCTCCACCCCTGAAGCCAGATTTCGAGTTCGCGTCGCTGATCCGGCGTGCCGCGGTGGTGGACGAGAAGATCGATATCGCTCGCGGGTCCGGCGCTGGCATTCTTCGTGCTTCCGATGACGTACATGGCGACGACACCAAAACGATCGGGCTCGAGCTCGGATGCGATGTGCTCCGCCATTTGCATACGCCACCTCCAAAAACCCTCGGTGTTGGCCGGGGCCCGGCCCACCCGCCACTGGGGGCCTTCGTCGGCGTGTTCTCCCGGGGTCGCGAGCATCCCGATCGCTTCGTCGAGTTCGGAGTTCATGAGCACCCTCAAAATCCGCCCACCGCTGGCGCTGGGTATGTCGACGACGCGGATCGTTTCTTCCAGGTGGGCATACTCGGGCAGCATGGCGACCAGAAGGTTTGGCGAAGCGTGGAGAAGACGCTGGTTGAGCGTGCTGTCGTCATCGGGATAGAGGGGGAGGTACCGGATCTCCGATTCGACGAGGTCCTGGAAGAAGTGGGTCCCAAAACTCAGATCGGGGAGGTAGTCGCCGGTCTGGCGGGCGATTTCTATCAGCATCGCAGTGTTGTTGATATCAGAATAGCTGACGTTCACGCCAAGCTTGATATCGCCCCGGCTGCCCCACCGTCCAGGGCCCATGAGGATGAACTGCCGCTTCGGGAGCAACTTGTTGAGCTTGCCGACGGCTTCTCCCACCGCGAGCAGGTCCGATCGATCGTGAAGGGCGGCGTAGCTGTCCGGGTCCACCGAAACGACGTGGGTGATGTCGGGCACCCGGCCATTCGAGACATATCGGTGGGCGGCAAAAAGGGTGTCCTCTTCGGGGACGTCCTTGGGAATCGGCGCCGGTGCGTCCTCGGCGGCAAAGCTCTGCGGACGGCACTGCAAGAGGTAGAAGTCCCGCCCGTCGTGAGCGAACTCGATATCGACCGGGGCCCCGAGCGCCGATTCGAGGACGCGGAGGATGTTGCCCACGTGTTGGACGAACGGGGTGGACCCTACCATTCCTCCCAGATCCGCGATGAGGTTGTCCCTTGCAGGGTCGACCAGGAGCTTCATCGGTTTGTGGAGCACGTCGTCCTTGAGCACCGAAAAGACGTTCTCGAACCCTGGGAAGTCGGCACCATGTGTTTTCAACAGGTGGTCCAACTCGATTGTTTCGAAGGAGTTGGTCTCGAGGTTGATGACGTCCACCGAACGCGGTGAATAGCGGATGACCTCGTCGACGGTCGTGTTGACCCGGAGTCCCGGTTGACCCGGCACGGCGAGGATCGGGTAGTCGTCCCCGACCCGATCGACGGCGCGGGTCCCGAGGCCCGGCACCATCCGGATGAGGCCGTCGGTACGTCGGATCCTGGGGGACCAACGGAACTCGTTATTCGAGAACGCGACTCCCGCCACCGAAGGAAGGAAGTAGTCACCGAGACGGGTGCCCACGACCTCCTGAACCAGGATGGCCATCTCCTCGTGGAAATCGAGGAGGCCGCGTTCGCGTCGATAGGCGATCGGGTCCGGCCCGAAGACCGAGGCATAGACCTCGGTCATGGCGTCGAGAATGGCGCGCATGCGCTCATTCTTGGTGCCCTGGTTGGCGATGAAGAGGCTGCGGTACTTGCCTGAAAAGGCCGAACCCATGCGGTCTTCGAGCAGGCTCGATGAACGAACAATAAGGGGTTGGTCACCCACCTCGTCGAGAATCATTGAAACGCCCTTGACAATTTCAGAGGGGAACCTGGAGTTCTTGAACAACTGGATGATGTTGGGAAACTCCTGGCGCACCTGAGACGTCTCGCGGTATTTCTGCTGGAGGACCTCATCGAGGTCGTTGTATTCGATGAACTGCATGAGGCCTTCGGATGCGAGGTACCAGCTGCGTGGAACCTTGAACTCCCCGATTGGGCGGTCGCCCCCTCCGTCGCGACGCAGGATGGCTTCGGCCAGAAACAGACCGGCGCTCTTGCCGCCGAGCTTGCCGTGACTGGAGTCTGATTGGATGATCCGGTCGATGAGTTCGATGAAGTCTTCGGTTCGGATGTACTTCTTGGCAACCGAGATAAAGTCCAGTTGGTCGGTGAGAAAGCGACGGATCAGCCCGACGTGGATACCGTCGAGCGTGGCGGTGGGGAGCTCGGTATCGTCCGCCAAAAGGTGGTGAAAACGCCGAACCGCGATTGCCACCTCGGACAGCGAGGATCGTGGATTATTGAGAACTGCGGGGAGAAAGCTGGCCTTGTCCTCCATGACCCAGTCCTGGGTCAGTGAAATGACCGTGTCCGAACCGAGGTAGCGGCGCGCGAGTTCAAAGGGCTTGCCGGAGAGCAGGACCGGTTCGTTGACGGTTCGTGGGCGGGCGGGGAAGTTCGAGTCGCGGCGGGGATCTTCTTCGGGCAGACCATAGATCTCCTGCAATAGGTCCTGACCGCCCTCGACACCGGCCCAGCACAGGTGGTTGACCATCTTGCGGGCGATCCGCAGGTAGAGCTCGCGATCGGAGCGGCGAAGGAGTTCAATGGGGGCCCGCCAGCGGTCCTCTTTCTCGGCGGCGAGTTCTCGATTGGCCTCCTCCCATTGCACGCGGGTCTCGTACATCCGGTGGAAGAGGATGCTCTGACCGAGACGCTCCGCGATGGTGCGAATGAGTCGATCCTCCTCGTTCAGGAACGGTCCGATGTCCTCCTTGGGGCGTTCCTCGGTGTACCAGACGCTGAGGCCGCCGACGACGGCGCCCTGGACCACGATATCGCTCGAATGAACCCATGGCGTTGCCCTGAATTCCTCCTTGGTGAAAACGAGATCGTCGTATTCGATCATGGCTCGGCAGATATCCGGATATTGCCAACCGGGCGGGATCACCTCGACGACCTGGCGAAAGGCCTCCTCGAGCGGGAGATCGAGCCGCGCGAGAATCTGCTCGACCTCGTACAGACAGTTGAGCTCCTTAGTGCGTTCCTGGAGAGAGGTGAGGAGCTTGTCGACGTCGTGGTCAGTCATCGTGTGTCATTACTCCTCGGCCGGTGGCGCCGTCGACCCGCACAGAGAGCGGCGACTGCAGCCGCACATGGGTCGCGTGCTCAGCCGATTGTGTCACCGGTTGCGCAGTCAACCAAGCCCAGTCGATCGCATACGGTCCGTGGTGCTCGACCGAAAGGTAGAACACTCGAAAGCTGAGCACGTTGTGAAAGAAATGGGAGCCCTGGCTGAGATCGGGCTGGACATCCGGAAGGGTTGCTTCGACGATCACCCTGGCACCGCTGATCTGCCCCCAGGCGACAGGTATCCCGAGGGGTGGATCCGAGGTGCCCCAGCGGCCAAACCCGATGAGCACGTAGTTGCGCCCCTCTGCAACCAGCGTGTGATTGATCTGTTCGAGCTCCTTGGCGATCTGCGGCGTGGCTGCCGTGTCGAAGGCATCGGGCCGGACAAAGACGATATCGGTGAGATCGTTCCGTGCCCCGTTACCAAGGGCCTTGTCCGTTGCAAGGACCACGTTGTCACCGCTGAGATCCTCAGCCGTGACGTCGACCCGGTCGCCCGCGACCATCATCGGCCGAACCTGAAGAAAACCGAGGCGGGCCGGCAGCGCTTCTTTGCGGTGCAGGTTGATCGCAAACTCGATTTCCACCGGTGATTCGAGGACCTCTTCGGAGAGATCCATCAGCCGCCTGATCAGTCCATTGAACGGCATCAGCCGCGAGCCGAGAATCGGTGCGAACGTCAGGGCCCGCGGACCGCGTGGGTCGAGTCCCGGGTTGAGCCTGTCGGAGCCGGCATCATACGTGGACACCAGGTACCTCAGCGCCCCGTCGGTCTCCGCTTCGGCGAGTCCCGGCTGGACCAAATACTCGGTCTCGAGGATCGGGTCATGCGGCGGGGCCTCGCCCATATTCACCGCCCAGAACCGGGTCTGGGTGTTTTTGAGCAGCTCACCGATGTCGTTGAACGGCGGTGGCGCTTTGGGATAGGCGGGCGAATACGACCAGCTCTGCCCTCCGTCGACGATGGTCTTGCCGAGACCGAGGGCAAGGCTCACCACCCCGTCGGACGGTCGGGCGTGTCCGGTCGGGTAGTAGTTGTGGGTGCGTGCGACCCCCGAGACACACGGGTAGAAGCGACTGTCGGCGCGTTGCCCGACCACTTCCTGGACGATGACCGCCATCTTTTCGTCAGCGACCGATCGGCCGATGGACGCCATGTAGGCCTTCGCCTCGGCAAAGAAGGTGGTTGCGTAGACGAATCGAATGGCCTCGACCAGCCGGGTGAACCGCGTGTCCTCTTCGATCTCGTTGTTGGGGATCATCTTGGTGCCATAGACACCGGCGAACGGGTGATCGAGAGCGTCCTCGAGCAGGCTCGAGGACCGGATGGCAAGGGGGGTGTGGACACCGGAGATCAGGGCCCGGAGATCACCCACCAGCTCGGCCGGCAATTCCGCTCGTTGAAAGGCGTGGGCTATTCTGTCGTCGGCAAAGTCCGAGCAGGCCACATCGATGAGGTTGTTGCGATCCATGAACCGGTCGAACACATCGGTGGTGAGGATGACGGCTCGGGGCACGCTCACCTCGATATATGCGAACTCGTTGGGGTCGAGCCGCGTCAGGACCTCCTCATGCACCAGGCGCAGCCCCGAAGCCTTGCCGCCGAGCGCACCGCTGCCGATCGCGGTCAGGGGGTGCACGCCCTCGAAGAACGTCCGGTCAAACGGGGGCAACGAACCCTTCGACATTATCCGGGCGCTCCACCCAAAGCCGCGGCGGCGTGTACGTCAGGCACGGTCACGGAGAAGTTTTGAGTTTTGAGTTTTGAGTTTTGAGTTGTTTCACGCTTCGAAAACCTGGGGAGCGCACGGGTTATTTTTGCTACCCCAGTACGGGGGACGGCGACTGGGAATTTCGAATTCCGAATTTCGAATTCCGAATTCTGAATCCCCCGCCTGCCAGCCCGTTCAGAGGCGAGCGTGCGATGGAATTCAAAACTCAAAACTAAGAACTCAAAACCCATTCAGAGCCACCCCCGCTCCCGGCATTGCGACGCGACCCGGTCGATGGCGATCACCAGCGCTGCATCACGCATGGTGAGTTTTTTGGTTCGCGCCAGGTCCGAGATCGCGATGAAGGCCGAGGTCAGCTTGCGGTCGAGCTTTGAAAGAACCTCTGATAGGGGCCAGTAGTAGTTCATGTTGCTCTGCACTTGCTCGAAATAGGAGCAGGTTACGCCGCCGGCATTTGCCAGGAGGTCCGGCAGCACATAGACGCCGCGCTCGGTCAGGGCTGCTTCCGCAGCCGGCACCGTCGGTCCGTTGGCGCCTTCGGCGAGGATGCGGACGCGTTGGCTGATGGATGCCACATTGCCGGGAGTGATCTGGTCTTCGAGGGCGGCGGGAATCAGGATGTCGACCTCTTGCATCAACCAGGCGTCACCATCGAGGGCTTCGTAGCCGAGGTCTCGCGCGGCCTCGGGTCTGATGTTGCCGAGCTGGTCGCTGGCTTTGCGGAGCTCGGCGAGATCCACGCCGTCGCTCTTGCGATAACTCACCGCGTTGCCTGCCGCCGCGTCCCAACTCGAGACGCAGGTCACGGTGCCGCCGATCTGGGTGTAGAGTTCGATGGCGTGTTGGGCGACAGAGCCGAAACCCTGGACGCTGGCGTTGGTGGTTCCGGGCTCGATACCGAGTTCCTTCAGCGCCTCGCGAAGGGTGTAGACCAGCCCATAGCCCGCCGCCTGGAGGCGGCCGAGGGAACCGCCGGCGCCCAGGGTCTTGCCGGTGATGGCCCCCGGCGAGTGGCCGCTGTGCATCGCCTCGTATTCGTCGAGCATCCACGTCATGTGCTGGCTCGAGGTCATCATGTCGGGTGCCGGGACGTCGCGCTGGGGCCCGATCGAGCGTGCGACCCTGCGGATCCATGCGCGGCAAATGCGTTCGACTTCGGTTGTGCTCAGGCGATGAGGGTCACACACCACACCGCCCATGCTGCCGCCGAGAGGAATGTCCACCACCGCCGTCTTCCAGGCCGTCCACATGGCGAGCGCGCGGATGGTGTCGACGGTTTCCTGGGGGTGAAAGCGGACGCCGCCCCAGGCCGGTCCACGGGCGTCATTGTGTTGGATCCGGAAGCCGTGAAACACCTCGACTGTGCCGTCGTCGAGCCGCACCGGCAGCGTCAAGCGGTGCTCGTGCGCGGGTGTGCGGAGGAGGGCGCGGGTAGGAGCGTCGAGCCCCACGAGGTCGGCGACCCGGTCGAATTGAGCCTGGGCTTCCGCAAATGGATTGAAGGAGGTGGTGTCGCTCATTCTAGGTCCTCCTGAGATGATGATCGCACAGCAGGCAGTTGAATTAGGAATTAGGAATTAGGAATTAGGAATTTTCGCGCCACCGCCCCTGGCTATGACTGATCGATGGGAGACGGCGCATTCCGAACTCAAAACTCAAAATTCAAAACTCAAAATTGAAAAAGGCGGTCCCGGAGGACCGCCGCGTTGATCAAAGTCTTCGGTTCGCCGCCGTTTTAGACCAGCCCCTGGTCGATCATCGAATCCGCGATCTTGAGGAAGCCGGCGATGTTGGCGCCGACCACGTAGTTGCCGGGCTGATCGTACTCGGCTGCAGTTGTGACGCAGGCTTCGTGAATGCGGCTCATGATGTCGCGCAGGCGGTCGTCGACTTCTTCCCTGGTCCACGACAGCCTCATGCTGTTCTGCGACATTTCGAGACCGGAGACAGCGACGCCGCCGGCGTTGGCCGCTTTGCCGGGGCCGTAGAGGATCTTCTTTTCAACAAAGAGCTCGACCGCCTCCGGCGTCGAAGGCATGTTGGCGCCCTCGGAAACCACGAAGCAGCCGTTCTCCATGAGGGTCTTGGCATCGTTGGCGTCGAGTTCGTTCTGGGTCGCGCAGGGCAGTGCGATATCGCACTTGACGTTCCAGATACCGGTTCCCTCATGGAACGTGACACCGGGGAACGCGTCGGCGAGTTCGCGGATGCGTCCGCGGCGAACATTCTTGAGATCCATCAGCTGGTCCCACATCTCCTTGTCGAGGCCTTCTTCGACGACCACGTAGCCCGAGGAGTCGGACAGGGTGACCACTTTGGCGCCCAACTCGAGACACTTTTCGGAGGCGTACTGGGCCACGTTGCCCGAGCCCGAGATTGCGACACGCTTGCCATCGAAACCGTCGTTGCGGGTCGCCAGCATGTTCTGAGCAAAGTAAACGCAGCCGTAGCCCGTGGCCTCCGGGCGGATCAGGCTGCCGCCCCAGTTGAGGCCCTTGCCGGTGAGCACGCCTTCAAAGCGGTTCCGAATCCGCTTGTACTGGCCGAACATGAATCCGATCTCGCGCCCACCGACGCCGATGTCGCCGGCCGGGACGTCGGTGTCGGCACCGATGTGGCGGCACAGTTCGGTCATAAAGCTCTGGCAGAAACGCATGACCTCGTTGTCGGACTTGCCCTTGGGGTCGAAGTCCGAGCCGCCCTTGCCGCCGCCCATGGGCAGGGTGGTCAAGGAGTTCTTGAAGATCTGCTCGAAGCCCAAAAACTTGAGGATGCCGAGGTTGACGGTCGAGTGGAAACGAAGACCGCCCTTGTAGGGCCCGATGGCCGAGTTGAACTCGACGCGGAAGCCGCGATTGACCTGGACCTCGCCGCGGTCGTCCATCCAGGGCACACGGAACATGAGGACCCGCTCCGGCTCGACGATTCGTTCCAAAATTCGATGGTCGAGGTATTTGGTGTGGCGCTCGAGCACCGGCACCAGGGACTCGACGACCTCTTCGACGGCCTGATGGAACTCCGACTCGCCGGGGTTTTTGGCGACGACTCCCCGCATGAACTGCTCGGCGAAAAGCTTCGCGACCTGACTCATGGGCGGTACCTCCGGGGGGTGTTGTTGTTCGGCGGCGGGGGACAGCGCCTCGCTCGCCTCAGCGAGCATAGCCGCGCCGCCGTTTCTGTCAAGGTTCTTGTGACGAAGTTCACAAAACTGGGATTGGACTGTCGTCAGGGCTCGAGAATGACACCGCGGCTGGTGGAGCCGTCGACCAGCACCTGGGCGGGCTCATCAAGCCGTATGTGGCGGATGACCCCGTCCATCGCAACGGTTTTGGTCGGTTGCTGATCCAACCACTCCCAGTTGATCCAGCCGCTGCCGTCCACCTCGTGGACCGCAAAGAACGCAGCCCCGAAACAGGTGAGATTGTGGAAAAAGTGCGACCCGAGGGAGGGCTCGACCTGAAGATCGGCAAAATCGGTCTCGACGATGGCGCGGGCCGACGAGATCTGCGGCCAGGTCACCGGGATCCCGAGCCACGAATCGCGGGAGCCCCATCGACCGGGACCGATGAGGATCGAATGGCGCCCGTCGCGCCGCAGCTGGCGGTTGATCTGTTCAATGGAAGCGGCGATGTCTGTCGAGTATGCCCTGTCCATCAGCCGGGGATCGACGACGACGATATCTGCGATGGTCTCGCGGCGGCCGTGTCCGAGAGCGACCTCAGAGCGGACGACGGTGCCGCTGTCCATGGACTCGTCGAGATCGACCTCCACATCCATGTCTTCGAAGACCATCGGTCGCAACTGCAGGACGTGGAATGTCTGGCGGTGGCCGAGCCTGGGATCGATATCAGCCGCAAATTCGAGCTCAGCCGGGCTTGCGAGCCCCTCCTCACAGGTGTCGAGCAGTTTGGTCAGGATCTCGGGCAGCGGGATGATCCGTCCGCGGAGCAGGAAGTCAAAGCTGATCAGCGGCGATCCTCCCGCCTGCAACCCGGAAACGATCCGGTCGTTGGCGCGGTCGTAGGTGGAGGCGATGTGGGTCGTGGCTCCGTCGCGGACCGCCTCCATCGTTTCTTCGTGCAGCAGGTTGGAGTCGGTTTGGAGCCCCGGAATGACGTCGTTGCGCGACATATCGAGGGCGTAGAATCTCCGTTGGGCGTTGCGTAGGATGTCCTTGACGGCCGAGAACTGTGGCAGGGACCCCGGATACCGGGGGCAGAAACGCAACGCCTCGAAACCTTCGACGACGGACTTGCCGAGACCGAGCGCAACTTGCGTCACGCCGTCTTCAGGTTTCATATCGCCGAAGGGGTAAAAGTTGTAGGAAGAGGCCGTACCGGCGAATGTCGGGTAGAATCGGTCACCGCGACGACTCCCCACGAGCCTCTGCACAAGAACCGCCATGAGCTCCTCTTCGATGCGGAAGGGAGTCGTCTCGAGGTAGTCACGGGCGGTCTGAAAAAAGGTGGATGCGTACACCACCTTGATCGCCTCGAGGAGTTGAGCGAGCCGTACGTCAAGGGACGGGTGGTTGTTGGGCAGCATGATGGTTGCGTAGACGCCGGCGAACGGTTGATAGACAGAATCCTCGAGAATGCTCGAAGATCGGACGGCGATGGGGTCGGGCACTTTCTCGAGGAAGGTCCCGAGATCGCTTCGCAGGGCGTGTCCGAACCGTGCGCGGCGGAAGTAGTCGAGGATCTGTTGGTCTTGCATGGATGAGGACCGGGTGACAAAACCCCTCATCTTGTTCTCATCGAGGAAGGATTCGAAAATGTCGGATGCGAGAACCACCGTCTGCGGGATGGCGATCTCGGTCTGCTCGGTGTCGAGCACCTCTCGCGCCAGGATCTTGTGCATGAAGGCGAGCCCACGCCCCTTGCCTCCGAGCGATCCCGAACCGATCTTGGCAAATGCGGTGAAGTCGTTGAAGCGGCTCCCGTCGAAATCGGTGATGACGTGGCTTTGGATTTCGCGGACGTAGCCGGTGATGGTGGTGATGAGATAGCTGCGCAGGTCGGTGGCTGTCGCAAACTCCGTCACCTTACGGGGCCGGAGCATTGAGGCGAGCTCGAACTCGGTGCGCGCCTTGAGCCAGGCGGAAAAGTGGTTGCGGCTGGCGTGGAACACCAGCGACTCATCCGGAACCTCGGCCAGAGCCTGCAGAATGGAGCGCATGCCCGACGCGCGCGCGACCTCCGTACCGTCCGGGAGCTTGAAGACGAAATCGCCAAAACCGAAGTGGTCCAGGATGTACTGCCGCAGGTCTTCGAGCAGCTGTGGCGAGCGCTTGCTCATGAACTCGGCACCGATCGCCAGGGCCTCTTCGACGTGGTCGTCGTCCATCGATTGAATGAGGATCGGGAGGTCTTCGTCGGCGGCGCGGATTTTCCGGGCGAGCCGAATGCCGGCCTCGTGGTCGAGCCGGCCCTGTCGCGGAAAACTGACATCCGTGATGATGCCGAGGACGTTGACCGCGTAGCGTTCGTAGAGTTCCCACGCCTCTTCGTAGTTCTGGGCCAACAGGATCTTGGGGCGGGCGCGTATGCGCAGCAGACGGTGGGAAAGATTGATGCCCTCGGACATCAGTCGCCCGGTCTGACTCGTGATCTCGGTATAGAAGTGGGGAAGGTAGATCGAGTAGAAACGGGGCTCGTCTTCGACCAGAATGATGGCCTGGACGCCTCCTTCGAGAATGTCCTTTTCGGCGTTGCGGCGATCCTCGACCTGTTTGATCATGGCGAGGAGGGCTCGCACATTGCCCTGCCACAAAAAGGTCCAATCGAGGTCGCCGCTCGAGCGCACGTCGTCGAGCCATGGCAGTTCCCACACGTGGGATGCGATCAGTCCAACCGGAAGGTCGGGCTCGGCCACCTTGATCTGATGCACCAGTTCGGTGATTTCCATGTCGGGCATGCGCGGCGTCGTGATGACCATGTCGAAGTCGCGCTCTTCGATCAGGCGGAGGGCTTCCGTCGCCGAAGCGGCACGGGTGAATCGCGGTGCAAACCGCAAGTTGAGGTCGAGGCTTCGATACTCCTGAATCACGAGTTCGGTGAGCTGGCCATCCTCCTCGAGGATGAAGGAGTCGTAGTGTGAGGCCACCAGCAGGATTTCGACAATGCGGTATTGCATCAGCGAGGAGAACTCCTCGCTGTTCATGCCGTAGCGGCTCCGCAGTTCAATTGAGTGTTTGCTCATGCTCACCTATCGTGATTCAACGGTAGCAGAGAATCAGACCGACGTCGGCCGGCCTCTCAGTTGCGCTCGTGTGATGGTGAGAATCGGCGTGACGGGTTACTCTGGCATGCATGAACCCCGTAAGCTCAATCCCGGCCGAAGTGGCAGAGATTCTGAGCGATCGGGTGCTGGGCCGTGAATTGGCCTGCACCTGCGGGCGCAAGCACCACATCCTGACCCGTGAGGTGGTGATCGAACCAGGGATCGGCGACCGCTTGTTCGAGGTTCTGCCGTCACTGGTCCCCGGAGAACGTGCGCTCCTGGTGGCCGACCGGCGCACCTGGGAGGTCGCCGGTGCCGATGTCGCGGCGGCGTTGGAGGCATCGTATGTGGTTGACCGGTGTCTCCTCGAGGACGGTCCCGATGGCCACATTCACGCCTCGGTCGAGCTCGCGATCGAGTTGGAGGCTGCGCACGACGACACCTACGATTTCTACATCGCCGTCGGCAGCGGGACAGTCAACGACCTGACCAAGGAGCTGGCCCACCGCCGCAGCCGGCCATATGTGGTGGTCGCCACGGCCGCTTCGATGAACGGCTACACATCGGCGATCGTTGCTCTTCTGGACGACGGCCTCAAGACCACCCGCCAGGCGACACCGCCGGTGGCCGTCTTTGCCGACCCGAATATTCTGGTCGGCGCACCGCGCGAGCTGACGCTGGCAGGTCTCGGGGATCTTGTTTCGAAACCCTACTGCGGTTGCGATTGGAAGATCGCGTCGCTGGTCAAGGGCGAGTACTACTGCCCGATGCCTGACCGGCTTTTGTCGGGGCCGTTCCAGCGGGCGCTCGATGTCTTTCCGGGTCTCGCCACGAACGATCCTCGAGCGGTAACTCTGTTGTTCGAGCTGCTCTTGATCTCCGGTCTGGCGATGGCTGTCACCGGCACCTCGAGCCCGGCGTCGGGTGGTGAGCACCTCCTGTCCCACTTCTGGGACATGACGCGGCTGCGTGACGGCCTGCCGACCAACCTCCACGGCGCCCAGGTCGGGGTGGGCTCGATGGTGATCGACGAGTTGTATTCGAGAATCCTCAACGTGGATTTCTGTGAGGTCGAGTTCATCCCCAACCCCGCAAGTGAAGCGGCGGAGCGAGACATGCGAGCGGCCTTCGGCGATCTGACTGATGCTGTGTGGCCGCAGTACCGGGCCAAACTGGAGGCGCGGTCGGCGCGCGATCTCGAACGTCTCTGTCGTTACCAGGAGGAGATCAAAGACGAGATCCGCCACACCCTGACCATCGGCCGGGGGGTGTGGCACGCTCTGACGGCAGCCGGCGCGCCGGTGCGTGCGCAGGAGCTTGGGGTCAGTGGCACCGAGTTGGAGGCGGCGCTGCGGCACGGCCGCGAGATCAGGACCCGTTTCACAGCCCTCGACGTTGCCGCCGAGTTGGGGATCCTCGAGGCGTTTGCCAGAGAACTCGGCGGGAGTTCCTGAGACATGCTGGACGACCTTCTCGGCGCCATGGAGCGCGCGATCAAGGAGATCGAAAAACGCTCGGACCAGAGGGTACAGATCCTCCACCACAACGATTCCGACGGCCTCTCCTCCGGTGCGATTCTGACCCGCGCCTTCGAACGCAAGGCATTTGCCGTCGAGCGGGTGTGTTTGGAGAAGCCCTATCCGGTGGTGCTCGAACGGATATTCGACACCAACGACCGCCTCATCGTCCTCACCGATTTTGCGGGCCGCATCGCTCCTCTGATCTCCGACCTCAACCGGGGTCGAAATCTGGTGCTGATTCTCGACCACCACAAGGCCGAAATTCCTACGGACCCGCGGGTGCACCTCCTCGACCCGGAGATCTTCGGTCTTCGCGGCGACCGCGACATCACCGCCTCGACCACGTGCTTTCTGTTTGCACGAACCTGGGACCGGGACAACAACGATCTCGCCGCCATCGCCACCATCGGCGCCGTCGGCGACCGGTTTTTCGTCGACGGCCGGCTGGTCGGCCCCAATCGGGAGGCGGCTCAGGAGACGCGTCGGCAGGGACGGTTGACGATCGAAGAGGACGGCGACGGAGAGCGCTACGTCTTCATCACGCCCACCGGGCGCCTTCCAGTCGACCGGCTGGCGCGCGAACTCGACACGCTCGGTGGCGCGGGCTACGCGGATGGCGGGCCTGAGATGGGGATCGAGGTCTGTCTCGAGGGCCGATCCCCGGCATCGTTCGAAATGTTGCATAGGCTCCGCAAGATCCAGGATCGGGCTTTTGCAGAGGAGGTCCGGAGGATCCGCGACGGTGAGATGATCTCGACGTCCCGCATTCAATGGATTCACGTCCGCCGCCGTTTTGCCCCGATGGGAGTAAAGATGATCGGGGCGTTTCTGGACGGCGTCAAAAACACCCTCGACGTCGATCCCGAGAAGTATCTCGCTGGCTTTCAGATGATCCCAAGCGAGGTTCCCGGCATCGGCGCCTTCGATTTCGGAGCTGTCAAGGTCTCGATGAGGGTGTCGGACCTGATGGGCGAGGGGATCCGCAGCGGCCGGGTTCTCGGTCTCGACGTCCTGCTGCCGCAGGCCACGGCACGTGTCGGCGGGTTCTCCGACGCCTGCCACAGCCTGACCGCCGCCACGACCGTGCCGATAGGGTCTGAGGAGCGGTTGATCGACGAGATGGAGATGATCCTCGACGTGGATTGAATTGGAGGCGTGAGATGGGCACAGGAACGGGCTTTGGCAAGACGATTCTGATCGGTGACCAGTTTGTCCTGCGCGGCGTTCCGGCCATCGTGGCAGCTTTGCCATTTGAAACCGAGTGCACAGTCGAACGGGTCGACAGTGGAGAAGGCTGGGTCCTCGAGGACAGGCGGAACGAGATTCCGGGATACAAAGAAAAGAAAAGGAATCATCAGATCGAGTCGATCAACCGGGTGCTCGAGGTTATGGGCATCGACGTCGCGAAGACCCCCCTCAAGATCACCTACGGGGGGTCGCTGTTGGCGGGTAGCGGTGTGGGAGCCAGTGCAGCGAGTTGCGTTTCGTTGGCGCGGGCGCTGAACTCCGAGTTTGTGCTCGGGATGTCCGATGAGGAGATCAACCAGGTGGGGTGGGAGGGCGAATTCGCCTACCACGGTATCCCCAGCGGCATCGACAACACGGCCTCCACCTATGGCGGCCTTCTTCAATACCGCGTGGAGAACGAAGAGAAGCTTTTCGAGAGGATCGAGGTGGAGGCGCCATTTCGGATCGTTCTCGCCAACAGCGGCGTTACTGCGGATACCTCGACCTTGAATGACTTCGTGCTCGGCATCAAGGAACAGGATCCTGAAGCGTTCGCTGAGATCATACGGACCATCAGCGACCAGTCCCGGGCCATGAAAGCGGCGCTCGAGCGCTACGATCTGGAGACCGTGGGCTCGCTGATGACCGCCAACCACTCCATCCTCATCGACATGGGGCTGTCGCACGAGATCCTGGTATCCCTGTGCGACCGGGCGCTGTCGATGGGGGCTCTCGGTGCCAAGGTCACCGGCGGCGGCCGCGGTGGCTATATGTCTGCGCTGACGCCGGACCAGAAGGTGCAGGAGAACGTTGCCGCCGCTTTCGAGGCCGACGGCTACACGGTCATCCGGGCGGAGATCGGTGGATGAAATTGGAATTCGGAATTGTCGCCCGCTCGCTGCCGGCGGCGGGTTGCTGACGGCCTGACGGCTTCGTCCATTGGACTTCGCCGTGACGAGGCGGCCGTTGCGACCCACCACCGTCTACGTATCTGATGGTGGGCTCAAGCCCACCCTACGTTACCGCTCGTTCCGGGCGCCCTCCGTAGGGTGGGCCTTGGCCCACCTTCAGATTCGTTTCCCGGGAGCGGTGGGAGCCCAAAACCAAGGATTGAGATTCATGAGTTCGGCCCTCTTGTGGGGCAGCCGTCCCGGCTGCCGGGCGGGTAGGGGGTACGATTCGCCCCGATAGCGTTTTTGCCGAGTGAACATCCCGATGCTCACGGCGGTATTGCCCGTGAGTGCCCCCTCCGAAGATGTTTGCGCCCGCAGTACCCACTCACGTCATGGATAGGCGATCGCAAAATCGTTCGGAGACGGCACGTCCGGTGGGACGTTTCCGGTTGTTCGAGTGGGCCCGTCCTTCAGCACGTGCTTCCCGAGAGGAGCCACCTTCAACATTGTTGGCCCGTAGCACTCTGCCGACGTGGGCGTCCATGAGTCCAACAATATTGAAAATGGCACCTCCGCCTCACGCGGCACGTATCCGAAGGCGCTCCCCGGGAGGAGCCACCCTATGCATTGTCCGCCCGAAACGATGTGACAAACACGAACTCCAGGAATTCAGACAATGCAAAGAATGGCACCTCCGCCGCACGTGCTCCACCCGCTCCGAGCACCCGAACGTAACCGATCGGTGGGGGGAGTGTGGGCGGAAAATCCGAAATCCGAAATCCGAAATCCGAATTCAAAAATCAGTCCTTCCACTCCGTCACGAAGACATTCGTCTCCCCCGGGTTGGAGTTGTTCCGGTTGGAGCAGAAGACAAATGTCGACCCGTCGGGCGACCACATCGGGAAGCCGTCAAAGCCCTCGGTGAACGTGATGCGTTCCAGGTTCTGGCCTGAAAGGTCCACCATCCAGAGATCGAATTCGCGGCCGCTCGGGTCGCCGTAGTTCGAGGAGAAGATGATCTTCTCACCTGAGGGGTGGAAGAAGGGCGCAAAGGCCGCGACCCCCAGTTCGGTGATTTGTTGTTTGTTGGAGCCGTCGGCATCCATCACCCAGATCTCGAGCTTGGACGGGCGGATCATCCCCTCGGCGAGGAGGTTCTGGTAGTCCTCGATCTCTGAAGGGTCCGTGGGGTGGCGGGTGCGGTACACGATCTTCGCGCCGTCGGGGGAGAAAAACGGCCCGCCGTCATAACCGATACCGTCCGTCAAACGGGTCACGTCGGAACCGTCGAGATTCATGGTGTAGATGTCGAGGTCGCCGTCGCGCATGGATGTAAAGACGATCTTGTCGCCGGTTGGTGAAACGGTGGCCTCGGCGTCATAACCCGGCGTCTCCGTGAGTTGTTTGACACCGGTGCCGTCGGCCCTGGCGAGGAATAGGTCATAGCCGGGATCGATGGGCCAGACGTAGCCGCGGCTCATATCGGGCGGCGGCGGGCAGTCAGGGTTCGCAAGGTGGGTCGAAGCGTAGACGATAGTTTCGTCACCAGGGAGGAAATAGGCGCAGGTGGTACGCCCGGCACCGGTCGAGGCGAGCTTTGTCTCGGCGGTCTCGAGATCCATGGTGAAGATCTGGTCGCAGGCATACGGCGGCCGCGTGGACTGGAAGACGAGCTGGTCGCCGGCAAAGGAGAAATATGCCTCGGCGTTTTCACCGCCGTCGGTGAGCATTCGAAGCTCGCCGAAATGAACCTCGTCGGGATTTGTTTCGACGACGCGGGGCAGGTTCGAGGCGGCGGTCACCGCCGGCTCCGATGCCGTGGTCTCGGAAGTTTCGGTGGTCTGTTGAGCGCAACCGACGGCTGCGAGAATCAGGGCGGTGGTCGTCATGACGGGTGCGAGATTCAGTTTCATTTTCCCTCCAGGCCGGGGGATAGTCTCATGACTCATGCGATGTGACAAATTCTTGACACAAAGCCCGCTGTTCAAGCGGGCAAGGAAGAACCCCGTCCCAAAGATGCACAGGAAAGGTTCGTAGGGGAGGGGTTTATCCCCTCCCTATCGTTGACGGGCGCCCGCGAATCCGTTTACGAGCGCGTCGTTGCAGGAGGTTCAACCCTCAAATGCCAGCAAAAGCGGGCTAGAGGCGCGCTAGGAAACGCGCAGCGGCAGCGGCAGGGCCCAGGGTCCGGGACAGGATTCAGCGACAGGTCCAGCGACCGCGGCAGCCACAGTAGCCCGCGGCTGCGTTCGGGTGCAGCGACCGTGGCATGGTCACCTCCGGGTCGTTCATATTGGTGAGTAGCCGATGGGCAGCCGATGTCAAGGGCAAGCCGGGCTCGGAGCCCGGTGCGTTGCACCCTTGACATCGGCTGCCTCACCGGCTTTTGGGGAGGGCATGAACGACCCGGAGGTGACCATGTCCAACGCCCTCGCCAACACCAACCTCATCGCCCACGAGAAAGCTCTCGAAGCTGCCGGCGATGCCATCACGCTGGTCCTGCGGGTGCCGGCTTCGCTCAAATCCATTGCAGATCAGGTCATTCGCTCAGCCAGTTCCGTCCCGGCCAACCTCGCGGAAGGCCACGGCAGGACCGGACGCGATCGTTTGCATTTCTGGAGGATTGCTTACGCATCGGCCAAAGAGGTGGACAGCCATCTCCGGCTCCTCGAACGGGCTGGTGTCATCAACGCTGGCAGGGCCGCGAGAACGCTCGAGGCATTCGATGAAGTTCGCGCCATGACCTGGCGGCTCATCAACCCGAAGAAATGAATGGACACCACCCCGCATCCGGTCCGGTCGCTGTCGGCGGTCGCTGCCGCTGAGGCTGCCCATGTCGCTGCCAGCCGTCGCTGTTCCTGTCGCTGGCCCTGTTTTCCGCACCCTTGGCTTGGGGACTCTACGGTTGGGGTAGCCTCTGAACGACCCCGCCCCAGATCCCGGAAGCAAGATCCTCGGCGATGACGGCGAGTTGGGCGGAGCTCCCGGAGTACTGCGCCGGGATGGTGTAGTCCAAGCCGGCTTGCCCTGCTGTCAAGTGGGCGAGGTCGTGCCGGATGGTGGTGGATCCCGGTTCGTTCTCGATCGCGATCGAGATTCGAAGCTCCCGCGACTCGCTGGGTCCGAACAGCTCGACAACCGTTTCGATCGGGATCCTCACGGAGACCTCCGCAGTGATGGTTCCGTCCTCGTCCGCTTGGGGGGCTGCGACCGACACCTCGACCGCGAGCTCGCCGAACTCTTCCTGGCCGGCCAGGAGGCCCCGGAGGTGCGAAACCGACCGGCCCTCGGACGTCCCGGCGTGCGTGACGAGCGCGTGGTCAATCTGAATGTCCGGTCGATTCCCGACCACTCGGATCTCGTGGAACCTGCCGTCGAGCGTGCGGTCGACCTGGTAGGTCAGGACGTACCAGCCATCGCTCTCGTCGACGAGATGTTCGAGGTCATCGCCGCCGCCGATCACACGGCCGCCGCCGGCTTTCGCCAGGTGGCGCTGGGAACCCACCGGGTCGAGCAGCAGAAAGTCCACATCGAGGTCCGCGGAATTCCGGTTCATCGACCGGGCGATGTCGCCCCCCGAGAACTCAGCAGCCCTACTGTGTTTGGCGGAGACCCGAGTGGCCACCGGGTACACGGCATAGCCTGATGCGGCCAGTTCGAGGCCGAGTGCCACCACGCTGTCCCCGAGGTCTGATTCCGGGAGGCGGCCGGCGAGAGTTGCGGCGAACGACGGATCGAGCTGTGCGATTTTGCGCCGGTAGAACTCCCCCGGTTGTTCGTCGAAACCGGTCCCCACCGCGATCAGAACCCGAGGTTTGCGACTCTGATCCGCCGCCGCCCAGTCGTTGAGGTTGTCCAGAGATCTCCGGATCAGCCTCGTCTCCTCCTTGATGGCCCGGCGGGCCAAGGCTTCGGCCGCATTGAGATTCGCGCTCTTCGGCATATCGTTTCTCGAGGGCGTCAATTCGGAACTGAATCCCTTGAGATCTCGCATGAACTCGGTCCGGATGCGCTCGATGGCGCTCACAGAGAAGGGAAGACTCGCAAGCTCGTCGAGGGCGGTCTGCAATAGCTGCTCATCGGTGAGATCTTCATCCACGGTCCGCACACCGTCCGGCCCGGCGACCACCAGATCGACCGGCCCCAAACGGGTCAGGGAGTGGGCTCGCCGTGAAAGCGCCCTCATGGTGGGGGCCGTGTCCATCGAGCCGGTCAGCCCGGTTTCAACGTAAACAGTTACCGGAAGCGCGCCAATCACCGTCGGTCTCACGGGCGCCGTGGTTTCGGTCGCAACCTCTTCGGTGTCCAGAGAAACCGTCTGGGATCGAACCGGCTCGAACCCGATGACCTTGACCTCTCGGCCGTCCTCGGTGACCGTGATTTCGGCCATCGTCAAATCGGTGACGGGTTGGCCGTTAGCGCCCCTGGCAGAGACTAGAAGCGGGACTGCGGAGA
>RCNF010001098.1_pt1 | contig 22093 bp, 11 predicted proteins | sample 2041311 | NCBI WGS metagenome assembly RCNF01 (sample SAMN09708228, study PRJNA481090) | Marine sediment metagenome, whole genome shotgun sequencing project. | biome: marine sediment; feature: ocean; material: sediment; isolation source: Sewage treatment plant 2 marine sediment (STP2) ... | reverse complement strand
GCGATGACCACTTCGTTCCATGTTGCCTGCGGCATGCTGACCCTCCTGATCGTTGTTCAGACCAACTGTCCGAGTCGATGGTTTCTTCCCCGCGAACGATAGATGGGCGCCACCCTTGATGGGTGCAATGGGTGCCTTCCTTACCTCTCCATGCGTGCCAGGTCCGCAGTTCCTTAGTTGTGGGGTCACAACTAAGGAACTGCGGACCTGACACCGGAATGCTTCGGACACAGATTGCCCACGCTTTCCCAGCGTGGACGATCAGTCCCAGCTTCCCGCGCGGGCCTTCAGGTGTCAAGTGATCGTCGCGCAGCCATCGCAAGAGGCGGCCCTTCCTGGGTATCCCGCCGCTCTTGGTCAGGCGGCGTACGCTCTGACGGGAATTGCCGATTGAGTCTGTCTCTCGGCGGGAGCGATGTCACTCCAATCGCAGGACTTTTCGTAATCTCGTACCGCCGTGGTCCGGTGGTGGAGCGGCACTATTGAAGAGTTTGCAACTCCTTATTATGGAGTACTTACTGTCCACCGCGTCATGTCGCCGGACTCGAAGCCGTCGCTGAACACCAACGCTGTGTAGCCCAGACTCCCATCACCGTTGAGATTGGCGGCGTAGATGTCACCGGGGTCGCCATCGCTCCAGGCATAGGCGACGAAGCCCTCCGATCCCATGACCCCCACGAGACGGGATGAATGCGTCGGCAAGATGCAGAGTTCGGCGATGGGCGGCCCCCAGACGAAGGCGCCGTCGCCGTCGACCCGAATGGCGTAGATCGGGTCGTTGCCGAATGAGGGGGAGTGGATCCAACTCACAAGGGCGCCGTCGCCCATGACGAGGGTGGTGACGTCGGTGATCTCGTCGGTGGCCATGGGCATCAGCTGAGCGCCGTTGTCGGTCCATTGACGGGCCCCGGTTGCGTCGAGCTTCTGGGCGTAGAGGGCCGACTGGCTCTGGCCCGCAGTCTGCTCCCGCCAGGCAACAAAGACCTCCTGGGTCGCGAGGTTGAAGGCCGCGCTCGGACTGACCCGAATCTGGGCGCCGTTGGTGGACACCTCGATCCCCTGGTGGGCGAATGCCTCGGTGCCATTGGCGAGAACCCGCTGAACCCGGCACTGGAGGGTCGGAGTGCTGGTGTACCAGGCAAAGACCGCGCCGCCGGCCCCGTCGGGCACGAACGGCGGGAAGTTTCCGAACTGGAGCGACCCGCCGACCTCGTCGTAGACCTGGATGTGGCTCGAACCCCACAGGGACGCGCCATCCGCCGCCGCCAGCTTCTGCGCCATCAGGTGGATCGGGGATCCGAATCCGCCGGTTGAATGGGTGAAGGAGATGATCGCCATCCCACTCTCCGCTGCGTGAATATCTGTAGGTGAGAACGAACCGGCCAGGGGAGTCAACGCCACCCCGGCGCCCCACAACGGCGCCCCGGCCGGGTCGAGCTTCTGGGTCAGGACGTTGCTGTCGCTGGTCCAGGCCACGACGATGTTGCCATCGCTGGTGCCGGTCACCCGGGGAGAGGCGACGAAGAGGCCGCCGCTCGAAACCTGGACACCATCCGTTCCCCACAGAAGCGTGCCGTCGGGATCGACCTTGGAGACGGTGATCTCTGTGGTCATCGGGCGATCATCGCGGAACGCGAGCAGCGCGTTCCCGGAGGTGTCCACGCCGAGGCCGTAGTCTTGGGTGGAACTGAAGTCCCGGTCGGCGACCAGGACGCCATCGTGGGGCCATTGCTCATTGCCTGCGGCATCGAGTCGCTGGAGATAGACGTCGTATCCGCCGGTCGAGCTGTCGAACCAACTGATGTAGAAACCGCCCCCTGTGATGCTCGCGATCTTCGGTTGCACCTGAGGCCCGGTGCGGTCGGCGACCACCAGCGGGGTTGCCGAGCTCGAGGACCACTGTGCATGGACGGTGGCGACCGTCATGGTCAATGCGAGGGCAATAACGAGAACGAGGGCATGTTTGCGAATCACTGGTCACCTCCCGGTCATACAAATATTGCGAATTCGCCCCCGCCGGACAGGGGCTGAAACGAAGTGAGTTCTTGGAAACAGTTCGATACCAATGAATATGAATCAGAAGAGCTCGATGAGCAAGTGGTGAGGATGGGTGCCACGTTCACATTTACACAATTGTGTGGGCGCGAATTGAGGCTCGACGGGAGCGGTCGGACTGCGCCTCGCGCCATACGGGAAAGCAAACAATTCAACAAATGTGAACGTGGCATCCATCAGGAGTGCTGAGTGAGACAATTAGACAAAGGGGTACCTGGTACGATTTCCGATCCGGCCGCGTATCATGTCGTGCTGGAGGGACCATGCTGATCGTCAAGACCGGAACCGCGCTCACCGCGCTCGCCGACCCCGACGGCGATTTCGAAGACTGGATCGCCCGCGGCCTCGGCCGCCGGGTACAGGTGTGCAGCGTGAACGAGGGCGACGAGCTCCCGAGCCCTCACGCCACCGGCGGCGTGGTCGTGACCGGATCGGCCGCCATGGTGAGCCACCACGAGGCGTGGGCGGATCGGACGGCGGAGTGGCTGCGCACTGCGGTCGATGCCGGTGTGCCCGTTCTCGGCATCTGCTTTGGGCACCAGCTGCTGGCCCACGCCCTCGGCGGCCGGGTCGGGCCAAACCCGCGGGGACGTGAGATCGGCACGATCAGAGTCACCCTGACCAATGGCGCCGCGACCGACCCCCTTTTCGCCGGGCTGCCCGCCCGGATTGACGTCCACGCCACACATCTGGAGAGCGTCCTCGAGCTTTCCCCGGGCGCGGAGCTGCTCGCCTCGTCACCGCTGGATCCGAACCACGCCTTCCGCGTACCGGACCGCCCGGTCTGGGGGGTCCAGTTCCACCCCGAGTTCTCCGCCGCGATCACCCGAGGCTGCATCGAGGCCAAGCGACAGGACATGCAGGCGGAAGGACTGGACCCCGACCGCCTGCTCGCCGAGGTCCGGGAGACACCCTGGGGAGGCGACATCCTCGCGCGCTTCGCGCAGCTGGCTGACGGGTAGGCGCTCCTTTCACGCTTTCGCAGTGTCACGAGATCGAGCGGCCACATTGCAGCAGTGCGGAGGGTGGCACCCCATCCGCCGCCTACTCTCCCTCCCCGCCATTCGACTGCCACTCGCGGCTCGCGGCGGCGTGGCCCCGGCCGGGCTCGACCCGGTCCCACTCCTGGTAGAGATCGGCAAGAGCGCGGGCGGCCTGGCGGGCCCTGTCGTGATCCTCGCCGCGGAGCTCAACGGTGACGGTGTGGGCCTCGAGCAGCGTCGCCTCCGCTGCGGCGAATTCCGCCGGGGTGGTCGCCAGCCTCGCTCGAGCGATCCCGAGGTTCCGCTCGATCAGCGCGAAGCGGCTCGCCGTGCTGCCGGGAAAGGCCTCCCGGGCCACATCCTCGAGCGGCGCGAGCAGCGCCACCGTCTCGGCGTTCCTGCCCTGCCCGACATACACCGCGCCGACCTGGCCGGCCGCGGTGAGCGTGGTCGAATGCTCGTCGCCCAACACCCGCCGGGACGTCCGGTAGGCCTCGAGGAAGAGGGGCTCGGCCGCTCGCCACTCGTCCTGCCTCAGGTACACGACCCCGAGGTTGATGAGCGAACCGAGGGTGGTGGGGTGGTCTTCGCCGAGGACCCGTTGCCGTCCCTCGAGACCTTCCCCCACGTAGCGCTCGGCCTCGGCGTACTTGCCTCCGGCCAGCTGCACCATGCCGAAGTTGTTGATCGAATTCAGCACCCCAGGATGGTCGTCGCCGAGCACCCGGCGGCGCGTCTCCATCGCCTCCCTGAAGAACGGCTCGGCCTCGTCCATCTTGCCCTGGGTGTAGAACAGGTAGCCGAGGTTGTTGATCGAGATCAGCGTTTCCGGATGCTCCTCACCGAGCAACCGCCGCGATTGATCCAGGCACTCGCGGTAGTACGGCTCGGCCTCGTCGGCCCGGCCCAGGGCCAGCAGGATGTAGCCGACGTTGTTGATCGAGACCAGCGTGTCCGGGTGGTCCTCGCCGAGCATGCGCCGCCGCCCTTCGAGCGTCTCCTCGACCAGGGGGAGAGCCTCGTCCGATCTGCCCATTTCGTCGAGCAGCATGCCCAGGTTGTTGAGCGAGGTCAGCGTGCCGAGGTCGTCGTCGCCGAAAACCCGCCGGTAGGTGGCGAGCGACTCGCGCTTGAGTGCCTCGGAATCGTCGAACCGGCCTTGGTCCTTGAGCACGATGCTCAGTTCTTCCATGGAGTTGAGCGTCTCGGCGTGCTCCTCGCCGAGCACCCGCCGCCGCCCCTCGAGCGCCTCGGTGGCGGTGGCCTCGGCCTCGTCCAGCTTGCCCTGGCTGACCAGCAGGACCGTCATGTTGTGGACCGAGGTCAGCGTGTCCGGGTGCTCCGCACCCAGCTCCCGCCGCCGGGTCTCGAGCGCGCTCTCCTGCAGCGGCTGCGCCTCGTCGTACAAACCGAGCTCGCGGTAGCGGTCGCCGAGCACCTGGCGCAGCTGGGCGGCCACCACCGGCTGCTCCTCGAAGCGCTCATCGACGGCGTCGACGGCCGGGGTGAGGATCGAGTGGACGATCAGATCGCGCGCCGTGTCGGTGGCGTTGACCCGGGCCCACTGGCCGCGGAACGCCTCCAGCTGCGCCGCGTGCTCGGCCGCCGACACGCCCGACCCCTCGAGCGCCGTCTCGAGCTTCGCCGTCACGTCCTCGGTGAGGAAGATCCCCGACGCCGTCGCGTCGATCTGCTCGAGCATCCCGGCCTGGAAGTCCGCCACCACGGCGAGCTCGTCGGCCCGTGTCCGGGCCTCGGCCTCGGCCCGCTGCGCCCGGTCGCGCTGGCCGCTCGCCACCTTCGCCTGCCACGCGAAGGCGACCAGGCCGATGAGCACCGCCGCCGCCACCGCGCCGATCGCGGCCACCACGCCCCGGTGGCGGTTGAGCAGCTTCTTGAGCAGGTAGACCCGGCTCGGCGGCGCCGCCAGTACGGCATCTCCCGTCAGGTGCCGCCGGAGGTCCATGGCGAGGCCGTTGGCGGTCTCGTAGCGCCGGTTGCGGTCCTTCTCGATGGCCTTCATCACCACCCAGTCGAGATCGCCCTCGAGCACGCTCCTGAGCTTGGCGGGCTCGGTCCGGCGCCGCTCGGCCGAGGTCTTCGAGCCCTCGCCGAGCGAGCTGAACCGGGTGCTCGGCCGCGGCGGATCCGACTCGCGGATCACCTGCATCATCCCCGAGTAGCCGGCCTCGCGCAGCGCCTTGGGGTCGAAGGGCAGCACCCCCACCAGCAGCTGGTACAGCATCACCCCGAGCGAGTAGATGTCGGTCCGCGTGTCGACGTTGAGGCCGGTCATCTCGGCCTGCTCGGGGCTCATGTAGGCGGGGGTGCCGACGACCTGGCCGTGCTCGGTGAACATGGTTTTGTCGGTGAGCGGCTGGGCGAGCGCCTTGGCGACCCCGAAGTCGATGATCTTGGGCACCGGCTTGCCGTCCTGGATCGCCACCAGCACGTTGGACGGCTTGATGTCGCGGTGGATGATCGCCTTCTGGTGGGCATGCTGGATTCCGGCGCAGACCTGGACGAAGAGCTCGAGCCGCTCCTCAGTGGACAGCCGGTTGGTGTCGCAGTAGCGGTGGATGGGCTCGCCCTGGATGTACTCCATCACCAGGTACGGCCGCCCGTCGGCGGTCTCGCCGGCGTCGAAGACCTTGGCGATGGTGGGGTGGTCCATCATCGCCAGCGCCTGCCGCTCGGCCTCGAAGCGGGCGATGAAGCTCTTGGTGTCCATCCCCGGCCGGATGACCTTGAGCGCCACCTTCCGCCAGACGCCCTCGGTCTGCTCGGCGAGCCAGACCTCGCCCATCCCGCCCTCGCCGATCTGCTCGATCATCCGGTAGGGGCCGATCTGCCGCGCCGTCCGGATCGCCTCGTGCCCCGACATCAACTCCGTCGGCGCCGCATCTGTGATCCCGTCCGGCAGCGAGCCCGTCAGCTCGTCGTCCAGTTCGGGTTTCTTGGGTTCATCAGCCATCGCTCACACTCCTCGGGTTCACCGTCGTTCACTCAGTGCGTACTGTGTATGAAGAATCGTTCTCAACGGGGAACTGAAGGGGAGGGGCTAGGCATTCCGCTCGAGGTGAAGAAAGTGTGCCAGGTTTTCTAGTTTTTTCACTCTGGATCGACCCGCCCGTCGAAAGCAGTCAACACGTCGCCGGTCACCGGGAGATTGCAGGACGCTGACGTCGCGCCCACCGCACCCGTCGACCCTCAATCAGGATATCGTTCCCCAGGTTCCCCCACGTACCGATCGAGCCACGCCAGCGTTTCCCGGGCCATTCCGGTGCGGTTGGACGTGATGTGCCCTCCCTCGAGAATGACGTGGCGCTTGTCCCCGGGCGGGGTGCCCAGCAGCTCGAACATCGGCTTCTGCGCGAGCTCGACCGGCAGGGTGAAATCGTGCTCGCCGTTGATCATGAGCACCGGCAGGGACAACCGCGGCGCGTAGTGCCACGGGTTGGCCTCCTCGGGCTCGTCGAGCATGTGCTCGTCGTGGAAGCCCCCGGCGACCAGCACCGCCGTCGCGAACCGCTTCTCGACCGCAAGGTAGATGGCGCCGTACTCCGAGCCCGCGCTGACGCCCAGATACGCGATCTTCGTGGGGTCGATATCCGGTCGGGTTTCCAGATAGTCGAGCGTTCGGGACACGTCCTTGACCTGCCGCTCGACGCGCTCGCGGGTCGAGGTGCCCACGACACCATCCGGACTCGAGCCGCGCTCCAGCGTCTGATAAAGCGCCGGCACCACCAGCGCCCTTCCGCCGCGGGGAATGAACTCGGGCATCTGCGCGGTCCAGTCCTCGATCCGTTCGAGCCAGTTGACGGCGCCGCCCGGACGCAGCACGACCGCCTGGTACGGCGGTGACACGTGCCGCGGCAGGAACAGATGCGCGATCATCCGCTCGCCGTCGTAGCCGGGGGTGAAGCTCACCGTCTCGCGCCGCCAGTGGGTCGCGGAGTCGTCGACCAGCTCGACCCTCGCATCCAGATCCCGGGCCTCGTACGTGAACTGCCTGGCAAAGACCTCGTAGACCTCATCCGACACCGGTTCGACGCGGGAGAAATCGAAGCGCGTCGCCGCGAGCGGTGCGGTGGTCTGTGCCGGCGGTGGCTCGGGATATCGGGTACAGCGGAAGCCGAGGTTCGGGCTGCGATCGAGAGGCGATAGCGCATCGGCCTCGGCGTACAGGTACGGCGCCTCGTCCCAGGCGCCGCCCAGCGTGTACCTCAGGTCGCCCCTGCGGTTGTGGCACCACTCCTTGACGTTGCCGGCCATGTCGTATGTGCCGTAGGTCGACAACCCGGCGAAGCGGCCGGCGGGCGCCGGACCGTCGCCCCCGAAGTTGCTGAGGGTCAGGATCTCCGCGAAGATGCCCGGCCCGGTCGCGTGGCGCCAGTGGGAGACCGTGGGCAACGCCTTATCCGCCCACCTCGCGTATGCCGACGCCTCGTACCAGCTCACGCCACGAACGGGAAGGTCGCCATCGCCGTCCGGATAGCGCCCGACCTCCCAGATCGCCGGTCCGGGGCGCCCGGTGCGGTCGACGAACCGGGCCATGGCTTCTTCGCGCGAGAGCTCGCGCCCGGCGTCCTCGAACGGTTCGGGCCAGAGGGTCGGATCGTCGTAGCCGCCGGCATCGACGAACTCCTGGAACTCGCGGTTGCTGACCTCGTATCGATCCATCCAGTAGCCGGGCAGGTCGATCGCCGTGGCTCCGCCGACGGTGTGCGTCCCGCCCGGTATCCAAACCATCCCGGCCGGAACCCGCTCGTTCTCGGCAAGCTCGAGATCGAGGCTTCCCCAGAGCGACGGGTAGGCGAGCTCGGCTGTCTGGTAACCCTCCTTCTCGATTCGAAAGAGCAGGTAGCTGTACGGTACGAGGCCGTCCTCGATCGGTGTCTCTCCGAGATCCAGCCACGGCGACTCGAGGTTGCGGTACGGCCGCAGCCGGACTCGAGCCCCGGGCGGATCGGTCACCACGTCGAGCGGCGACGACGCCCGCTCCACGACCCGCTGAACCGCGAGCGAGTCGGGAAGCACCCGGCGCGCCTCCATGGCCACGTGGAAGGCCTCGAGGTGCCGCTGCTCCTCGAGCAGGCGCTCGACCTCCGGCACCATCTCGTCGAGCACCCGGCGCTCCCGGGCCGTCCCCACGCCCCACCACATCGCCACGGCCAGCGCGCCCGCGGCCGCGATGGCGAACATTGCCACCGACGGCCGCCGCCACGCCGGTCTTCCTGCGGCCCCGCGGTCGCTGTGGCGTCGTCGACAGTCGTCGAGGGCCCGCTTCAGCTCGGCGCCGTCGGCGAAGCGTTCTTCCGGTTCCTTGCGCAGGCAGCGCTCGACCACGCGGGCGACGTCGGCCGGCACGCCCCCGACACTCCCGATCGGCGGTTCCGCCTCCTCTCGAAGCACCGCGGCCAACGTGGCCGCCGCACTCTCGCGCCGAAAGGCCGGCTGTCCGGTCAGCATCTCGTGCAGCACGGCGCCGGCCGAGAACACGTCGGAACGCGTGTCGGCCACGCCTCCCGCCGCCTGCTCCGGCGCCATGTAACCCGGCGTGCCGAGCACGACCCCCACAGCGGTCGCGGTCTGGGTGCGATCGAACTCGCTGCCCGGGCCCTCGGGGACAAACCTGGCGAGGCCGAAATCGAGCACCTTGGTTCGGCCGTCGTGGCCGATCATCACGTTGGCCGGTTTGATATCCCGGTGGACGATGCCCTTCTCGTGCGCCGCCCCCAGGGCGCCGGCCAGCGTCGTCGCGATGTCGAAGAACCGCTCGATCCGCAGCCCGGCGTCCAGGATCACGAGATCGAGGGGCTCGCCCGCCACCAGCTCCATGGTCAGGAAATGCACTCCGGCGCTCTCCTCGACCGAGTGGATCGTCACCACGCCCGGGTGGTCGAGCGCCGCCACGGCGCGCGCCTCGCGCCGGAAGCGCGCCAGCCGATCGGGGACTCCCGCGACCTCGGCCGGCAGGACCTTGATCGCCACCTCGCGGCCGAGTTCGGGGTCCTCCGCACGATAGACCTTCCCCATCCCGCCCTCGCCGAGAAGGTCGACGATGCGGTACCGGCCGAGCGTGCAGCCATCTTCGAGAGTCACCTGCTGATTCTACAGGCGCCCGGCGCAGGAATCAGCCGAAATGGGTGGCACCCATCAACAATTCAACAAATGTGAACGTGGCACCCATCAAGAATTCCTGAGTGACCTGAGATAATGGATTTTGGAGGTTCTCAATGTCATACACGATCTCTAGTCGCGAGGATTGGCCGTGTCAACCGCTGCGATTTGGCTTTCTGGTGGTAATGCTGCTCGTGTCTTCGGTTGGTTTTACGCTGGACGGAGCGGTCGCGGGTGACCAGAACCTCTTCTATCCCGAACTCGTTCCTGACGGACCACAGATGGTCCAGGTCGGCGCAGAGACCAAAGAGTTCTTCGAGACCGAACACCCATATCTCGGACCGACGACCGACGAACTGCAACTGGTCTGGTCGGCAGAGATCTTCTCTCCCTTGGCGTCATATGTCTGCCCTCATTTCTCCCGATTCGAAGTCGCCGAGGGCGATTTTGTCGTTGTTCGATCGGCTGATGGCGGCCGGTCGTGGTCTTACGAAGGCACTGGGAAGGGTGGACTTGGGCTCACCGACGGATTCTGGGCCGTCCACATCCCGGGAGAGCTTGCCATCGTCGAGCTCTACAGCCGCAATGAGGTGGGCGCCTACGGTCTCACCATCGATCGTTTCGCGCACGGGTTCCCACTCAGTAGCGAGGATCTGCCGCCCGTGATTCCCGAGGCCATCTGTGGAACGGACGACTCGCTGTGGGCCAAGTGCTACACCGGATCCGAACCCGTGAAATATGACAAGAGCCGCGCCGTCGCCCGGCTGCTGATCAATGGCACCGGCGCCTGCACGGGTTGGTTGGTTGGATCGGAAGGCCACGTGGTGACCAACAATCACTGCATCGGATCATCCTCCGATGCGGCCAACACCAACTTCGAGTTCATGGCCGAGGGCAGTACGTGCTCGACCAACTGCGCCTCATGGTTCGGATGCCCGGGCACCTTGGTGGCCACCTCTTCAACCCTGATACAGACCAGCGCCGCCATCGACTATGCCCTGGTCCAGTTGCCGTCGAATCCGACAGCGACCTATGGATTTTTCCAGCTGCGTAAAGAAGGCGGAATCGCCGACGAGGAAATCTACATACCGCAGCATCCCCAGGCGTGGGGCAAACGGATCGCGGTGCTTTCGGACAACGCCGCCGACCCGACCGGTTACGCCGAGCTCTCACTCAACGCGTCGAACGGCGACGCCATGGTTTGGCTGTATTTCGCTGATACCCAGGGCGGTTCTTCCGGTTCGCCGGTGGTGGCCTCCACCGACAACATGGTGGTGGCTCTCCACCACGGCGCCTACGACTGCGCGACCTACGGCAATGGCGGGCCGGAGGTCGAGGAACTGATCTCCGATCTCGGTGGCAACCTCCCACAGGACGCCATCCTCTACGCTCTCGACGTGACGGTCGGCGGTCTCGGGTCGGGAACGGTTGCGTCGTCGCCATCGGGCATCGACTGTTCGGCGGGGACCTGTGAAGCGGACTTCGGGAATGACCGCACGGTCACCCTGACACCGACTCCCGACGGGACTTCGACCTTTGCCGGCTGGAGCGGCGACGCGGACTGCTCCGACGGAAGCATCACCATGAACTCGGATGTCTCCTGCACCGCGACCTTCGACATCGAGACCCACACTCTGAGCATGGCGACAGCGGGCACCGGCGGCGGAACCGTGACCTCGTCACCCTCCGGCATCAGCTGTCCCGGCGATTGCAGTGAGGACTATGACCACGGCCAGTCCGTCACCCTGACGCCGACCCCCGACGGGAGCTCGACATTCGCCGGGTGGAGCGGCGACGCGGACTGCTCCGATGGCACCGTCACCGTCAACTCGGATGTCTCCTGCACCGCGACCTTCGACATCGAGACCCATACCCTGAGTGTGGCAACAGCGGGCACCGGCGGCGGGACCGTGACATCGTCACCCTCCGGCATCAGCTGTCCTGGCGACTGCACCGAGGACTACGACCACGGCCAGTCCGTCACCCTGACGCCGACTCCCGACGGGACTTCGACCTTCGCCGGCTGGAGCGGCGACGCGGACTGCTCCGATGGCACCGTCACCATCAACTCAAACGTCTCCTGCACCGCCGCTTTCACCGAGATGACCGCGGATCTCCAAATCACCAAGACCGATGGGGTCATCGAGGCCACCCCCGGCGGCTCAGTGATCTACACCATCGTCGCCGCGAACAACGGACCCTCGGATACGTCATCTGTCTCCGTGACCGACGCTTTCCCGGCCGCCCTGACCTGTAGTTGGAGCAGCGTCGCCTCAGGAGGCGCATCCGGAAACGGCAGCGGATCGGGTGCCATCAGCGAGGTCCTCACCCTGCCGAGTGCTGCTGCGGTGACCTACACCGCAACCTGTTCCATCGACCCCGCGGCCACCGGAACACTGAGCAACTCGGCGACCATCGTAGGACCTCTGACCGATCCGGTTCCCGGTAACAACACGGCGACTGATAACGACACGGACCTTGTTCCTGAAGCCGACCTGTCGATCACCAAGAACGACGGGGTGTGCGAGGCCAACCCTGGAGACACGCTGAACTACTCCATCACCGTTGCCAACGCAGGACCGAGTGATGCCGTCGGAGCGATGGTCAACGATGTCTTTCCGGCCGAACTCACCGGTTGTTCGTGGACCGCTGTGGCGGTGGGAGGCGCTTCGGGCGCGGGAAGCGGCAGCGGAAACATCAGTGAAAGCGTCAATCTGCCGCCCGGCAGCTCGATGTCCTACACCGCAACCTGCACCGTCGACCCGGGTTCGAGCTTTGAACGGCTGGCCAACATCGCGACGATCGCGGCACCAGTGGGTACGATCGAACCGGACATCACCGACAACAGCAGCACCGATGTGAACGTCGGTCCGCTCGCCGTTTTCGGCGGCTGTTTTGAATCGGGAGGCACCACGAGATGGTCGGAGACCGTGGGGGAGATTTAGGTTAAGCCCCATGACTCACCGATGGGGACCAGATGCCGTGTGATAGGCGCCACAGATCAAACGGGTGCCAGGTCAGACGATTCAGACGATCTTGGTGTTGTGGGGGCAAGACTCCGCAAGAGTCGCATCCAACCGATCCAAGGCTTCTGCAAACTCCTGATCGGCTGATCTCCTCTCCGCGCCGGCGCGTGCCCAACGACTCACCACGTCCGGGTGTTTGCCGAGAACGCTACCGCATCGGTGCCTCTATCGGGAGTCAAGCCCGAATCTGAGAATATAAACTTGGCCGCCGTCGAGGTTCACCTTTCTCCAATCTGAGCTTGACCCCCTACAGAGGCACCGATGTCAGGCACCGATGTCAAACCGCAGGCGCGATCCCCGCTGACGACGTGATCGACGCAGCTGCGGCGGCGTGGTCTGCCATACGAATCATCGAAGGCCGCGCAGAGAGGGCCGGAGAGCCGATCCCCAACGGACGCCCGACCCGCCACGCAGGTTTCATCTGGTACTGACCGACCTGGAGAATCAGCTGACCGCCTTCTGCCGCAGATCAACCTGCACCAGCGGCCACAGCCCCGCGAATGACCGCCGAGAGATACGAATGACCCCCTCGCTCATCACGGCAGGCACCCACCCCGATCCCCTAGTCTGCACGACCTCGACGCCCAACCGATCTGATGACGCAATGATCTCCTCTGTGCTCGGAGCTGCGTCTTCCGGGCTTCACGATGCAGCGATGCGTTACGTGGCACCCACCATCAGGCCGGCGAGACGCCAGCCCTACAACGGATCTCAGCCCTTTGTAGTGCCGGCGTCTCGCCGGCACAGAGACCACGAACTATCTGGTACGAGGGTTTCTGCAAGAGGCTCACGTATCACATTGTGACGTTTGTACCGAACGGCTAGACGCAAGAAGGATGGGTGGCACCCATCCTCTTCGCGGACAGTACCGATGCCGATGCTGATCACACAAATTCGATTCGCCGAGGATGCTCGATTTCACCATTGACCAAAACGGTTATTGTTCCGGTTCCTGTCTCGTAGAGAATTCGTCCTTGTGGAGATGAAATTACCCGAAGTTCACCAACAACCTGTTCATCACACCCTCTCGCTGCGGCGAAGACGATCACACCCACCAAAATGATCGCAGCGGCAATAGCACTGAGCCAGACTTGACCGGTCAATCTCATCTTGATGGGTGCCCTTAGAATTGTTTGCATTGTCTAAATAGGGGCCACTGCCGTCCACAATGCAATGAATGCAAAGGGTGGCACCGTTCGTTCATCGTCCGAGGCCGTATCCGATGATCTGTGTAAGGGCGGGATCAGCTGCTTGAGCTTTTCGGTCTCGGGATCCAAGAGGTGGAGGGACCCGTCCTCACCTTGGAGCAGACGGCTGGACACCGATCCGATGTACCAAGCGCCCGCTCCTCCAGTTTCGATCACTCTCCATCGCTCTGCCTGCAGAGGGAAGAACCCGTCGATCGTCGTTTCCACCAACCCAGTGCCGGTATTGACAATGCTGGTTCGAGCGCCCTCAAATTTGTATACGTCGGATCTCCACGCCCCGACACTGAGCATGAGCCGCCCGGGAGCAACTTCACCCGCAAATTGCGCAACGCTGTCCCGACCGAATTCGACCCTGTGCAATCGCACGCCGCCGACATCGAAGTAATCCAAGAAGCTCTCGTCACCCAATTGTCGAAGCACGAGGAACCGGCCATCGCCCGAACTACGAACCTGCCACTGGTATTGTGTTTTGCCCAGATCGGAGATCACTTCGCCGCTCTCGGCATCGACAAGAACCAGTGTGTCACCGGCATCGCTTTCGACACGTTCCAGGCGCCCGCGATTCTGCGCGATCGATGTCTCGGCAGTTCTCCACCTCGAACCAGTCCCATCCTCACCGCGGGTAAGCGTTTTCGAGGCGACATCAAGCCGGTATGTCGTCGATCGTTGTGCGATCTCGCCTTGCTCCCAATTATAGGGAGTTGACGCGGCAATCACCACGGTGCCTGGACCCTCGAACCAACAACTACTGGGCTCGAACTCTCCGTTGATCACGACCGCGGCCAATTGACCTCCCGTTTCGACGTCGTAGACCGCAGTCGTCCTTTCCCCGAGAATCGCGATGCGATCCCCTTCGTAGGAGACGGCCAAATCTTGCCCATCCTCATCTTGGGCGAATCCAAGCCTTCTCGCGTTCAACTCTTTGTTTTCGAGGTTCAAATACATCAGGTCGCGCTCGCCGGGCCAAACCGACTTGGCCCAGAAAACGTGCCGACCGTTGCCGGAAAACCACAGATAACTGTAACCGTGGTAACTCGAATCGATCCGCACCCACCGGCCATCGTTGACATTGAGAATGAAGCGCGGATGGTAATCCAACCGCCCGTCGGACAGGCCGCTTACCGCGATCCAGTCCCCCGAGGCAACCGACACTTTATCCACACGATGAAGATCCTCAGGTGTTGCCGACCGAACCCAGGTGCTCCACCCCAACAGAGAGCCGACCGCTACCGCGAGAACCCCCCACAACGCAGCGGACAGAGACCGGTGGGCACGTCGTAAATCTACTCGCCCGACGGCGAACTGCACCGCGCCCGCTGTGATCAAGCCAAGATAAACCCATGCAACGAGCCACAGAAAACCAGCCAGCGCGACGTCAGGAGCAACTCGAAAAACAAAAGGACGAAGCGCCATCCAAGCGCCCCCTGCCACCGCCACCAGCGCGATCAGGTCCAACACCAGCCAAACTGAACGGCCGCGCCACACCACACTCACCGCGTGACCGAGCAAAACGATGGCCAACGGGCCGAGCCACAACGGCAACACGATGTACCACCAGGGGTGGGAGTACCGTATGAGCACTGCGGACAATTCCGTGGGAACAAAAAGATGGGCCGTATCTGGCGACAGCAGGACCGTGGGGAGCATCATCAGTACCTGCGCCCCCCAGACCAGCAGAACCACCGCCGTCAGCTTGCCGAACCAGATCGTTGGTCCCGACAGGGGCTGGGCGAAATAGAAACCCAGGCGCCCCTCGGAGAGATCACGGCCGATGAAGCTCACGCCGAGAAGCAGAGCAAAGAGGGGCACGAGGAGGGCGACCATGACCCACATGACGGTTTCGCGAATATCAGACGCCGGGTTGGATCCAGTTGAAGGCAACAACGGCGCCAAAACCGGCAACAGCGAGGCCACCGCGGCCGCGGCAAGCAGCGCGCGACGCTCTGAAATCTCACGCCACACCAGAGCTGTGAACCCACGCATCACGCACCTCCCGATTCTTCGCCGCACAGAGCAACGAAGATCTCCTCGAGGGAGAGGGGCTCGAGCTCGAAATCGGTGACCTCGACGGCCTCGCGAAACCTCGAAATGGATGACTCGTCAACGCAACCCACCACCGCATCCACCGCCGAGCCGACGTATCGACTCTCAGCCACCTCGAGGCCCCGAAGGGCGGTCTCGATCGCTTCCTGTGAGGTGGCGTCGCCGCGGATGCAGCGCAGCCGGCGGAAACGAGCCTTGAGACCTTCCATGGTCTCGTCGTAGACCAGCCGACCATGCTGCATGATCCCGACCCTGTCGGCGATACCCTCGATCCCGGTGAGATCGTGGGTGGTGACGAGGATGGTGGTTCCGCGGTCGGCGAGCTCACCCACCAACTCCTCAAGCAGTGTCCGGCGCACCACCGCGTCGAGTCCGAGGGTCGGATCGTCGAGGATGAGCACCTCGGGCTCAGCGGCCAGGGCTGCAGCCAGGGCGAGCTGCCGGCGTTGGCCCTTGGACAGCTGCTGTGCAGGCAGGCGACGCGGCACACTCACCCGATCGAGTCGCGCGTTGAAGTCATCGGCGTTCCAGGTTGAACGGATTCGGCCGAGGAAATTCCCGAGCTCGACGGCGCTGGCGCCCGGCGGCAGATCCGGCGTTTCCGGCACGACGCAAACCCTCTCCATGATTTTTCGCCGCTTCCTCCACGCGTCCTTGCCCAGCAATCGACATTCCCCGGCCGTCGCCCGCCGCTGACCCACGAGACACTGAATGGTCGACGACTTGCCGGCGCCGTTGCGGCCGAGCAGCGCGTAGACCTCAGATCTAGGGACCTTGAAGCTGACGTCGTCAACGGCGGTGACCCGCCCATACTTGACCTGAAGATGATCGACTTCAATAGGGTCGGTGCTGGCATTCATTTCTGTTCTCCATCGTCCTCGGCAGCGCCACGATTCCACGCATTGGTGACCGCGGCACGCGCTTCGCTCTTGGATACACCCATGGAGCGTGCGGTTTCGACAAACCCTTCGGCGCCCTCGACCAGCAGCCGCTTGCGCTCGGCGGCCATGGCCTCGGCCGAACGAGCCGCAACAAAGGTGCCCTCGCCCCGCCGCACCTCGAGGGCGCCATCGGCAGTCAGTCCCTGGTAGGCCTTGGAGACCGTCGCCGGATTGATGCGCAGCTCACGTGCGAGCTCGCGCACCGACGGCACCGCAGAGCCCACGGGCAGTGCACCCGAAGCCACCAGTCGCCGCATCCCGTCCTCGATCTGACGCCAGATCGGGGCGGCGGCGGCGGGGTCGATGTCAAGTAAACGGAGCATGGTGGGTCTCCACGTGTATCAGTGTCATAATACACTATATCACTCAATTGAGATTGTAAAGTCAAGAACTCAATCGATGCCGAGTTCAGGGGCAGGTGGGGGGTGGCTGTGGCCACTGATGACGGCATGGTCCACCATGTTTGGATCTATTCCGACCCCGAACGCGAGAGTGGTGGATACATCGATATCGTCGACGTTGAGCTCGGGGATCTGGAATGATGCGCCGGAGCCGATCACCGTCTTCACCAGCGAGGTCCCGACCACCGGATCGATTCCCGATGCGCGCTACGTGACGCCCCATGCCACTTCCCAAACAAACCGGTTCGGTATCCCAACCAGCGTCGAGATCAACCCCATCTTTCAGAACAGCTACAGTTTCAGTGCCAGGAGAAACGTTCTGAACTTTTCCGGAGTCTGCTCGTGCAAAGGAAGAAGCGGGGAGGGGAGGGGTGGACCAGCGAAACAAAGTTTAGAAAGTTTCTCCTGGCACCGATACGCTACACAATCACCGATCCCGCGGTCCCGGTCGAGTTCATGAGTTTCACGGTGGAGTCAGGAGTTACAGGCTCAGGTGTCGGGTAGACGCGAAACGGTGCCGATTTTCTCTGATCCGAGAGACTCTCTCTCACTTATGAGAAGAGATAACAAAGGTCTTGTTTTCATACATCTGCAGACAGTTTTGATTGACCGTGTGGTGATCCTGCTCTCGTTTTCGAGAATGGACCGGCAGGATCTCCATCTCGCTCTTGTTGCCGGAAGTTATTTCTTTTTCTTTACTTTAGCCAAATCTCACCTGCCTCCGAAGGGGCGAGCCAGGCGTGGCATGATCTTTGCGTTAGGTCTTCCCGAATTCCGGGTGCGGCCCATGAGGCAGCCCACAAGGAGGCCAATGATGCGGTTTTCGGGACCCACGATGTCGGCTTGTTTTGCTCTCACCACTCTCACGGTGATCGTTGCTTCTACGATTGCGGCCGCGCCGGGTGATGAATACTGGGACGGCCGGTTCTACACCAAGAGCCTCAGCCAGGGCGCCAGATGCGCCGCAATGGGTAGCGGCCGCGAGATCTATGTTGGCGGGAGTTTTGAGGCGGCCGACGACGTTGTCGCCAGGTCCATCGCCCGATGGGACGGCGCCGAGTGGCACCCACTGGTGGAAGGTCTCAACGGTTCCGTCATCGCCCTCATTTTCGACAACAGCGGCAATCTCTACGCCGGTGGAAATTTTGAAAACGCCGGTGGAGATCCCGACGCGGATCATGTGGCCGTATGGGACGGCTCGACCTGGAGCTCGTTGGGCGGTTCCGGCAGCGGTCTCGGTTCTTCGGTAAAGGCGTTCGCCTTCGATTCGAGCGGCGACCTGGTTGCGGGAGGTACCTTCACAGATGCCGGTGGGGATCCCGACGCGGATCGAATCGCCGTGTGGAACGGCTCGGTCTGGAGCTCCATCGGCGGCCCCGGCAGCGGCGTCGGCAGCAACGTCGAAGCAGTCGCGTTTTCGCCCGGGGGGACTCTGATCATCGGGGGCGCATTTTCTAACGCGGGCGGCGTCGCGGCAGCCGACCACATCGCGGCTTGGAACGGGAGTTCATGGGCCGCCCTCGGAGGTGGTCTCAACAATTGGGTCCATACGCTTGCGTACAATGACAACGGTGATCTTCTCGTTGGTGGTGCCTTCACCGACGCCGGCGGTGATCCGGACGCCGATAAAATCGCGGTCTGGAGCAGCCCGACCTGGAGCTCGGTGGGCGGAGCCGGCAGCGGGTTGAGTGGATCGGTCGCCGCAATCGGTATTACGTCAACCGGTCGGATCTTCATCGGTGGGACTTTCACCAATGCCGGCGGCGATCCGGACGCCGATCGAGTGGCCCGCTGGTCTCCCACATCCGGTTGGATTTCCATGGATGGACCGGGAAGCGGCCTCAATTCGAGCGTCGAAGGTCTGATCATCGACGATGGCAATCTCCCGATCGTGCTGGGGGACTTTCAGAATGCCGGGGGTCACGAGGATGCGGACTTCGTCGCTCGATGGAGTTCGGGTGACTGGGCGGCATTGAGCAGGGACTCATTGCCGGAGGGGTCAGGTTTGAATGACTATGTCTATTCCGTCGCCTTCGACCGCAGTGGCCGGCTCTATGCGGGGGGCGAGTTCAGTGATGCGGGCGGCGACCCGGCTGCTGACTTCATCGCGGTCTGGGACCACTCGGGGTGGATGGCCATGGGTCCCGAAGGCTCTCTCGACGGGTATGTCTACGCCATCCTCGAAAACACCGACGGCGACATGGTGGTGGGCGGCGACTTTCAGGACGCCGGTGGTGATCCGGACGCGGATTACATCGCTCTGTGGAATGGCGTGACGTGGAGTTCCATGGGTGGTTCCGGTTCTGGGCTCGGTAATCCTGTTCACGCACTGGTTCTCACTGATGATGGGAGGGTTTTTGCCGGCGGAGAGTTCTACGATGCGGGTGGTGATCCCGATGGGGACAACGTCGCAGTCTGGGACGGCGTCAGCTGGAGCGCCCTTGTGGGACCGGGAGGCGGCATCGAAAACACGGTGATGGACCTGGCCGTGGATGATGCCGGCAACCTCTACGCGGGCGGAGTTTTCACCGACGCGGGAGGCGACCCGGACGCCGACAGGGTGGCGAAGTGGGACGGGACTTCATGGACTTCCCTGGGCGGGCCGGGCTCCGGCATCGATTCCAACGTGTACTCCTTGGCAGTAGACGACCTCGGACGTGTTTTCGCCGGGGGTTACTTCTTCGATTTCGGTGGCAATCCGGATGCGAACTGCATTGTGATGTGGAACGGCGCGAACTGGGACTCTCTCGGCGGTGGGTTTAACAATTTCGTCAGGGATCTCTCCATCGACGGCGCTGGAAACCTCTATGCGGTGGGGGAGTTCGACTCCGACTACGAACCAGGGCATCCCGACCATATCGCGATGTGGGACGGCGTCTTCTGGAGCCCCCTTGGCAGTGGTCTCGATGACGATGTCTACGCGATAGCCTACGACGGCGGTTACAACCTCTTCGTCGGCGGATACTTCTATGTCGCGGGCGACACCCCGTCGTCCCAGGTCGGCCTCTACACAGGAGCGACGCCCGCGGGTCTGCTCTTCGTTGACGGCTTCGAGTCCGGTGACACTTCGGCGTGGTCGGGGACCGCTTTCCCATAGGGCTGTCCTCACCATTTCCACTTCGAAGCCGTGGGGCGGGTGCGCTCCGCCCCGCCACATCGGCCGTGAAGAGTGAAGACTGCCAGGAATACGGAAGTTGAAGGCGCAAGGCACCGATTTCTTTGATCGGGACGCGGAGATTTGCACTCCGGGCCCCGTGCACTCGCTGGTTCCGCCGAGGGGCGTTATCGCGAAGTGTCCGCAAGCCACGCCATGCGTGCCAGGTCCGCAGTTCCGTAGTTGTGGGGTCGTAACTGCGGACCTGGCACCGATCTGGCACGGTGCGAACCGACCCACCTGCTCTCTCACCGCGAACCTCCTGACGTCCGTCGCCAAAACGCCGGGAACCACAAAGCTCATCGAGCGAATCCCGGATCTCCTTCACCGGACCCCGCACGAACTCCCCGAACCCGGAGTCAGCCCCCCCATGAGCCCCCTTCGATTGAATCAAAAACTCAAAACCAGAAAGAAATACCGATAGCGATGCCTGAGACGAAATCGAATTGACGATCCGGGCGGCAAGGGGTATAAATAAGGCAGAAATACACCAGGCCCCTCCTCCTCGCGAGTCTCACGCATCAAGGGTGGGCGTATTGTTGCGCAGGAGGTATCGCCGTGACCACCAAGCCCGCGTCAGAGTTGATCCTGTATCAATCCGAGGACGGCAGGACGCGAATCCAATGCCGGTTCGAGGATGAGACGCTTTGGCTCACCCAGGCCCAGATGGCGGAGCTTTTCCAGACCACACCCCAGAACATCACGATTCACTTGAAAGCAGTATTTGAGGAGGGAGAACTGGCCGAGGAGACAACTTGTAAGGATCGCTTACAGGTTCGGCAAGAGGGGGATCGGGAGGTCAAACGAAACCTTCGACACTACAACCTCGATGCGATCCTGACGGTCGGCTACCGTGTGCGCAGTCGTCGCGGCATCCAGTTTCGCCAGTGGGCCACCGCACGCCTGAGCGAGTATCTCGTCAAGGGCTTCACAATGGACGACGAGCGCCTTTCGAATCCACCCAGCCCGGGCCAGACGGACTACTTTGACGAGCTGCTCGAACGGATCCGTGCGATTCGGGCGTCGGAGCGTAGGTTCTACCTGAAGGTGCTCGACATCTACGCGACCAGCATCGACTACCAGCCGAACTCCGAACTCTCACAGCAGTTCTTCGCCACCGTGCAGAACAAGATGCACTGGGCGACCCACGGCCACACCGCCGCGGAGGTGATCGCCGAGCGAGCCGACGGAACACAACCCCTCATGGGGATGAAAACAACAAAACCAGGCGGTGTCATCAGAAAACAAGACGCCGCGATCGCCAAGAACTACCTGACCGAGGACGAGCTGCAGATCCTGCACCGCATCGTCAACCTCTACATCGAGTTCGCCGAGCTACAGGCCCTCGAGCGGCGGCCCATGACCATGCAGGGCTGGATCGACAAGCTGGACGAGTTTCTGAAGGCTTCAGGGAGGCAACTGCTCGATCACACCGGGAGGGTTTCAGCCGAGGCAGCGAAGGCGACGGCAGATTCAGAGTACAAGCGCTTTCAAACCCTACAGGATGCCCAACCCCGAGCCATCGATGTGGAGTTCGAGAAAGTGGCAAAGCAGCTGCAAGACAAGACCGCGCCGATCCCCAGGAAAAGCCCCAAGGAGTGACCGGACCCCCCTGGGATCGCCAATCTCCCATGGCCGGGCGAAGCTGAAAGCGAAGCCTGCAGCTCGGCACCGGGCCGAAGCAAGGATTGAGAGGTCTTGATCAATGCCACCCATGCAAACATTTTGCCCCCATGCCGGCCCTCATCCCACCCGGACTCAGATCCCCAGAACGGCGCCGGGTATCCCTGTGGCACCATCAATATCTTCAAAGGCGTGGGATGACGATGGACCACTGCGGCGGTCACCACCCTGGGCTATCTTGCGGATCAGTGAGCTGCAGCCTCGCGAATCACCCCCGAGGGATTCGAGCTACCTCCTCAGCCATCACCAAGGAACACCCCGCAAGGCGTTTGATTAGCACGACCTTGATGCCCATCCGATCTGATGACGCAGTGAGTTCCTCAGTGCGCCCAGCCCCGATTCCCGAGCACGAAATTCGACTACAGTAGCTTTATGACTCAAGTAGCAGGCGTCGACGGCTGCCCCAAAGGCTGGATCGCCATCGTGCTCGAGGACGGCCGCTTCGTACGAGCCGAGCGCGCCTCCACCTTCACCGA
>RCNF010000385.1_pt1 | contig 22218 bp, 16 predicted proteins | sample 2041311 | NCBI WGS metagenome assembly RCNF01 (sample SAMN09708228, study PRJNA481090) | Marine sediment metagenome, whole genome shotgun sequencing project. | biome: marine sediment; feature: ocean; material: sediment; isolation source: Sewage treatment plant 2 marine sediment (STP2) ... | reverse complement strand
ACCGCCACCGGGGTGGCATATGGAAACTCGGTGATGAAATTCTGACGCCGCAAGGCAATCGGATCTACACCCAGTTCACGCGCGGCTTTATCTACTACACGCTCCAGTTGGAACGTGGCTTCTGGGCGACCCGCGCCACGATACGCATCGACGGGCACCGTATTGGTAAACACCGCTTTTACGTTCACGTAGATCAGCGGCGTTTTGTAGTTCCCCGCCATCAAAGTGCCATGCAGCCAGGTCGGCACAGATGGCGCAAAAGTGGACAGATACGCGCCCATATTTGCATGCGTGTCGGTGCGCACAGCTGTGAAGTTGTTATCAGCGTCCAAAGCCAACTGGATCGTGGTGACGTGATCGCGCCCGTGTGCATCCGAGATGAACGCCTCGGACCGGCTGGATGTCCATTTGACCGGTCGGTTCACGGCTTTTGCCGCGAACGTGCAAAACGCCTCTTCTGCATAATGGAAAATCTTGGTGCCAAAACCACCGCCCACATCGGGGGCAACCACACGCAGTTTGTGTTCCGGGATGCCCAGCACAAACGCGCCCATCAACAGACGGATGACGTGCGGGTTCTGCGAGGTTGTATAAAGCGTGTAATCACCAGTGCCCCGCTTGTACTCTCCTAATGCAACGCGCGGTTCCATCGGGTTTGCGATAAGGCGGTTGTTGACCAAGTCCAGAGTGGTGACGTGGGCAGCATCCTGAAACGCCTGCTCTACCGCATCTTTGTTTTCTTCAACAAAGCCCCAGTCGTAACACAGGTTGCTTGTCAGATCGTCGTGCACTTTGGTTGATCCGTCGGCCAGTGCAGCCTTCATATCAACTACTGCGGGCAGTTCATCGATATCAACATCGATAGCTTCAGCAGCATCACGCGCCTGTTCAAGCGTATCGGCCACGACGGCGGCCACGATTTCGCCGACATAACGCACTTTGCCTTGCGCGATTACCGGGTGTCTCGGTTCCTGCATCACCTCACCATGTTTGTCGGTCACCTGCCAACCGCAGGGTATTCCACCAACATCTTCGAAATCCGCGCCTGTGAAAATTTGAACAACGCCGGGCATTGCTGCCGCATCCGCGCTGTCTATCCCGTTGATCCGCCCATGCGCCATATCCGAGCGCAAAAAGTATACGTAGGACTGACCATGTACATTGATGTCGTCGGTGTAATTTCCAGTGCCGGTCAAAAACCGAACGTCTTCGCGCCGCTTAGTACTGGCGCCGATGCCTCCGTCTTTTGGCATTTCTATCTCCTCCCTAAAAGGTGTGGCAGGTACATGACCCACCGTGCGGCGCAGTGCGTAGAACTTGTTTCAGCCTACCTTGCGCCGTGAGCATTCATTCTGCAGCAATAGCAGCAACATCCTGACCGGACGCCGCAAGGATCGCCTTGACGATGTTATGATATCCGGTGCAGCGGCAAATATTGCCCTCCAGATAGTCCCGCACGTCCTGTTCGGTTGGCGTGGGATTCTCTTTCAGCAAAGCTGCGGCTGACATGACCATGCCCGGCGTGCAAAACCCGCACTGCAATCCGTGATGGTCCTGAAAAGCCTGTTGGATCGTATTCAGCGATCCGTCTGCATCGGCCTGACCTTCGATTGTATCAACAACTGCACCGTCGGCCTCGGCGGCCAGCATGGTGCAGGATTTGACCGCAATACCGTCCACATGCACCACGCAGGCACCGCATTGGCTGGTATCGCATCCGATATGAGTTCCGGTCAGGCTCAGGTCTTCGCGCAGAAATGTCGAGAGCAACGTGCGCCCTTCTACATCGCCGGACGCGGCCTTGCCGTTCACGGTCATGGTGACCTGTGTCATGATATCCTCCCTTAAGATCTTTTGTTTGGGGTAAGTTAAACACGCAAAGTTCAACTTGAGAACCAAAACTTTTGTACTGGGTCGATTTAGCTGAAAACAGGGCGTCGTCAGGTTCTCTGCTTATCCATTCTGGATTGCCGTGGCTGCGGCCGAGTCGGAATTTCTTTGAGCAGCCCTCCCACACCCATTCCCGCAATGTCATCGGCGCTGACGGCGACTCCACACACCACCCGCGACAACACCCAGTCAGCACCGTTCAGCGCCGGTGCGCGCGCGCACCCAGGTAGGCCAATAACCGGCCTGCCCGATATATCTCCTAAAAACAACAAATTACCCGGATCAACCGGCATGCCAAAACGCTCGACCTGCCCGCCTGCAGCGCGCAGCGCAGCGGGGCCGACATCCTGTGCGTCAGAGGTGGCAGATCCAGTAAGGATCAGTGTCAGATCCCCGCCGGTCTGTTTTATCCCAGCCGCCAGAGCTGATGTCGTGTGCGGGACCACAAGCACCTCCGCCATCTGCAACCCGAGCGCTTTGACCCGCGCTTCTATCGCGGCGCGTCCCTTTTCACCTGCGCCGCCGGGAATTTCGGTGATGATAAGGCTTACAGTTTGCAGCACAGGCCGCGCCAGCCGGATCGACTGCTGCGCCACGGCACAGGCGTTCTTTAGTGCTTGTCCCGGCACAGCGTAAGAAATGATCTTGATGGTTGCCACCATGCCGCGTGTACGCATCTGCGTGTGTTGCGGCACTGTGGCCAAGGTAATCATGGGATGCACCCGGTTCAGCGCCTCAAGTGCGGCCACATCCAATACTGCCACGCCGGGGCCCTCTGCCAAAAGATTGACCCGACCGGTAAAGGCGTTTGTCAGCGCAAGCGCGGCGTGGTCCGGCTGTGGCACCAAAGCTTCGGCAAGCGCCCGGGCGGCCTCATCCTCAGGCACATCGCCGTCTTCCAGACGGGCCACCACAACGTCGGACAGATTCGCCGCTTGCATCTGCGACACATGCTCTGGATCAAGCACAACACCCTTGCGCAGACGCTTCCCTTGCAAGTCGATGGAGTGGGCCAGTATGGCGCCCACGGCATCGGCAACCGGAACCGCTCCGAATTTCACGCACCACCCCGCAAGGCCTGAACCATCTGGGCCAGAATCGACACCGCGATCTCGGACGGCCCTGCCGCCCCGATATCCAGCCCAACCGGCCCCCGAATACGGGCAATCTGAGCCGCGTCAAATCCCGCCTCGGACAGGCGCGCCACTCTGGCGGCGTGCGTGCGTTTGGACCCCAAAGCGCCAATATAAAACACGTCCGAGGCAAGTGCCGCATGCAGCGCAGGATCATCAAGTTTTGGATCATGGGTCAGCAAGACAACTGCAGTGCGTGCATCCAGACCTATGGTCGCGATTGCGTCATCCGGCCAATCAGCGATAATCTCTTCGCCGGGAAAACGCGCGTTGGAGCCAAAGGCGTCGCGCGGATCAATGATGACGGGATCATATCCCGCGATCCGTGCCATCGGGACCAGCGCCTGAGCAATATGCACAGCGCCCACAACGATCAGCCGCAATGGTGGATTGTGGATTGCGACAAACACATCTCCATCTTCTTCAAAACCCGAACGGTCCATGCGAAACCGCTGTTCAAAACCACCGCTCATCACGCCCCGCGCACCGGTTTTGACATTTACCTCATAAGCTACAGCAACCCGATCCGTCCGGGCGGCCACGATCTGGTTCAATATCTCTTCGGTAATCGCAGAACCGACAGGCTCAACCAGAACCCGGATTGTTCCGCCACAGGCAAGACCAACCGCAAAAGCATCGTCATCACTGACACCATATTCCAGCAGTCGCATTTCACCGGTTTCCAGCGCCTCCTGGGCCTCTAGCAACACCGCGCCTTCTACGCATCCGCCAGAGACTGAGCCTTGCATCTGGCCATCGCCACTGACAGCCAACTGCGCGCCAACCCGGCGCGGCGCACTGCCCCAGGTCTGAACCACTGTCGCAAGCACGGCGCCTATCCCCTGACGATGCCAACGCAACGCGGTTTCCGGACAATCGTCAAAGCGCTCCATGGTGGTCCTCCTGTTGCGCAAATATGAAACACGGCGCCGACAATGTCTCCCCCGAAAAGCACACTGCGGACTCTCGTCTGGACTGCATGATACCAAATACTGTGCCAAGCTGGCTTGGTCGCAAAGCGCGCAATCTGCCCATTGATCATCGACAACCCTTGCGAAAGGATAGCTGGATCAAAAAGCGACGCGAAAAGGCAGACCTATGCTGACAAATTCTGATCTGACAGAGCTGACTGAGTTTCGGCGTGAGCTGCATATGCGGCCCGAGTTGTCCGGCGAAGAAGTTGAAACAGCGCGCCTGATCGTCGCCGCGCTGGCGCCATTGTCCCCGACCCGTGTCCTGACGGGTTTGGGTGGTCACGGCGTAGCAGCGGTATTTGACAGCGGCGCAGTTGGCCCGACGGTTTTGTTCCGTGCAGAACTTGATGCGCTGCCGATTCAGGAACTATCCGACGCATCATGGGTTTCGCAAGTTGCGGGCAAAGGCCACCTATGTGGCCATGACGGACATATGACGATGCTGTTGGCGTTGGGACGGTTGATTTCGCGCAATCCTGTTGCCAAAGGCAGGGTAGTGTTGATGTTCCAGCCAGCAGAAGAAGACGGCAGCGGTGCGCGCGCGGTTGTGGCCGATCCGGCATTCAAAGAGATCGCACCGGATTGGGCGTTTGCCATCCACGTGGAACCCGGACGCCCGTTTGGCTTTGTTGCAACCCGCGCTGGACTCATCAACTGCGCCTCGCAAGGCTTGGCGATCACACTAACCGGCAAGACCGCGCACGCGGCCGATCCTGAGGCCGGTGTATCACCCGCGCCAGCCGTGGCTCAACTGATCCCGGCAATGAATGGCCTGGGAACCGGCGAAGAGTTGGATGATACTTTCAGGCTGGTGACGGTGACACATATCCGGATTGGAGAACCCTCTTTTGGTGTGGCCCCCGGTGAAGCCGTGATTTACCTGACCCTGCGCACCACGCAGGACATTTCGATGGCGCAATTGGTCGCCGACGCCCGCGCTTTGGTTGACGTCGCCGCACAAAAACATGGGCTAAAGGTATCCTTTGCTTTCTGCGATGACTTCGCCGCCTCGATCAATGACGCTGAAGCGGCGGATGTAGCCATTGCCGCGATGGACGCAATTGGCGTGGCAAGTAGTGATGAAGGATTGCCAATGCGTGCCTCTGAAGACTTTGGTGTCTTTGGCTGGAGTGCCAAATCTGCCATGATGTGCCTTGGGCCGGGCGAAGATTACGCGGCGCTGCACAATCCTGACTATGATTTTCCGGATGATCTGATCCCGATCGGCACAGCCATTTTTGAACGTATCGCACGCGACCTCCTTGGACCTGACTAGCTTCAGGACCCTCGCAGAATGCGACGCGAGCTCCCCTTACGCCAGGATCAGCGGCCTTCGTATTTCGCCGGCCGCTTTTCTGTAAAAGCAATCACGCCTTCTTTGAAGTCCCGGGTTTTGCCGCAGGCCCCCTGTAACCGGGCTTCTAGCATAAGCTGACGATCGAGCGTGTTATCATACGTGCCCCGAATGGCTTCTTTCACGGCCTTGTAGGCGGCGGTTGGACCGTTGGCGAGCTGCGCTGCGCGGGCTTTCCAGACGTCAGCAAAATCGTTATCGGGCACAGCTTCCCAGATCATGCCCCAGTCATCCGCCTGTCTGGCCGAGATCTTATCGGCAAACAACGCCGCTCCCATCGCCTTGGCAATGCCCATCTGGCGCGGCAGGAAATAGGTGCCACCGGCATCCGGGATCAGACCAATGCGGGTAAAGGCTTGCAGAAAATAGGCGCTTTCGGACGCAAAAACCACATCAGCGGCCAGCGCCAGATTTGCCCCTGCCCCTGCGGCTGGCCCGTTCACCGCTGTGATTGTCGGTACCGGGCAATCGTAGATCGCCCGCAGCATCGGCACATATTCGTCTCGCAGGGTGCGTTCGAGATCCAGATTGGCGGCATTGGCGCGATCTCCAAGATCCTGGCCCGAGCAAAAAGCACGTCCAGCGCCGGTCAGCACAATGGCGCGGGCGCTGGTGCCCGCATTTTGCATCGCAAAAGTAATTTCCGCCCGCATCTGACTGTTCAGTGCGTTCATGACATCTGGCCGGTTCAGCGTGATCACCGCAACATCATTCTCGATCTCATAGATTATGGTTTGATAGTCCATGCGGGGGCCTCGCCTGTTATTGGTTGGCCCAGACATATCTGCACGGATGCATTCAGAAAAGCGAAACCGAGCGTCACTCGTCGAGAATTTTGCGCAACCGCGCTTGTTCGTCGTCGCTTAATGCGGCTTCCTGTTCTCTTGGCGCGCTCGCGCGGCCGCGCAAATAGCCATAGCCAATGCCGCCAGCCAGCAGCAACATCAGCGGACCCGCCGCCCAGAGCAGCCAGTTTGACCCCTTGATGGTGGGCTGCAGCAGTACATATTCGCCGTAGCGATCGACGACAAAGGCAATCACCTGTTCGTCGCTGTCACCTGCGACAAGCCGTTCGCGCACCAGAAGGCGCAGATCACGTGCAAGATCAGCATTGCTTTCGTCGATGCTTTCGTTGCGACAGACCAGACAACGCAGTCCTTTGGACAAGTCCCGCGCCCGTTCTTCCAGCGCCACATCCGGCAGGATCTCATCAGGCTGGACCGCCCATACCGGACCGGCAAAAAGTGTCACTGCCATTGCCAATGTGCAGAGCATATCACTTATCGCGCGCATAAAGAGTCGCGCGTTCATTCCGCTGGCATCCCTTGCGGCGCCTTTCGGGATGCCCCGGCTGCAACCCTGAACCGACGGTCCGACAGGCTCAGCAAGCCGCCAAACGCCATCATCAGCGCTCCTGCCCAGATCCAGTTGGTGAGAGGTTTGATATAGGTCCGGATAGTCCATCCGCCGCTGGATTGCCGATCCCCGATCACCACATAGACGTCACGCAGAATGCGGTAGTCAATTGCCGCTTCGGTTGTCGGCATCTGTGCCACGGGATATCTGCGTTTTTCCGGTCGCAATTGGGCGATTTCGCGGCCGTCCTCGGACAGGGTAATGAACCCTGTCGTCGAAAAGTAATTGGGTCCGCGCGCATCCTGCACGTCATCCAGAACCATCGAATAGGCACCAACGTCAAAAGGTTCGCCCACCTGCACCACGCGGATGTCGTCGGTTTGCCAGGCCATCAGTCCGGCAACGCCAAACAGGGTGATGCCAAAACCGGAATGCGCCATCAACTTACCCCAGTCTGATCGCGGCAATCGGGATAGTCTGGCAATCCGGCCCGGGCCCCGGCCGGTGCGGCTCCAAATGTCCACGGCGGCGCCAAACACCAGCCAAGCGCCGAGAAACAGGCCGATTGGACCCATCGTTCCGCGCCCGGTTTGCATCGCAAACACCAACAGCGCCAACGCCAGCGCCACTGCAAAGGCATAGCGCAGTTTCCAGACCGTCTGCCCGACCTTACCGCGCTTCCACGGCAGCATCGCTCCAATCGGCAGGACCGCCCCCAACAACACGATAAAAGGCGTGAACGCCATGTTGAAAAACGGCGGTCCTACACTGAGTTTCCGATCAAAGAACATCTCAGCCACAAGCGGCCACATTGTGCCGACAAAGACTACAAAACAGGCCACAGCCAAAAGGACATTGTTCAACAACAACGCACTTTCACGGCTGACTGTGCCAAACACACCTTTTGCCTCCATCACCCGAGCGCGCGCCGCAAACAGGGTCAGTGCACCGCCCATGAAAAACGCCATGATCATCAGAATGAACACGCCACGTTCGGGATCATTGGCAAAAGCATGTACCGATGTCAGCAGGCCTGAGCGCACGATAAACGTGCCGATCAGGGAAAATCCAAAAGCGAGAATCGCCAACAAAATGGTCCAGCTCTTCAGGCTTTCACGCTTTTCCACTACAACCGCGGAATGCAGCAAAGCTCCGGCAAGCAACCACGGCATAAAGCTTGCGTTTTCGACCGGGTCCCAGAACCAGAAGCCGCCCCAACCCAATTCGTAATAGGCCCACCACGAGCCGAGCGCGATTCCAATGGTCAGGAATATCCATGCGGCCAGCGTCCACGGACGCACCCAGCGGCCCCAGGCCGCATCGACGCGACCTTCGATCAGAGCCGCGACCGCAAACGAGAACGTCATGCTCAGGCCAACATAGCCGAGATAAAGGAACGGCGGATGGAACGCCAATCCAGGGTCCTGCAACAACGGGTTCAAATCCTGCCCGTCAAATGGCGGCATACCCATCCGCAGAAATGGATTGGAGGTGAACAGAATAAAGGCAAAGAACGCCACAGCGATAGCAGATTGAACAGCCAGAACCCGTGCTCTGAGCGTCGGCGGCAGATTGCCGCCAAACCACGCCGCCGTGGCCCCAAAAAGGCTGACAATCAGCACCCAAAGCAGCATTGATCCTTCGTGATTGCCCCAGACTCCGCTGATTTTGTAGAGCATTGGTTTGGCCGAATGACTGTTCAGCACGACAAGCCGGAGCGAGAAATCAGATGTCACAAAAGCATGGGTCAGCGCCGCAAACGCAAACGCCGTCAGCAGGAATTGCACCGAGGCGGCCGGTTCAGCCACCGCCATCCAGCCGGGCCAACGTTTGTACGCCCCCACCATCGGCACAACGGCCTGAAACAGCGCAACCAGAAAGGCCAGTATGAGGGCAAAGTGTCCAAGTTCTGTAATCATGAAAGAACTATAGATGCGCGCGCGGGCGCAGCCAATCACATTCGGACAGAGTAACAGTTCACATTGTCGCGGGGTCGCCTCAGGCCGAGCGTTTGCGCCATGCTTCCAGCGCGGGATTGGCATCAGGCTCGACCGACACAATCGTCAGTCGCGCATCTGCGCCGGTATCCGCTACGCCGGGGGTGTCTGCGTTCAATTCTCGTAGTGCTTGGATATTATTTATAACTTGTGGAACTCTTGCCATCGTGCCTGCGATGTCGCGCTGAAAATCGTGGGTCTTTAGCTGATGCCGAGCACCAAAATAGAACGATACGATCACGCCCAACAGCCACCACAAGGGCTCGGGCACCAGCGCAATCCCCTGCATACGGGTGCTAAACCAGATCGGGTCCGCCATGGCAGATACAATCAGCCCCAGTGTTCCCAATGCCATTGCCGGGCGTGGCAGTCGGTTAAGACCATCCATGAAACGATCAAACCAGCCCTGTCGCGGCACTGCAAATTCTGCGCCATACTGTTGCATGGCCTGCAATTGCACGGCCTGACCACGCTCAGCGCCGGCTTCGGCATTCTCGCGAAACACCTCAGCGGTTTCGCGGATCACATTGCGTCCGCCGCCAAAAACCAATCCGAAAATCTGTCCGATCAACCCCATGATGCAGTCCTTTGCTGAAATTGCCCGGCGCTGAGATGGTAGGCGGGGGTAATGAATTCCTCGGCACGTTTGATCCAGCCGCCTTTGGTCCCCTTGCGGGTTCGGGCATACTTCCGGCTCGCCGCGCGTGCATCCGCGATGCGGAAATAATAGTTACGACGTGCGATTCCGTAGGCGTCTGCCAGTTCCTCTGGCCCCTGTTCATAGGCGCTTTGTGCAGCACCAATGGTCTGTGGCCCCAAAGCGCCATCGACAGCCACAGAAAACCCCATATCCCGCAACAAGCGCTGCAGGATTTTCACGGCATTGCCGCCGGCATTCACGTACATGTCAAAAACCGAAGGCTGTAGACCCTCAGGGAGTTCCGCAATCCGAGGACGCTCAAAATAATGCGTTATGAAGATATCGACGGCCTGAACGCGGGTCAGCGCGCGTACATCAGCAGCACTCACCGTGCCGTCCCGGTTCAGGTCCAGGCCAAGTCGACGCATGGTATGGATTGTGACGCCAAAATTGGTTGCCCCACCCGGGTCGTCGGGGTCGTTCACGTAACCACCTTCGCGGGCTACAATCTCCCGCGCAATCTTTCGGACGCTTGGCATGTCTCATCCCTCTGCGCAAAATCAAAAACTGCGCCAAAGGATGGGATTCAAGGGTTAATAAGACGCGTCAGATGCGTCCGTTGCCTCGCCGGAGGGTTTATAGACACCTTGCGCTTTGAGGGCATCAACAACTTCTGCGGGCATATACTCTTCATCATGTTTCGCAAGTATTTCAGTTGCTTCAAAGACACCGTTGATGTAACGTCCGGTGCCAACCATGCCTTCATTTTCCGAAAACAAGTCCGGCAAAACGCCAGTGTAAGTGACAGGAACAGTGCCGCCACCATCTGTAACGCTAAAACGAATGGTCTTACCTTCACCGCGCACGATGCTGCCGTCCTCGACCAGTCCGCCAATACGGAAAACCTCAGAGGGTTGCGGCGGCTCGGCCAATATCTGCGTCGGCGCACGGAAAAAGTTGATACCATCGCGCATGGCATACCCTATCAGGGCGGTTGAAAGGGCCAAAGCCACGACCGCCACTGCGATCACCTGTATCCTGCGGGTTTTCTTAAGGCTCTTCATGTCGCCCTCTTATGGAAACAGCGGCGCCTGCATCAGACCTGCGCTCTCGTCCTCACCTAACATCAGATTGGCGTTTTGCAACGCCTGACCGCTGCTTCCTTTTGTCAGGTTATCAAGTGCGGCGACCACAATTGCCTTGCCCGCCACCCGGTCACCGCTCACTCCGATATGACAGAAGTTCGATCCGCGTACATGATGCGTGCTGGGGGTGGTACCAAATGGTAGAACCTCAACAAAGACCTCATCGGCATAAGCCTGCAGCAGGGTGTCATGGACAACCTGTGCTTCACCTTTGACATAACATGTGGCCAGAATTCCGCGATTGGCCGGAATCAGGTGCGGCGTGAACTGAACCTGCACTGGGCGTCCGGCCAGCGCGCTGAACTCCTGATCAAACTCACCCAGATGCCGATGCGTGCCGCCCACTGCATAGGCATTTGCGCCCTCAGACAGTTCGGCATGTAACAGGTTCTCTTTCAAGCTGCGCCCGGCACCGGATACAGCACATTTGAGGTCCAGAATGATGTCGTCGAGGTCGATGACTCCAGCAGTGATCAAGGGCCGCAGGGCAAATTGCCCGGTCGCCGCGTTGCATCCCGTGCCCGCCACCAACCGCGCCGTCGCAATTTCGGCGCGGTAAAACTCCGTCAGGCCATAGACAGCCTCTTTTTGCAGGGCCAATGCACTGTGCTTGTTGCCATACCAATGTGCGTATACCTCCGGATCGCGCAGCCTAAAATCAGCGCTGAGGTCAACAATTTTCAGATTCTCTGGCAAGACCGAGATCACTTCTTGCGAGGTTTTGTGCGGCAAAGCACAGAAACAGAGATCAACCCCGGAAAAATCAATCTGGTCAATTTTGCGCAGGCTGGGCAATTTGAGATGGCGCAAGTGGGGAAAAACTTCCGACATCTCCATCCCTGCCTTACGGTCGGCAGACAGGGCCACAATGGTCATCGTCGGATGGGTTGCGATCAATCGGACCAGTTCAGCGCCGGTATACCCGCTGGCCCCTAGAATTGCGATCTTATGGGTCATGTCAGACCTCTTCCTGTCTTGACGTTTTCTTTAAAAAACGCCTGTAACTATTTGTAAATAGGCATAAATGCGGCAATCAAGCCGATTCAAAGGTGATTTGTCGTCGCAAAACCTGCGTGGCCCGATCGCTGACCCGTTTTGGATCACCGGTGGTGTAAAAAGCAGCCTTGCCTTGCCCCAGCATTTTTGGATGTCGCTCCAGATAATCAGCCAGAGACTCTGCCACTAGACTGGCCTGAGAATACACCTGTACATCCGCGCCGAGCGCTACCTGAAAGGTTTTTTCCATCAGTGGATAATGCGTACAACCCAGAACAGCTGCATGCGGGTTCGGCATCTTGCGCTTTAACGCGTCCACATGGCTGCGTACCAACGCTTCGGCCAGAATAGTGTCGCCCTCTTCTATGGCATCGACCACCCCGCCACAGGCCTGCGCCTCAACATCTACACCTATTGCGCGAAATGCCAGCTCGCGCTGAAATGCGCGCGAGGCCACAGTCGCAGGAGTGGCAAACAAAGCGATGTGTTTCACGGCCACTTCCCGCGGTGGGGAATTGTCACCCCAGTTTCGTTCGGTCAACGCCTCGATCAGCGGAACAAAGACGCCAAGAACCCGTTTGTCCTCTGGAAGCCAGCTTTCCTGCATCCGGCGCAACGCGGCAGCACTGGCTGTATTACAAGCCAGTATCACAAGATCACAGCCCGCAGCCCAAAGCCGTTCCACCGCTGCACAGGTCAGGTTGTAGATATCCTCCGAGGTGCGCACGCCATAAGGCGCGTGAGCACTGTCCGCGAAATAGACAAATTCGACGTCCGGCAGCCGTTTCGTGACTGCCTCAAGCACGGTCAAACCGCCCAGACCACTATCAAAAATGCCAACTGCCATGTCTTTTTCAGGCGCGATGCCGTTCCTCAAACTCATAGCCGTAGTCATAAGACGCTAACGGCGTTGGAGACAGCTCATACGTGGCTTTGCGCAGGAAATCCATCATTGCTTTGGCATCTTTTGCCATCGGATCCAGCACACCCCGACCAAGCGGTTCGCCAATCACAATATCGACAGGCGCATCTACCCGTTTCTTGAATTCCTTGATCAAGAGGCCCAGCCGCAGCGTGTTGTGCAAGTGGCTGGCCATCTGAAACAGCCGCGATGTGTGACCATCGAAATACATCGGCACTACTGTCGCTTCCGATTTGGCCACCATTCGGGCCGTAAAGCTGCGCCAGCACGGGTCCATCGGTTTGGAAAACATATTAACTCCAGTGCTGACGGTTCCGCCTGGGAACACGCCAATAGCACCGCCCTGCCCCAAATAGTCCAGTGCGCCTTTGCGGGTCTCAAGGTTTAGCTTCATCGCGTCCTTGGATTCGTCAAAACTGATGGGAAGCAGGACTCGATTCAGATCGTCCGCTTTTTTGAACACAGAATGGGCCAATATGCGAAAATCACGACGTACAGTTGAAAGGACATGGCCCATCATCAGCCCGTCCAAAATGCCGTAGGGATGGTTGGCAATCAGAATGAGCGGCCCATCCTGAGGGATATTGTCCAGCTCACCGCCAACCACATTCAGGCTTAATCCGTAGCGCTCAACCATCACCTGCCAGAAATCCCGGCCCGCCGCGACTTCGTGTTCATAACCTTTGGCGCGTTTTATCAGCGGCAGCCGTCCGGTGGCGTTTTCGATCAGGCGGACAACCGCGCGCCCACTCTTGGAACTCACCGAATGCGCGTAGCTAATGTCGCGTGCAATATGGCGCTGCGATGACACCGTTTTTGCCCCCCGATGAAGCATAATAGTCGCACTTGGGTAGCATCTCTACACAAAACCAATGACACAAATACGACGCCGGCCTCAATTCTATTCTGCTGCTTTGGCAAGCGGCGCGCCACCGGCAGAGAACGCAACCAATAGTTCCTCGCGTCGTTTTGCGGCCTTGGATTCGTTCTTAGCCTTCACTGGCCCAAAACCGCGAATGTCCAGCGGCAGTACTGCCAGCGCGGTCGCGATCTCGAGCGTCTCAGGCGTCACCTTAGGCAAAATCGCTTTCATATCCTTCTCATATTGTTTGATTAGGGCCCGTTCCATCTTGCGTTCGGCGCTGTATCCAAAAATATCCAGCGGCGTGCCGCGCAGGGTTTTCAGACGTGCCATTATCCGCAATGGGCGCAACATCCCTGCACCAAATTCACGTTTGACAGGGCGGCCGTCTGGTCCGGTCTTAGAAAGGATCGGAGGGGCCAGATGAAAGGTCATCTTAAAGTCGCCGTCAAATTCTTCCGCAGCCTTCGCCTGCGATGTCAGCAACAGACGCGCCACTTCGTACTCATCCTTATACGCCAATAGCTTGTGATAGCCCTTTGCAACAGCTTCTTTCAGCCCGGCATCCGCAACCGTCTCGACCAGCTTGCGATAGCGTTTTGCTAGCCGCTTGGATTGATACTGGACCAGATGGTCAGCGCGAAACGCAATTTTTTCGTCCAGTGTTTTTGGCAGGTCAAGGACATTTGGGCTCAGAACTTTCGCCGCATCTTCGGGATAAAGCACAGCCCAGCGACCAATCTCAAACGCGCGCAAATTGCGCTGTACTGCGGCCCCGTTTAATTCGATGGATTGCTCAATCGCCGCATAACTCAACGGGATCAGACCGCGTTGCCAGGCGGCGCCAAAAATCATCATGTTAGAATAGATTGAATCCCCCAGCGTGGCTTTTGCCAAAGCAGATGCATCGAACACGTCCAACCGGTCCTTCAACCGCGCCTGTAGCGCAAGGCTCAGCCGATCTGTTGGCAGTGCAAATTCTGTATCGCGGGTGAAATCGCCGGTAATAATCTCATGGCTGTTGACCACCGCGCCGGTTTGCCCGGTGCGGGTCAAACCCAAGGTCTTTGCCCCAGCTGAGACCACCAGATCGCCACCAATCAACGCGTGTGCTTCGCCTGTTGCCACGCGGATGGCGCTGATATCTTCAGGTTTTGCTGCCAATCGGCAATGAATATGAACCGCGCCGCCTTTTTGGGCGAGGCCTGCCATCTCCATCATGCCAGCCCCTTTGCCATCGATATGGGCAGCTTGCGCGATGACCGCACCGATGGTGACAACGCCGGTGCCACCAACACCGGTGATCACGATGTTATGGGTGCCGTCGATTGTTGGCAAATCGGCCATCGGCAAGTCTGGCAAAACCAGGTCAGCCGTAGCTTCTTTGCGTATTTTAGCCCCTTCCAAGGTCACGAAAGATGGGCAAAAGCCTTTCACGCAAGAGAAATCTTTGTTGCAGGACGACTGATCAATGGCGCGCTTGCGACCCAGTTCGGTTTCAACCGGCACGATGGACACGCAGTTGGATTGTATGCCGCAATCGCCGCAGCCTTCACAAACATCGGTATTAATAAACACACGTTTGTCCGGATCCGGGAACAGGCCGCGCTTGCGACGGCGGCGCTTTTCGGCCGCGCAGGTCTGGATATAGACAATGGCTGACACGCCGGGATGGCTGGTAAACTGCTCCTGCACTGCTAACAGGTTGCTTCTTTCATGTTTTTCAACACTTTGCGGAAAGGCGCTCAAGTCAACCTCTTCTTTTTCGTCATAAACCACTGCAATGTTGGGAACGCCCATCGCCTTTAGTTCAGCGACAATTCTGGGCGCGTCTAAACCACCTTCGTTGCCCTGCCCACCGGTCATCGCAACCGCATCATTATAAAGGATTTTATAGGTGATATTGGTGCCTGCAGCCATCGCTGCGCGGATTGCCAGAATGCCCGAATGGTTATAGGTACCATCGCCAAGGTTCTGAAACACGTGCTCTCGGGTCGAAAACGGCGCTTCGCCGATCCAGTTTGCGCCCTCACCGCCCATTTGGGTAGATCCGGTGGTTTCACGGTCCATCCACTGAACCATATAATGGCAGCCGATACCGGCATAAGCGCGCGATCCTTGCGGCAGTTTGGTCGAGGAGTTGTGCGGGCACCCCGAACAGAAATACGGCAGGCGGGCCGCAATATCTTCGGCGTTGTCAGCCCGACGCGCCTCACTCAACACCGACAACCCCGCTTTGATGCCGTCGGACTCGCGGCCCTCTTCAAGCAAGATACCACCCAGCTTTTCGGCAATCATAATAGGGTCAAGCGCGCCGCGCGTCGGAAACAGCTCTTCACCGTGCATCGATCCCGCACCACCGCCTTTGTGCCAGCCAAAAACGCGACGCCCTTTGCGATCATTGAAAATCGCCTCTTTGATCTGCACTTCGATCAGTTTGCGTTTTTCTTCAACCACAACAATCAAATCGAGCCCGTCGGCCCAATCATGGAACCCTTCCATATCTAGCGGAAAGGTCTGACCGATCTTATAAGTTGTGATGCCCAGCCTTTCGGCTTCGTTTGCGTCAATGTTCAGCAAAGACAGCGCGTGCACCAGATCCAGCCAGTTTTTGCCGGCCGCAACAAACCCGATCTTAGCACCCGGTTTTCCCCAGATTCGCTTGTCCATTTTGTTTGCATGCGAAAACGCCTCGGCGGCAAAGCGTTTGTAATCAATCACCCGCGCCTCTTGCGCATGCGGGGTGTCGGTCAGGCGTATGTTCAACCCGCCGTCTGGCACATCAAACTGCGGCACGACCAACGACATCCGCGCTGGATCGCCATCGACAACCGACGTGGCCTCGATCGTATCTTTCATCGTTTTCAGGCCAACCCAAAGACCTGAAAAGCGCGACAAAGCAAAGCCATAGATGCCGTAGTCGAGGACCTCCTGCACCCCCGCCGGGCTGACCACAGGCATATAGGCATCGACCATGGCCCATTCGGACTGGTGCAAGACAGTGCTGGATTCGCCAGTATGATCATCGCCCATCGCCATCAGCACGCCACCGTTGGTCGAACTGCCGGCCATATTGGCATGGCGCATCACATCACCGCTGCGATCCACGCCCGGCCCCTTGCCATACCAAAGCCCAAAAACCCCGTCATATTTGCCTTCGCCGCGCAGCTCTGCCTGCTGACTGCCCCACAGGGCCGTTGCTGCCAGATCCTCATTTAGGCCAGGCTGGAATGTGATGTCATGTTCAGCCAGCGGCTTGGCGGCCCGCATCATTTGCAGATCAACTGCACCCAGCGGCGAGCCCCTATACCCGGTCACCAATCCAGCAGAATTCAAACCTGCTGCCGTATCGCGGACCTTCTGCATCATCATCAGCCGCACAAGTGCCTGTGTTCCGTTCAATAAAACCGGCGATTTGGTCAGATCAAACCGGTCATTCAAGGAAATATTCTGCGTCGACATCGCTCTTCTCCTCACGTGTCGCGATCACTAACTGCACCTTAACAATAGGTCATAATTTCTGACCTGTATAGCAGTATTTTCCAGCACTTCGCGGAATTCCATGCCCCGCAAGGTTCCCTTTTCTCTCATTTAATATAGGTGAGAAGTACATTTAAGGAAGTTGTGGGTATGGATTGGGACAAACTTAGAATATTTCACGCGGTGGCAGATGCGGGCAGCCTGACCCATGCCGGTGATCGGCTGAACCTGTCGCAATCCGCCGTCAGTCGTCAGATTCGAGGTCTTGAAGAAAGCCTGAATGCGACGTTGTTCCATCGCCACGCACGCGGGTTGATTCTGACGGAACAGGGAGAATTACTGTTTGATGCCACCAATGCCATGGTCAAACGGCTTGAAACCGCCAGTGCCCGCATTCGTGATAGCGAAGAAGAGGTCTTCGGCGAGATCAAGGTGACCACGACAACAGCTTTTGGCACGCTCTGGCTCGTGCCTCGCCTGACCAAGCTTTACGAGAAATACCCGGATTTAAAGGTAGATCTGATGCTTGAAGAACGGGTGCTGGACCTGCCCATGCGCGAGGCAGATGTTGCGATCAGGATGAAAGAGCCGTCACAGGCGGACCTTATCCGCAAAAAACTGATGAGTGTTCAGATGCGGCTATTTGCGACACCAGACTATCTTGACGCCAACGGAACGCCCGCTGAGATGTCAGATATCGTTGATCACCGGCTTATCTTTCAGAATGTCCATTCACCGCAGGTCGGAGCCAGCGCTTCGATGGTCCAACACCTGATGACCTATCACATTCGTTCCTTGCTGACCGTGAACAACTACTTCGGCGTTTTGCAGGGTGTTATCCACAATCTTGGTATTGGCATTCTGCCCGATTACGTAACGCAGGACTTTCCCGATCTGGTCTCGGTCTTACCAGAGGTAACAAGTGCAGATGTGCCGGTATTTCTCGCCTATCCCGAAGAACTGCGTCAATCCAAGCGGATATCAGCATTTAAGGACTTTGTTCAGGACGAAATCATCACCTATCGTCGACGGCTCCGCGATCAATCCAAGGGCTGAGCCATGCGCTCAGTGCATAACAGGAATGTCGATTTTTTAGCGCAAAACACTTGATCGTTCGCAAAGTGCGACCTATCTCAACTACTGAAGGCGATGATGGCTTAAACGCGCATCATCTTCATACCTCCCTGTTGGACTTGGCCGAGCTTTTAGCTCGGCCTTTTTTTTGCCGCCGCCCCGCGGAACAGCAAGATTTACACGCCAAAGGTGAATGGATCGCTTGCAAATCGGCGCCAATTGTCGAACCATGTGGCAAACAAATTTCAAAGGGGCTGTTTAAGTGCTGCAAAAAATTACCTGGGGCGCTGTTGCGCTGTTGCTCTGCTTGTCATTTACGCCAGCGGCTTATGCACAGTCCGAAGTGGACACTGCTGTTGTTGAAGTACCTGACGAACTGACACCAGAAATCGCCCGTAATCTTGTGGCCGAACTCTCTGATGAACAGGTGCGTGGCCTGCTGCTTGAACGGCTTGATGCCGTCGCAGCGCAGCAATCCGCGGCCAAGGTCGAAGACACCAACCCCTTGGCCGACCTGTTTTACCACGCAACATCGGGCGCTGTCAGCGTTGTCATAGATGCCGTCAAAGGCATCCCGGCCATGATCAGATTCCAAATCGATGCCTTCGCAACGTTTTTTGGGAACTTTGGGCTGACAGGCTTCCTCACGCTATTGGGCTACATGGCTGCCGTTGTCGGTGCGGGTCTCGCAGCGGAATGGGCCGTGAACAAACTCACCAGTCGATGGCATACAATCGGCCCAGATGACCCGGCGCCCGAGAACCTCGGCCAGTCTCTGTCTATGCTGGCCAAACGGCTTTGCCGCAACCTGCTGGGTCTGTTTGTATTTCTTGCCGTTGGCCGAACAGTTGGGTTTTCTATCGTACCCCCGGAAATGGGGCCCTATACGCAGTTGTTCCTGTGGAATCTCGTTGCTGCACCGCGCATCGCCGCTGCGTTTGGCCGCTTTCTATTGGCGCCAAACCAACCGAAATTCCGTTTTGTAAACACCGACGACAAGACTGCGAAGTTCCTCAACCGACATATTGTCGGGTTCACGCTATTGATCGGCATTACATTTGTAACGATCGGGTTCAACGCTCTGAACGGCGTCCCTCCTGGCGAATCGGTTATTGGGTTCTGGCTCAATTTCGCGCTTCACCTTTATGTCGTCTGGATCGCCTGGACCGCACGCGACGGCCTTGTGATGATGATGCGTGGGCCAAATGATGGGATCAGCCCTATCGAAGAACGAGTGTCCTTGGCATATCCCTATTTTGCAATTGCGGTTTCCTTTGCGACGTGGTGGTTGGTCAACATCCTGTTCAGCTATGGTCTAAACGACGTTCTGCGCTCGGCTCCACATTTCAAAACCATGGGCTTGTTGTTGATGGCCCCGGCGCTTGACACATTGGTGCGCGGAATAGTGCGCCACGTGAGACCCCCCATGTCGGGAGAAGGATTTGTTGCAGAGCGCGCGTATAAGGCAACGGGAGTTTCTTTTGTCCGCATTGGGCGTGTGATTGTATTTGGTATCGTCATTGTTCAGATCGCCGGGTTCTGGGGACTTACTCCGGGTGAATTTGCGAGCGGCGCTGTTGGCGAAGACTTTGCGTCAAACATTGTTGAATTCCTGATGACCATCGCTATTGGATACTTCTCGTGGGAGGTTGTTTCAGTGATCATTAACCGCAAACTCGCGGCTGAAATGACCGCATCAGGGGAGATGCCCGACGAAGAAGAAGTCACTGGCGACGGTGGCGGCGCAGGAAAGTCGCGCCTGTCCACGGTTCTGCCTTTGATCCTTTTGACCTGTCGGATTACGATTGTGGTTCTGTTCACGTTGGCTGCCCTAAAAAGCCTTGGCGTCGACACAACACCGCTTCTGGCTGGCGCCGGTGTTCTTGGTCTGGCCATCGGATTTGGCGCGCAAAAACTGGTCACGGACGTTGTGTCAGGTGTTTTCTTTCTGATCGATGATGCGTTCCGGGTCGGCGAATATGTCGATGTAGGCGCCGTCAAAGGGACGGTTGAACAAATCTCGGTACGGTCCATGCAGTTGCGCCACCATCTTGGCCTTGTTCACACCATTCCATATGGCGAAATCCAAACAGTTACGAACTTCAGCCGCGATTGGGTGATCACGAAGCTCAAGTTCACTGTGCCGTTTGACACAAACCCTGAGAAGGTCCGCAAGATGTTCAAGGTCATTGGTCAGGAAGTTCAGGCCATGGAAGAGTTTAAAGACGACATGCTGCAGCCGTTCAAATCGCAGGGTGTGTATGCCTTTGACGATGTTGGCATGGTCATTCGCGGTAAATTTACGGCCAAACCTGGTTCGCAATTCATGATGCGCAAAGAGATCTACAATCGGGTGAAGGCAGCGTTCAGTGAGGCCGGAATCGAATTTGCCCGTCGCGAAGTGCGTGTCGCCATCCCTGGAATGGACGACGATGAGCACCTGAATGATGAGGAAAAAACAAGGATTGCGGCGGCCGCAACGGCGTCGGTCATTGCAAGCGAACAGCAGTTGAAAGCTGAGGCAGGCGAGAAATAACCTCGCGCTAACGCGCGGGGGCCTTTCCCCCCGCGCAGCCTTCGCTTAAAGACGTCCCAAAGATTACCATTTGGGGACTACATGCGGATGCAAGAGCCGGCGATTACGCCCGACCTGATCAAAAAACACGGGCTCAGCCCGGATGAATACGCCCAGATATTAGAGATTGTTGGACGGGAGCCATCGTTCACAGAGCTTGGCATTTTCTCAGCCATGTGGAATGAACACTGCTCTTATAAATCCTCCAAAAAATGGCTGCGCACCTTGCCCACGTCCGGACCGCAAGTCATCTGCGGCCCAGGCGAGAACGCAGGTATTGTGGATATCGGGGACGGCCAGTGCGTCGTTTTCAAAATGGAAAGCCACAACCATCCATCTTACATCGAACCCTACCAAGGCGCTGCAACAGGCGTCGGCGGCATTCTGAGAGATGTCTTTACCATGGGCGCGCGCCCAATCGCTGCAATGAATTCGCTGTCATTTGGCGAAACTTCCCACCCCAAGACCCGCCAACTCGTCAATGGTGTTGTCGCGGGCGTTGGCGGTTACGGCAACTGCTTCGGCGTGCCAACCATCGGCGGCGAGGTCCGGTTTGATCCGGCCTATAACGGCAACTGTCTGGTGAATGCCTTTGCTGCCGGACTGGCACAAACCGACAGTATCTTTTATTCTGCCGCGTCCGGTGTGGGAATGCCCGTGGTCTACCTTGGCGCCAAAACCGGCCGCGATGGCGTCGGCGGCGCCACCATGGCCAGTGCAGAGTTTGACGATACAATCGAGGAAAAACGCCCCACTGTTCAGGTCGGCGACCCGTTCACCGAAAAGCGCCTGATGGAAGCAACACTGGAGTTGATGCAGACCGGCGCGGTGATCTCGATTCAGGATATGGGGGCCGCGGGCCTCACCTGCTCTGCAGTCGAGATGGGCGACAAAGGCAATCTGGGGGTTCGGCTGGATCTGGAAAACGTTCCGGTACGCGAAGAACACATGACGGCCTATGAGATGATGCTGTCTGAGTCTCAGGAACGCATGTTAATGGTGCTGCGCCCGGAAAAAGAAGATGTGGCCCGTGCCGTGTTCGACAAATGGGACCTCGACTTCGCGATTGTCGGGGAAACCATTGCCGAAGACCGTTTCCTCATCGTCTACAATGGCGAGACCAAGGCCGATTTGCCGCTAAAGGCCCTGTCGGGCAACGCGCCTGAATATGACCGGCCCTGGGTCGCCACCGCGCCAGCAGCTCCGCTGACCGACATCCCGGCAGTCGATCCAATCGAGGGCCTGCGCGCCCTGCTTTCTTCGCCCAACTACGCCGCGAAAAACTGGGTATTTGAACAATATGATACTATGGTGATGGCCGACAGTGTCCGCACACCGGGTCTGGGGGCTGGCATTGTCCGGGTGCATGGGACAGACAAGGCTCTGGCCTTCACCTCAGATGTCACCCCACGTTACGTTAAGGCAAACCCTGTTGAAGGCGGCAAACAAGCTGTGGCAGAGGCCTATCGCAATCTGACTGCCGTCGGGGCCACTCCTTTGGCAACCACTGATAACCTCAACTTCGGAAATCCGGAAAAGCCCGAGATCATGGGGCAATTTGTGGGTGCCATTGAAGGCATCGGTGAAGCAGTCGCAGCCCTGAACATGCCCATCGTCTCGGGCAACGTCTCGCTCTACAATGAAACTGATGGATCCGGAATCCTGCCCACGCCTACTATCGGGGCAGTAGGACTGTTAACGTCGACTGATCACATCATCGGCAAAGACGTGCGTGACGGCCATATCGCACTGGTCATTGGCCACAGCAATGGGCATCTCGGCCAGTCTGCTTTGTTGGCTGAAGCATACGACCGTAACGA